>Ga0182013_10000518_pt1 | contig 53264 bp, 38 predicted proteins | sample 612S2MmetaG_FD_120487 | JGI IMG/M metagenome (GOLD analysis project Ga0182013, IMG submission 120487) | Permafrost microbial communities from Stordalen Mire, Sweden - 612S2M metaG | ecosystem: Environmental > Terrestrial > Soil > Wetlands > Permafrost | place: Sweden: Stordalen | collected...
CCCTAATCCCTAATCCCTGTTCTTCGTCACTGCAGGATCGGAATCCCCGCGATTCTCTGCTGCCATTCCGCCGGGCCCGTCTGGTGAACGCTGGTTCCCTTTGAGTCCACGGCCACGGTCACCGGCATATCCCGCACGTCGAATTCGTAGATAGCCTCCATCCCCAGGTCCTCGAAGGCCAGCACCCGCGCGCCGTGGATGGCCTTCGACACGAGATAAGCGGCGCCACCGACGGCCATCAGGTATACCGCGCCAAACTCCTTGATCGCATCGATTGCCACCGGTCCCCGCTCGGCCTTGCCCACCATGCCCAGCAATCCCGTCTCGGCCAGCATCTGGCGGGTGAACTTGTCCATGCGGGTGGCCGTGGTCGGACCCGCCGGCCCCACCACCTCTTCACGGACCGGGTCTACGGGGCCCACGTAATAGATGAAGCGGCCGCGGAAGTCCACCGGCAGTTTCTCGCCCCGGCTCAGCATCTCCGTCATGCGCTTGTGGGCCGCATCGCGGCCGGTCAGCAATTTTCCGGTCAGGAGCACCACCTCGCCCGGCTTCCAGGTCGCTGCTTCCTCGCGGGTTACCGTGTCCAGGTTCACCCGCCGGGCCGTCGAAACGTCATAGGTCAACTTCGGCCAGAGATCGAGGTCGGGCGGGTCCATGTACACGGGTCCCGATCCGTCCAGCACAAAATGCGCGTGCCGGGTGGCCGCGCAGTTGGGAATCATGGCCACCGGCAGGTTGGCCGCGTGGGTCGGGTAGTCGCGCACCTTCACGTCCAGCACCGTGGTCAGCCCGCCCAGCCCCTGCGCGCCGATGCCCAGCCGGTTCACCTTGTCATAAAGCTCCAGGCGCAGCTCCTCGGCGCGATTCGCCGCGCCCCGCGCCTTGAGTTCCTGAATGTCGATGGGGTCCATCAGCGACTCCTTGGCCAGGAGCATCGCCTTCTCCGCCGTGCCGCCGATGCCGATGCCCAGCATCCCCGGGGGACACCACCCCGCGCCCATGGTGGGCACCGTCTTCAGCACCCACTCCACAACGGAATCGGAGGGGTTCAGCATGATGAACTTGGCCTTGGCCTCCGACCCCCCGCCCTTGGCCGCGACCGTTACATCCACCTCCGCGCCCTTGACCAGCTCGACCGTCACGCAGGCTGGCGTGTTGTCCTTGGTATTGACCCGCTTGCCCGCCGGATCGGCCAGGATCGAGGCCCGCAGCTTGTTGTCCGGGTCAAGGTACGCACGGCGCACGCCCTCGTCCACCAACTGCTGAACGTCTTTCCGCTCCTCGCCGGGACCGGGCTCGAAGCGCGCCTCCATCCCGACTTTGAGGAATGCGGTCACAATCCCCGTATCCTGGCAGATGGGCCGATGGCCCTCGGCGCACATGCGGCTGTTGATGAGGATCTGCGCGATGGCGTCCTTGGCGGCGTGGGATTCCTCGCGTTCATAGGCTTTGGCCAGGCTGGTGATGTAGTCCACCGGGTGGTAGTAGCTGATGTACTGCAACGCGCCCGCAACGCTCGAAACAAAATCTTCCTGGCGGATGACGGTCATGGGGGCTCCTCTGAACTCCTCTAGGGTAATGGACGAAGAGGCAGTTCGTCCTCTTGGCGGTTGAAGGTCCAGGGCAATCGCATGAAGATTCCGGGCACAGGAAAACGGGCTTTGAAAGGGCACGGCAGCTTGAGTCGTGCCGCAAAGGCCGCAAGATCCAAGCGGACCCCAGCCCCAGTGAAACGCTCCGCCTGTCCACGCCACAATCGCGTAGGGCGCGGAAACGGCGCGCGGCAAACCTTGGTCATCTTGGCCGTGCGAATTACCGGTAACAACCCGATGCGCATGGCCGATAGACACATCTGTGATTAGCGGAGGCTCATGTGACACTTCTCACCTGGAAACACGCCAACATGGTCGGAGTCCGAGCGCTGGACGACCAGCACGGCATCTTGATGGATACAATGAACGAACTCCGCCAGGCTGTGGTGCGCGGCGCCGGCCGGGAACAGGTGAGCGAGGTGCTGGACCGGCTGATCGAGTTCACCCGCATGCACTTCGCGACCGAGGAGCGACTGCTGGAACAAACCGGCTTTCCGGCGCTGGCCGCACACCGCGTAGAGCACCAGCGCGTGCTGGCGCAGATTCTCGAGGCCGCGCATCGCGCGCAGCATGGTGAAGAGGTGCATATGCATTCCCTGCTGATTTTTCTGCGCGACTGGTACGTTACGCACATCGGGAGTCTGGACCAGGAATACGGCCCGTGGCTGAATGATCGTGGAGTTTACTAGACCGGCTCCGGATTACACTTCGAGTGAAAGCTGGTCGGCGGCAAACAGGGGCGCAACGGGTTTGGCTTCGGAGGCCAGGTCGTAGACCAGCCGTTCCAGCACCAGCCGCTTGTCGGGCGGGGAGGAGCGCAGTTCCAGATCGGCGCGGGCTACCAGCCGGAGGGCTCTGGTCAGATCGCGGCGGCTCTTGTAGCGGCGGGCCTGGCGAATCAGGTCGTCGGCGGCAAACGGAGGCATGCGGAAGCCCTGCCACAGCGCCTGCCAGATGGCGCGCGAGTCGCGGACGTTCTTTTCCAGAATCACCAGCATCTGGCGGAAGGTGCGGGCCAGCATGTAGAGGTGGCCGATGGCGGCATCCTCGCCGGCCTCGGAACTGTTCAGCAGGCCTTGCAGCAAGGCCAGCGCGCGCACCCGGTCGCGGGCGCTGATGGCGTCGGTGAGTTCGTAGAGCGAGCGCTGCTTGGCTCCCAGCACCATGGTTTCCACGTCGCCCAGGGTGATGCGGCCGCGACCCAGGGTATAGAGCAGCAGTTTCTCCAATTCCGAGGCAATCAGCATCATGTCCGCTCCCAGCGCGTCCACCAGCTCGCGGGCGGCGTCGGGGTCCACTTTTGTGCCGGCTTCCTGAGCCGTGGCCGCCACCCAGCGCATGGCGTCGTCCTCGTTCACTCGCGCCAGTTCGACCATCCCGCAGTGTTCGCCGAGGGTCTCGGTCAGCCGCTCGAAGCGGTTCTTGTCGTCCAGTTCCTGGCGCCGAATGTCGGTGGGAATGCGGATAAAGTCGGCCACAAAAATGATCAGCGCCTGCGGGTTGGGCGAGCGGAAATAGCGGTTCAGAGCCGCGAACTCGTCCTTTTTTGCCCCGCGAGTGTAGAGCAGGCGCACATTGCGAACAAAAATCACCTGGAACGGCGCCATCAGCGAGGGGGTCTGCGCGCGGTCCAGCACCTCGAAGATCGAAGTGTTGGCCAGGTCCAGGTCGGAGAGGCAAAAGTCCTTCAAATCCGGCAGCACAAAGGCCTTGAGAACGGCCCCGCGGCAGCGATCGAACAAAAATGCCTCGTCGCCCACTAAGACGTAGCCGGGCCGCAGCGGGCCCTTGCCCTTTGCCGCGCCCTCGATCTCCGCCACAAAACGGCCAACCGCTGTAAATCCGGCGCCCCAGCGCCCGGCGCTCACCGGACCCGCCTTCGGGCTAAGAATAAACAAATCATGCGGCTCCAGAATACCCTTCCCAGCTTGACAAGGCCAATCCCGGGGCCGCGGCCGAACCGGCAGCAGCCGTGATTCGAGATCGGGCTGCCGTCGCGTCTCTCTACGGCAGAAGCCACAAGGAGCCGAGCCCTGATCAACCCACTGACCAGGCCGCGGCGATTCAGCGCTTTACATTCCTGCTTCCCGTGAGTCCGCGTCTGCCCCTGCCCCAAGGCGATGCAGCCCTCAAGCCGCCCATCAATCCACCTCGAAGGCACGCGCCTGTTCGTCGTCGCCCAGGCAAGCCAAGATCGCTTCGATCACCCGCTTGGTCTCGCTCGGTCCTCGGACGGGAATCGAAACGACGCCTGCCTGTTTCGCCGGGTAGTCGTTCCCTCCCACAAACAGGGCGTCCCCGACGTAAATCATCTCCTTCAAAGAAATGCCCAGAATGTCTCTAAGCTTCTTGATTCCATACGCCTTGTCGATGCCTGGCTTGGTGACATCGATGGAGGTCGCGCCGCCCAGGCGAACCGAGAACTTGGGAATCAGAGTGTCAAGAATCGCTTTGATCTTCTTCCGTTTGGCGAAATCCGGATCCCATTTCTCCTTCGCCTCCAACGGAGCCTCCTGGCCCAGTGCGGAATAGGTGATCTGGCTTCCCCGGTCTTCAATGGTCTCGCCCCAGGTCTTCTCCACCGGAAAGCCCGCCGTTCCGACCGCTTTCTTCAGAGAGCTGACAATCGCCTCCTTTTCATCGGCCGAGAAATCTTCTGAATAGAGTTTCGTCCACCCTTCTTCGTATCGAAAGAACTCCGTTCCACAGGTGGGAAGGATCGATAGCCTCCGCAGGAGTTCGCCCTGAGGGAGATGGGAGAGCACCTGTCTCTGAAACTGCAGCCAGGCGCCTCCAGAGATGATCGCCACCTTGACGACACTCAGCAACTGGTTGAGCAGCGACGACATCTCGGCATCAAGAGAAGACTTGCTCGGCGCAAGGGTCCCGTCAAGATCGAAAACAACAAGCTTTTTCATGGAACTCCAACCCTGAAATTACGCCTCTTCCCTTTAAAAGGGCGCGGAGGGCAAGCGGGATCAACGCCTGCCGCCGACGGCCGATTTTGCAGGAATCGGCCAGAGGCGCAACGCACGCCAAGGCATCAAACCCACTGCGCGCCTCTCAGCGCTCGCCTTCGGCGGTCGGCTTTTGCCGTCATCGACAATGGCCGGTGGGGTTGTCCGCGCCACCGAGTTGCGAGCGCTCGGTCGCCGATCCATGGAACCGGCATCAATCGGTTCTCCCGGCGCCGCCTGAAGCTTCGGCTATTGCGGCCGGCCCCTTGGCACCCACGCCAGGTCGCCACTCAAAACGTAAATCGCCAGCGCCGCCGCCATAAAAAGCGCGCCGACCCAGAAGCGCCAGTCACGATGCATCCGCCGCCAGTAAGGGCCAGGATCTGGCTCACCTGTGTCGCTGCTGTTTCCTTCGGGGTTGTGCTTGCTTCCGGTCATCTCTTCTCCATCTCCGCGGAGGATTCGCCGCCGCGCGCAGGCTGACTGCGGCGCACTCGGCGATGCGACGCCTGCTGTGCCGCCAATGCGCTGAACGCCTCACCCTTCCAAAGCTCCAAGGCCAGCTACTGAATGGCGCGGGAAAGGAAAATGTCCTCGCCCTGGGCAGCCGCGACTTGAATCTCGCATCGATCGCATTCAACCGGGATGAGACCTACACTGCCGAATGAGCGCCGGACAGGGATGCGATGCACGAGTTGTACTACTATCCGAGAAGACGCGGCGCGCAAGATGTTCAATTGTGGACAGCGGCGATGCCCGCACGAGTTCTGTTGCAGGCCGCGCGCCCCTGCATCCGCGCGCGCAACCGTCGAGCAGAATGCCGCAAGGCGATTTGTAAGTCTTCGGCCACGGCACAAGGCCGCGTTGAAAGGATATTGGCTGCCGCATGAATTTCCGCCTGACGCCGATGGGTTTCTGCGGCTATTTCACCAGCAGCTTTTTGATCGCGCGCAGTTCGAGGCGGCGCTTTGCGGTGGTGGCCGGATACGCCATCTTGAGTTCTCCCATCGTGTCCAGGATGATCCTGGAAACGATGAGCCGCGCGTTCTCCTTGTCGTCGGCCGGAATGATGTGCCACGGCGCATGACGAGTGCTCGTCGAATGAAAGCAATCCTCGTAGGCCTTCATGTACCGCTTCCAGTACTTCCTCTCGTGAATGTCGGAGGCGCTGAACTTCCAGTTCTTTTCCGGCTCCTCGATGCGCTCCAGGAATCGCTTTCGCTGCTCGTCGAGAGAAAGGTGAAGGAAGAACTTCATGGTTCGCGTGCCGTTGCGATAAAGGTGCTTCTCCAGGTCAACAATGGACTCGTACCTCTGCTCCCAAATGTCCTTCTCGTCGCGTAACTCTTCGGGGAGACCTTGGTTGCGCAGGATCTCTGGATGAACCTTGGCGATCAGCACTTCCTCATAATAGGAGCGGTTGAAGATTCCGATGCGGCCACGTTCGGGAAGGCGGCAGGTGGTGCGCCAGAGGAAATCATGCTCCAGTTCCTCGGCAGTTGGCTGTTTGAAGCTGAAGACCTCGCAGCCTTCCGGATTGACTCCCGACATGACATGCCGGATGACCCCGTCTTTGCCGGCGCTGTCCATGCCCTGAAAGATCAGCAGCAACGCATACCGATTGGATGCATAGTGCAGCTGCTGCAGCGAACTCAGTTTCTCAATGTGCTGTTCGAGAAGTTCCTTGTACTGCTTCTTCGATTTGTAATAGGGGGCGACAGCCGTCGGCCACTTGCTGAGATCGACTTTCTTGTCCGGCGGCACAAGGTATGCCTGCGAATCGATGTTCATCTTATCCCTTCGCTGCGACAAGGCCTTCTTCCCGGCCGCTTGGTCGCTACTAAGTTTCCCGCTTCGCTTCAAATCCACCCTGGTCTGCCTCGCTTTCGCCGTGGACCCGCTGCTGGAAGGGTTCATAGGCACACGCAGCGACCTCGGAGGTGCGATCGACGGGGGGTCCTCCCAAGAAACGCAGGTTTGTAGCGATCGCTCGCATGCTCCCGCGCCGACCGCAGGTGGCATCGTTTCAATGCGGAAGCTTCGGGATCACGAATGGCCATCCGGAATGCTTTCCGGATATGACCCGAGAATCGGCGTATAACAGCAAATGCCTTATACGCCTGTTGCGGGGAAACTCATTCAGCCCTCGCCTGTCTCCCCGCGGACAGAATGAGCATCTGCTTCAGTTGTGGCATGGCGCTGCCGAAATCCGGATACAGGGCCGCCGCATCGGCCGGCAAGCGCCTGTGGCCGGGAGCCATCGGAAAAGCCGCCCGTTCGCCGGGCGCCGCGAGCACCGCTGCTTCCTGAATGCGATAGGGATAGATTCTTATCCTGGCCAGGAAGAACCACGGATACCGCGTCAACTCGATATGTTCCACTTCCACTGCGTTGAAGTGCATGCTGACGCGACGAAGAGCCAGCTTGAGAGCACTGGCGATCGCTTCCTGCGATGTCTCTCCGACCCCGCTTCTCAACGAACCATCGGCAATCTTGATGAAATTCCATCCCCGCGTTCTGATTTTCCTTTCCAGCGAGTTCGCATTTCCGGTGACAAAGCCCCACCCTTCATGAAACTCATTGGTCGCCAGTTTGAGACCAACCGGCAATTGGGCGGGTACGCGTAGGAGCATATTCAGTTCGGCAATGCTGCGCATCGTAACAACTTTCTCCTCCCGCTGTAGGAAGGTCTAGAAATGGGGCCGGCTGGACGGCGCAGGCTTTCCTTCGCTGTGCTTCCGATGAAGACTCTCGGCAGGCGTCCGATCCGCCGGCTGGGCGATTGCGTAAGGAATCTTGCTCAAGCAATAGACGCAATCAATCTCGCGCGCCTGGCGCAGGGAACTGCCAAGTGCCTGCGGAAAGCTCCGCGAACACTCCGGGCAGGTGATCGTCACATAGGGCTCGCCGGAGGTCGTGTGCCCGTCAGGCTGAATCCAGATCGGCGCTGAGGCGGTTGGCGGATTGGGAGCTATCCGGCCCGGCAAGGGGAGGTCCCTTATGCTCTCCAGCAAAGAGCCCACGCCGCCGCCTTTCTGATAGAAGGCGTCAGCGGCAATCTCGGTGGACCCGTCGTCGCGGCAAAACGCCCCGCTCATGGCAATGACCCTGATCGAGGGAAAGCGGCGGCGGATCACCGAGAGCAGCTCGAAACCGGACATGCCCGGCATGTTGAGATCGGAGAGAATGATATCGGGAATTTCCTTCCATATCTCAACCAATGCCGAGAAACCGTCCTGAGCAGATCGAACCGAGTAACCAATCTCCGCCAATAGGTGCGACAACGACATCCGAATCGCAGGCTCATCGTCCACGATCAATATGCTTGGTGAATCGTCTTGCCGTTCATCGGGCATCTTCCACCCCACCGTTCGAGAAAATGCAGCTTTTCAGCCAATATTCCATTGAACTCGCTGCAAGACTGTTCAATGTTGTACACGACGGCCCGCCCTGGCATGGAAAATGGATGTAATTTCAGTCCTGGGCCAGAACCTGCAGTTGACTACCCCGAACCGGGAGGACTGGCTCTTTGGCCGGCGACAGTAGGCGCGGAACCTGCACGCCGTGCCGCTGTTGCCGGTAGCGCCATGCTCATTCAGCGCGACTCGCCGGCTGCCACCATGAAACTCTGACTCTCGTCGAGGTCAACATGCCAACGGCTTCCCCTTGCACACAGCTCCCTTTATCGCCCGGCTAAAGCGCATTGGAAGTCGGATGCGTAGGCGCTGACACCGTATGGATCGCGCCCGCAGTTGAGCGGTGCCGAGTTACTTGAGCGCCGGCCCGGCCCGAATCGCCAGGGAGCGGGTCCTCGTTGTGCTTCATCGGGATAGCGCGGGGCGGGGCGGCAAGCTCACTCTCTGCCGTGGGTAGCTTCGCAGGCAGTGTTGTGACTGATAATTCATGGCGAAAAATCCTCACTGTCATGAGGGCTTCACCACCGATTGAGACCAGAAGGAAGAGGGCTATACCTATGCCGGCGAATGGCTTCATGAATGTCCTTGCGTTCCATGTAGATGAATGAGTTGCGAACCCTCGCTCTGCTCTTTCAGAAAAATGAGAGCGACGGACAAACATAAGGCTGCAAGTGGCGGATAAAGCAAGCTCCCACATGAAATACCCGAATTCGAATGTCTGGCGAACAACCCAATTCATCGTTGAGCTTGACTTTACATAGGTCACGGCGGGATGGATGTTCATTCCGGCTCAGCTTGGCGCGGGCCTTGACTTCGACGTCCGCACGAGCGCGGCAACGCGCATTCATCCTTCTCGCTCCATAGGTGGAACAGTCTTTCAGCCGGATACCGGTCCCGCGCCCGTGAGGTTGCCTCGGGCGTCGTGCCAGCCACACGCCAAGGTCGCGGGGCGTCGATGCAAAAGACGGAACTTGGCTTCGGAGCTTCATCCTGACCCGCAGTTCCGATGAGTGATCCCATTCGCAAAGCACGTCCTATGCTTGGCGGATACGGAGCGCCACTTCGTTGAATTGCTTCCATTGTGAGCAATATCGACCAGAATTCTTCTCGCTCCATCAGCGAGAATGGGGCGGGGGAGCTTATTCGGCGTGCAGGGGACTGATGATGCCCCGCTCCCGCAGACTAACCGAAATGCAAGTGTCGAGCCCCGCGCATTGGATTCTAAGGAGCAGTTTCCTCTCTCTCCCCTCTGAAGTGTGCGTTTCCATTGTTTTCAACGTGCTGGCAACCGTAGCCGATCGGCTCAAATCCAGCCCAATGTTTCACAGCGGGAACCGGGCACTCGCGATCAACAGCCCGCGGCGAGGCAATATGCTGACGACAGGGATCAACCACGACAAGGCGAAGTTTGAGCCAGCCGCCTTTCTTGCCAGCGCCGGGCTTGGCAAGAAGGTGGTCGACCTGAAGCCCGATGAGACCTTCTTTTGCCAGGGCGACAAGGCTGACTCAGTCTTCTATTTGCAGAGGGGCAGGGCTAAGCTCACCGTCGTATCGCACAACGGGAAAGAAGCCACCATCACGCTTCTCGCCCCCGGCGAGTTTGTTGGTGAAGAGTCTCTGGCGGCGATCTTGGGGGCGCGTTTGGCGACTGCGATTGCCGTCACCGCCTGCTCCGCGCTCAAGATTCAGCGAGCTGAGATGGTCCGCGTCATGCACGATGAACCCGCATTTGCGGACCTGTTCCTGAAATTCCTGCTCTCCCGCAGCATGCGAACCCAGGCCGACCTTGTCGATCAACTTTTCAACTCCAGCGAAAAGCGCCTCGCCCGCATCCTCCTCCTCATGGCGGAGTTTGGCAAACCTGGTGAACCGGAGACCTTTATTCCTCCCATCACGCAGGAGACTCTGGCCGAGATGATCGGCACCACGCGCTCCCGCGTCAGCTTCTTCATGAATCGCTTCCGCAAGCTCGGCTTCATCGATTACAACGGACGCATTCAGGTGCACAAATCACTGCTCAATGTGGTCCTGCTGGATCAATTGCCAGAGCATAACTCGCAGAAGCCTGCGCTTGTCTCCATTCCGCAAGCGACTCCCGGCCCGCGCATTGCGGCTCATCCTCCGGCGCCTAAATTGGAGAGTTAGCCCTCTGCGCAAACCACATGCGCAGTCCGGCATTCGAGATCGGAGTTCGGCCGTCACGAAATGCTGAGGCGGGCCAACACTGGAATCTTCAACAGGTCGAGCACCGCACCGAAGGCGATCGCAGCGCCAAACTCGCCCGCGATGACCGTGACGGGCAGCCGGGCCATTGCAATTCCAAATCCGGCCAACGTTGAGATGATCAGCACGTCGGCCACGGAAGAGAGCACAAGCCATAGGCTGGGGCGCAGTCCCCACAAGTGCTGGCGCCCGCGAATCACGTACGTGGTGACCTGGCTGCCAAACACAATCCCGACCACAGACAGCGTCTGAAGCGCTTCAATGCCCAGGTGCAATTGAAATCTTCCGAATGCCAGGATGGCCGTGGAGAACGCGAGAAAGCAGACTCCGAAGACAGTCCCCGCGATGGTAATGGCGCCAATATGCCAGGAGTTGGGCATCTTCGAAGGGCGCACTCGGTCCGTTGTCAGCGACATCGCCAGGAAGTCGCCGGTGATCATCACAATGACCATCAGCATCGGCGTCAGGACCGCATGCCCGGTCAGCACCAGGCCAACCGCCAGCAGAAGCACCTGCAATATCTTTTTCATCACCGAGTTCAGCGTGTAAGTCAGGATGCGCTGAAACGTGATTCTGCCTTCTTTCACAGCGGCCACAATGCCGCCCAGGCCGGCTTCCGTCAAGACCACCCCAGCGGCCGATTTGGCAACATCTGTTGCGGTGGAAACGGCAATGCCGATCTGAGCCTGGCGCAGAGCAGGGGCGTCGTTGGCGCCGTCCCCGCACATCCCGACCGTATGCCCGCTCTTTTGGAAAGTTTTCACCAGGTCAAACTTGCCTTCCGGTAGAACGCCTGCGAAGACGGCGAAATCCTCCGGCTTGACCGCATCGGGGAGTTTGCCCGGCGGACAGACCGAGCCCTTCAACCCAACCGCCTGAGCGACAATTGCCGCTGTAACCGGAGCGTCTCCCGTCACCATCACCGTGCTCACGCCCAGGGTGTGCAACTCCGAAATGAGAGACACCGAGTCTGCCCGCGGCGGGTCGCTGAGCGCAATCAGGCCGGCTACGTGCACGCTTGTCAATGGTCCTGCGGCAACCGCCAGAACTCTGAACCCTTGCTTTTCCAGTTCGTCGACAATCGCAGCGGCGTCCGGTGAAGGCGCAGCCATGGCCGCGACTGCAGCATACGCCCCCTTAATAATTCGCTCTGCGCTTCCCTTCTCATCGGTCGCCGTGGCCTCTGAAGTTTTCTTGACTGGGTCGAATGGGACAAACGCAGCCAGCTTCGGTAGTTGCGATGCCGGCTTGTGCAAAGCGGCAGCGCGAATCGCTCCATCGACAGGGTCCTGACCTCCCTCGGAGCTTGCCAGCGCCGCCAATCCTAGAACGCGGGTCTCATCGAAACCTGGCATGGGGCGAACGCTTGTGACTGAAAGCTCGTTGCGGGTGAGGGTTCCCGTTTTATCCGAGCACAGGACATCGATCGATGCCGCTTCATCCACAGCGGCCAAGCGGGTGGGCAGTACGCCCACCTTCGCCAAAGCACGAGCTCCCACCGCGGCGGCAAGAGTGAATGTCGCCGGCAATGCCACAGGGATGGCCGCCAGAATCGACGTCAACAGCAGGGGAACGATCTCGCTCCATGGCATTGCATGGGTATAGGCATATCCGCCCATGGCAAGGATCACGAGGCTGTTGAAGATCGCCAGGTTGCGCACGATCATGAGCACGGCCTTCTGCTGTGTGCTCTTCGCATGGGCCGTGCGAACTAGCTCCGCGGTGCGGCCAAATTTTGTGCGGCCCCCGGTGGCCGTCACCGTGGCAGTAGCTTCACCGCGCCGCACAAGGGCCCCGGCATACGTGTCTGCGCCTGGACCGGCTTCAATGGGAAGGGACTCGCCGGTGAGCATCGACTGATCGAGTTCGACCGATCCGCCGGTCAGATGCGCATCGGCAGCCACCACGCCGCCCAGCGACAGCTTCACCAAGTCGCCGACCACCAGTTCTTCCGATGGCACGGTCTTCCATACGCCATCGCGCTCAACCGAGGCGTTGAGGGCCAAACGCGACTTGAGAGCCGCCAGGGTTGCCTGGGCGCGGCTCTCCTGAAAGTACGCGAGTGCCGCGTTGAATACCAGAAGCGCTGCGATGACAGCAGCCTCGTCAACCTTATGCAGCACAATCTCAAGCACAATCGAAGCTTCCAGCAGCCAGGGAACAGGCGCCCAGAATTTTCCCAGCGCACTGCGCAGTGGATGAGCCGAAGTGTCCGGCATCGCGTTGCGCCCGTCATTTTTTTGACGCGCGCGCGCCTCATCGCTCGTCAGCCCTTCATGGGCTGCGGGCTCAACCGGCTTCGCCGCCTCACCCTCGGATGCGGCGTCGGCAACACCACTCGCACTCACGATTGCAAGCATCCATCGCCCATCTCGCTACCACCATTCCATTGACCGGTCTGAAGACGTCTTAGTCCCACTGTCAGGTTTGGAGGAGTGAAGAAGCAGCAGCGGGCATTGCACCAGCTTGACGATCTTCTGAGCAATGGACCCGAACACCAGCGGATGCCAGCCGGAGATACCGTGGGTAGAGATCACCACCATGTCGATATGCTCGCGCTCCACCACTTCCATGATGTTTCCGGCAATGTCATTTCCAACCTCTACGCTGGAGGCGGACTTCACTCCCCTTGCCGCAAGAGCAGCATGACACTTCGCCAGGTGGCGCTCTGCTTCGGCCCTGGCCTCCTGCAGAAATGACTCCTCCGGAACGAAATCCGCGAACGTTGTAGTCGGAAAGAACGGAATGACATTTACCAGGTAAAGTTCGGCATGAAAGTGAAGAGCAAGGTCAGCCGCCACCTCCAGCGCCGCCTGCGATGAGGGGCTAAAGTCGATAGGCAAGAGAATTCTTGAGGGAATCGACGGAAATACACGAAGTTCAGGCATGACACTCTCCTCGCCGCGCAATCAGGCGACTGGAGCCCCATTTTCCTCCAGTCACTAGAGCAAAGACTGTTCTCTTTTGGTCACTTCCTGGCCTGTCAGACGATGCCAAAAAGGAAGAACTTTCTCTGCATCCATGCGATTGGACGAGGCGCAATGAGACCCGTTGCGGCCACGAGCAAATGTGACCATCCACGGAGATTCCCGCTCTGACAAACTCTCTACGGATGCAGGCAATTGCAATGTCCGGTTATATCTCGATTAGATTCCGGACCAAGACTCCCTGAGCAGAGTAGCTCAGCCAGCACCCAATGGGTCTTGAGACAATCAACTGGAAGAAGAGTTTTCATTCTCTCTTCTCCAAGGCCGCCGGGCTGATCCGACCCATCTGACCTGCGCCTTCTTCGCCACTCTCATTTGGCGCGGACCAACGCAAAGACCTTCGCATTGAGATAGATTGCCGGTTCTCCGTTCGCCACATTGCAAGGTCGGCGGCAGAAGCTCGCAAGAAGCAGAGAAGGGACTGAATACAGTTCGAAGATACGTCTTCGAAGGTGCTCTGAATGCTCAGTCGGAACCGAGCGATGATGGGCGAGTGTAAAGTTCCACTCGTCACTCTTCTTATTCCACCTTGCGTAGCAGCAACGTCGTTTGACTGGTAACTCGCCACGCTCCTATCCATATCTGGACTCGAGAGCATCCGGGGCGGCGCCGTAGTGATTGCCGCAATGCTGCGAGTCCTTAAGGCATTCGGAATCTTGCAGTAAATGCCCGAGGTCCGTGCAGGCCGATGACTCAAGTGGCGAGATACGGTCCGGTTTTACCATCTAACGCAGCGCAATCGGCAGCACACCGCCCACAGGAGTTCTCTTGAAAAGCATGCTTTTGCTCGCCATCGGAAGTGCCCTCAGCTTGAGCGCATTGGCTCAGGCCCCCTCACAAACAACCGTCGTCGTCGATCCCTCCGGCCCTGCACCCGCATACCATGTGGTCGTAATCAGCCGCACGGTCCAGGCGGTTAACTATCAGCACCGCGGCGGAGCCACGGGTGTGGACTTTGCCGGAACGGCCTTGCTGCCCTCAGCCGACGGCAAAGCCAAGGTGCGAAGCAAACGCGGAACCATGGAAGTCGAAGCAGATTTCGGTAACCTGCAAAGTCCCACCACCTTTGGCTCCGAATATCTCACTTATGTCCTTTGGGCGATTTCACCCGAGGGTCGGGCAGTGAACCTTGGAGAAGTGCTCGTGGGCGGCAATGACCGCAGCAAACTCACCGCAACAACAGATCTCCAATCCTTTGCTCTAATCGTTACCGCGGAGCCTTACTACGCTGTCCGCCAGCCAAGCAATGTCGTGGTACTGGAGAACGTCGTTCGGCCAGACACCCGCGGAACCAGCGAGGCGGTCAATGCGAAGTACGAACTGATGGAACGCGGTGGCTACCTGCCCACCGGCTACAAGTTCGACCCCGTGGTTCTGAACGCCAGGCTTCCTTTAGAATTCTACGAGGCGCGCAATGCGCTGCGCATTGCTCAATCCGAAGGGGCAGAGCAGTATGCGGGCGAAAGCTACCAGCATGCGGTCCAGTTGATGACGAGCGCCGATGACGAGGCGATCAGTTCGCATGTCGAGAAGAAGCAGTTGATTGCCGCCGCCCGCGAGGCGGTGCAGACTGCGGAAGATTCGCGAGAGATTGCCGTCAAGAGAATTGAGGAGAATCGTCTTGCCGATGAGCGCAAAGCCTCAAGCGACGCTCAGGCGAGATCGCAAAGTCAGGCTGACAGCGCAACGCTCCTGAAGGAGCAGGCGCAGTCGGATGCGGCCAAGGCGCAAGCCGATGCGGCAAAGGCCCAGGCCGATATGGCCTCCAATCAGACCGCATCGGCTGCGGCAGTTACCGCGGCGCAGGCCGACGCGATGAGCGCTCGCCAGATAGCCGATCAGGCGCAACAGAACGAACACCAGGCCGACACCGACAAAGCCGCCATGCGCGCGCAACTGACCCTGCAGCTCAATACCATCCTTGAAACCCGCGACAGCGCACGCGGACTGATCGTCAGCATGTCCGATGTCCTCTTCGACACCGGCAAATACTCCCTGAAGCCGGGTGCAAGGGAGAAACTTGCAAAGGTAGCCGGGATCCTGCTCGCGTACCCAGGGCTCAACATCCAGGTTGGCGGCTACACCGACAACGTGGGTGGCGATGATATGAATCAGAAACTTTCGGAGAACCGCGCTGGCTCCGTTCGCGACTATCTCGTTCAAGAAGGCGTAGGGAACGCTGCGGTGAGCGCAAAGGGCTTCGGCAATAGTCTGCCGGTCGCCTCGAACGACAACTCTGCGGGTCGCCAGGAAAACCGCAGAGTCGAATTGGTGGTTTCCGGCGACGCGATCGGATCGCCTTCGACGACTACGACCGGAAGCTTGCGCTAGGAACGGCTCTCCAATGCACGTGCCCTTGCCCTTGCCCACTCTGTGAAAGGTGGCTTCTAACTCCCGCCCTTGCGACGAGAACTGACCGCAGGCCCCAGGAAGTAGCCGCCTTGGGCAAGTGGGCAAAGGCTTGAATTGCATTGCGATTGGAGAATCGCTGGAATGCCACCGTTTTACCGCGGCGGCCTCTCTCGGGGCCGCCGCCCGCGTTGATCAGCCCCTCCTTTTCGCATGCTGCAAGCCGGGCAGTCACAGGTGAACGTCGTCCCCAAGCGGCTCAGAGACGGCGCGGAGCGCCTCGAACGGGAGACATTCGTCTTCGACCCTCGGGGCGCGGAAACACCAAGCGCTACTCAGGGGAAAGACCGTGTCGATTGATTTCTTTGAAGCGCCCCGGTACAACTGAGTGCTTTGGAATATACGCAACTTAGCTTGCCAGACATTAACCTATAGCTTGGGAGAATACTCGTGCCCCTATGGAACTCTTTTCTGATTGCCTTCGGCGTGCTTCTTCCCCTGATCAATCCTCTCGGATCGGCCCTGGTGTTTTTCCAGTTGGCCGGCGATGCGCCCTCGTCTGTCTATCGCTCGCTGGCGCGAAGAATCGCCATCAATAACATCATCTTCCTGGCGGTCATCGAACTGCTGGGCGCGGCCATCCTCAATTTCTTCGGCATCTCTCTGCCCATCGTCCAACTCTCCGGCGGCATCGTCATCGCAGCCATGGGCTGGTCTGTTTTGAACGAAAGAGACGCGCGCGCCAATTCCAGGAACAAACAGGAAGAGACCGAGGTCCGAGACGAGTCGCAGACACGAGACCTTGAGCAGAAGGCCTTCTATCCGTTCACCTTTCCGGTCACATCCGGGCCCGGCACGCTGGTGGCCCTGCTCACCCTCACCGCCCATATTTCCGATCGCGTTCTTTCCAGGGACATCCTGGCCCACGTTGGGGTATTTCTTGCCGTGGTCGCTCTCAGCGTGCTCGTCTATTTCTGCTACGCATACGCCCCAAGGATCACCAAGGTCATTCCGCCCTCGACCGCGCACGGCATACTCCGCGTCGTGGCGTTCATTCTGCTCTGCATTGGCGTTCAGATCGCATGGAACGGCTTGGCCGCACTGTTGACGAAGATCATTCGGCCGTAACTCTGGACCGCCTGAACGCCTCTTCAGCATGTAAACCATTTGACAGCGAAGCTCGCGGCCTGGTAGCAAGTGCCAAGCCGCGAGCCGCTCCAAAGGACCATCATGGTCGCCTAGGAAACAAGTCCCTCTACCTCCGGGATCCTCCTCCCGAGGAGCGAGCCTGAGGCTGCCGAGCCTGCAGCGACTGCTGCTGGGCCGTGTGCCGTTGCGCCAGCTTCTGCGTCTGCTGCTGGTGCTTCTGTTCCAGTTTCTGATTATTTGCGTTCGCCTTCTGCTGATGTTCAGCCTCCTGCTTCTGCTGAAGGCTCTGCCGCTCCTGAGTTTGCCTGGCAATCAACTTGTCCTGCTGTTGTTCGTACTTCTTGTCCGCCTTCGCATTCCCTGAGTTGACCGGTGCGGGGCGAGCGATCGGCGCAAGGTCCTTCGGATGGACGACCGAACGCGCATCCGTCGCGGCGCCGCCGGCTCCGGCCCTGGAACCCTCTCCAGTTTCTTTGGCCGGCGCCGCTCCGTGTTCGCCGAACTCTCCAGGCTTGGCGGTGGCTGCGATTCCCGGGTTGCCGTGGTTCACTCCTGCACGCTGCGCCGGGTTGCCGCGCGCGGCCTGCGCATGCCGGGTCTGAGCTTCGACCGCCGGAATATGTCTCTCCTTGGCCGCAGCCTCCTGTGCGGAGTTGGGACGCGCCTCGATCCCGCCCTTGCCGCCGTTGTAGCTGATGTGGTTGTCAATGCTGCCGTGCTCAACCCTCTCGTTGTACACATTGTGAATGCTGCCGCCATCCACGTTGTTCACGGAGCGGTTATAGAAGAAGTGCCCGTGGTCCCAACGTCCGCCCCCGTATCCATCGCCGAAGTAACCAAAGCCGTAGTTGATTCCGCCATAGAACCCGACGTTCAGTCCCCAATACCCCTCATTGAAGAAGTAACCGCCGTTACCCCAGCCCCAGTAACCGGGCGTCCAGAGAAACCCTTCTTCCGGCGCCATCACCCACGTTCCTGGCACCCAGTAGTAATCGGAAATGCTGTCATCATAAGCCCAATAGCCCGGCGTCCAGAGATAGCCGTCACCAGGGCAGACTGGCTGGTCGTAGACAGGCAGCGCAGGCGGGCCGATCGCGATGCTTACGCCAATCTGCCCGAATGAGGTGGCCGGAATGGCCAATATCAGAAGCGCCAATAAAAACCTGATCGTACGCATAGGATTCCTTTTGCCAGACCATCCTTCGATTGCCCGTCTGTGGTCCACCCCCACGGGCTGCGAGGACTGAAAGGCTGCGCGTGACGCGCCATCGTCAAGGCTTCCACGATTGGCTGGTCAAATCTGTTTATAATTGCTCACTCGTCGCGGATGCCGCGAGGCCAGAATCCTATACGACAAACATCGCCACGCCAGCGGCAAACATCGCGATTGTGGTGACGGCGACAACTATCCATCCCAGGCGCGAACTGGGCTGGCCTTGCATTAATCTGCTGTCCGCGGCGACGATCAGGATTGCAATCAGAAGAAAGGGCGCCAGCAAGCCATTGATGACAGCCGTCCAGTAGAGTGCCCTTACCGGGTTCACGCCAATGAAGTCCAGTCCGACGCCGACTCCGGTTGAAGCCAGAATCAGAGCGTAGAACCAGCGCGCCTGCCTCAGCTTCTTGTTCAGCCCCTGGCGCCACCCAAGCGTCTCGGCGAAGGCGTACGCGGCTGAACCGGCAAGGGTGGGTATGGCTAGAAATCCAACGCCGACAATGCCCAGCGTGAATAGTGTCGTAGCGAACTTGCCCGCAAAAGGCCGCAGGGCTTCGGCTGCCTGGCGAGAGGTTTCAATGTTTGTAATTCCGTGCCGGTTGAGGGTGATCGCGGTGGTGAGGATGATGAAGAACATCACCATGTTCGAGAAGAATGCGCCCACGCCGACATCGATGTTTCTCAGCTCCAGTTCCTCGCGTGTGGCGCCTCGCCGCTGCGCAAGCGAACTCTGTCCCGCCGACTTCTCTTCTTCCACTTCCTCACTCGTCTGCCAGAAGAACAGGTACGGACTGATGGTGGTGCCGAGAATTGCCACCAGTGTGGCCCATTCAGATCTGCTCTGCGGCATCGACGGCACCAAGGTGTCGCGCAGTACCTGGCCCCAGTCAGCCCCCACAACAAACGCTGTAATGGGATAGGCGAAAAGCACCAGCACCAGCCACTTGAGCACGTCGGCGATCCGCTTATATTCCAGCCGCACCGTGGCCCACGAAATCAGCAGCGCGAACGCCACCACGAACCAATGCGAATTGACCCCCGACAGCATGGCCGCCGCATCCGCCATTCCCGCGAGATCCGCCCCAATGTTGATCGTGTTTGCGGCCAGAAGCGCGAAGACGAAGACCAGCAGCAGCCATCTCGGAAAGCGCTTCTTGAAATTCCCGGCCAGGCCTTGTCCGGTCACCTTGCCAATGCGGGCGCACATCATTTGAACCGCCGCCATCAACGGCCACGTCAGCAGTGCGGTCCACAGCAGTTTGCTTCCGAGCTGCGCCCCGGCCACGGAATATGTCGCGATTCCCGAGGGGTCGTCGTCGGCAGCGCCGGTAATGATACCGGGCCCCAGCGACTTCAGGACGGCGCGAATCCAGCGGGTTGGGGCGAATGACGACACGTATGAGTTCGGCATACTCCTTGCTGATCAAAGCTCAAATCGAAGCCGGACCGTGACCGCCATCAACTCCCGCTCACGCCCGGCTATGCCTCATCGCGGCGACAGCGAATGCGGGTCTGCCCATGTGGGTCCTGCTCTGTTCCGGCCCCTGCATTGGCCTTTTGTACCTCATCCTTCGCGCTGCCCCGCGCATTCTGCGTCTTGCCTCTCATCTGCCAAGCCGTTCCTTCCGCCTGCCTTGGAGCGTCGCCTGTCCACTCGCCCACCTGGTGCTTGGCGCTTCCCGCCATTTCGTCGATTGTGCCCTTGACTCGACCTCTATTCAGAAGCCCGCCTCCGTGGATTGAACCTTCGCAGGTCCGACTCTAGCCTTTGGAGTCACCTCGGTCTGAGCCCTTTGGAACAAGAGCGGCCGAGCTATCGCCGGCTTCAGGAGTGTGGACCCACTTTGAAAACTCACCCCCCGTTCGGCCGTCCCGATTGGGTGGCTTGCGCCCCGCCCAGGTGTCCATCTCCAAACCACCACGGGGAAGGGCCTCTGGAGCGTCACTCCAGAGGCCCTTCCTCCTCCACTCTCTGCCCAGCCTCCTTCTCTTCTGGATGCGGATAACTCCTGAAGCCTGGCTCCTTTCTTGCCGCCGATGGTTCGGTTCCAGGCTCGCTCGGCTGGCCCTGTCCCTCAAGGCTCAGCGTCGATCGCTGTACTTGGCTGAGGTGCCCCACAGAACGCTTTCGGCCTCCGTTGAACTGGTGCCCCAGAGTACGCTGTCGGCGTCCATCGAACTGGTCCCCCAAAGTACGCTGTCGGCGTCCAACGAACTGGTGCCCCACAGCACGGATGCTCCGCTGACATTGGTACCCCATAGAACCGAGGTGCCCCACAAAACGGAGGTGCCGCCCAGCACGGAAGAGCTGTTCTCCACCAGGATGACGTTTCCGCTTTTATCGACCGCCGCGGTCGGCGACAAGGCACTGCCCACCGTCGCGGGAGCCAGTTCGGTGTTCGACAACGCTGCCTGGATGTCAAGATAGCCGGCGCCCACGGTGAAGATGTCGGCCTGCTCCTGAAAGCTTTGGCCGGTGGTCAAGTCCGTAACCGTTGCAAATTGCACCAGGTCCTTGAAGGCGGTCAGCATCAGCCTGGCCTTCACCTGATCGGGCGTCAACGCTGAATTCTGTTCAAGCATCAGCGCCGCCGCCCCGCTCACCATAGGTGCGGCCATGCTCGTTCCGCTCATGGCATAGTAGGAGCCGGAAGGGCTGGTTGTGCCGTTGGTCACGTACAGAGAACAGGGAACCTCAAAACCGGGATATTCCTGATTCAAGGTCTCCGCTGCAAAGTACAGGGAGTCGATCAGGTTGCCCGGAGCTACCAGATCGGGTTTCACCACCTGGTCGATGATGGACGGCCCCTTGGAACTGTAACTCGCGGGCACGTCGTCGGTGCGATCCGCCGTCCCCATGGTATTCATCGCGCCCACGGTAATCACATAAGGATCGTTCCCCGGAGCCGTGATGGTGCCGTAGCCATTGGTGCCCGCCAGGTTGTCGCGCCCAAAGTTGCCCGCCGCAACCACCACCACAATGCCCGACTTCCAGGCCCGCTCCACCGCCTGGCAAAGCGGATCGAGCTTGTAGCTTTCCCAAACCGGTCTCCCCACGGAGAGATTGATGACACGGATGTTGTATGTGCTCTGCAACTGGATGGCCGTCTGGATCGCCGCAATTACTTCACTGTCGGTGCCTGCGCCATTCGCGTCGAGCACCCGAAGGTTCACCAGGTTCACGTTGTCGGCAATGCCCATGAACGTATAGAAGTACTTCGAACCCTTCGATTTTGCGCCCGTGCCGGCAATGATGCCGCTTACGTGCGTGCCATGCCCATATTGGTCAACGGCGCTGCCCAAGCCCGTGAAGTCCTGGCTGTATACGACATTGCTGGCGTAGCTGCTCTTCTTGCCGTGCATGTCCGCGGTATCGGCGATTCCGCTATCGATGACGGCCACGCCAATGCCGGAGCCATCCAGGCCCTGCGACCAGGCTGCCGAAGCGTTGATGGTGGCGATGTGGTAGTCGTTGACCGCCACTGGGGAGGACGAGCTAGTGCCCGTGCCCCGGAGCGGTCGATCGGGCGAGATATAAACCACGTCGGGATCGTTCGCCAGATCGGCAATCGCCGAGGCCGGCATGGAGTAGGCTGCGCCGTTGAACCCGCCAAGTTCCCGCTTGAGCGTGCCTCCTCGGCTCAGCACCTTCTTATGGTACGCGGCGCCCGGCGTACGGTTGTACTGCACGATCACGCCGACCTGGCCGGATGCACTCGCCCCCGCCAGGTCGGACGAGAACTTGCTCTCGCCCGCATTCGCCAGGATGCCGCACAGCAGGGTCGCGCTCACAATCAGAAACGCCCTTCCCCACATCGCGCTCTTGCCTTCTTTCCGTTTCATCAATGCCTCTCCCTTCGTCTCCCGTATTCTCCAGGGTCCAGCCCTTCGATATCCGCCCGGAAGACAGGTTCCAGAGGCGCGAGTTCGAACCATGGGGCTTTCCTGTGTCGGCGCCTCGGGTGGCGCCCTGTTCCCGGCCCATGGGATCGCTGCCTGCTCAATGTTCAGGCCCAGCGGACCGGTTGATGGAGATCATGCCTTGCCAAAGCGCAACGCAGGCTGGGAAACGAGGTGCATCGGAGCCCCATGCACGGTCGGCCAGGATCGTTCCGCGTTCGCAAGTGCCAAACTTCAACTCTCGGCATGAAAGGTTCTTCACGCGCTAAACCGGTCATCGGCCCACGATTAGATAAACCTTAGAAACGGAAGTAACGGCGGCTTGAAGCGAGGAATCAAAGCCCTCCGATGCGCTGGAAAGCCCGCGTCGCAAGGGGTCTAGCCGTGACCCGGCATTCTCTTGGGGCTTGAAGGAGCATCCTTTAAGGATCGGCGAGGATCCTCGAACGCCAGGCCACTCTACCTGAGGCTTCCGCCCTGGCCTGAGCGCCTAAAGGCGGAGCACAGAATGCCGATGAGGTCATCGACAATGTCCACGATTCCCTGTGGACAAACGAAGGCCTCTGTTTGCGGCGACGCTCGCGAAACAAGCGCCATGCGTTCTTTCGTGCACAGTGGCCCAGGGCGAGGCACGAGGGATTTCAGCAACCACGGGCCAAGGGCCGGGTATCGGGGCGCCGAAACACGAAGAGTTGGGACGTCTGGGTTCGAAGCGCGGGTAGCGCTCCGCAATCGAGAAGTGGGAGTGTCCTATCGGTGGAGCTTTCCGTGCCAATGCGGGCAAGAGTATTTATCGCCGTCACCGCCTCGGTTGGCGCAACGGTGCTGTGGACGGCCTGCGTTCACTGGCACTCCAACGACCTGCTCAAGTTTGCCTGCTACCTGCTGATCGCCATTCTGGCCTCGACCATGAAGGTCAGGCTGCCGGGCATGGAAAGCACCATGTCGGTGCATTTCCTCTTCGTGCTTCTCGGCATCCTCGAGCTCTCGCTGGCCGAAACGCTGGTCATCGGCTGCGCCGCGGCGCTGGTGCAGAGCGTGTGGAAGACCAGGCAGCGCCCCGAGCCCGTCCAGGTGGTCTTCAATGTGCTCAGCAATACCTCGATCGCCATCGGGCTGACTTACTTTGTCTATCACCTGGCGACGGGGCTGATCAGGAACAGCATGCCGCTGCTGCTGCTGGTGGCCGCTTGCACCTATTTCCTCAGCAACACCATTCCCGTTTCCATCGTCATCGCCCTGTGCGAAAAGCGCTCCCTGCGCGGACTGTGGTCGGAGACCTACTTCTGGTCGCTTCCCTACTACCTGGTGGGCGCCGCGGTGGTGGCCTTCGTCAGCTTCTCCAACCGCTACATCGGCTGGCAGAACGCGCTGCTCATTGTGCCCATCATGTACGGAATCTACCGCTCCTATCAACTGTATCTGGGCCGTCTGGAAGACGAGAAGAAGCGTTTCGAGATCGAGGAGCGCCAGGTGGAAACTGAAAAGCGCCACGTGGAGCAGGTTTGCGCGCTCCACCTGCGCACCATCGAGTCGCTGGCTCTGGCCATCGACGCCAAGGATCACACCACCCACGAGCACCTGCACCGCGTGCGCACCTATGCCGTGGAGATAGCCCAGGAAATGGAACTGGACGAGCAGGACATGGATGCTCTGCGCGCCGCGGCCCTGCTCCACGACATCGGCAAGCTGGCGGTTCCGGACCACATCATCAACAAGCCCGGCCGGCTCACGCCGGAAGAGTTCGAGAAGATGAAAATCCATCCCATTGTCGGCGCCGACATCCTGGACAAGGTCGCCTTCCCCTATCCGGTGGCTCCCATTGTCAGGGCGCACCACGAGAAATGGAACGGCACGGGCTATCCGGACGGGCTCGCCGGAGAACAGATTCCGATCGGCGCGCGCATCCTGGCCGCCGTCGATTGCCTGGATGCGCTGGCCTCCGACCGCCAATATCGCAAGGCCCTGCCGCTCGATGACGCCATGGCCAAGGTTGCCGGCGAAGCCGGTTCGTCCTTCGACCCCAAGGTCATCGAGATTCTTCAGCGCCGCTACCTTGAACTGGAAAGCTATGCGATCCGCGGCCTGGAAGAGGCCAGAAGGGAATCCCTTAGCTTCAACTACAAGGTGGAGCGGGGGGACAAGCCGGCCGCCGGATTTGAAATCGACCTCAAGCGCCGACGCTCCAGCCAGACGGATTTTCTCTCTTCCATCGCCTCCGCGCGCCAGGAGGCGCACACCCTCTTCGAGCTGAGCCAGGACCTGGGAAACTCCTTGAGCCTGGACGAAACTCTATCCCTGGTGGCCATGCGGCTGCGCAAACTGGTTCCCTACGACTCCATCGTCGCTTTCATCAAGAAAGGCGACCTGCTGGTGCCGGAGTTTGTCAGCGGCGACAACTTCCGGCTGCTGTCTTCGCTGGCCATTCCCATCGGGGCCGGGCTCTGCGGCTGGGTGGCGGAAAACTCCAAGCCGATTATCAACGGCAATCCCGCCGTCGAGCCCGGATTCGCGCATGACCCGAAGAAGACCACGGAGTTGCGCTCCGCGCTGGCTGTGCCCCTGGAAGGAATCAACGGGCTGGTGGGCGTGTTGGCGCTCTACCAGGCCGAGGCGGATGCCTTCACCAGCGACCACTTGCGGGTGTTGCAGGTCATTACCTCCAAGGTCGCGCTGTTCATCGAAAATGCCCTGCGCTATCGCCAGGCGGAGAACTCGGCCACCTGCGACTACCTGACCGGCATGCCCAATGCTCGCGCGCTCTCCATGCACCTGGACCAGGAGCTTGCCCGATGCAAGCGCGAACATGCGACGGTCGCCATCATGGTGTGCGACCTCAACGGCTTCAAGCAGATCAACGATCGCTATGGCCATCTCGCGGGAGACAAGGTGCTCAAGATCTTCGCCAGCCTGATGCGGGGCGTGTGCCGCGAGTACGACTACGCGGCGCGCATGGGCGGCGACGAGTTTGTCATCGTCGCGCCCAACATGACGCCCTGCTCGGTCAGCGAAAGAGCCATCCTGTTCAGCAACCTGGCCGAAGAGGCCGGCCGCGAGGTGTGCAACACGGGCCTGCTGTCGCTCAGCCTGGGCGCCGCCTTCTACCCTCAGGATGGATTGGAGACCGAGCAACTGCTAGCCGAAGCGGACAGGAAGATGTACGCGGCCAAGCAGTTTCACTACGAGCACCTGGAACTGAGGCCTTTGAACAGTGCCTTGCAGGCTGTTTCGATCACTGTGAATTGACCTTCTCGCAAGCATCCGGAACCGCGAACCGCGGAGCGACCGGCAGAGCCGAGATGAGCTTGCGGGTATACGGGTGCGATGGGCTGGTGAAGAGATCCGCGGTCCTCCGGCACTCGACGATCTCCCCCTGGCGCATGACCGCCACGCGCTGGCTGATGGTGGCTACGGAGAGAAGGTCGTGGGAAATGTAGAGAATACTCATGCCCAGCTTCCGTTTCAGCGCCGAAAACAACTCAAGAATCTCGGATTGCGTGATGATGTCCAGTGCGCTGGTGGGTTCGTCGGCAATCAGCAGCAGGGGCCGGTGCAGCACGGCCATGGCGATGAGGACGCGCTGGGCCTGACCGACGCTCAGCTCGGACGGATAGCGGCGCAGGAAGTTTCTGTCGGCCGGCAGGCTCACCTCTTCCAGCGTTTCGCGCAAGGCGCGCCCGCAGGCCTCCGGCGTGGAGCGCTGGTGAACCTTCCAAGCCTCTTCCAACTGCGCGCCCACGCGCAGCGCCGGGTTGAGCGCGGCGATGGGGCTCTGCAGCACTAGGGCAATCTCCCGGCCGCGCAGCGAGCACATCGCGCGTTCTTTGAGCCCCATAAGATCGCGCCCGTTGAACAGGATCGACCCCGCTGCTTTGCCCCGCTTGAGATAAAGCAGCTTGAGGATGGCCAGCGCCAGCGTGCTCTTGCCGCAGCCGCTTTCGCCCACCAGCCCCAGCACTTCTCCGCGCTGCAACTCGAGCGAGATGTCGCGCAGCACCTCGGCCCTGCCGGCACCGGACCGCTCTGGATAGCTGGCCGAAAGCCGAAGCCGCAAGAGTGGATGCTCGTTCCTCACCGGCTTCTTGCAACCTCGGTTCCCAGCACCAGCTGGTCGATGTTCCAGTACACCTGCGGCCGCAGGGACACGGGATGAACGTTGCGCAGGTTAGCCGACACGGCTGAGAGCGCGTTCTTGTTCACCAAATAAATGAACGGCTCCTCGCGCCAGACAATCTCCTGCACCTTGTCGATGGCCTGCTTGCGTTTGTTCACGTCCATGGTTGCGGCCTGGGAGCGCATCAGCGCGTCGATCTGAGTCTCCCATGCGGTCGCGGGAGTTTTCTGGCTGGGGTTCCACTGGTGATTTTCAGACGAGCTGAGCCACACATTCATCTGCGCATTGGGGTCCAGGTCGTCGTTGACGAGTCCCAGCAGGCAGGCCTCGTAGTTGAAGCTGCGGGTGATGCGCTCAATCAGCGAGGGAAAATCCAGGGTCACCACGTTCAAGCGAACGCCGATCCCGGCCAGGTCCTGCTGAATCATGGCGGCCATGCGTTCGCGCGCCTTGTTCCCCGCGTTGGTCATGACGGAGAACTCCACCGCATGACCGTCGCGGTCGCGGAGGACGCCGTTCTTCATTCGGAATCCATCGCGAGCCAGCAATTCGAGCGCGGCATTCTGGTCAAAGGGATGGGGCTGCAGCCGCGCGTTGAACCAGAACTTGTTGGCCGGGGAAACCCAGCTCACCGCGGGCCGTGCGTGGCCGCGGAACACCACCCGCGCCAGGTCCTCGCGGTTGATGGCCATCGATATCGCGCGCCGGAAGTTGGTGGACGTGAACCAAGCTTTCTTGTAGCCCGGCAAGGGCGAGCCGGGGACCTGGTTGAACCACATCTGCTCGGAGTCGAAAGACACTCCCGCGTCGAAGGCCATGTGCGGAGCCTGCGCCGCGAGCTTGTCGTAGTAATCGGCATTGAGCGAGTTGATGAAGTCGATTTCTCCCCGCGCCAGGCGCAGCATCTCGATGTCCCGGTTCTGCTGAATGTCGAGCCGCACCGAGTCGATGTAGGGCAGTTGCCGGCCGGCGGCATCGTGCTTCCAGTAGTTGGGATTGCGCTTCAACAGGAGATAAGACCCAGCCTTGTTCTCAGCGACGTAGTAGGGCCCAAGCACCGCCATTTCTTTCTGGGGCGAGTGCGCCGACAGAATCGCCACCTGGTCAAAGAGCTTGTCCAGTCCCACGATGGGCGCGGGAAAGACAATCGTAATCTGGCTCTCGCCCACAATCTGCGTCCTCACTTTGCCGTCGCTCGAACGGAACGAGTCGCCAGTGGGCGAGTGCAGCGCGGGGTCCATCAGCCGCTCCACGGTGTACGCCACATCCTCGGCGGAAAACGGTGTGCCGTCGGAGAAGCGCACGTTGGGGCGCAGCGTGAAGCGGATGGCGCTGCCGTTGCCGCCCACCTTCCACGAGGTAGCCAGCGCCGGCTCCAATTGCTGGGTCATGCGGTTCAGCCGCACCAGCACCCCGCCGGTCAAATAGCGCACCGTTTCCGAAGGTTCGTCGGCCACCAGCAGGGGGTTCAGCGTCTTGGGCTCCGCGCCCAGGCAGAAGCGCAACTGGCTTTGCCCGTGCGCGATCCCCCCGGCCAGGACGAGTAAAAGCAGAGGGAAAAGAAACAGGCGACGTCTCATGTCCAAAGCTCCTGTTTTTTGAATACCAAATGGAAGCAACTGACGGTCAGAACCAGCAGAACGAGCGGGGCCAACTGCCAGGGCTGCGCGGAGAAGGCGGAGAAACTTTCCAACTCCCGGAGCAGGCTGCCCCAGGATGGGAGCGGCTCGGCGACGCCCAGGCCCAGAATTCCCAGGTTAGCCTCGGTGAGAACGAAGACCGGGACCGAGATCCAGAACTGCGCGGCGAGCACCGGCTTGAGATTGGGAACGATGTGACGCCACAGCAGGCGAAAGCCGCTCGCGCCCGAGGCGCGCGCCAGCAGAACCATGTCCGAGCCGCACAGCCTGCGGGCGTCAGCGCAGATCACCCTGGCCGCCCCCGCCCATCCCAGGCATCCCAGCAGGGCAAACGTAATCGTCACCGAGGCCAGGGGCGAAACGTTCAAGGGCAGCAGCGCGCGCACCGTGATGAGCAGGAAAAGCCACGGCAGCGAGAGGAACAGGTCCGTCGATGCCATCACCGCGGACTCCAGCCAGCCGCCCAGAAAGCCGGCCGCGCCGCCTATCACGGCAGCCAGCACGCTCGCCAGCAGAGCCGCCGCCGGGGCCAGCAGTAACGAGACCCGGGTGCCGTAGAGCAGCCGGGAAAAGCGATCGCGGCCCAGGTCGTCGGTGCCCAAGAGATGCTGCCGCGACGGAGCCGCGTCGGGCAGATCGCGAAACTGGTGCGCGTAGGATGCGGGGGCCGCGACATCGGCCAGCAGGCACCCAGCCGCGACCACAATGAGGAATAGAATCGCTGCCAGGCGAACCCGCTTCATGCCTGACCTCCCCGCGGCGGTTGCGCCGCCAGCTCAGCGGCGGAGTTGGCCGTCAGCGTCACCAGCGTGACGATCATCGTCAAGTTCACCAGCAGCGCCAGATCGCGGCCCAGCGCCGCCTTCCAGGCCAACTGGCCAATGCCGGGCAGATCGCACAGCACTTCGACCGGGATGGCGGTGGCAAACGCCAGGCTGACCGAGACCCCGGCCAGGGCCAGCAACTGCGGCGCGGCCACCGGAAGAATGTGCCTCAACAAAACCCGCACGCTGCCCAGTCCCTTGGCCCGGGCCGTCAGCACGTGCGGCAACGCGGCGCTCTGCGCCAGCAGGTTGCGCGCGTAGTGGAAAATCTTGGGGAATACGATCAGCCCCAGCACCAGCCTGCCCGGCGCCTGCGCGACAACGAACAACAGCGCCAGCACCGCGGCTGGGATGCAGAGCAGAACGCTGGCCAGCAGGGACGCGGCCAAATCCACCACGCCCATTCTCGACATCACGGCCAGCATGGCCAGCGACAATCCGGCAGCCCAGCCCAGCGCCAGCCCCAGCACCACCGACTTCAGAGTCTCAGGAAAGCGCTCGGCCAGCAGTTGGCGCACCGGCTCATTGAGCGCCTGCGACTCTCCCAGGTCGCCGTGCGCCAGCCGGCTGAGATAGTGAATGTAGAATCCGGCCAGGCTGCCGCTTGCTGCATTCGATTGCCGCAGAGCACGCATGCTGCCTTCACTGAGGCGGCTGTCCAGTTCCTCTTCGTCGACGCCGAATCCGGGCGCCAGGCGCACCAGCGTGGCCCCCAGAAAGCCGCCCAGCCCCAGGACGAGGAGCAACCTGGCCGCGAGTTTGCCTAGCTTGCGCATGAACTTGGCGAAGAGATCCCCGCACCGAGATACTCCGGGCACGGACAGAGCTCCCACATGCTCAAGTGATCGGCAGAGACTCCCTGCGCCCTAAAACCTTCCGCACAGAAGATGGAAACGAAGCGGCCGTTGCTGCCCATTCCGGGAACGATGCTGGATGGGAATCGCTCGAAAACTCATCCCGGCCCGCCATAACCCATGCCGGCCAGCACGCCGCGCATGTAGGCGAAGCTCGCAATCGCGCCGGGCATGGGATCGTCGCCATGAATCTCATATTCGAGATCCACGAACCCCCTGTACTTGACGGCCACAAGGGCTTCGAAGATTTCTCGAACCGGCATGATCCCCTCGCCCACCGCAACCTGACTTTCCTTGCTCTGAAAACTCGCCAGGTCTTTCATGTGGACGTTGAACAGGCGCGGCCCCACGGTGCGAATAGCCCCGACCACGTCAATGCCGGTGCGCGCAGCGTGGCCCAGATCGATGCAGCATCCCATGCGCGGGTCCATGCCGCCGACGGCCTTCAACACATCCAAAGGCGAGGGCCACAGCTTGTCTTCCGGACCGTGGTTGTGGATGGCGATGTGGATGTCGTACTCCTTCACGAATCTTTCGATGCGGGGAAGAGCCTCGGGCGCGGGGTCGCCGGCAACAATCACCCCAACGCCGGCGCGCTTCGCATACTCGAACTTGGCGCGGATGTCCGCGTCCTCGTCCTTGCCAAAATAGATGGCCCCGGCGGCGTGCAGCGCGATGCCCGCCGCCCCATAGTCCGCGAGCGCCTTGGCCTCTTCCACGGGGTCGGCGGGAAGATGGTCCTTCACATCCTTTGCGTTCAGCGCGGCAACATGGAGTTGCTTCATGAAGCCGATCAACTGCTGGCGATTGAAATCGCGAAAGGTGTAGCTGGCCAGCCCAAGACAAATCGGCAAGTCATGCTTTGCAGGAGATAACGACGCCTGCGCGAAGACGGGAATTGCCCTTGAAGCGGCGCAGGTCGCGACAAGCAATGCGCCGGATTGAACGAAGTTGCGCCGGGAAAAGCCCTCTTTCATCGCAGTGGATTCCTCCTGGACTCCAGTGTTGTCCATTCGCTCTAAATCGTTGGCGCCCAGCCACTTTCGTACGCGCGGCCCCACATCTTCATCGCTTCCGGATCGCCCCGCACCTCGCCGTCCCGCGTGTCGAGCGTGAGGGTCCGATTCACTTCCCACGAGACGTTGGAAAGTTGCAGCATGGTGACCGCCACGTTGCCCACCGAGACCGGAGAGTGCAGTCTCTCTCCAGTCCGGATGGCGGCAATGAAGTTCGCAAAATGCGCATCGGTCATGGAGTCGCGGCCGGTCAGGTCGGAGGACGAAGTTGCCTTCCCCGTCTTGAATTCGCCGGTCTTGTTTCCCTTCAGGTCGTAGACTTCATATCCATCGCGGTCCACCAGCACCGTGCCCGTGGTCCCCATGATGGCGGAGCCGCGGTCGCGGCCGTAGACCTTCATCCCCTGGCAGCTCCTGCCCTCCCAGGAGATCAACTTGTCGCCGTAATCAAAGCTGGTGACGAGGGTGTCGTAAAACTGCCAGTCGTCCTTGAAGTGATATCTTCCCCCCGAGGAAGTGATGCGCTCGGGATACCCCGCATCGAGCGCCCACAGGCAAACGTCCACCTCATGCGTGCCGTTGTTCAAGGTCTCGCCCGTGCCCCAGGTCCTGAACCAATGCCAGTTATAGGGGTGGACATTGTCCTTGTAGGGCTGGCGCGGCGCCGGCCCCTGCCACAGGTCCCAATCCAGTTGCTTGGGAACCGGCGCTGCCTTGCCCACCCCAATCGACTTCCTGACATTGCTGTACCAGGATTTGGCAAAGTAAGCCCGGCCGATCAGTCCATTGTGGATCTTGTCGACGATCTCAATGGTGTGAGCCGAGGAACGCTGCTGCGTGCCCATCTGCACGAGCTTTCCATACTTCTGCTGGGCCACGACCAGCATGGCTCCCTCGGCGGGATTGTGGCTGCATGGCTTTTCCACATAAACGTGCTTTCCAGCCTGCAAGGCGGCGATGGCCATGGGGGCATGCCAATGCTCGGGAGTGGCGATGGTCACAGCATCCACGTCCTTCAACTGGAGTATCTGCCGGAAGTCCTTGTGAGTTACCGGGGCATAGCCCAACTCAAGCTCGGCATCGGCGGAGAATTTCTTCAAAATATCGCCGTCCACGTCGCAGACATGCGCGATGCGGGCCGTGTCCTTGTTGGCCTTGAGCGCGGAAAGGTGAGCATAGGCCCGTGAATGAAGCCCGATGACGGCAAAGTTCAGCCGGTCGTTGGAGCCCAGAATCTGCCCATAGCTTTTCGCCGTCGATCCGATTGCCAGGCCCGCGGCTCCCGCCGCAAGCGTGTCCAGAAATTCGCGTCGCGTCACCATCTTCAATCTCCATTCAAGCCGAAGCCGGCGCCGCGAGAGGAGGTCCCCCCCGATGTACGCGCCAGGCGCAACCATATCCAATTTCGTGCCTTCCGCCTGCCGGAAGCGGGACAACGATTGAGTCTACTAGAACGAGAGCGGTTCGATTCCACCGGGCATTCTCTCCCCGCGCCCCGGTGTTCTTCTCCCCTTGTTCGCCGCGACTCCGCTCGCTCACCGGTTGCCACGCTCTCAACCGTGCTGGTATAGTACCTCTTCACTTGCTTTACTTGTTGTTGATTGGCCGGGTTTTGATTGGCGCTCTGCGTCCGTGCCCTTTTGTAATGTGCAGCGGAATCGGAAGTAATGTTGCTTGGGTGAAATCCTCGATGGCGGTTTCTTGAGAAAGAATCCACCTGAGGGGCGTGCATCCCGGTATATCTCCCCCGATTCGGCGATAGCCGCAAGGCAGCGTCAAAGGGCAGGCCGTCCCCTTGTAGACTTTCGCATGACCATAAGGGTCATGCGGAGTTGAGTGTTCCAGGAGTGATTCGATTGCCAGACTCAGCCAAGATTCAACCTTCCGGAAGTGGGAAGCCGAAGGACAAGGCGCCGATCGTGCATCGCAAGCCCACGATGAGCGATGTTGCGCGGCTGGCCGGCGTGGGAACCATGACCGTTAGCCGCGTGCTCAGCGGGGCTGTCCCCGTTTCCGAAGAAACCGCGAGCCGCGTGCAAATCGCGATTGCCCAGTTGCACTACCGGCCCAATGAACTCGCCCGCGCCTTTCGCGGCCAGCGCAGCCGCAGCATCGGCCTGATTATTCCCTACCTCTACGATCCGTTTTTCGCCAACTGCGCTCACGCGGTCACCACCGCGGCCCGGGAGCACGGATATTCCGTCATCATCACCACGTCCAACGAAAACGCGGATACGGAGTATGCCGAGGCGGAGCGGATGCTGCAGCGGCATGTGGACGGACTGGTGATCATTCCCGCCAAGTTCCGCCAGTCGCGGCTTTCCCGCTCCCTGTTTGGCAAGACTCCGGTGGTGGCATTTGACCGACCCGTCTCCGACATGACCCTGGATGTCGTGCTGGTGCAGAATACCGCGGGCACCCGGCGCATGATCGAGCACCTGATCGAGCATGGACACCGGCGCATCGGCTTCATGGGACTGGGCCGGCACCTGTTCACCATCAATACGCGGTTTCTCGGCTATCGGCGCGCGCTCCAGGATGCCGGCATCGAGGAGGATACATTCTTCGGCTGCGATTCGCAGGAGGATACCTTACAGGCCCTGCGGGACAAGCTCAAGGGACCGAATGCTCCAACGGCGCTCTTTACCTCGAATACCCTGGCAACCCGGTATGTTCTCAGCGCGCTTCTTCACCTGGGCGTAAAGATACCCGGCGATATTGCCTTCGCCGGCTTTGACGACTTCGACATGGCGGAGTTCACCTCTCCGCCGCTGACCGTCGTTCGCCAGCCGGCCCAGGAGATGGGCCGGGTGGCGACCAATCTGCTCTTTGATCGCATTGCCCGCGGGGAGCAGCCGCAGACCGGAAACCGGATTGTTCTGCCCGTGGAGATTGTGCTGCGCCGCTCCTGCGGCTGCAAGCATCGCACTTCGGTTGTGATTCATTAGAAGCTGAGTGCTCGCGATTCCCAGCCCGCCCTATTCCACCGCTATGGTCTGAGTGGCCAGATTCCAGCCGCGCAGGCCGAAAGCAACCTTCGATGACCCGTCCGAGAAGTTCACGGTCACGGTGCGCTCCTCGCCCGCCAGCAGCGAAACGTAGTTCTCGCTATAGTACGCGGGTAGAATGCGCTCGCCCGTGGCAGCGTTCTTGAGGGTCAGTTTAACCAGCAGCGCGGGGACGGCGCCGGCATTCTTGATGCGCACAGCCGCCTGGCGCTCGTCACCGGCAGCGCTGACGCTAGCCGATGCGTTGAGCGTGGCTTGCGGCAGCCCGTTCAACTCGCGCAGCGCAGCCTCGTCCTTCGACCACCAGTAGAAGTTGTCGCTCACCGGCGCGCCGGCGGCGTCTCCGACCTGCAACTGAATCAGCACGGTGTGGCCCGCGGCAAGCTTGTCGAGATCCAGCTGAGTTACCGCGCTACGTGCGTCTGCGGCGGCCAGAACCTGGTTCGCGTGCTCGCTCAGAATCTTGCCGCCCAGGCTCACCACCCGCGTCCGCACCGTGAAAGAGCGCGATGTTCCCAGGTTGATCAGGTCCACGGCGCCGTCGGTCAAATCCAGTTGCGCATGAACCGGTTCGCAGGCTTTTTGAGTCCCGTAGAAGCTCGATTGCGTGTCGTAGTCCGGGCTCAGGAAGTTCCACTCCATGCTCGGCCAGGCCGGCTGTGTCATCCAGATCAAGCGCCCGGAGTTGGGCTGCCACAGGTGCGCGGCAAAGCCCTCGAAAATGGCGCGATGGCCAGCATAGTCCAGCATCTGCGCCTTGCGTTCGAAGTCTTCCAGGCTGCTGGGGGCTCCGAATTCGGTCTCCATGTGCGCCAGGAAGGGCGCCACCGCTCCGCCGCCGCTCTGATGCCAGTCGTGATAGGCCCAGGTGTCGCTGATCGGCCAGCGATCGGGCTCGGGAATGAACGACTCCATGCTCTCCAGGGTGGGAATGCTGGGAATGCCCAACTCCACGCTGAAGCCGCGATTGATGCGGTAATACGTGTCGAGCGGCTGATACTGGTAGGGGCCCGAATTGCGCAGATTCACCTGGTTCGAGCTGCCGGTGTAGTAGCGGGTGTGGTCCAGCGTGCGGGTCAGCTCCGCCAGTCCTTCGTTGATGATCGGCTGCGGCACGCCCTCGTTGCGCCCGCACCACACCACGATGGAGGCATGATGGCGGAATTGCAGAATGCTGTCGCGCGCATTCTTGAGGAACAGCGCCGGGTCCTCGGCTTCGAGGTTGTAATTCTGCGTGGACTCCCAGAAATCGTTCCACACCATCAGCCCGTACTTGTCGGCCAGCGCGTAGAAATTCTCCTCCGTATCCTGGCCCATCCAATCGCGGATGATGTTGACGTGGGCGTCGCGATGCAGCCGGAAGTATGGCTCAAGATGCGCGATGCTCACGCGCTTGCGGCTATCGTCCATGCCCCAGTTGCCGCCGCGGGCGGCGATGCGAACCCCGTTGACCTTGATCACCAGGTCGGTGCCGGGCCAGCCGCCTTCAACAGTCCGGATCGACGGCGAGCCTTCAGCCGCTGGGACGAGCGAATGCACCCAGCCGTGGCGCATCCAGTCGGGCAGCGTCTGGCCGGGGAGCAGCAGGTTGGGCGAGTGGTCGTCGATCTGGCGAATGCCCTCGTGCGACTCGTCGATGAGCGGCAGCGCATCGTCGTGCGTGCGGCTCGGCAACACCTCCACGCGCTGCAAATGACCGGCGGCGTCGAACAGCGAGGTCTCGTAGCTCAGCTCGCGCATCCCAAACTCGATCTTGCGCTCCGCGCTCAGTTTGCCGCCGGCACTGAAGCTCACCTTGAGCGTGTGCAAGGCCGGCTCGCCATAGCCGTTCGGCCACCACAGGCGCGGATGCTGGACGCGCAGCCGGGCAAACTCCGCGGGGGTCAGGCGCACCACTGTTTCGCCCGGCGCAAGCCGCACATGCTTGGTCACTTGCACCCCGTCGAAGCCGGCTCTCAAGTCGCCTTCCAGGGTGCCGCCGGAGGTGTTGGTCAGCGGCGCTTCGATTTCAATGTCCGCCTCGCTGCGGTCGGCTTTGGGTAGGGTCGTCACCACGTTCAGGTCGCCCACTTCCACCGCGCCCGTCGCGGTCAGCGTTACATCCTGCCAGATGCCCGTGTTGCGGTCCCGAATGCCCGGAATCCAGTCCCAGCCTTCCGTGGCGGAGAAGGTTGGTCCGTCGGTGACCTGAATGCCGCCGTTATCGCCCGGCCCGCCCTTCAACGATTGCTCGTGCGCCACGCCCGGATGAGGCGGCGGGCTCACCCGAACCGCCAGCGCGTTCTCTCCACTGGCCGCCAACTGCCCGGTCACCTCGAACCTCCCACGCAGGAATGCGCCGCGGAAGCCGCCCAGTTTCTTGCTGTTCAGCCACACCTCGGCGGCATAATTCACGCCTTCAAAGGTCAGCGTCAGGCGCTGGCCGCGCGACTGCGCCGGCGCTTTGAACTCCACGCGATACCAGTAGTCCTGGTGGGCCAGGCTCTCGGGGATAGCCAGATTGTTGAGCCCATAATCGGGGTCTGGATAGAGCCCGCGATCGATCATGGTAGTGAGCACGGTGCCCGGCACGATGGCCGCGAGCCAGCCTTGCGAGGCGAAGCCGGCTTTCGAAATCTCCTCGCCCGCAGCCTTCACGTCCGGTGCGGCGGCCAGCTTCCAGCCGCCTTCGAGCTTCCACGGATTGCTGCCCACCAATTCGGTCCGCAGGTCCGCCGCGCCCAAAGCCCTGGCAACAGGCTTCTGGATGCCACCCTTGCCGCGGGGCAGGGTCGAAGGGTCCTGGGGCGCGGCAAGCCCGGCCATCCCGCGAATCTGCGCCGCCCAGCGCGGAGAGGCTTCCTCGTAAGTGGGCAGAGCGAAGTCCGGCGGCGCATCGGCCAGCGCTTTCGCTTGTTCGGCGCTCAGCGTCTGGCGATAAATCTTCAGCGACGCAATCCTGCCCCCAAAGTGACGGCTGGCAAGCACATCGAGCGAATCCGGCGCCATCTGCAGCTGACCGGCGACCGCGCCCTGCGCCAGCCTGCTCGATACAACCGGCCTGCCGTCGCCATAAAGCGTGACTTTGTCCCCGTCACTTACGGCCACCGCCAGATGCCACTCCCCGCCGGCCAGTGCTCCTTGGGCGGCGATCAAACCGGTTTCGCCCTGCGATCGGCCCAGCCACAAACCCAGCCTGCCGTCGACCACGCCCACAAAGCGCGCGTCCTCGGCTCCGGGGTCGCCCATGCCGGCCAAAAGAACCGTGCCCCTGAGCGGCTCAGAGGCGCGAAACCAGAAGGCCAAAGTCCATTGCGCCCGCCCCTCCAGCAGCGACGGAGCATCCAGCGGCTTGTTCAGTCCCGGCCCGTCGGACAGAAAGACGGCATTGTAGGGACCGAAGTCCTCCGCCGGCGTCGATTGCCCGCGCACCAGCATGGGCGGCGCCAGCAGCAGCACAAGAATGACCGCAAGCACCGTGAGGCTGAACCTGCGTTCAGGATAAGTGCGGAGTTCGGCGCGCAATGAGACGGCGTTGGAGTTTTGCATGGCGGGTATCATCCTTAAGTAGTTCGGACTTCGATCTTGATCCGTCGCATTCCCACCGCGCAGCTTGTTTTGCATCCGCGTGCGAGATGTCCTTCCGAGCAGGAAGCCACCATGCTGCTCGACTTTTCAAAAGACCGGACGTGACGAAAGTTTGGGCGTACGGGCCGAGGTTGGTCAGGCAACCGGACAGGCCCAAATGAACTCCCTGCGCCCGATCTGCCCGATCTGGAAGATCGATGCTGTCCCGTTCGCTGCCCGCGAGGCCGGCGTCCCTGGTTGCGCTCGATGGGACCGGTATCAGTATATACAATGAATGAGATCGATCCCATCCAGCGTCCATGCGGAGTCCGCGCATTCGTGCGGCAATCGATTATTCTGGCCAAGTGTCACAGTTGGATGATAGGGTGTATTGCGAATGAGAACGCTATCATCGATGAGGTTTTCATGGCCGCCGATTTAGCAAAATCCGTTCTTGTATACGACGTGGGAGGAAGCCACGTAGCAGCGGCGGTTTGCTGGGAAGGCGACTATAGGCTGGGGCCAGTCATCAGTGCTCTGCACCCTGCCGAACAATCCTCTGACGCCTTCGTCGAACTTCTTCACTCGCTTGGAGTTCAGGCTTCGGCCGGGCTCGACGATCTGGAGGGCGCGGATCTGGCGATGCCTGGGCCCTTCGATTTCGCGGCCGGCATCAGCCGCATGCGACACAAGCTGCCTTACCTATATGGAGTCGACTTGCGGCGTAAGCTGGCCGAGCGTTTCGGTTGGGAACCCTTGAGGGTGCGCTTTCTGCACGATGCCACCGCATTCCTGCTGGGCGAAATTGGCGCCGGCGCTGCCCGCGGCATGGCTCGCGTGGTCGGTATCACGCTGGGCACTGGCATCGGCTCTGCCTTTGCCGTCGATGGCCACACGCTGACCGAAGGCCCTGGCGTCCCTCCCGGCGGCGAGATCTGGGATCTCCCCTTTCTAGACGGTACGGTTGAGGACTCCGTCTCCTCTCGGGCCATCCGCGGAAGCTATCGGCGCCGCACCGGCTTGCTGCGTGAAGTGGTTGAAATTGCTGCCGATGCGGCACACGATCCCGCCGCGTCCGAGTCCTTCATCGAGTTCGGCCACCACCTGGGCCAGGCCCTCAGAGGCTTGCTCCCCGCCTTTCAACCCGATGTCGTGGTCCTCGGCGGTGGCATCTCCCGCTCCGGTCGCCTCTTTCTTTCCGCCGCCCAGAAAGAACTGGAAGGCCTGCGCTTCGGCTTGCGCATCTCCGCGCTGCTGGACGATGCGGCTTTGGCTGGCGCGGGTGTGGCGTGGTTCAATGGAGTCAATGGCGCCAAAGTTCCGCCGCACGATTCAATCGGCGATGGTCAACCGAACGTTGCCGAGCTTTAGAAAAAGCAACGGGCCGCTCCGCCGACCGATCGAAATTGGAGAACAAGCAGAATGACCGAAACTGGACCGCCTCCGCTCCCTCTTGCTCCTTTTGGCATCCAGCCGATATTTGACGAGCGGGTGTGGGGTTTCCGGGATCTTCGCCCTTGGTACGACCACGTGGCCGCGAAAGAGCCCATCGGGGAAGTCTGGCTGACCGGGGACGAGTGCCTTGTTGCGACCGGCCCCAACAAGGGAAATAAGCTCCGTGCGCTGTTTCACGAAGCTCACCAGGCGCTGCTCGGCGCCAACGCCACTTCGCCCGATTCGCCCCTGCTGGTCAAGGTTCTCTTTGCCCGCGAAAAGTTGAGCGTGCAGGTGCATCCGGACGACGCCATGGCGCGGAAATACGGCGATCCGCGCGGCAAAACCGAGTGCTGGTACGCGCTTGCCGCCGAGCCGGGAGCGCAAGTGGCCGCCGGACTCAAGCCCGGCGTTACGCTGGAAAAGCTCGAGTCCGGCATCCACGACGGCACCCTGGAAGAGAGCCTGGAGATGCTCCCGGTTGTGGCCGGGGACTTGATCTTTATCGACGCCGGGACGGTGCACGCCATCTGGCCGGGGTCCGTCCTGCTGGAAACCCAGCAGAACTGCGACCTGACCTACCGCATGTACGACTACGGAAGGCCCCGCCCGCTGCACATCGAGAAATCCCTTGAGGCGGTACGGTTCAAAACCCGCGCCGGCAAGATCCAGCCCCGGGTGCTGGCCGATCGCACCATCCTCATCGATGTGGAGTACTTTCGCGTGGAGCGGCTGGTGGTCGCCGGGAGCCGGTCGAGCGCCAGCCTGCCCGCCGCGGACGAGCCGGTTCAGGAATTTGCGTTTCTGTTTGCCTCGGCCGGTGCTGGCAGAATCTCCGGCCCAGGGTTCGAGCCGGTCGATCTGCCCACGCGCAGCATCGTGGCTGTCCCGGCCATTTCGCCTCAGTTTGCGATTGAGGACCTGGGCGGCCTGGACCTGATCCGCATCTCAGCCCGCCGGCCACCCATGGCCTGAAGCGGCTGCGCCATTGCTGCCTCCCGGAATCACCGCTCTCAGAATCGGACGCGGCTTCCGTGCGCCTTATGATGGGTGTGACAGCGAGGGGCATTCGATGAGACAAAAGCCCTTCAAGGCACGCAAAATCATGGGAGGCTTCGCATCATGCCCAAAACGCATTGCCTATTGGCTGGCGTTGTGATGGTTGGCGCCCTGGCGGCTGCAGCTCAGGCGCAACCGGCACCCCGGCCCTGGGTCATTGAAGTCCATGCCGGCGCAGGAGCCATCGAGCGCGCCACCACGGACCCCAAGACCGATGCCGCGGCTCGCGCCAAGATCACCGAGGCCATCCAGGCCGGCGCCTCGGTGCTGGACCACGGCGGATCGTCGCTCGAAGCGGTCGAGACCGCCATCCGCATCCTCGAAGACTCCACGCTCTTCGACGCCGGTCGCGGCGCGGTCTTCACCTCCGAAGGCAAAAATGAGCTCGACGCCGCCATCATGGACGGCTCCAGCCTGAAAGCCGGCGCAGTGGCCGGCGTCACCCGCTCACCCCACCCCATCAGCTTGGCGCGCGCAGTCATGGAGAAGTCGCCGCACGTGATGCTGATCGGCGCTGGCGCGGACGCCTTTGGCAAGAGCGTGGGCCTGGAACTGGTGGACCCCAGCTACTTTTTCACCGAGCGGCGCTGGCAGGCGCTGGTGACGCAACTCAAGCGCGAAGGCCGTCCGGTCCCGCCGCGCCCCGCTGGAGCACCGCCTCCGCTGCCGCTTCCGGTCTCTGCCATCGCCTCGCCCGAGGGGCCGCACTTTGGCACCGTGGGCGTGGTGGCGCTCGACCGGCGGGGCAACGTCGCCGCAGGCACCTCGACGGGTGGCTGGCAGGGCAAACTTCCCGGCCGCGTGGGCGACTCGCCCATCATCGGCGCGGGCACCTATGCCTCCAACGGCTCTTGCGCCGTCTCGGCCACCGGCGCCGGCGAGTACTTCATCCGCCTTGGCGTGGCGCGCGAGGTGTGCAACCTGGTCCAGTTCAAGGGCCTGCCCCTGCAGCAGGCCGCCGACCAGGTCATCCACAAGGAGCTCGATGCCCTCGGCGGCCAAGGCGGCGTCATCGCCCTCACTCCCGACGGCCAGTTCGTCTGGAGCTTCAACACCTCCGGCATGTTCCGCGCCCAATGGGCCGAAGGCGGCAAGCTGAAGGTTGCTATTTATAACGATGAACCGTAAAAGCAGGGAGCAGGGATCAGGGAATAGAAAAGCCAGCCTGCTGCGGCGGGGCAAGCATCTGGGCCTTCCCTGCTGTTCCCTAGTCCCAGGCCTCTGTTCCCTGTTCCCTAGTTCCTGTTTCCAAACCCGGAATCCGCAAAGAGACCAGGTGATACCGGTCACAGCAGACGCCCCTTGCAGGGCGTAAATTGACCCGGGCCTTGGGAGCTGGCTTGCGGGGCCCGGAAGGCCGGCTCAGCAAGTGCGGGAGCAAGGCCAAGGCATTCGGTTTCTGCAAGTTGCGAAGGCTTGGCAAATGCTCGACGCGGGCCATGCGGAAGCGCAGAGCAAGAGGGCGAGCGGCGATGAACTGGCGTGAGGATTACCAAAGTAAGTGCATGTCTGCGTCCCAGGCTCTCGACGCAGTCCAAAGCGGCGACCGGGTCTGGATTCAGTCCGGGTGCGGCACGCCTTCCACGCTGGTGAATGCTCTGGTGGCGCGCGCTCCCAGCCTGCGCAATGTGGAAATCGTGCACATGAAGACCCTGGGCAGCGCGGACTACACCAAGCCCGAATACGCGGGAGTTTTTCGCCATAGCGGGCTGTTTCTAGGCGAGAATGTGCGCGAGGCCGTGGCCGCCGGGCGCGCCGACTACACGCCCATTTTTCTCAGCGAAATTGAAGGCTTGTTTGTGAGCGGCGCTCTGCCTCTGGATGTGGTGCTGATGCAGGTGTCGCCGCCCGACGAGCACGGATTCGTGAGCCTGGGCACGACGGTGGACTGCACCATGACCGCAACCCGCTCGGCCCACACCGTCATTGCGGAAGTGAACGAGCGGGTGCCGCGCACCCATGGGGATACGTCCATTCACGTCAGCCACATTGCGGCGGTGGTGGAGACCTCGCGCCCTCTGCTGGAGCTGAAATCGGAGCCGTTTACTGAGATTCATCGCCGCATTGGCCAGAACGTGGCCTCCCTGATTCCCGACGGAGCGACTTTGCAGACGGGAATTGGCGGAATTCCGGAAGCGGTTCTGGCCTGCCTTGGCGACAAGCGCGACCTGGGAATTCATACCGAACTGGTCTCCGACGGCGTCATCGATTTGATCGAGTCGGGCGTGCTGAACGGAGAGCGCAAGTCGCTGCACCGCGGCAAAGCCGTGCTCTCCTTCGTTCTCGGATCGCAGCGGCTCTTCGATTTCATCCACGATAATCCAAGCTTCGAGTTCCGCTCAATCTGCTACACCAACGACCCGTGGGTGGTGGCGCAGAACGACAGAATGGTGGCCATCAACTCTGCGTTGCAGGTGGACCTGACCGGCCAGGTGTGCGCGGATTCAATGGGCATAACGCCCTTCAGCGGCTTCGGCGGGCAAGTGGACTTCATTCGCGGAGCCGCGCGTTCCAAGGGCGGGGTCCCGATCATCGCGCTGCTTTCCACGGCGCGGCACGGCGCCATTTCGCGCATTGTTCCGGTGCTCGAACCGGGCGCGGGCGTGGTCACCTCGCGCGCCGATGTGCACTACGTGGTGACCGAGCATGGCGTCGCCTACTTGCACGGCAAGACTCTGCGCGAGCGGGCCGAGGCGCTGATCGCCATTGCTGAGCCACGCTTTCAGGCGGAGTTGGAGGATTTTGCGGTGCGTTCGCATTACCTGGAGCGCAAAGCGGCGGTCGCATTGGTGTGATCGCGCTGCTCTAATCGAATTGCCGTGATCGATTGCAACCGGCCGAAGAGGAGTTGAGGATGAAAGAAGCGAAACAGGACCGTGGCAAACTGCGGGTGAACGTGGATGAGTGCAAGGGATGCGGGCTGTGCGTAGAGGCGTGTCCGCCGAAAGTGATCGGCTTGAGTGAGCGGCTGAATCACTACGGCTATCGCACGGCGACCTACGCGGGCGCGGGCTGCACGGCGTGCGGAATCTGCTTCATGGTGTGCCCCGAGCCGGGCGCGATTACGGTGTTGCAGCTTGTGAACCGGCCGGCGGTCCCAGCGCCAGTCTTCGATGCGGGCAGAAGGGGAGCGAGCGAATGTACAGGCAACTGATGAAAGGCAACGAAGCCATTGTAAGGAGCGCCATTCTCTCCGGATGCCGCGCCTTCTACGGCTATCCGATTACCCCGGCCAGCGAGATTACCGAGGCCGCGGCGCTCTACATGCCGCAGACCGGCGGAGTCTTCCTGCAGGCCGAAAGCGAAGTGGCGGCGATCAACATGCTGTACGGCGCATCGTCCGCCGGGGTGCGCTCGATGACGGCATCGAGCGGCCCGGGCATCAGCTTGATGCAGGAAGGCATCAGCTACATGGCCGGCGCCGAACTGCCCTGCGTCATTGCCGACATCACCCGCGGCGGGCCGGGACTGGGCAACATCGCCTCCGAGCAGAGCGACTATCACCAGGTGGTGAAGGGCGGCGGCAACGGCAACTACCGCACCATCGTGCTCGCCCCGCATTCGGCGCAGGAGATGGCGGATCTGACCGCCCTGGCCTTCGAGCTGGCCGACCGCTACCGCACCCCGGTGGTGCTGCTGGCCGATGGATTCGTCGGGCAGATGATGGAGCCGGTCGAGTTTCCTCAGACCGCCCGCGAGCCGCGATTGCCCGAGTGGGCCGTGGCGGGGACGGCCGCCACGCGCGGCAACCTCATCACCTCGCTGCACATGGATATCAACGATCTGGAAGCGCACAATCGCGCCCTGGAAGCCAAGTACAAATGCGCCGAGCGCAACGAGGCGCGCGCCGAAGAGTTTTATGCCGAGGACGCGGACATTGTGCTGGTGGGCTACGGCATCGTGGGCCGGATTCTCAAGGCCGTCACCGCCGAGGCCCGCGCCGGCGGCATCAACGTCGGCCTGTTGCGGCCCATCACGCTCTATCCCTTCCCCGTTTCAAACTTTCAACGGCTGGCCCAGAGAGCGCGGGTCTTTGTCGTGGTCGAGATGAGCAACGGCCAGTTGGTTGAAGATGTACGCCTGGCCTTGAACGGCGCGCGGCCGGTGGAGTTCTTGAATCGCATGGGCGGCAATGTGCCGTCGCATGATGAAGTGCTGGCCTTTGTGCGCGAGTTGGCCCGGCGAACCCTGCGCTCGATCGCGCCGGAAGAGGAGCGGATGGCTCATGTCTAGCGAATTGATCTCCGAATACACGGTCTCTCATGGCAAGCCCAAGGCGTTCTACGACCTTTATGAACGCAAGGAAGAGCTGCAGCATCAGACGCACTATTGCCCCGGGTGCGGGCACGGCATCGTGCACAAGATGCTGGCCCGGGCCATCGACGATCTGGGCATCCAGGACCGCACCGTGCTCATCAGCCCGGTAGGCTGCTCGGTCTTTGGCTACTACTATTTCGACGTGGGCAACGTGCAGGCGGCGCATGGGCGTGCGCCCGCGGTGGCCACGGCGGTCAAGCGGAGCCGCCCGGAGAGCATCGTGGTCAGCTATCAGGGCGACGGCGATCTGGCGGCCATCGGGTCGGCGGAGATTCTGCACGCCGCCAATCGCGGCGAAAATATCACCGTGATCTTCGTCAACAACGCCATCTACAGCATGACCGGCGGACAGATCGCGCCCACTACGCTCATCGGACAGAAGAGCACCACCACTCCCAACGGGCGCAACCCCCAAACCGAAGGCTACCCCATGCACGTCAGCGAATTGCTCGCCACGCTCGAGGCTCCCGTCTACATCGAGCGCGTGGGCCTGGGAGACAACCGGCAGATTGCGCAGGCCACGCGCGCCATCCACCGGGCAGTCGAAAACCAGGTCAAGGGCCTGGGCTTCTCGCTGATCGAGGTGCTATCGCCCTGCCCCACCATCTGGAAAATGTCTCCGGTGGATGCGCAGCACTGGGTCCGCGATGTGATGGAAAAGACCTTTTCGCTGGGCGTCTTCAAGGACCGCACCAAAGAAGCGCAGCCCCGCCCGCTGCCTGAGCCCGCGCCCTCGCTCGACGACATTCCCGGGATTCTCGGCATCGCCGATGAGAACTCGCCCGAAGACGCTTCCGCCGGCAACATACAGTCCGAAGAGGTCGATCTGCACGTGCGCGTCGCGGGCTTTGGCGGCCAGGGGGTCCTGCTGCTGGGAGAAGTCTTGGCGGAGGCTGGCCTGGACGCCGGGCTTGCCGTCTCCTGGCTCCCCTCCTACGGGCCGGAGATGCGTTCGGGCACCTCCAACTGCCATGTGCGGCTGTCCAGCGAGACCATCGACTCCCCGCTGGTCACCCTCCCCGATGTGTTGGTGGCGATGAACGAGCCATCACTGCGGAAGTTCGACGCGAGCGTGCGCCCCGGCGGCTGGGTCATCTACAACGACGACAAGTTCCCTGAAGACTGCATGCGCGAAGACGTCCATGTGCTGGCGCTTCCGTTCACGCGCCTGGCCGACGAACTGGGAGATGCGCGGGCCTGCAACATGATCATGCTGGGCGCGCTCCTCGAAATCGCCGCATCGTTGCCCCAGGCCAGCGTCGACCGCGCTCTCGCCCGCCTGGTGAAGAATCCGAAGTGGGTTGCCCTGGACGAGCGTGCGCTGGCCAGGGGGCGCGAACTTTTCAGAGAATCGTGCCGGAATCTCTGCCCGGATTCGCTTCCCGTTCCTGACCTCGAGGTGTGCCATGAAGGCTGACGGAGATCCCAACCTGATCGTCTATTTCGGCGGGCTATATGTCCCGCTCGGCGAGGCGCGCGTGGGCATCCTCACCCACGCTCTGCATTACGGAACCGGCGTATTCGAAGGCATTCGCGGCTATTGGGACGAGGCTGCCGAGGAGCTGTTCGTGCTGCGTCCCATCGAACACTACGAACGCTGGAAGCGGAACTGCGGCATCCTGCGCATTTGCGTTCCCCGCTCGCCTGCCGAGCTGTGCGAAATCACCCTCGAGCTCATGCGGAGGAATGCCTTTCGCGGCAATGTGTATGTCCGCCCTCTGGCCTACAAGAGCGCCGAGCGGGTGGGCGTGAGCCCCGACGACCAGGATGCATTTGCGATTGTGGCCCTGCCCTTTGGCGATTATCTGCACGCTGAAAAAGGGCTTCATGCCGGGGTGAGCAGTTGGCGCCGCATCGAGGACAATGCCATCCCGGCACGGGCCAAAATCTGCGGCGCCTACGTCAACAGCGCCCTGGCCAGCGACGAGGCGCGCCATTGCGGATTCGACGAAGCCATCTTCCTCAACGAAAGCGGCCACGTGGCCGAGGGCGCAACCTGCAACATCTTCATGATGCGCAAGGGCCGCCTTGTTACGCCCCCCGGAACCGAGAACGTTCTCGAAGGCATCACCCGCGACTCGGTGATGGAGTTGGCGCAGCGGGAACTCGGTATCGAAGTCATCGAGCGGCCCATCGACCGCAGCGAACTCTACGTATGCGATGAGCTTTTCTTCACCGGCACGGCGGTGGGCGTCGCGCCCATTGTGCGCGTCGATCACCGCCCCGTCGGCGATGGAAACATAGGACCGGCAACGCGCGGAATACAGCAGTTGTATTTCGACGCGACCCGGGGACATTTGCGGACTTACTCAAACTGGCTCAAGCCGGTTTACCAGGCGCAGATGAAAGAGACAGAGGACCGGAGTTCGCTCACGGGGGTGACAGCGCATTGAGCGAATGAACCTGTGCAATCGGCGTGGTGGGCTGGCTCAACCAAGGAGGAGAGACAATGCTCGCGACAAGAGTTGCGGACAACGCCTATGACGTTGCGCTGGAGAATTTCGATGCGGCAGCCGACGTTCTGGGGCTCAACAACGATACCCGGGAAATGATCAAGTATCCCGAGCGCGTGCTGACGGTGACGGTTCCGGTGCGCATGGACGACGGGCACATTCACCGTTTCGAGGCCTATCGCGTGCAGCACAGCACGGTGCGCGGGCCTGCCAAGGGCGGCATTCGCTATCATCCGCAGGTCACGCTCGACGAAGTGAAAGCGCTGGCCACCTGGATGACCTGGAAATGCGCAGTGGTCAACATTCCCTTCGGCGGCGGCAAGGGTGGAGTCACCTGCGATCCCAAGCACATGACCCAGGGCGAACTGGAAGGCATGACGCGCCGCTACACCAGCGCCATTCTTCCCCTCATCGGCCCTGAGCAGGACATTCCGGCGCCGGACGTCTACACCAATTCGCAAACCATGGCCTGGATCATGGACACCTACAGCATGACCAAGGGCTATCCGATTCCCGGCGTGGTCACCGGCAAGCCCATCAGCCTGGGCGGATCGCTGGGACGCAATGAAGCCACCGGCCGCGGTGTCTTCTACACCATTCAGAGCGCCTGCGAGCATCTGCGCCTGCCGCTGAAAGGCGCCACCGTCGTCGTGCAGGGCTTTGGCAACGCCGGCTCGATTGCCGCGCTACTGCTCCATGAGGCGGGAGCCAAGGTGATCGCGGTCAGCGATTCCACCTGCTCCATCTACAACCGGGACGGCCTGAACATTCCCGAACTGATGCACATGAAGGCTCTCACCGGCCGCGTCGAAGGCTTCCCGGAAAGCGAGCCCATCACCCCCGCCGATCTGCTGGCCATGAAATGCGACATCCTGGTGCCGGCGGCTCTGGAAAACGCGATTCACGCCGACAACGCATCCGCGGTGCGCGCCACCATCATAGCCGAAGCGGCAAACGGGCCCCTGACGCCCGCGGCGGACAGAATTCTCGAGAGCAAGGGAGCGTTCATCATTCCCGATATTCTGTGCAATGCCGGGGGAGTGACCGTGTCCTACTTCGAGTGGGTGCAGGACGAGCAGCACCTCTTCTGGGAGGCGCAGGATGTCTACGACCGCCTGGAACGCGTGATGAAGACCGCCTTCCGCGATGTGCTGAAGATCAATGTGGACCGCAAGGTCTCCATGCGCGTTGCGGCCAACATGCTGGGCATCGGGCGCGTGGCCGAGGCCGTGCAACTGCGCGGCATCTACCCATAAAGCGAGACCGGCACACGCCAGCGCTCAGGTCGCGACTCTGCAAGGTGGCTCCCTCTCCGGGAACCACCTTGCCAACCTCGTCATGAGTCGATGTTTTGAAAGGGCAAAGATTCAGCCGTGCCCCAAAGCCAGAAAATGAACGCCGGCTTCACAGGCTGGGGAAATGCCCTTGTTTATCGCTGCGTTTCCCTTTGTGACGGAATTTTTTCGGCGTTTGGGCCGTTTTTGCTTCGGATTTATGTCTTGGTTGTGTGTTTGGGGCCGTCTTTCCGGCCTCCAAACACACTTCGGCCCTATTGGGCCAGCGATGCAACCGGAATCCGCCTCCTCATGCGCACCAAGTCATGCGCCGTCATGCTCAGCTTCCAGAACCAGTCAACCCGGTCCTGGCCACCCGGTTTCACATGGCGCAACGGGCAGTCCAGCTTCGACCAGCCAAAGACACGCTCGATCAGTTTGCGCTTCCGTTGGCTGATCGTGCGCCGCCCTGTTCCCTGTCATTTTTCGTGCTCCGCCTTGCGCAGGCGGTCGCGGATGGCCGCGCCGATTCCATCGGCGGGCGGCAGGGGGCAAAGAATCACCGTGCAGGCTTCGCTGTCGAGGGAGCGCAGTCCGGCATAGAGGTCCCGCGCCATCTCCTCCGGGGCTGCCCACCGGCCCCAGGCGAAGACGGCGGCAACCCCAGCCGGCGCTGCCACTTCAGCCGGCAGCATCACTCCTACCCATTCGCCGGCCAGGCCGCGCGCCTGCTCGGCCAGCTTGTGCGCCAAATCGGCCAAGGGAGCCTCGACCAGCACCAGCCTTGCCCGGGGCGCATAGTGCCGCAGGCCGACACCCGGCGACGGCAGCGCCTCGGGGGGCATTGCGGTCAAGGGTCCTGCGCGGCGGAAAACCTCAACCGCCCCGGCAGTGTCCTGAATCTGGACACTCGTGACCGCCCCCGGCCGGTAGATGATCATGGGACTCTGGCAGGGGTCCACGACCGTGGATTCGACGCCGTGCTCGGCCGGCCCGGCGTCCAGCACCGCGTCGATGCGGCCGTCCAGGTCCTCGAGCACGTGGGCGGCGGTGGTGGGGCTGGTGTGGCCAAAGGTATTCGCGCTGGGCGCGGCCACCGGAACCCCGGCCCGCCGGATCAGGGCCAGCGCCACTGGATGAGCAGGCATGCGCACCCCCACCAGCGGCCGCCCTGCCGTCACCACGTCGGGCACGGCGCCGGTGCGCGGCAACAGCAGCGTCAGGGGGCCCGGCCAGTAGGCGGTCATCAGCCGTCGCGCGGTTTCGGGGACATCGCGCACCAAGCCTTCGAGCATTTTTTCGCCCGCCAAATGCACAATTACCGGGTCCCAGGCCGGCCGCCGCTTGGCCAGGAAGATGCGCCCGACCGCCGCGGCATCCAGAGCATTCGCGCCCAGCCCGTAGACTGTTTCGGTGGGCAGCGCCACCAGTCCGCCGGCGCGCAGAATCGCCGCCGCACGCTCCAGTGTTTCCGTGGCCTCGGCAGTATCCAGTTGGTCGGGGTCCACCACCAATCGCAGTGTCTTCACCCTTGTATTGTCGTCCCTTGCGGGCCGGCGACGCCACTCGACAGGCTTGGCCGTGGCCCTCAGGGTGCTGTTCCCGGCCTCGCGGCCTGCCGTATACTCACTGCTGACGATGCCCATCGAGACTGAAATCAAATTTCCCGTGGACGACCTGGCCGCGCTCGCCCAACGCCTCGCAGAGTCCGGCTTTCGCCTGCAGACGCCGCGGTCATTTGAGAGCAACGTGCTCTACGACACGCCGGAGCGTCAAATGCGCGCCCGCACTGAAATTCTTCGCATTCGCGACTATGCCGGCCGCTGGACTGTGACCCACAAGCGCTTGCCCGACGTAGGCCCCGGCGAAGACACCCACAAGCACCGCGTGGAGACCGAAACCGAGGTTGCCGACGGCGCCGTCCTGGCCGAGATCTTTCGCTCCCTGGGCCTTGTTGCCGCCTTCCGCTACGAAAAATGGCGCACAGAGTGGTCCGATGGCGAGGGCCATTGCGTGGTGGACGAGACCCCCATCGGCAACTATGCCGAGCTGGAGGGTTCGGCCGCATGGATCGACCGCACCGCCGCCCGGCTGGGCATCGACCGCGCACAGTACATCACGCTCAGCTACGGGCGTCTGTTCGAGTTGTGGCGGGAGCAGCATGATCCGGCCGCCACGGGCCTGACCTTCGAGGCCTGCGGGACACGCCGGGGCTAAAGCGAAACCATGGGTCATCCCCGGGCGGCGGATCGGTTCCCACTCTACAGTCATCAAATTCTAAAAATGTGCTAACGAACGGTTTCCGGGCGCCGATGAACCCCACAGGAAGTTCCATGGGTTGAGGGGCCCGAGGATGATAGATCGCGTTCGGATTTCTTCCAATTTTCAGCCGGCAACCGTGAGGCTGGTGCAGGCGGCCGCGCTGGCGCTGGTGGTGGCCCTGGCCGTTCCATGCAGGGCGGCGGACGAGCGGGCGGTGAAGACGCGGGTGGCGCCCATTTATCCGGAGATCGCCAAACGCATGAAGATCGCCGGCGTGGTCAAGCTGGCGGTGACCGTGGATGCGCAAGGCAAGGTGACCGAGGTGAAGACCGCCAGCGGCAGCCACATGCTGGCGCCGGCAGCCGAAGAAGCGGTGCGCAAATGGAAGTTCGCGCCGGGAACGGCCGATTCCACCGTGGACGTTGAGATCGATTTCGCCCTGGCCCAGTAGCCCTAGCCCCGGCAGGTCCAAGCGCCGCCCGCTCCAAACCAGAAGCGGCGGCAATAACGAAGGGGGCGGGAGAATTCCCCGCCCTCTTCGTATGACTGGCCGCCTCTACTTTTCGGCTCCGTGGCACTTCTTGTACTTTTTCCCCGAGCCGCAGGGGCAGGGGTCGTTGCGGCCCACCTTTTCGCCGGTGCGGCGCTGCGTGGGCTGGCTCCCGTCTCCGCCGCCCGCCATGCTGGCCGCCTCCAGGTCCCGCTGCTTCTTGCGGTGGAACTCCTTTTCCAGGGCGTCGATGGTGGTCGAGGGCTGGCGGGTGTGGATGGAGATCTCGCGGGGCGCGGCATCCAGGGTCACTGGATGCGCGCCGCTAGCCACTGGAGGCGCGGGTGGAACCGCACGGCTGGGTCGGGGAGCGGCATCCACAGGCTGCCCGTCCGGCCCCAGAATCTGCATCCTGAACAGGAACCGGACCGTGTCCTCCTGGAACTTGAGCATCATGGCCTCGAACATGTCGTAGGACTCGCTCTTGTATTCCACCAGCGGGTCTTTCTGCGCATAGCCGCGCAGGCTGATCCCTTCCTTCAGGTGGTCCATCGAGAGCAGATGGTCCTTCCACAGCCCGTCGATCACGCTCAGCATCACCATCCGCTCGTGGTAGCGCATGGTCTCGGCGCCCAGGATCTTCTCCTTGGCCTCGTACTGCTGCTTCAGCTTCTCGAAGATGGCCTCGCCCAGCTCGTGGCGGCTCAACTCCGCCGGCTTGATGTCCGCGGCGGCGAAGTTCAACCCGAAGTGGTCGATAAGCTGCACTTCCATGCCTTTCAGATTCCACTGATCCGGGCGCACCTTCTCGCCGGCGAACTCGTCCAGCAAAGTGGAGAGAATTCCGCCGACGTAATCCTCCAGAATCAGTTCCCGCTGCTCGACGCCTTCCAGCAGTTGGCGGCGCAGTCCGTAGACCGCCTCGCGCTGCTTGTTCATCACGTCGTCGTATTCCAGCAAATGCTTGCGAGATTCGAAGTTCTGCGCTTCGACCGCTTTCTGCGCGCCTTCGATGCGGTTGGAGATCATGCGCGACTCGATGGGAACGCCCTCTTCCATGCCCAGCTTCTCCAGCAGCGTGCTGATCCACTGCTTGGCGAAGATGCGCATCAGGTCGTCTTCGAGCGAGAGGTAGAAGCGTGACTCGCCGGGATCGCCCTGGCGTCCGGCGCGGCCGCGGAGCTGGTTGTCGATGCGCCGCGACTCGTGCCGTTCGGTGCCCAGGATGAACAATCCGCCGGCCTCGATCACCTGCTCGTGATCCAGTTGCGCGGCTGCCGCGTGCCCCTTGAAGGCATCGGCCCAATCCGCTTCCGCGACCTCGAACTCCTGGCCGTTGTAATAGAAGCGCTGGAAGCCGGCCGGGGCCATGGGATTGATGGCGCCCTCAGCCAAGCTGATGGCCCGCGCCTTGCCTTTCTTCACCAGTTCCTGGCGGGTCATGAACTCCGGATTGCCGCCCAGCAGAATATCCGTGCCGCGTCCGGCCATGTTGGTGGCGATGGTCACCATCCCCAGCCGCCCCGCCTGGGCCACAATCTCGGCTTCGCGCTCGTGGAACTTGGCGTTCAGCACCACATGCTTGACGCCCTTGCGCTGCAGAATCCCCGACAGCCGCTCGGATTTCTCGATCGACGTGGTGCCCACCAGCACCGGCTGCTTGTTCTCGTGCAACAGGGCGATGTCATCGGCCGCGGCCTTGTACTTTTCCTTCTCGGTCCGGTAGACCACGTCCGGATTTTCCTTGCGCAGCATCGGCTTGTTGGTGGGGATAACGACGATTTCGAGCTTGTAAATCTTCTCGAATTCGGCCGCTTCGGTCTCCGCCGTGCCTGTCATGCCGCTGAGCTTGCGGTAGAGACGGAAGTAGTTCTGGAAGGTGATCGTGGCCAGCGTCTGGTCTTCCTTGCGGATGTTGACGCCTTCCTTGGCCTCGATGGACTGGTGTAGCCCGTCGGACCAGCGGCGGCCCGGCATCAGGCGGCCGGTGAAGGTATCGACGATGATGACCTCGCCGTCCTTGACCACGTACTCCACGTCGCGCTTGTAGAGCGCGTGAGCCTTGATGCCCGTCTCCACGTAGTGCTTCAGTTCCCAGTTTTCGGCGTCGGCGATGTTGCCGATGCCCAGCGCCTTTTCGATGGTGATCCAGCCCTCGTCCGTAACTCCGATCGTCCGCTGCTTCTCGTCCACGATGTAGTCGCCGGTCAGCCGCTTGGTCTCGCCCTCTTCAATCTCCTCGCCCAACACCAGGTCGGGGATGATCTTGCGCACCCGGGCGTACTTGTCGGTAGTCTGCTCGGTGGGGCCGGAGATAATCAGCGGCGTGCGCGCTTCGTCAATCAAAATCGAGTCCACTTCGTCGACGATGGCGTAGTAGTGGCCCCTCTGCACGCAATCTTTTATTTCGAATTTCATGTTGTCGCGCAGGTAATCGAAGCCGAACTCGTTGTTGGTTCCATACGTGATGTCGGAGGCATAGGCGGCTCGGCGCTCGCCGTCGTCCAGGTCGTGGACAATGACGCCCACGCTCAGCCCCAGGAACTCGTAAATCTTCCCCATCCACTCGGCGTCGCGCTTGGCCAGGTAGTCGTTCACCGTGACCACGTGCACGCCGTGGCCGGCCAGGGCGTTCAGATAGCAGGCTAGGGTGGCCACCAGCGTTTTTCCTTCGCCGGTCTTCATTTCGCTGATCTTGCCTTGGTGCAGCACCATGCCGCCGATCAACTGCACGTCGAAGTGGCGCATCTGCACCGCGCGCCAGCCCGCTTCGCGCACCACCGCGAAGGCCTCGGGCAGAATCTCGTCCAGAGACGCCCGCTCGGCGGTCTTCAGCTCCTCGGCGTCCTTGATGCCCTCCAGACGGGCGGCAATGCGGGCGCGGAACTCCAGGGTCTTGGCCCGCAGTTCATCGTCCGTCAGACGCTTGGTGTCGTCTTCGAGGGCGTTGATGACGGCCACAACCGGCCAGAGGCGCTTGATAAGCCGTTCGTTTGCTGTACCAAAAATCTTTGTCAGGAATTTATCGAAAAACACAGGAATCTCCGTTTACCAGTGGAAATCTGATTTTAAACGGTGGCCCCGCTCGGATATGGGGTTTCGCCTGTGTTTCGTTGTGTCCAAAAGATTTTTGGACACCAGCGATTCTATCGCCGCTCGATGCTGGTGTCCAGATGGACAC
>Ga0182013_10000519_pt1 | contig 53243 bp, 47 predicted proteins | sample 612S2MmetaG_FD_120487 | JGI IMG/M metagenome (GOLD analysis project Ga0182013, IMG submission 120487) | Permafrost microbial communities from Stordalen Mire, Sweden - 612S2M metaG | ecosystem: Environmental > Terrestrial > Soil > Wetlands > Permafrost | place: Sweden: Stordalen | collected...
GCAGACTGGGAAAAGCTGGCGGCGGCGGCTTCGATCTCGCCCAGGTTCTCGCGCAGCTCGGGAGGGATGAAGTCGAGGTCGAGCGCGCGGTAGATGTCTTCTTCGCTGGCGGCGGCGACGATGGTATTGTCCTCCAGCCGCAGCAGCGCATACTCCGACAAGGTAAGACCGCGCTTGAGGGCGCGCTGACGCAGGGCGACGTTGTGGTGCTTGGAGCCGGTGAAGTATTGCAGCGCGGCGCCGTAGCTGGCCCGCGGAAGCAGGCGAACGTCCACCTGGAGGTTGTCGCGCAGGGTGAAGCTGACCTTGTTCTGGCCGCGCGCCAGCAGCTTGTCGATCAGCGGCAGCGTGGCCACGTGCTCGACGGCGGCGGCAACGACCTCGGGTTCACAGGCAGGCCCGGTGACCAGCAGGTCCAGGTCGCCCACCGTCTCGCGCCCGCGGCGCAGCGAACCCGCCGGCGTAATCTCGTCGATGCCGGGGAAGGCGCGAATCAGCGCGGAGATGCGCTCCGCCTGCTGGTGCGCGGCATCGATGCGGAAGCGGCCGGAGTTGCGCCGGTAGTCTTCAATCCCCTTCAGCAGCTTGGCGGCGAACTTCTCGCCCATGCGCGGCAACCCGGCCAACTTACCCTCGCGCGCTGCGGCCTCCAACGCGTCGATATCGCAGACGCCCAGCGCCGACCACACCAGCGCCACCGTCTTGGGGCCCATGCCGGGAAGACGCAGCAGTTCGAGCATGGTGGGCTTGTACTTCGCGAGCAACTCCGCGCGGATCGGCATGGTGCCGGTGGCGACCAGTTCGCAGATGTTGGCGGCCATCCCCTTGCCAATGCCGGGGATGGCGAGCAGTTGTTTGGGGTCCGAGCCAACCAGCGCGGCAAGCTGCGTGGTCTGCTGCTCGACCGCCTCGGCGGCCCGGCGGTAGGAGCGGATGCGGAACGGGTCCGCCGCATCGATTTCCAGCAGCGCCGCGGTCTCGTCCAGCAGCCGTGCGATGGCGATGTTTTCCATAAGCGCGTGTCATCGAGGACCCGGTGGACACCCACGCCCCAAGATCCCTGCCTTATGCTACGCCGCCTCGCACCAGGCCCGCGCGACGGTACTCAGGCGGCAGCGTCGCTGGCAGCCGCGTCTCGCAACCGGACCACCTGGTCTGCCTGCGGCCCCTTGCTGCCCTCAATGATGTCGAACTCGACCTCGTCGCCTTCCTTCAAACTCTTATAGCCGTCGACCAGAATCGAGCTGTAGTGGACGAAGACGTCCGCTCCGCCTTCGCGCCCGAGAAACCCATAACCCTTCGCGTTGTTGAACCACTTCACCGTGCCTTTATATTGCGCCAATTGAGTGCACTCCTTGCGTTGGTTGGCTGGCCCGGCCAAGCCGGACATAGGAACATACGACGCCAAACACCTGCCGGATGGTTATCCGACCAAATGCGTCCGTGTTCAGAGAGTAGACGCAGCAACCGCCACTTTGGTCGCATGAGCGCATAAGTCGATATGGCAGAGGGCTTTGCGGGGACGCGCGACGGCCGGGTCATCAAGGAGATGCTCCCGCCCGCACGCCGGGGACCGGACGACAGACCGAATCCCCGCCCCAAGCATGTATCCTGCTTGAGGCCAATGAAACGTATCCTCACCGCTATTCTGCTGATTCTCGGCACCGTCTCGATCATCTTCTTTGGACAGCTTTGGCTAACCACGCTGGCTGCGTGCCTGCTCGCCGAACTGGCCGCATTCGAGTACCTCGGCTTGGCCAATGCAGGCGGCGCGCGCGTTCCCCGCTGGTGGATGGCCACCGCGACCGCGGTCGTATTTCTCTTTACGCTGCCTGGCTTCCACAACGACGCCGAGCTTCCCGCGCTGAGCATACTGGCGCTGGCGTTGCTGGCCTGGACCGGCTTTCGCGCTCCGCTGGAGCGCATCCTGCCGGATGCCGCGCTGGGTCTGTTCGGCCTGATGTATGTCGCCTACCCGCTGACCCTGTTGCCGCTGATCTGGAACCGCGACGACGGTAAGCCGCTGCTGCTGTTCCTGTTGGTCTGCGTCTGGGCAGGCGACATCGCCGCTTACTACGTGGGCCGCCACTTCGGGCGGCACAAGCTCTCGCATCTGAGCCCCAACAAGACCTGGGAGGGATCGCTGGCGTCGGTCGCGGGAAGCGTGCTGGCCGGGCTGGCGGTGGTGGTTGCGGGCGAGGCGCTGTCGGCCCGCGGCAACACCGTGCTGCACATTCTGGAGCCGGTGTGGCAATCGATCGTGCTGGCGGTGATTATCAACCTGGCGGCGCAGTTGGGCGATCTGCTGGAGTCGGCGCTCAAGCGCGGCGCGGGGGTGAAGGACTCGGGAACGATCCTGCCGGGACACGGCGGGGTGCTCGACCGCATCGATGCCTTGCTGATTGCGGCACCAGTGCTGTGGTGCGTGCTGCTGCTGAAGGACGCATTCAGCCTGGGCCGGTTCTAGCAAACCAATGCCGTATGATGTGGTATGGCGACCGCAGCGAAGAATGTCGTAGAGTCCCTCCGAGATATTGTCCAAGACCTGCTCGTGCCCGAGTTCAAGGCATTGAAGGTTTCGGTCGACGCGATGCGCGAAGATATGCGCGAGTTGCGCGCTGACTTGAAGGATTCAGCGGAATCACTGCGGACAGAGATGAAGCTTCGCGACGATAGACAAGATCAGGCGATGCGCAATTTGACCGAGAAGCTCAGTTTCGCGATCGACATCCGCGAGCGGCTCGCCTCCCTCGAAGCGAGAATGCCGCGCCAGTAAGAGCCGAAGAGGCTATAGAGGCTGATAGACAACCAATGTCCTTCAAGCTGGAAGATGAATATGGACGACCGTGGACTGCGTCAGCGAACCTTGGTTGGCTGACCTTGGCGGCAGTGCTCACTTTCGGAATGGCTGCACCGCTGCTCGGGGTTTATCTTTCGCTTTGGATTCGGAGTAAAGGGCGATCCCTCGCCCCGCTTGTGCGCTTCTCGCTCTGCCTCGCCTCCTTTCTTGGGCTACCATTCACCTTGTTGGGACATCCCGTTCTCATGGTTACCTTGGAAAATGCGGCCTCCACCATGTGGGTCGTCCTATGGATCGCTGCCCCGTTCACCCTTCGCCACGAGATTCGACGGTATTACAAGGAGCGAGAGGGCTGGGACATTGAGATTGGCCCCTTCTTCACCCTTTTTTTCTCTGCGCTCTACATCAACTACTGCCTCAATCCCATCACCTTCTCCGAAAGAGACCCGGCGACCACTCTCAATCTGCGAAAATAGCGGAGTGAAGAAGATCGCCATCCTGGGCTCGACCGGCTCCATCGGCCGCAGCACCCTCTCCATCTGCGAATCCTTCCCCGACCGCTACGAGGTCGTCTCGCTGGCCGCCGGGCACAATCTGGACGAAGCCTTTGCCCAGTGCTTGCGCTGGCAGCCCAAGGTCATCTCGCTCGCCACCGAAGAGCTCGCCTCCCAACTCGCCAACCGCCTCCGCCAGGCTGGCCTCACCGGAATTGAAATCGTCCACGGCACCGCCGGGACCGTCTGTGTCGCCACCCACTCCGAGGTGAACTTTGTCGTCTCCGCCATCGTGGGCGTGGCGGGGCTGGAGGCCACCTATGCCGCGGTCTGCGCCGGCAAGACCATCGGCCTGGCGAACAAGGAGTGCCTGGTGGCGGCGGGCGACCTGATCCTGAAGGCCGCGCGGCAGCATAACGTCGCGCTGCTGCCCATCGACTCCGAGCACAACGCCGTCCACCAGTGCATGCGCGGCGGCCGGGCGGCCGAGGTGAAGCAGATCTGGCTGACGGCATCGGGCGGCCCGTTCCGCAACACGCCGCTGGCCGAGTTCGACCACATCACCCCGGCGCAGGCGCTGAAGCACCCCACCTGGGTGATGGGCCAACGCATCACCATCGACTCCGCCACCATGATGAACAAGGGCTTCGAGATCATCGAGGCCTGCCGCCTGTTCGACCTGCCGCCGGCCAAGGTGCGGGTGACCATCCATCCCCAGTCCACCGTGCATTCGCTGGTCGAGTTTATCGACGGCTCGATCCTGGCGCAGATCTCGGTCACCGACATGCGCCTGCCCATCCTGTATGCGCTGGCCTACCCCGAGCGAGTGGACGCGCAGGCCGCCGAGCCGCCCCTGACCTTCGACCTGGCCGCATTGAGCCAGTTGGACTTCGCCCCGCCAGATTTCGCCCGCTTCCCCTGCCTGCGGCTAGCCTACGAGGCAGCTGAATCTGGACCCGCCGCGTGCATCGCGCTGAACGCGGCAGATGAGATTGCGGTGGCCGCATTCCTCGAAGGTCGCATTCCTTTTCCCGCCATCCCGAGTACAATCGAGGAGGTGCTGACCGAAACGTCTTCCTACGCTCCTGCGTCTATCAAAGATGTGCTCGCGGCAGACGAGGCCGCGAGGGCCTGTGCACGCAACGTGCTGGCGCGGCGGTCGCTCGATTCAGTCCGTGCCTGACCCCACTCCAATAAAGGCCTTCTGACTCCCCTATGATGACCATTATTCAACTTGTTTTGGTGCTCGGCCTGATGGTGCTGGTGCACGAGTTTGGCCACTTCATCGTGGCCAAGTGGTGCGGCGTTCGCGTCGAGACCTTCGCCATCGGCTTTGGCCGGCGGCTGGTGGGCTTCCGGCGCGGCGGTACCGACTATCAGATCAACCTGCTGCCGTTCGGTGGATATGTAAAGATGTCCGGCGAGATCCCCGGCGAAGAGACCTCCAACGATCCCGGCGAGTTGAACAACCATCCCCGATGGCAGCGCATTCTGATCGCAGTGGCCGGCCCGGTCGCCAACTTCATCCTGGCCTTCGTGTTGATGACCGGCGCCTACATGTTCCACAACGAGGTGAACGAGTACCAGTCCGGCTCGGCCGTGACCGACTACATCTCACCCGGCAGTCCGGTCGCGAAGACCGGCATCCAGTCCGGCGACATCATCGTCCACTTCGACAACATTGAGGATCCCACCTGGGACGACGTGGTCAACCACGCCGCGCTGAACCTGAACCGCAGCGTCCCCTTCTCCTTCGCCCATAACGGCCAGCGGATCGACACCAGCTTCCTGATCGCCACCAAGGCAGCCGGCCCGGACGATTTCGCGCCGGACACGCTCGGGTTCGTCCCCAAGATGCAGCCCGCGCCGGTGAAGGTCTCTTCGCTGGTGGCGGGTAGCCCGGCGGCGCGCGCAGGCCTCCAGCCCGGCGACCAGATCGTCAGCATCGACGCGCTCACCCTGCATTCAGTCCCCACGCTGCTGGCCTACATGCAGGACCAGAAGGGCAAGCCCGCGGTGCTCGACGTGCTGCGCAATGGCCAGCAAATGGCGATTCTGATCACCCCCGAACTCAGCGACTCGGAGGACGGCACCAAGGCCTATCGCCTCGGATTCATGTACGTCCCGCCGCCAGTCAAGGTGGAAAGGCTGGCCTTCGACAAAGCGGTCAAGGCCTCATTGGTCTTCAACAAGAAGAAGTCGCTGCTGATCGTGGATACGGTCAAGGGCATGGTGGAGCAGCATATCTCGGTGAAGAGCCTGGCTGGGCCAATCGGCATCGGCCAGGTGGTGCATGACGCCGCGGAAGCGCCGGGGTGGATGCCGCTGATCGGGACGATGGCCATGATCTCCATCAACCTGGGCATCTTCAACTTGCTGCCGTTCCCGATTCTGGATGGCGGCATGATCTTCCTGCTGCTGATCGAGAGCCTCTTCCGGCGCGACCTGCCCATGCCGATCAAGGAACGCATCTACCAGGTGGCGTTCGTCTGCATCCTGCTGTTCGCGGCCATGGTGATCTTCAACGACATCACCCGGCTGCCCTTCTTCGTCAAGCTGAAGAGTTAGCCGTCATTCTGCACAGCGTACAGAATTCTAGGATGAGCTCGTCATTCTGAGCCGATTCTGGCTCAGAATCTCAGTAGTTCCCTTCGCGGTCTTCATGTTCCTTCTGTGTTCCCGCGCCCGCCTACGGCTTACCCGCCGCCTTGTCCCGCGCCGCGTCATCCGCCGCAACCCGCTGCGCCATCTTCTTGTAGTCGGTCTTGTACCGGACACTCGCATCAATGTACTCGGCGGGCGTCGAACCGGAGTCGAACCTCCCCTGGCGCAGGGCCTCGTTGCTTGCATACAAAGCAATCAGCCAACCCTTCGCAAGACGGACCGCGGTGAAGGTCTGCATGACCAGCGCATCATATTGCTTAAGATCCGCCGGGCTCATCCTCGAGAGCACCGGCCTGGTCGGCGTCTCGATGTCCCCAAACTGCGCCTCAAATGCATCCTGCCGCGCAAGATCGTCCCGAATCGCCAACTGCATCTCCAGGTAGCGCGCTCCGACATAGTGGTACTGCATGGAATAAGCGCGGGCCTCATCGTCTGGAAGAAGCACCAGCCGGTTATCTTCGTCGGCCGTGTCCCAAACCACTGTCTCGAATACGCTGCCTGTCGTGCCGAACTTCTCGCCGTTGGCAAACTGAGCATGAAAGTGTGGAACCCTGACCGGCAGGTTCGCCTTGCCGCGGGTCGCCAGCATCACCCCGATATCCTCGTGTATTCCCTGGAGCCACGCCATCTCCTCGTCATAGCCGGCGAAGTTTACCTCTCCAACCTCCTTGTTATGCTGGGCCTCCGTGCGCAGCGCTGCCTCCAACTCGTGCCGCTCATGCAGTTGGTGCAGCTTCTCCACGCTCTGCTCCAGCGAGATCGCAATCAGCAGCCCCACCGTGATCGTCCCCAGGTGGATCCAGAAGTCCTTCCAGGTATGGATAGGTTCGTGCGGCGCGTGTACTTCGATCACAGGCGTCTCCTCGTTCTTCTCGTCTTTGCCCTCTTCTATGTCCCCGTTCGCACCAGTCTCCGCAACCTCCATCGTCGGGTGCCCCATAACCTGCCCTGAGCTTGCCGAAGGATCTCGCCTCTGAGATGTGGGCGTGCCGCCGCCGACCCCTTCGGACCCCACCGAACCTTCCAACGGCGAAGGCAACGCCGCAATGGTTTCGGCTTCCGGCAGGAGTATCCCTGACTCGGGCAACGGCTCGACCTGCGCCTCTTCAGACGCGGCCTGCGCCAACTTTTCGGGGGGTGTCTCTGGCATCTGGATCTCCTTGCGGGCCGTGGTCAGGCTAGAGTATCAGTGGCCAAGAAGCGTGACCAGGATTCCACCACGTCCACGCTCGCGCCATCCCGGCAGAAAGACCCGGAGGTCCGTCCTCCAAACGTCAGCCCAGCCCGGCAGGGCTGGGACATGTGGCCGGAGAGAACGTCGGAGCGCCGGAGGTGCGCCACTCGCAAGAGCCATCCCCCCAAACTCCTCTGTGCTCTCTCTTTTGCTCTGTGCTCCCTGTGATTTGCTTTCCCCTCCAAAAACATCCGCAAACTCGCGTGTCAATCCCAAAATCAGCCTATCTCCATGCAGCACAAGGAGATAAAGTTGGCATACGAGTTATGCACAACCTGTTATTATTGAGGAGTAAATAGGAACAGATCAGCAAGCCTAGGTCCTCGCCGGGGCTTTTCTTTTTGCTAACGCTTTTATTTTCTTATTTTTACCAATAAACCGCTTCGATGCTTATATTTAGCGCGCCTCATTTTACTAAGTAGCTGCATTGAAAGCGCTTAGCACTACCCACCCACCCCCCCGGGGGGGAGAGCCGCTACGCCTTCACCCGCAGCTCGGAGGCGACCTCGGCGGCGGCGTTGCGCGCCTCGTCTTCTTTGTCCGGCGGGAAGCTGACCGCGCCGACCCGGGCGTGGCCTCCGCCGCCGTAGCGCTCGCAGATGGCCGCCAGGTTGGCCAACTCGGCCACCGGCACTTTAGTCCACGGATTGGTCCCCACGGCGACCTTGTTGCGGAAGCTCGATCGGCTCAGCCCCACGTTGTACGTGGCGGTGGGATGCAGGTAGTACGGGATGAACTTGTTGTAGCCCTCGGTGAGCTTGTCGGTGATGTCGAAGGTGACCACGCCGCGGTCAAGCGTAGTACGCTGGCGCAGCAGCTCGATGCCGGCGCGATGGCGCTCCATCAGCGGGCCAAGCTCAGCCTGGATGAAGGGCTGATCGAGCACCGCTTGCAGGCTCATCTCGGTCAGCAGCGGGATCACGCGCGGCACGAAGCCTTCGCCGGAGCTCTCAATCACCATGGTCAGTTTCATCGCCGGCTCGGCCATCTCGACTGCGGCCTCGGCGCTCTCGTACTTTGCGCCATCGACGATGTCGGCCCAGTGGATCAGTTCGCGCAGCGGTGCCGTATCGAAGCCATACTTTTCGCGGGCCACGTCGGCGATCAGGCTGGTGCAGGAGACGTAGGCGGGGTCGTAAAACTTGCCGCCGCGCACCTCACCGCCGGGGCCCACGCCACCGGCCTCATCCGCCTTCTCCTGCCACGCAAGAAAATCGAGATGGTCCTCGGGCGTGAGGAACGCGCTCTGGTGATGATCGAACCACCAGGTCACCTTGGGCGAAGCAGAGTACTTGAAGTCCACGATCGCATTCTCACCGTCGCCGAACGCCGCCTCGTCGAACAGCGTCCCGGCGCGGTGCATCAGCCCGAAGTAGGAGAACTCCTGCGCCGTCCCGACGCATTCGCGATGGAAGCGGGTGAAGAGCGACGCCGAGCACGCGCCGTCGAAGCAATGATCGTGATAGAACACCCGGCACTCCACGCAGCAGGCCCTCCGTCTTCGCGGGCTAATGCGTGTTCAACGCAGACCCGGCGCGACTCGCACGCGAAACTACTAGCATTGATGGCGCGGGCGTTTGTGTCAAGCAGCCGGCCAGGATGGTTAGGAGGCCGAACGTTCTGCATAGGACGGTTAGTCCGCCGCCGGATACACTCGCAGATGAGATGAATCCGCCCCTGCACGATGCGCCCAGCTCCTCCGATCCACCCACGGAGAACGTCAGTCCGCCGCCGCCGGGCCATCCTTTTGGCGTCTCCAATGTGCTTTTCGGTCCCGACGGCCTGCGGGCGGGATGGGGAATCGCGCTCTTTCTGATCTGCTGGGAGGCGTTGTTCCATGGCCTATACCCATGGATCTCCGCGGTTGTTCCGGGGTTGACCGGAAAAGCTGGGCTGATTTCACCAGGTTCCGCGTTTGTCTATGAAGGCGTGGGGGTGGTCTGTGTCGCTGCCGCTACATGGCTGATGGCAAAGATCGAGCATCGCCCCGTAACGGCTTACGGGCTTGCCCGGCAGGAGGGGTTGCGCTACTTCTGCATTGGCCTCGGCTGCGGGGTCGCTCTGCTCTCGCTGCTGATCGTCATTCTCCGCGGAACAGGTCTGCTGGTTTTCGACGCGCGCGTCCTGTTTGGCGGAAGAGCCTTGGGCTACGGTGTGGTCTGGCTCGTGGGCTTCCTGCTGGTGGGCCTGGTTGAGGAACTGCTAAACCGCGGCTACCTGCAATTCACCCTGACCCGCGGCCTGAGCGCCGTCTATCGATGGCTATTCGGCGCCACCCACGCCGATGCGCTGGGATTCTGGACCGCTGCTCTGATCCTCTCATTCGCCTTCGGCTTCGCTCACCGGGCGAATCCCGGTGAATCTCCCCTGGGCCTGCTCTCGGCCGGGCTCGCCGGATTCCTCTTCTGCCTGAGCCTGTGGCGCACCGGGTCGCTCTGGTGGGCGATCGGCTTCCACGCGGCGTGGGACTGGGCGCAGTCGTTTCTATATGGCGTGGCCGATAGCGGCTTGATGATCCAGGGACATCTTTACGCGACCCATCCTGCCGGGCAGCCCTATCTGTCGGGCGGGCTCACCGGCCCGGAGGGAAGCATCTTCCTGCTGCCAATCATCGCGGCTGGCGTTGCCGCGGTGCTGCTCGCCCTGCCCCGCACCCACTTTGGCTACCCATCACCAGGCCCGCGCAGACCTGCGCTGCATTAGACTTACGGGTAGGACATGAGCCTCCTCAATCTGACTCCCCGCAACCCCGACCCTCCCGCAGACCCTGCCACCGACCCGACCCAACGCGGATCGCGCGAGCCGGATGACCCGCAATCGGCCAACGCCCGCTCCGGGGCGGACGCTGCGCCGGAACGCAAAGCCAGCTCAGCCACTCGCCGAAGCGCATCCCGCAGGCTGAGGATCCTGGCCGTGGTCCTGTTCGTGCTGGCGGTGCTGGCCACCGGCGCATTCTTCTTCGGGCGCTACTACCTGCACAAGCAAATGGTTGCGAACCTGCCGCAGCTCGACGGCTCGCTGATTGTCTACGGCCTTTCCGCGCCGGTGACGGTCGAGCGCGACGCTCGCGGCGTCCCCCACATCCACGCCAGCTCTATCGACGACATGGTGCTCGCCCAGGGCTACGTCACCGCCCAGGACCGCCTGTGGCAGATGGATCTGCTGCGCCGCCACGCCGCCGGCCAAATGGCCGCCATTCTGGGTCGCTCCATGCTGGAGAGCGATCGCCTGCAGCGCACGCTCCAATTGCGCGCAGTGGCCGACCGCGTGATCGAGGCCATGCCCGCCGACCAGAAGCACTGGCTGGAGGTCTATGCGCATGGGGTGAACGCCTCGATCGTCGCTCAGCGCGACCACCTGCCGATTGAGTTCCGCGTGCTCGACTACCGCCCCGGCCCATGGACTCCGCGCGACTCCGTGCTGGTGGAGCTCGCCATGTTCCAGGACCTCACCACCGGATTCCCGGAGAAGCTGGGGCGCGAGGCCCTCGCGGCCCGTCTTTCGCCCCAGATGATCGCCGATCTTTACCCCACCGGCTCGTGGCGCGATCATGCTCCGGGGCAGCCCATCCCCGACATCACCGCCCCCCAGCCGGATGTCCCGGGCGTTCCCCTGGACGAGTCGCAATCGAAGCTGCACCGGCCTGCAAAGCCAGGCGCCAACTCGACCTGGTCCGCCGCTGACCTACTGGCCGTTGAGCGCACCCTCGCGCTCTTCCATGCGCCATGCGGCGCATGCATCGCGGGTTCCAACGCGTGGGCCGTCTCCGGCTGGCGCAGCGTCTCGGGAAAGCCGCTGCTCTCCAACGACATGCATCTTTCGCTGGCGGTTCCCGACCTGTGGTACGAAGCCGACTTGGAGGCTGCAAGCCCGGCGCCGATGGCGGAGTTCCACGCCGCCGGCGTCACCCTGCCCGGCGCGCCGTTCGTCATCGCCGGCCACAACCAACATGTGGCCTGGGGATTCACCAACCTGGGCGCCGACGTGCAGGACCTCTACATCGAACACACCCGCGGCACCCCCTCCGGGGCCGAGTACCAGACGGCCAGCGGCATGTGGCGTGCCGTCCAGTACCACACCGAGATCATCCAGGTGCGCGGCAGCGCCGATGTCATCCTGGACGTGCCGCTGACCCGTCACGGCGACATCGACACCCCCATCATCTCCAGCATCTTTCCGTTTGAGCGGCGTACGCTGAGCCTGCAATGGACCATCTACGATCCGGCCAACGTCAGCGTGCCGTTCTATGCGGTCGACTCCGCCAGCGACTGGACCTCCATGCTGAGCGCGTTGTCCAACTGGGGAGGGCCCGCGCAAAACCTGATCTACGCCGATGACCAGGGGCACATCGGATACCACGCCGTAGGCCGCATCCCGCTGCGTGGAGACGTCAACAACCCCAGCCCGCTCTCGCCTGTGCCCACCGATGCGACCGCCCCCGACGCCGCATCGCATGAGTGGGCCGGATACATCCCCTTCGATCAGTTGCCCCAGGCCTTCGATCCTGCCGACGGCATTCTGGCTACCGCCAACGCGCGTGTAACTCTGGCCGACTATCATCTCCCCATCACCCTGAACTGGGAGGCGCCCTACCGCACCGAGCGTATCTACAAGGTGCTGGAGGCGAGTGCGGTCCAGAGCACTACGGCCAACCCGGGCAAGGACAAGGGCGCCGTCCTCGCAGAGACGCCCGCATCCAGCCATCTGCTAACCCCGGCCGATATGCTGGCGTTGCAGAATGATGTCTACTCCGAGCTGGACCAGGTGGTCGCGCAGCGGCTCGCTTATTCGATCGACCACGCCACCGGCCCGCTGAAGGACGACGTGAGGCTGCATCAGGCCGCCGACTTGCTACGCAACTGGAACGGGAATGTCGACGCCAATGCGGCCGCGCCCGCCATCGTAACCGCCGCCCGCAATGCGTTTTGGCCGATGCTCCTGATTCCCAAGCTCGCCCCGCAATTTGCGGCGCAGCTCGCGCAGGGCGTGGACCTCTCCAAGCTGAAGAACCAGCCCGCGGACGCCGTGCAGGCCGTGAATCTGTGGACCGTGTACAAGTGGGGTGAGAGCGGCAGCGTCGAGGAGCAACTGCTGACCCACACGCCAGCGCGCTGGTTGCCCTCCACCTACGCCAACTGGAACGACTTCCTCGCCGCAGTCGTGCAGCGCGGTCTGCGCGACGCCCACGCCCCCGCCGACCTCAGCACATGGCAGCAGGGTAAGGCCTTACCGCAGAACATCGGGCACCCCATCTTTTCGAATATCCGGCTGCTCCAGAGCCTAATCGCCGTGCCCACCGGCACCGGCCCGCAACCGCAGAGCGGCGACCTGACCACGATCAAGAAGGTCGGCCTTCGTTATGGCCCGTCGGAGCGCTTCACCGCCGACCTGAGCAACCCTGACAACACTACGCTGAACCTGGTGCTTGGCCAGTCCGGCAATCCCGTCAGCCCGTGGTACATGGATCAGTTCCAGGATTGGCTCAACGGCCGCACCTACCCGCTGCCGTTCACCCCGGCCGCCGCGGAGCCTTCTACCACCCACACCCTGACCCTCAACCCGCGATGACGCGGCAGCCGGCAGTCCACGCGCCAACGTCCGCGCCAGGTCGTCGCGCTCTGCTGCTGGTCCCGCTGGCCGCGCTGGTGGCTGTGCTGCCGTTGATCGTCCATGGCTGCTCCTGCGGCCACGACATCGACTTCCACCTGCTGAACTGGATGGAGGCGGCGAACCAGTTCAGCCACGGCAACCTGCACCCCCACTGGGCCTATACCCCGGCCTTCAATGCGGGCGAGCCGCGTTTCGTCTTCTACCCGCCGCTGTCGTGGGTCCTGGGCGCGCTGCTCGGCCTGTTGCTCACCCACCTTCCTGGAGTAACCGAGGCTGCCGGCTGGAGCGCAGCGCCGACGGTCTTCACCTGGATCGCGCTGACCCTCTCCGGCCTGACGATGTACCGGCTCGCCCGTGCATTTGCCGGCACCAATGCAGCGCTGCTGGCCGCGACGATCTATCTTGCCAACCCCTACATGCTGTTCACCGCATACGAGCGCAGCGCCTATGGCGAACTGCTCGCCGCCGCGTGGGTCCCGCTGCTGCTGCACTCCATTCTGCGCGAGCGCGTCAGCATTCCCGGCATCGCCCTGCCTGTGGCGTTGCTCTGGCTCACGAATGCGCCCGCCGCCATCATGGGCAGCTACACGCTGGCGCTGCTGGCCGTGCTGCGACTTGGTGCAGAGTTCGTCGCGCACGAACCGATGAGCGGGAGCAGCGCTCCGGGGCTCAAGTCCGGGGTCTCAATTTCACGGCTCAAATCGTCGCTCCAACTCGCGCTGAAGACCCTCGCCGGCGCCGCGCTCGGCTTCGGCCTCGCGGCCTTCTATATTGTTCCCGCGGCGTATGAGCGCCGCTTCGTGCAGATCGCCATGGCGACGATCAATGGTATGCGCATCGATCAGAACTTCTTGTTCGAGCACACCGGCGCCTCGCCCGACGCCATGGATCACGACCAGGTGCTGCACACGGCCTCGCTGATTGCCGTCATTCTGTTGGCCGCAACTGTAATCGCCCTCATCGCAGCCTTCATTCGCAGCAAGCCGCGTTCATTTCCCACGGGCCCGCTCGCCATCCTCACCGCCGGGATTGCCTTCCTGCTCACGCCGCTGAGCGCGATCCTCTGGAGACATGCGCCGGAGGCGGCTCTCCTCCAGTTCCCCTGGCGGCTGCTGGCCATCGTCGCTCCCGTGTGCGCGCTGGCCATCGCGCGGGCGCTCAAATCATCCACCGCATCGTCGCCCCACCCGAGCCCGGGTGCCCCATCCGTCGCAGCTTTATCGCGATGGCTCGGACGTAATCGGTTCGCCGCGAGTTCCGCCATCGCTCTTACTCTCGCCGCCGCGCTTACCGTCCCCGCCTACCGCTCATTTCGCCAGCTCTGCTATCCCGAGGACACTGCACCGGCGCGCCTCGCGCTCTTCCACTCCGACGCAGGCACCGACCCAACCGACGAGTACACCCCCGCCAACGCCGACAACGATTCCCTGAAGTCCAACAATCCTCCCTACTGGCTGGGTGACTCGCCCGACGCAACGCCCCCTGCCGACGCTCAGCCGGGAGGTGTCCCATCCAACCTCAAGATCGTCGCTCCCCATGCCGAATGGGCGATCCTCAATCTGCGCTACTACCCCAATTGGTACGTCAGCCGGCAAGGGACCGAAGGCAATCAGTCCGCCGATGTGCGCAGGCGCGCAGATGGTCTGATCAGGATTCAAGTCCCCGCCGGGATATCCAACCTCGACATCGCCTATCGTCGTTCCTTCGACGAGAAGCTCGGCGACGCCATCACCCTGCTCGCACTCGCGCTGTATCTCTTCGCGCTGCGCGCCAAGTCTCTCTAGCCGCCTTCTCCGTCCGCACGCGCAACCGCGGGCTTCGCCAACAGCGGCGCGAAGCTCGCTGTCTCCGGCGAATACGCCAGCAGCTCGCCAGCATCGATGTCGAAGTACCAGCCATGCAGCGTCAACGTGCCCGCCGCCACACGCTCGCGGATCCACGGAAAGGTCATCAGGTTCTCCAGCGACAGCGCGATCGCCCACCTCTCGCACGCCCTCGCCTGCGCCTCGACGGACTCGCCCGCAAGCTCGCGCAGCACCCGCTCCCGCACCGGCCGGGCGATGCGGACCCAGGCGCCGATGAACTCAAAGTTGTGCTCCGTGACCCCCTCGCCGTCCATCAGCGCGCGGATGCCGCCGCAACCCCAGTGGCCAAGAATGATGATCCGCTCAACGTTCAGGCTCTTCACCGCGAACTCGATATCGGCGCGGATGCCGGGCATCTCCGCGCCATTGCGGTAGGGCGGGACCAGGTTAGCCACGTTGCGCACCACGAAGATGTCGCCCGGGCCCGCGCCCATCAGCATCCCCGGGTCGGCGCGCGAATCGCAGCACGAGATCACCAGGGCGTGCGGGTTCTGACCCTGGCGCAGTCGCGCAAAAAGGCTCCCGTCGCCAGCAAAGTATTTCTCCCGGAACCGCTCGAACCCTTCCAAGAACTCCGCAATATCCGCCAAATCCACCCTCTCTCGAATGCGCTGCAATGCCTTCCAAATAGCATCGCACGAATCGGCCCGACGGGCCGGCACCCCAACCACGAGTCTCCATCGTTTATCATCGAAGCCGATGGATTCTCCTGTACGATCCCTGCTCGCCAATGGCGTCAAGCTCACCGACGCAGCCCTGGAACGGCTGCTGCCCTCGCCCGGCACGCTTCCCCACTCCATCCACCGCGCGATGCGCCACAGCGTCTTTGCCGGCGGCAAGCGCCTGCGCCCCATCCTCTGCATGGAGGCGGCGCGCATGGTTGCAGGAGGCGGCGAACTGCCCGCCGGGGTCGCGGACCTGGGTGCCGCGATCGAGATGCTGCACACCTATTCGCTGATCCACGACGATCTGCCTGCGCTGGATAACGACGACCTGCGCCGCGGCCATCCCACGTGTCACGTCGCGTTCGGCGAGGCCATCGCCATCCTGGCCGGCGACGCGCTGCAGACTCTCGCCTTCCAGACCATTGCCCAGTTGCCCGCGCCCTCCGGGACCGTCGTCGCGATCCTGCGCGAAGTGTCGATCGCAGTCGGCACCGGCATTGGTCGCTTCGGCGACATTGACACCGGGCTTGCGCCGGGTATGATAGGCGGCCAGGTCGTCGACATCGAGTCCGAAGGAGTCCCACCCACCGCCGAACTGGTCGAGACCATCCATCGCGCCAAGACCGGCGCGCTGATCACGACCAGCATCGTCACCGGCGGCCTGTATGGCCTTGGTCCGGATAGCTCAGAGGACACCATCGCACGCCTGCGCAGCTTCGGCGAAAACGCCGGCCTCGCCTTCCAGATCGTCGACGACATTCTGGACATGACCCAGTCCTCCGAGGAGCTTGGCAAGACCGCCGGCAAGGACGCAGCCAGCGTGAAGGCGACCTGGCCCGCCGTCTATGGCATCGAACAATCCCGCCACGACGCCGCCGAGCTGATCGCCGACGCCTTCGCCGCGGTCGAGCTTTTTGGTCCCGCCGCAGATCCGCTGAAGTCCCTCGCCCAATATCTCGTCGAGCGCAGGAACTGAATGATCGTCTCTCGTAACGCGCCCGCCTGAGATTGCAACCAGGAGATTGGCCCGTGGGCTATTTGTCGAAAGTAGAGCTGCATCTGCATCTCGACTGCTCGTTGAGCTTTGACGTCGTCTCCCGCCTGGATCCCTCCGTCACGCGAGGCGAGTTCGAGGCCGACTTCATCGCCCCACCCCGATGCACTAGTCTGGCCGACTTCCTGACACGGGCGCCGCGCGGCTTCCGGTTGATGCAGAGTGAGGACACGCTTCGGCTTGTCACCGAAGACATCTTCCAGCAACTCGTGGCCGACCGTGTCATCTACGCGGAGATCCGCTTCGCACCCCTGTTGCATCTTGAGGGCGGCCTGTCTCCTGAGGCGGTCGTCACCGCCGTCGACCGTGCAACTGAGCGATGCATCGAGACGACGGGAGTGGAGGCGCGCCTCATCCTGTGCACGCTGCGGCACTTCAGCCGCGGGCAAAGCCTGCTCACCGCCAAACTCGTCAACCGCTTCAAGGGAACCCGCGTGGTCGCGCTCGATATAGCCGGAGACGAGGCCGGCTACCCCATCGATTCTCACATCCCGGCTTACCGCTATGCGATCGATCATGGGCTCAACCGTACCGCGCACGCGGGCGAGGCGGCGGGACCCGAGAGCGTGTGGGAGACTCTGCGAGCATTCCAGCCCACCCGGATCGGACACGGCGTGCGCAGCAGCGAAGATGCTTCGCTTGTCGAACATCTGGTGCGCGAGCGCATCCACCTCGAGGTCTGTCCTACCAGCAACGTGCAGACATGCACATGCGCCGCCTACGGAGAACACCCGGTGGATCGATTGTTTCGCGCAGGCGTCTCGCTTGGAATCAACACCGATACGCGGACCATCACAAACGTAACTCTGGAACAGGAGTACGCTCGGCTTCGAGAGCACTTTGGCTGGGGTGATGAAGAGCTCCTGGCCTGTAACCGCGAAGCGGTACGAGCGGCGTTCGTCGAAGAGCCAATCCGGCAGCGGCTCCTCTCCCTGCTCGGCGCCCGCGCTGGATGATCCCTCGAATCCGGCCGCGATCGCATCGAAACCGGTACGATCGCATCCATGTGTGCCGCAAACGCAAATCTGCCCGGCCCGGAGACCCACAACATGCGGGTTGGCCTGGGATACCTCACCTACTCCAAGCACCCCATGCGCTACCGTAACGACTGACCCCAAACCGTATCCACGTCAATCCCAGACTGCCGGCGGGATCGATGTCTCCAGCATCAATCCGCGAGCGAGGTCAGCGCGCGCTCCAGCCTCACTCCGCGGGAGGCCTTCAGCAACGCAACATCGCCCTCGCGGAGATTTTGCTTGAGCCATGCGCCAGCCTCCTCCGGAGTCGCAACGAAGAGCGCCTCGATCCCACGTTGCGCCGCGCCCGCCACCAATGCCGCGGCCAACCCGCGCACGCCGACCACAACATCCACGCCATGCGCCGCCATCCGCTGCCCACACTCGCGGTGCAGCGCCTCGCCCCGCGGCCCAAGCTCCAGCATCTCGCCGGCCACCACGATGCGCCGTCTCGCCTCTGTCTTGCCCAGCGCTTCGACCATCGAATTCAGCGCCTGGGGGTTGGAGTTATACGTATCGTTCACGATCTCCGCGCCGTGCCACGCGACAAGATTGCCGCGCTTCTCCGCGGGCCTCATCCGTTCGAGCGCGGCAGAAGCATGCATGGGGTCGACGCCGCTGCGCAAGCCAACCGCAATCGCCGCCAGCGCGTTCATCACATTGTGGCGGCCAGGCAGATGGAGGACCATTGGCCACTCCAGATCGCCTGCAACCACATCGAAGTCCGTGCCGTAGAGCCCATTCTCTTCAATATTCGTGGCACGCACCGCAAGCCCCTCGCGCATCCCGTAGAACACAGCGCGCTCGCCCATGCCTCGACCAAACTTGGTTACATATTCGTCGTCGCCGTTCAGGATTGCAACGCCATCGGGCGGCAGCGCCTCGATCAACTCATACTTCGCGCGCGCGATGCCCCCAATGCCATCCGCAAAATGCTCCAGATGCACCGGCGCAACATTCGACACCACCGCCCAGTTGGGATCGGCGATGTGCGCCAGCGCGGCGATCTCGCCCGCGTGGTTCATGCCCATCTCAATCACCGCGACCTCGTGCTCCATCTCCAGCCGGAGCAGTTGCAGCGGAAGACCGAAACCGTTGTTCAGGTTGCCCTGCGACTTCAGCACGTGGAAGCGCGCGCCCAGCACCTCAGCTATCGCGTCCTTGGTCGTCGTCTTGCCCGCCGAGCCGGTCACGCCGATCACGCGCCGGCCCCAGGCCCTGCGCACCGCCCGCGCCAACTGCTGCAAGGCAAGCAGAACGCCGTCGCCGTCATGATCGGGAACCCGCAGCAGGCGGTTCGGGTCAATGGCCGCCGGCTGTAGCCAGCGCATGCTCACTACCGCGGAAACCGCACCGTTGGCCAGCGCGGCTTCCACAAAGTCATGCCCGTCTAGGCGCTCGCCGCGCACCGCGAAGAACAGCTCGCCGGTCGCGATCGTGCGCGAGTCGATGGAGTAGCCGGTCGCTTCGGCATCCGCGGAGAAGTCTCCCTCGGCGTGGATCCAGTCGGCCACCTGGCTCAGGGTCAACTTCACCGCGGTACCTCTCTCGCTGGCGGCCGCCGATTATGTAGCGTCTTAAGTTGCATACTCAATGAAGCTCCCTCAAAATCTTCGCTGCGACTGCCACGTCATCGAACGGCACCGTCCGATCATGGAAGATCTGCACCTTCTCGTGGCCTTTTCCGGCAAGCAGTACGATGTCTCCCTTATGCGCGGCCCGGATCGCGTGCTCGATCGCAGCGGCCCGGTCCGGCTCGACGATGCTCTTGGTGGTTGTCTTGCGCACCCCGGCCAGCGCCTCCTCGATGATCGACATCGGCTCCTCGCCGCGCGGATTGTCGCTGGTCAGCACCACCAGGTCGCTGCCCTCCGCGGCCGCCCGGCCCATGCGCGGGCGCTTGGTGCGGTCGCGGTCCCCGCCGCATCCGAACATTGTAATCACCCGCCCGCCGCGATCGCCGGCCAGTTCGCGAGCCAATTCAATCAGGTTGCGCAGCGCGTCGTCGGTATGCGCATAGTCGACCACCACCGTGAATCCCGCGCTGGCCGATCCCGGCACCACTTGGAAGCGCCCCGGCACCTGGGCCAGATGCGGTGCAGCCGCAGCGATCTGCTCCAGCGAAAGGCCCCGCCCCAGCGCCGCGCACATCGCCGCCAGGAGATTCGAGACATTCACGCGGCCGGTCAGCGGAGACTGGACCTCAATCGATCCCAATCGAGTTACAAATCGAAAGCACGTCCCATCCGCCTGCATCCGGACGCGCTCGGCGCGGAAGTCGCCGTGTCCATGCGCGCTGTAGGTCATGCAATGCGAGTGGCGCGCGGCTTGGGCGATAGCTTCGGCCGCCGGATCGTCCGCGTTGATGACCGCGACCCGCGGCGGTGGCGCTCCCACGCCCGCAAACAAACGCTGCTTGGCGGCAAGATACAGCTTCATGGTCCCGTGATAGTCGAGGTGGTCCTGGGTAAGGTTGGTGAACATCGCAACGTCCACCGGAATGCTCCACACCCGTTCCTGGTCCAAGGCGTGCGAGGACATCTCCATCACCACCTCGGGGGCGCCCACAGCTACGCCGCGCGCGAATACCTTCATCAGGTCCGAGGCCTCGGGCGTGGTGTGTGGCGAGGCATGGACCTCGTTGCCGACGCGGGTCTCAATAGTCCCGATCAACACCGTGGCCCGGTGCGCGGCGCGCAGCAGCGACTCCAGCAGATATGCCGTGGTGGTCTTGCCGTTGGTGCCGGTGACCGCACTGATCGCAAGCTTCCGCTCCGGATGGCCCAGCACCGCGGCGCTCAACTCGGCCAGCGCGCGCCGGCCATGTTCCACACAGGCCGCGGCCAACTTCGAATGCTCCTGACGCAGCTTGGCATAGGCGTCGTGCGAATCGGTGACGATGGCCGATGCGCCTTGTGCGATGACGGCATCGAGAAACCGGTTGCCATTGGTGGTGGTACCGCGCATCGCCACAAACGCAGCGCCAGGGACCACGCGGCGTGAGTCGTATTCCACAGCGGCGATCTCCGCGTCCGCGTCCGACCACTCGACCACCGCAACTTCCTTCAGCGCGTCAGCCCACCGCATATCCCAATTCTATGTCTCTCGCGGACTTGCTACCGCGCGAAGCGCACCACCACTTCGGTGCCCAGCGGGACCAAAGTGCCGGCCGCGGGCGCCTGCTCGCGCGCAATGCCGCTGCCCACCGGTTGAACCCGCAGGCCGAGGTCGGCCGCCGTCTCCACCACAGTGCGCAGCGCGGCCCCAGCAAACACTGGCACCGCCACGCGCTTGCCGGCATCCACCACCACCGAACCATTGGCGCGCGCCTGGACCCGCGGTGCAACCGGAGGAGCGCGGAGTTCAGCCGATGGGCTCAGCGCGGAATCCGGCATCGCAGAACTTGTGCCGCCATTCTTCTTGAAGGCCGCCAGCACCTTCCGCGGCAGCAGACCCGCAACGCCCGAGGACTTTGACCCAGAGGCCGGTGGCGCGGCAGTTGGGCCGGTCGCATCCGCAGCAGCGGGCTGAGCATTTGCAGTCGCAACCGAGCTGGGCGATGCGCGCAGTGGATCGTCCGCAGGCAAGTTGTTGATCGCGTCGAACATGGCGTTCAGGTCGCCCACGCTTTCGCTGGGCGCATCGGCAGGCATGGCCTCTGGGCTCGCGGCGTGCAGTTCCTTGGGCGTCTTCAACGTCTGGTCGTGGGGCACGCCCAGGTACTCCAGCACCTGCTGCGCCAGCACCTGGAAGACCGGCGCCGAGGTTACCCCGCCGTATCCGCTGCCAACGGTCGGCGTGTCGATCACAACCGCAATCGAGATCGCCGGCGAACTGACCGGCGCGAAGCCCGCGAAGCTCGCCACCAGTTTGGTGTGCGAGTAGGTATGCGTCACCGGATCGACCTTCTCCGCCGTTCCCGTCTTGCCGCCCGCGCTATAGCCGTTCAGCTGCGCCGCTCTCCCGGTGCCTTCCACCACAACACCTTCCATGATCGATCGCATCTTGGCGGCGGTAAGCTCTTTGATGGCACGATGTGCGCCATCCGGAAGCGTGACAGGAAGCTGATTCTCCGGGTGGAACGCGGCCGGTTTCAGCCGGGGATCTCCCTTCAACTCGTCGGTCGACTGCAGCAGAACGTGTGGCGGCATATAGACGCCGCCGTTGGCAATTGTGCTGACCATGGTTACAAGCTGGATGGGGGTCACACCAATCTCCTGGCCGATGGCAAGCGACAGAATGCTGGTGGAACCCCACTTGCGCGGCGGCTGCAGCAGACCGCGCGTTTCGCTGGGCAGTTCAATACCGGAGCGATCGCCAAAGCCGAAGGCCTTGATGTATTTGTAGAACGCGTCAGGGCCAGTCTTCAGCGCCATCTTGGCTGCGCCGACGTCACTCGAGTGCTCCAGCGCGTACTTCACCGTCACCACTCCGAAGTGGTCGGCCTTATCGTCATGCAGCGTCCGCCCGAACATGGTCATCTGGCCGTTCTGGCAGTCCACCATGTCGGTCGGCTCCACGCCGGCGGCATCGATCGCTGCTGAATACGTCACCAGCTTGAACGTCGAACCCGGCTCGTAGATATCGCTCACGGCAAGGTTGGTCAGCGAGCCCGGCTCCATGTGCCGCGAGTCGTTCGGATTGAATCGCGGCGAAATAGCCAGCGCCAGAATCTGCCCGGTATGGGGATCCTGCACCACCACGGTGCCGTGCAGCGCTTTCATCTTGTCCATCTGCTGGTCCAGCGCGCGCTCGGCCATGTGCTGGATGTTGGCGTCGATGGTGAGCACCAGATTCTCGCCCGGCAGAGGCTCGCTCTCCACGCTGTCCATCACATGACGCTTGGCGTCCACCGCAGTCAGCATGTGGCCCGGCGCGCCGTGCATCTCGTCGTCGAACTCCTGCTCCAACCCTCCCAGGCCCGCATCCTCTGAGCCCACGTAACCCAGCACCTGCGCGGCCAGATCGTTGTTCGGATAGAAGCGCTTGAACTCCTTCTGGAAGTAAACGCCCTTCAGGTTCAGCTCGCGCACGCGATCCGCGACGACCGGGTCGACCCGCCGCGCCACCCACGCAAAGCGCTTGCCGTCGTTGAAGCGCGCAAGCATCAGCTCCTGCGACGTGAAGCTGTCGCTGGGGTCGGTATGCACCAGCTTGGTGAGCATCTCCGCCGCGGCGGCGCGGTTGTCGCCCAACTCGGCCGGGTCTACATAGATGGAATCCATCTTGACCGTCATCGCTAGCTCGCGCAGGTTGCGGTCGTACAGGATGCCCCGCTGGGGCGCCACGGCGAACGTATTGTGCTGCTGGCGCTCCGCCTTGTCCATCCACTCCGAGTGGCGGATGATCTGGAGCCACACCAAGCGCAGGCCAATGGTGCCTACCCACAGGCAGAAAAAGATCGCCACCCAGGCAAACCGGATCCGGCGGATGGGCGCGGTCAACGGATTGCGTTGGGGTTGGCGATTGTTCATGAAGGGCTAGTCCAGCCTCAAATCTACGGCTCATGCTTTTCTGAAGAAAAAATGTTGTCGAAGAGGGGAGTATCGCTCGGTGGCAAAGGCAGTTCCCAACACGGAACCACCTTTATCCCCATGTCTTCTGCGATCACCCTGATGTGGTCGTCGTTAGAGTAGATGGTGTGGGCGTTATGAATCTTGGAAATTGCTACAATCTGGCGATCATATTTCACCTTCTGCCAGGGTGTCTCCGCAGGGGTAGGCAAGCGCTTGCCGCCTCTAGCTGTGGCGAGTAATTCCATAGCAGCCACTTCGACTGCTGCTATCAAGTCGAAAGGTTGGATTCGGAAGCTCGGTTGATTGTTGAGCTCAGCTAAATACTGCTGTAGATCATTTCCGGCAAGCACGAGGAATTCACTCAAGGCCGGAGTCGGAATTACGACCCGCTCACTTGCGGCATGGAGATCATCAACAAGCTTTTCGATTCGGTCCTGCGGTCTTACCAGAAGTTTCTTAGTCACTGGATCAAGCGGAGGTTTCGCGTCTGGATGAAGGAGCAGTCCCAGATAGCCGGCGTCCATTGAAACCATTACTGTGGCCTTTCTCCAGTTCTAATGGCCACCAGATCAGCAAGTGGGTCGTCACTTTCCTTCCAAGCTGCTGGAATCGATCTGAGGGCCGCAACGCTAGTCTTCAGATCCCCGTCCGGAATCACCCGGAACCCAGTCGCATGGAAGGCAAGCATCTCCCATTCTCCCATCCGGTCTCTCTGCCACCGTCCGTTCCCTTCGATCCGGACAGTTGAGGTGAACAAGTAGGGCGCAATCTGTTTGGCTATACGACGCGGAGCCAAAACGATGTGCTTCGCATCTCCGTCTTCTAGGTGAACAGGAACCGGGTCGTTTTCGCCTCCAATTTTTATGGGGGTGCCTTGGAAGGCACCTGCCTGCGAGATCGGTCCAAGCTCCGGCTGATTCGCGCCATCCCTGCCCGGGAATCGGATGACTTTGCTATTGCTCGGGTCAAGTAACACCCCGTTCGCGTTGTCCTCTATTAGTCTTTTGTTTATTTCCTTGTACGCACGACGTGCCTCTGCCGGCCCGTCGTTGAATCTTACGGCTTGGAGACGCTCACGAACCTTTGGCTCCGCCTCCCACTCGACGGCGATGATCGGAATCGTGCTGCCTTTCTCGACTCTTACTAAGTGAACATTCGTCTCCTGCCCCATCATTCGTGCCAAATCACCTAAGTACTGGGAGAGGCGAGACAGGGGAATAGTGTCTGGGGTAAACGCATCGATCTCGAAGCGGTATTCGAGTGACTTGCGTGGATTACGCGGCATGGCATCCCCCTTCTCTACAGTAGTCGGCTCAGTCCGGCTGACTGTCAACTGAGCATTGATAACAAAGCCTTAATTGACGGGCAGCGACGGCGTAGACGCCTGCGCCAGTACCGGAACGTTGGCGGTCGATCCGTCGGGGCGCACCTGCTGACCCGGCTGTGACGCGTCCAGGCCGAGCTGGCGGGCGAGCTGGTCGATGCGGCCGGGGTCGCTCAACTGCGCTTCGGTCAGACGCAGCTGCCGGTTGTCCTCACGCATTTGCTCCACCTGTTGCTTCTGGGTCTCGATCTGGTAGCCGATCTCGATGGCGGAGAGATGCTGCCACACATACACCATCACCAGCAGAAACAAGAGGCTCATGGTGGTCGCAAAGGTGCGCATCTCGCGCCTGCGCTGCGGATCGTCGGCCTTCACAATGCGGCTGTTGTCGATGTGCTTGGCGAAGAAGACCTCGGGCGTCGGTCCGCGGCGGGCCCGCTTCTGCAGCTCAAACAGTTCGCGGTTGCGCTGCGCGCGCGCCTGCGCGGCGTTGTTCGCGCCGCCCATCCCTGTCGAAAAGATTGTGCCCTGCCCTGCCATTGCCGTCGTCGCCATCGCCCCTCCCGCACCCTTCTACTTCACCTTGTACTTGCCCTTCGTTCCCTGTTCCCCGTTCCCTGTCCCCAGTCTTTCTGCCGCTCGCAGCTTCGCGCTTCTCGATCGCGGATTGCGCATCTGCTCCTGCTCGGACGCAACCACCGGCTTCCGTGTCAAGACCTCAAAAATCCCCGCATGGCCGGCCTCGCGAAACGCATCCTTCACCAGCCGGTCCTCCAACGAGTGGAAGCTGATCAGCACCAGCCTTCCCCCCGGTTTCAACAGAGATGGCGCGCTTTGCAGCAGCGACCGGATCTCTCCCAACTCATCGTTCACTCGAATTCGAAGCGCCTGAAAGGTCCGCGTCGCGGGATGGATCTTGTCGCCTTTCATTGAAGGGGCCGCGGCCGATATCACTTGAGCGAGTTCCGCTGTCGTCGATATCGGCCGGGCCCTCACAATGGCTCTGGCGATTCTCCGCGACCTCCTTTCCTCTCCGAATTCGTAAATCAGGTCGGCGAGTTCGTTTTCGTCTTCCTGATTTACCACTTGCCCGGCCGTCTCCCCCCCGTCTAAGCCCTGCCGCGTGTCCATACGCATGTCAAGGGGGCCGTCCAGCCGGAAACTGAATCCTCTCTGTGCCTCGTCCAACTGCAGGCTGCTGACTCCAAAGTCGGCAAGCAAACCATCCAGGCTCGCCGGGCCAATCACGCTGCCCGCCTCGGAGAACGCCCGCGGCTCAAAGATCACCTGCGGCATTGCGTCGCCAAGCTCGGCCTTGACCTCGTCCATCCGGGCCCTGGCCAATTCCATCGCCTGCGGGTCGCGGTCGAAGCAGATCAGCCTGCCCTCCGCGCCCAACCGCTTGGCAATCTCAGCCGAATGCCCGCCGAGCCCGACCGTCGCATCCGCAATCACGCTGCCCGGCCGCACATTGAGGTACTGCAAAACTTCGTCTAAAAGAACTGGCACATGTTGCGGTTTGTTCATGCTCCGCCTCTGTGCTGCCCCTAGGGGCCTAGATAGTTCATCTCATCTGCAAAACCACGCCATCACGATCCAAGCCCGTACCATCAGCTCGCGCACCAGCGCAAACGCCATGGCATCACCCCTTCAACGCCTTGGTCTTCTCCGCGAGTGAGGTCCGGCCCGCGCGAGACAGCTCCACAAACCCATTCGGTCCCACCCGTTCGGCCTCGAACATCTCAAGGTTGGCCACCTCGAGAATCGTCTGCATCCCCAACACATTCACGTCGCCCGTCAGCTTGGCCGATTGCCGGATCACCTGCGGCAGCAACAGCCGGCCCTGCGAGTCCATCTCTACCGTTTGGCCGTAGTAGCTGGTCACGTTCAGGAAGTCCTCCCGGTCCGGGTCGGTCGGCTCCAGTTGCACAATCTTCGACTCGATCGCCTCCCACTCCTTCATCGGGTACAGCTGCGCCCGCTTGCCATCCACGCTGGTGATGTAGAACAGCGGCCCGTACACCTCATCCACCCGGCGCTTGAACTCGGCCGGCAGCTTCAGCCGGAACTTCTCGTCCACCCGCGTCTGGTGATTTCCACGAAACATGCAAAAACCTCAAAGGCCCGAACCACACTTGCCAGCCAGGAAGCTGCGATCGCGGGAGTAAAGTCAGTTCAGGTGGGCGAAATATCGCGTCTTCGCTCCACTTTTTTCTAGTTTCTACCACTTTGTGCCACATCGACATCCTGCCCTAGGGAACCAGCGATGGCAAGGGTTAAATTGAGGAATCGATCCACAATCTTGCGGTCGGATGTGGAAAACCCTACCGGTAGAGGGAGCCCGGCGATTAGCGCTATATGTAGTGTTTTCCCGGATGGTTCAGCCGCGAACTGGCTCTTGCCCGCCGCCCAGGAATTTGATAGGCGAAGTAAAAGCGAAAATATGGCCCCAAGCTCCGCGAACCCGCCAACGCGCGCTCACGCCTGAAAGCTATGCCGGGTGCGAACCCGCCCGATTGCGCCGTAGCCACCACAGCAGATACGCCAGCACCCCGAGATTAACCAGCAGCAAGCATATCCTGCTCCAGTGCGGGCGACGCACAATCTCGTAGACCTCCCATGGCAGGAAGGCCATGGTAATGCCCACGGTAAGATACTCGGCCCAGGCCTTCTCCAGCACCAGCCCGACGCCCTCGGTCACGCGCAAGCCCGCATACAAGAATGTCGCCACGCCTATCTGCCTGAGCCGGTGCGAGGTGATGTCGTCCAAATGGTCCAGCACCCACGAAACCAGGCGGCCATCGGGGTCCATTCGCAATCTTTCCGCAAACCGCAGCGCCGCGTCTCCCAGGTCGTGATGGATGAAGTGGATCGCACCCACGCCGACCAGGAAGAAGAAGACCGCCTCCACCAGCTTGAGCAGGCCAATGGCCAGCAGGCCGCTATCGTGATGCATGGCGGCACGGTGCTGCCGTGCGCCGGTATTTGGTGCGCTCGCCGTGCCGGTCTCCTCTAGTTCTGTCCCACTCGCCATACGTTTGCGCCGCGCCCTCGGATGCCAAAGCGCGCTGATTCCAGTTGACGAGGGCCGGGCGCGATTGTCAATGCGGCCTGCATTGATGCAGTCAATAACCCCACGCGCCGTCTTCGATCCTGCGCACACGGCCTTCGATCGGCCCGGTGCCGCAAATATTTCGAGGCATCGGATAGCAATCTGGCAATCCACTCCCGGCGCGCCCGCGTAGATGCTAGTGAGCGCTCAACTCCGGGATTGGACTCTGAAGCAAATCGAAAGGGACGAAATCTATGAAGAAGACATGGCTTACCTCCATTGCCGTAGCGGCATTGGCAGTCACGATGTGCAGCGCAGTCGCGCAGATGGGCGCCACCGCGGGCATCAAGGACCCGATGGTGGGCGGCGCAGCGATGTTCCCCTCTAAAACCATCGTCGAGAACGCGCTCAACTCGCCGATCCACACCACCCTGGTCGCCGCGGTCAAGGCCGCCGGCCTGGTCGACACGCTCAACTCACCCGGCCCCTTCACCGTCTTCGCGCCCACCAACGACGCCTTTGCCAAGCTCCCCGCCGGCACCGTCGACACCCTGGTGAAGCCCGAGAACAAAGCGACCCTGACCAAGATCCTGACCTACCACGTCGTCTCTGGCAGACTCAGTGCCAAGGACATCGCGGATGGGATCAAGGCCGGCGGCGGCAAGTATGAGATGACGACCGTCGAGGGCGGCAAGCTCACGGCCACCATGTCCGGGAAAAAGATCATGCTGACCGATGAAAAGGGCGGCATGGCAACCATCACCACGGCGAATGTATATCAATCGAATGGCGTCATTCATGTCATCGACACCGTGTTGATGCCGAACTAAAACTTACTCCCCTGGGGCTGTCCGGACAAGGCGTCTCTTCGGAGGCGCCTTTCCGGTTAAGGGCGCACGCCGCACACGCCAGCACGATTGGGAACGCCTCCAGCGAGTAGCGCGGCTCGGAGTTTTCCATGGTGCTCAGCAGCGCGCAGCGCAGCGCGACATAGATGACCGCCAGCGCAACCCACGGCACGCGCCGCCTCACCACCCCCAACAACGCCGCACCCATCAACACCAGATTCACCACTCCCAGCCCAATCGCTTGGGCCGACTCAACATGATGTTCATTGAAACGCCACCAGTCTGCGTCCAGGCCGAGCGTCTCCGTGCGCGGGCGCAGCCACATGTCCGCAACCTTCAGCGCCGGCACCCACACCCGGCACAGCAGCGGATGCGCGCTCAGCCGCTCGCTCGCCAGCGCGGCAAACTTCGCGTCCAGCGCAGGCGGGACTGTCTTCGTCGTGTTGTACTCCGCCAGCAGCTCGGCCGTCTGCGCGCGCTGCGCCGGCGAATCGAACGCCCGCGCCGGAAGATCGTCGACCTCAATGCTCTCCGTCCCAACCTTCCAGAAGACGTTGCCGGTCGACACAATGTCCACCGACCAGGTGCTCATCCAGCGGTAGAAGCCGTAGGTCACGTACTCGCCGGGATCATTGACCCGCCGCGGCGCCAGCGGCTGCACCACATGGAACGTCCTCCAGTTGCGCAGCGCCCAAGGCGCCAGCGGTAGCGCCGCAAGCACGCCGCACAGCAGCGCCGTCTTCATCCCTTGCAGCAGTCGTCCCTGCCTGGCGGCGTACCACAGGATCGCCAGCGTAACCGCCGCGGCCAGCAACGCGCCATCCGGCCGCAGTAGCATCGCCATTGCCATGGCCAAAGAGGTGAGCAGCAGGGCCCCGCGATCTGCACCCTCCGAGCGCAGCAGCCTGCCTGCGGCCCACAGCCCCAGCGACACGGCAAAGACGCTCAGGCACTCGGTCAGCGCAATCGTGGAGTAGGCCGCCGTAAATGGGCACAGCGCCGCCAGGAAGATGGCTACCGTTCCCGCGCGCCCGGAAAAACGCTCCGCCACCTGCTCGCGCACAAAGCTCGCAATCAGCCAGCAACCCAGCAGGTCGATGCCGATCTGCGCCGCAAGTACCGCAGTGAAATTGCCCGCGCCAAACATCGCGAAGATTGAGCCCAGAAACAGAGGATAGCCCGGCAGCCGGATCAGCGTTGGATCGATGACCCCATCGGTCTCGAATCCATAGATCCCATGATGGAAGAGATTGCGCGCCAGTTCGGCGTAGACATCGGTGTCGTCGTCGAGCGGCATGGGGTGGCGGAGGAACCACAGCCGCAGCAGCAGACCCGCCGCCAGCGCGATCCACCACACGGCATCGCCCCGCAGCACTCCTCCGCGCGGCACTCCTACGCGCCCCCGCCCCACCCCTGTCTCCGGCATGGCCGCAAGCATACCATCCTGCGCCGGGCGGCCGCCCTCAACTTGAAGGCAACCCATCGCGGAGCTTCAGTCTTTCGCCAAAGATACTGTCTTTGTCAACATCCAACCTTGACCTCCCCGCATCCTAGCCAACAGGCAAAACAAGGAGAGCGCGCCATGGCCGCAACGCAGGAAAAAGCATCCGAAGCCCCCGATAACGGCGCAACGACGATCGCCGAGTCCAATCCCCGCTCTGTGCAAATCGATCCCACCGCGCCAGCCGGCAGCAAGAACTCCCTCGGCGAAGAGAGCATCCGCGACGGCCGCCCAGCAAACGATGACAATGTCGTCGAGGCGATCGATGAGGCGAACCCCGGCGTCCCCGTTTCGCCTGCTCGGTAACTTTCAGCAGCGTCGGCTACCGCAGCGCCAGGTGACGACTGTCGATCGCGGCGAGGTAGGGCCGCGCCTTTTCGAGAGCCGCCTCAGCCGTCAGGCCATACTTCTCGCGCAGCGCCTCCACCTTGCCATGCTCGATGAACTGGTCGGGCCAGCCCACGCGCACCACCGGCACGGCCAGTTCCAGCTCGTTCAGCGTCTCCAACACCGCGGAGCCGAACCCTCCAGCCAGCACATGGTCCTCCAGCGTCACCAGCAAGCCGCAATGGCGTCCGTACTCTGCCACGCACTCGCGGTCAATGGGCTTGGCGAACCGCGGATTGATCACCGCCGCCGAGAAGCCCTCGCGCTCCAGCATCACCGCCAGCCGCATCGCCTCGGGCAGCATCGCGCCCAGCCCGAAGATGGCGACATCATGCCCATCCTGGATTACCTCGGCCACGCCAATCGCCAGCGCCCGCGGCTGCTGCTTCACCTGCACGCCCGGCCCCGCGCCGCGCGGGTAGCGGATCGCCGACGGCCCATCGTGCAGCATCGCCGTGTACATCATGTCGGCCAGCTCGTCCTCGTCCTTGGGCACCATGTGGACGATGTTGGGCACGCTGCGCAGGGTACTGATATCGAACAGCCCGTGGTGGGTCGGGCCATCGTCGCCGGAGAGACCGCCGCGGTCCATGCAGAAGACCACCGGCAGGTTCTGCAGGCACACGTCATGCACCACCGGATCGAATGCGCGCTGCAGGAAGGTGGAGTAGATCGCGCAGAACGGCTTGTATCCCTTGGTGGCCATACCCGCGGCGAAGATCACCGCATGCTCCTCGGCAATGCCCACATCGAAGTAGCGGGTCGGGTGGTGCGGCCGGAACAGGTCCAGCGCGGTGCCATTGGGCATGGCCGCGGTAATCGCCACGATCTTGTCGTTGCCGTCGGCGAGCTTGGTCAGAGTTTCGGCAAACACCTCGGAGTAGGTCTTCTGCCCGGCTGACTTGGTCTCGCCCGTCTCCGGATCGTACGGCCCCAGCCCGTGGAACTTCTTCTGCTTCTCCAGCGCCGGCTGGAAGCCGCGGCCCTTCTGCGTGATCGCGTGCAGCACCACCGGCTTGTTTTGCTTCTTCAGGAACTTGAAGGTCTCGATCAGCAGCGGCAGGTTGTGCCCATCCACCGGGCCGTAGTAGCTCAGGCCGAACTCCTCAAATAACATGCCGGGACCGATCAGCCCTTTGGCCGCCTCCTCCGCCTTGCGCGCCACGTGGCGCACCGCCTTGCCGCCAAACCGCTCCAGCAGGCCAGCCGCGCGGTCGTGCAACCCGGCGATGGTGGGGTTGGTGACGATCTTGTGGAAGTACTCCGCGATCGCCCCCACATTCTTGTCGATCGACCAGGCGTTGTCGTTCAGCACCACGATCAGCCGCCGGGTCTGCGCGGCGATATTATTCAGCGCCTCGAACGAGATGCCGTTGGTAAACGCCGCGTCCCCGCACAGGGCCACAATGTGCTCGTTGCCACCCGACATGTCCCGCGCCACGGCCATGCCCAGGGCCGCGCTCAGCGCCGTGCCCGCGTGCCCCGCGCCATAGCAGTCGTGCTCGCTCTCGCTGCGCAGCATAAAGCCGTTCAGCCCGCCCGGCTGGCGGATGGTCTCAAACCGGTCGTTGCGGCCGGTCAGCATCTTGTGCACATAGGCCTGGTGGCTTACGTCGAAGACGAAGCTGTCGCGGGGCGTGTCGAAGACGTAGTGCATCGCCAGCGTCAGCTCCACCACGCCCAGGTTGGGGCCAATGTGCCCGCCGGTTTTGGAGACGCCCAAGATCAGCCGCTCGCGAATTTCCTCGGCGAGTCGCGTCAATTGCGGAATGGTCAGCCGCTTTACATCTGCCGGAGACCTGATCCCGCTCAACAATGCTTCCATGCCTTCGCCTGTAGGGAAACTCGCGGGTCCATGCGCCCTGGGTCGCGCGCAGAACCCTCAACGCTCAAGTATACCAATCTGTTGGACGCTCCGCGCCGCCCATGCGATTCCCGGCACGGGCCCGATTCCGCTGGCCGCGCCGGCGAAACATCCTCTCCACAACGCGCGCCGGCCCGAACCGCGCCGCCTTTTCGCGGCTAAAGACCTGAAGTACCATACCCTTTCCCCGAAAGTACCACAGCCGCGCCGGTGCGGCATCCCCTACCATGGAAAGGGGACGATGGACGGCATTCTGGCAAAAAGCGAAGTGACGCGCAGCGAAGCTCAGCGCCTCGAGACCCTCGATCGTTATCAGATCGCTGACGCCGCGCCGGACCCCGCCATCGACGATCTTGCCGAACTGGCCGCAAAAATCTGCAACGCTCCGGTCGCCGGCGTCGCCTTCGCCACCGCCAGCCACATCTGCATCTACGGCCGCTACGGCATCCGCGAGATCGAGTTGCCGCTGGGCAGCCTGCCCTCCGGGCCGCTCTTTCGCAGCCAGAGCGTCTACGAGATCCCCGACACCCGCCAGCACCCGGAGTTCACTCCGGGCGGGATCTTCCTCTCCAGCCGCAGCTTCCGCTTCTATGCCGGCGCTCCGCTGATCACTCCCTCCGGCGTGCGTATCGGCGCGCTCTTTGTGCTCGACGCCGCATCGCGCAGGCTCACTCCCTTCCAGATGCAGGCCCTCACCGTGCTCGGGCACCAGGCCATGAACTCCATCGAGCTCAACCACTCCCTGCGCCTGATGGAGGGCATCACCCGCGCCCGCCAGCGCATCGAGTCCGCCCTCACCGTCGAGCGCAACTTCGTCTCCACCGTGCTCGACACGGTCGACGCCCTGGTCGCTGTCTACGACACCGCGGGCCGCATTGTCCGTTTCAACCGCGCCTGCGAGGCCACCTCCGGATATGACTTCCCTACCCTGGTCGGACGCTACCTGTGGGACAAGCTCATCCCCCACTCCGACATCCCCGCCGCCATCCAGAACTTCGAACGCCTGCGCGCCGACGGCAACCCCGTCGCCTTCGAGAACCAGTGGCTGCACCGCGACGGAAGCCTGCGCCGCATCGCGTGGTCGGCCTCGCCGCTGTTCGACGACCAGGGCCAGATCAACTTCATCATCGCCACCGGCATCGACGTCACCATCCAGCGCTTCGCCGAACAGACCCTGCGCGAGAGCGAAGCCCGCTACCGCCAGCTGGTCGAAGGCTCGCTGGGTATGGTCTGCACCCACGACCTGCAAGGTGTGGTCATCAGCGTCAACACCCACGGCGCGCAGAGCATCGGGCGCACTCGCGATGAGTTGACCGGCCACGCCCTCTCCGAGTTCATGCCCGAGGAGCGCCGCCCCACCTTCGCCAAGTACCTCAGCGACATCATTCAGAAGGGCGAGGTCCAGGGTCTGCTCCACCTCTGCCATGTCAATGGAGAAGAGCGCGTCATCGCCTATCGCAACAAACTCATCGAAGGTCTCGGCCGCGAGCCCTACGTGCTCGCCTTCGGCGTCGACATCACCGAACAGGTCCGCGCCGAAGACAAATTGCGCGCCCTGATGCGCCAGTCCAACTCCATCCTGGAGTCGGTCGGCGACGGCATCTTCGGCATCGACCTCGAGGGCCGGGTCACCGTCATCAACCCCGCCGCCTCTCAGATGCTCGGCTTCAAACCTGAGGAGGTCCTCGGCCAGAACCTGCACGCGCTGATCCACCATACCCGCGCCGACGGCACGCCTTACCCGCCCGAAGAATCTCCCATCGGCAACACCATCCGCGACCTCGACACCGTCCGCGTCTCTAACGAGGTCTTCTGGCGCAAGGATGGCACCAGCTTCCCGGTGGAATATGTCGCCCGCCCCCAGATTGAGACCCAGATCGAACCCCATACCGAGTCGGAGATCCAGCACGATCTCCAGCGCGGCGCCGAACCTTGGTCCGTTTCCACTGAAACCAGGCCCGCCGGCAAGGCGGTCGGCGTGGTCGTCGCATTCACCGACACTACCGAGCGCCAGGCCCTCGACCGCATGAAGGACGAGTTCATCTCCACCGTCTCGCACGAGCTGCGCACCCCGCTCACCTCGCTGCGCGCCGCGCTTGGCCTGGTCACCGGAGGCACCCTCGCCGCGCGTCCGGAGAAGCTACAGCAGATGCTCGACATCGCCACCGGTAACACCGACCGCCTGGTCCGCCTGGTCAACGACATCCTCGAACTGGAACGCATCGGCTCCGGCAAGGCCGAGCTGCACTACACCATGTGCTCCGCCGACGACCTCTTCCGCCGCGCCGCCGGCCTGCAGCAGACCGACGCGTCCAAGGCCCAGCTGCGCATCACCTTCAACTCCCAGGGCGTCAACGTCTGGGCCGACCCCGACCGCATCCTGCAGACCCTCACCAACCTCATCTCTAACGCCATCAAGTTCTCACCGCCCGGCACCGAGGTTCATCTGCGCGCGCGTCGCATCGACGCCAACGAGGCCGAAATCCAGGTCCGCGACCAGGGCCGAGGCATCCCCGAAGACAAGCTGGAGAGCATCTTCGAGCGCTTCCACCAGGTCGACGCATCCGACTCCCGCACCATGGGCGGCACCGGCCTCGGCCTCGCCATCTGCCGGTCCATCGTCTCCCAGCACGGCGGCCGCATCTGGGCCACCAGCACCGTGGGCAAAGGCTCGGCCTTCCACTTCACCCTGCCCACCCGCCCCGCCAGCAATCTGCTCTAGGAAGCAATCACCGGCAGCGTCGTCAGCCGCAGGTGGGTGGCTCCGTACGGCAGCAGCGTCATCGTCGCAACCTTGCCCGGCGATTGCATCTCCGCCGCACTCGGCAGGTCCGTCGGATTCTTCGGCGCCAGCTTCACATCCGCCGGCGGCGGCTCTAGCACCGGCTTCCAATCCGCCGTCCACCCTGGCAACTCGCGCAGCGGCACCATCAGCCGGACCGGCGTCGACTCCGCCAGAAACGGATTCTCCACCATGGGCGTCTCCGTCACCCGGATCTTCTTCGCCATTCCCGTCAGCGCTTCCACCCCATACCGCCATTCGCTTTGCGGAAAGAACTCCACCGCCGGAAACCCCTCGACTTCGTTCCCCTTCAGCACGCGCTGGATCGCCTCCGGCTCTTGCATGCTCTCCACCCGCCGCTCATCAATCTTCAGCGAATACACCAGCGGCCCGCGTCGAATCACCCCGGCACTGCCCGCAAACCACCTCTCCACGACAACCTGCATCGGCAGGTGCAGCACAATCGTGTCTCCGTCGCGGAACTCCCGTTTCACCGTCGCAAACGTCCCCGCCGCCGCGCTCACCCCGCTGGCCCGGCCATTGATCCGGATCGTCGCCCCGTCGCACCACTCCGGCACACGCAGATGCAGCGTGAACGTCTCCGGTCGCTCCAGCTTGACCTTGAACGTCACCACCTCGCGAAACGGGTAATCGGTCTGCTCGCTGATCCGCACCGCCCGGCCATTGATCTTCGTATTGACCTCGCACGGCCCATACAGCACCGCCGCCAATCCCTCCTCCGACCGCATCCACATCCGCGTCACGTAGTTTGGCATCGCGCGGTTTACGTTTCCCGAGCAACACTCCGTGTCGTGCGCCGCCCGGTAGGACATCCGCGTCATTGCGTCGCGCGGACAGCACGTGCTCGAAGCCAGCACCTGGTTCGCGCTGGAAAAATACTGTAGTTGCCTGAAGTCCTTGGTCACCGCGCCCGGCAGCGCGTTGAAGGTGGCCCGCTCGATGCGGTCGCCCCAGTGGCCGTCCCCGCTCGCCATCAGCATATATCCGAAGCTCCACGACCAATCCGTGATGTCGCAGGTCTCATGCAGCGAGGCGAACGCCGCCGTGCCCAGATACTCCGAACTTACGATGCCTCCATCCGGCATCAGGCTGTCCGCCAACACCTTCGCGTAGGCCAGCCTCGCCAGCTCCAGGGCTTGCTCGTTCCCGGTATACGAATACATCAAGGGAAGCAGCTTCAACTGCTCCGCCGCGGTCACTCCATGCTCGCGCAAGGGCGCATCGCCGCGGATCTTTGCTTCCTGCGAAAAGGACTTGGCATCGCTGAAGAAATAGCGGTCATAGGAAGCCTCGGCAAAATCGCGCATCCGCTGGTCGCCGGTTAGCCCATAAAGGTACAGGGCCTGCTCCGCTAGGAAGCCATCCCGCCCGCCGCCGATATGCGCACTCAGCAGATAGTTCCGAAGCACCTCCACGGCAGCCGGATTGCCCGTTCCCGTGTACTCGGCCATCAGCGCCCGACCAGCGACCACGTTCGGCCACGCCCACTTCGATTCACCGATGTGATCCGACCCGCTATGCGCCAGAACATACTCCATCAGCCCGGAAGGAATCTTCTGCGCCGCAGGTGTGCCCAGCAGCAGCCCAAGCCGCACCGAACCGTCGAAGAAGTAGCTCGACTGCTCATACGGCCACCAGTTCTCACCATGCTTCACCCCCGGCGGAGGGATCTTTCCCGCCAGCATGCAGGTGTCATACGGATAGGCGATGTTCTCCGGATGCCCGGTCAACCCCGCAAGCTGCCGCCCCAGCCATCCACCAATCCAGCCCCGCGCCTTGACCGCTCCCACCGGCAGCTCAGAGAACCGGCCAAAGTACTTGACCTTGACCTCGCCCGACGCCGCAAACTCTGCTGCGTCCCCCAGCACCTGGGCAATCAGCTCGCGCAGGCCGCCGCGCGCCAATAGAAGCCCTGCCCCAGCCCTGGAAGAGCCGGCCAGAAATCCTCGTCGCGTTACAAGCATGGATCGTTCCTCATCCCGGGATGGAGCGGCAACGCAATTGTACCCGCGCTGCTTCGCTACCCATCCACCGCCGCGATCCAACTCTGCGCTACGCCTGCCAGTCCTCCAGCTTTAGGCCCGGCACGCGTACCATTACGATTGCAAGCCTGCCCACCGAAGAGTGCTTTGACAGGGTTACTGAGCGGAGCTATGATCCGCATCGAAAAGTATGGAGGGAGCCGCTATGGAACCCCGACCAGGCCGTCACAGTATTCGCGAGTTTGTAGACAGCCTTGCCCCAGGCAGCCGAGTCATCTGGATCGCGAACGGTGCAATGGGAACCATCCAGCCAGACAAGACCATTCTCTGGGACGATGGCCACCACATGACCCACAAGCAGATGAACAATACCCACGCCCTGCTGATTCACAGCGAGGCAGAGAAACAAACGCTGCAGGAAGCCCTCGCCAGCAGGGTAAGCTGCCTCAAGCGTGGCTGCACCCTGGTCCGCTGGGAGGCCGCCGGGTGCAAGGAAGGCCTGATCGAGCGGATCTGCCCGTTGGCGGTCCTCTCCGAGCCCGAGATTCTGCCTGTAACCAGCCACAGAAAGCATCTCGTGAAGTCCGCGCGCGCCCACGCACATCATCCGGGATGACCTATTGGCTGGTTTCCGTGCTGGGAGCAGTCGCGCTACTCGTCGCCTTCGCGCAGCTTGGCCAGCACCGTGAAGTCCTCCAGCGTCGTGGTGTCGCCGCGCACCTCGCCGGTGGTGGCCAGCTCGCGCAGCAGGCGGCGCATGATCTTGCCGGAGCGCGTCTTGGGCAGCATCTGGGTAAAGCGCAGGTCGTCGGGCCGGGCCAGCGCGCCAATCTCCTTGGCTACCCACTTCCGCAGCTCTTGTCGTAGCTCTTCGCTCGGCTTCTGGCCATGGTCCAGCGTGACGAACGCGGAAATCGCCTGCCCCTTCAGGTCATCGGGCCGGCCCACCACCGCCGCCTCGGCCACCTTGGGGTGGGCCACCAGCGCCGACTCGATCTCCATCGTGCCTAGCCGGTGTCCACTCACGTTGATCACGTCGTCCACGCGGCCCATCAGCCAGTAGTAGCCGTCCGCGTCCCAGCGCGCGCCGTCGCCGGTAAAGTAGCTGCCCGGAACGTCGGAGAAGTAGGCCTGCTGGTACCGCTCCGGATCGCCCCAGATGCTGCGCGCCATTGACGGCCACGGCTTGCGCACCACCAGCAGCCCGCCCTGCCCCGGCGGCACCGGCTCGCCTTCGCGCGTCACCACCTCAGGCACGATCCCGAAGAACGGCCGGGTCGCCGAGCCCGGCTTGGCCGCGACCGCTCCGGGAATGGGGGCAATGATGATGGCGCCCGTCTCCGTCTGCCAGAAGGTGTCCACGATCGGGCAGCGCTCCTTGCCAATCTCGCGGTGGTACCACATCCACGCCTCGGGATTGATGGGTTCGCCCACCGTCCCCAGCAGTCGCAGCGAGGCCAGCGAGTGCTGGTGCACCCATTCGTCGCCCCATTTGATGAAGGCGCGGATCGCCGTCGGCGCGGTATAGAAGATGGTCACCTTGTGGTCATCGACGATCTTCCAGAAGCGGTCGCTGGCGGGGAAGTTCGGCGCGCCCTCGTACATCAGCACGGTCGCCCCGTTCTGCAGCGGCCCATACACCACGTAGGAGTGGCCGGTCACCCAGCCGCAGTCCGCCGTACACCAGTAGACATCGTCCTCGCGCAGGTCGAAGACGTACTTGCTGGTGAGATATGTCTGCACCGAGTAGCCGCCGGTCGTATGCACCAGCCCTTTGGGTTTGCCGGTCGTCCCCGAGGTGTAGAGGATGTAGAGCAGGTCCTCGGCGTCCATCCACTCCGCCGGGCAGATGGGCTCCGCGGCGGCCATCAGGTCGTGCCACCACAGGTCGCGGCCGGGCTTCATCCCCACCAGTTGCCCATCCTCCGGAGCGCGCCGGTAGACGACTACATTCCTTACCGTCGGGCAGCGGTCGATCGCCTCGTCCACGATCTCCTTCAGCCTTACCTCGACGCCGCGCCGGCAGCTTACATCCTGGGTCAGCACGGCCACGCACGCCGAATCGTTCACGCGGTCCACGATCGCCTGGGCCGCGAAGCCGCCGAAGATCACCGAATGCACGGCGCCGATGCGTGCGCACGCCAGCATCGCAATCGCCAGTTCGGGACACATGCCCATGTAGATCGCGACCCGGTCGCCGCGCTGGATCCCAAGCCCTTTCAGCACGTTGGCGAACCGCTGCACCTGCGCATGAAGCTCACCATAGGTGACCCTCCGCACCTCGCCCGGCTCTCCCTCCCACAGCAGCGCGACCTTGTCCCGCCGCGCGCCGTTGGCGTGCCGGTCCACACAGTTGTGGCTCAGGTTCAGCTTGCCGCCGACGAACCACTTTGCATGAGAAATGTCGCCGGCAAAGACCTCGGTCCACGGCGCAAACCACTCCAACTCGCCCGCCGCCTCGGCCCAAAAGGCCTCCGGCTGCTCCACGCTGCGCCGGTACATCGCCTCGTACTCATCCAGGCTCTTGACGTGCGCCTTCGCCGCAAACTCCGCCGGAGGTGGAAATACCCGGTTCTCCCGCAGCAGCGATTCCATGTTCGTTCCGTCCGACGTTTGCACGCACCATCCCCCGTTGTTCTGATGTCGCCTACCTGGTCTCGTTCCACTTTGCCGCGCAGAAAACGAGGGTACCCTATGCCCGCTGTGCTGGGCAAACCTTCCGCACCCAGACCATTCGCTGCGAGCATTTTTCGTATCGGTGTAGACCGAAACCTCAGATCTCAACGCCGTTTTTCGCCAACAAAAACGGCACTCACAAACTTATTCCAGTTCACAATGATACGAAAAATGCTCTAGACTTGGCCGCATGAACGTGCTCTGGCCGGTTGCGATCGGTTGCTTCCTCGGCTTCTTCTTTGGCGTGGGTTGCGCGCTCGCGGTAATGCACTCCATCTACATGGGCGGATACCGCGCCGCGGTCAAGGACACTACCCTCTACCCGCCGCCCGTGCGCCTAGTCAAAGAGCAGATCAAGCTCTCCCGCTGAAGCCCCCAAAACCCGGTCTCCGCCCGTTTGCCTCCGCGCAAGCGGTCGAGCGTATGCTAGCCGCGATTTATATTGCCAGGACGGTTCGTTCCTTTTTCAAATTGGGGGAAGAGATGAAGAATGTGGTCGCGGCGTTGATGGTTGCCCTGATTGTTGCTCCGGCGTTGGGACAGAAGCCATGCGAGGAATTGAAGTCGGAGATCGTCCAAAAGCTCGAAGCCAAAGGGGTGAAGAACTATCAGTTGGTGGTCGTCGCCAACCAGGACGTCAAAGACCAGAAGGTCGTCGGGAGCTGTGAACTCGGCACCAAGAAGATTGTGTACAGCCGGACCGCCGAGGGAGGCACGGCAGGCCGTCCAGCCCCAACTCCGCCTGCGCAGACAAAGCACTAAGGCGAATCGGCCAGGGCCGCAGGCTCGAACCAGCCACGAGGTCAAGGTGCGGGCGCGTCGCCGGAGGGAACGATGCGCGAGGTCACCTCCAGCTTGTGATAGTTGCGATAGGTGGCCTGGAACGACCACTCTGTCGCGTGGAAGGTCCCGGGGCTGCTGGTGGCACGCGAGGTGATCGTGGCGGGCATCCAGAAGGTCTCTCCATTCAGCAGGACAGGCGCATAGTCGACCGAGAGTATCCACTCGCCCTTGATCGGCGATTCGTAAACGTCTCCGGGAATGATGGTGTGATGCGGGGTGGTAAGCTCCATGCGGCTGATCTGCATGGTGGCTGGGTCGATCAATATGCGCCCTTTGCCATCCTCGTGCAGCAGACAGCCGCCGGTGTTCTCCGGAGTCAGCACGCTCGCGAAGTGGACGATGATCGGCGCCTTCGCATCGTTGCGCTTGATTCGCTCCAGCGAGTAGTTCATGCAGGCTTGCTGGCTGACCGAGACGACCGCGAGACCGCCCTCGAATGCCCCTCCGAGCAGGCTCGGGCCGTCGATCTCCTGCGATTTGGCGGGCCAGCCATTGACGGTCTTGACCTCGCGAGATTCTTCGAGACTGGTCGTATGGTCGCGGTTGAGAACGCGCTTCAGGCGGAAGACGGAGTCGGTCACGGTCTCCCGATCGTGCAGATCGGGAACCAGCCGCGAGACGACATGCTCGTCGCAAAAAAAGCTGGGCACGCCGGAATCGTACTGGTCGAGATTCTTCTGCAGCCGCTGGACGACTTCATCGAGCGTGGGCGGCTTAGACCGTTGGGCACACAGAGTTGCAAAGCCTGCCACAATTAGCCACGCAACAGCGATCCAGCGTCCTCCGCCCGAACGCCAGCGTTTCATCTGCACCCCCTGAACCGGCCTTGCGCCCCCGCGCAATGCTCTACTTCATCCGCCAACCGCCATCCACGCGATGCGCGGGGTCACTTCACCGGAACCTCACTGTCGGGCAGGATGCGCGACGTCGCCTCCAGCTTATGGTAGTTGCGGTAGGCAGCATCGTACGACCATTCGTTCTTTCTGGTCCTGTCTATCATGGTCTCTGAGGTCTTCGTCGGCAGCCAGAAACTCTTCCCACCCAGCAGCACCGGAGCATACTCGACGGTAACATCCCAGGTTCCCACAACCGGCGGAGTCCGCACACCGTTGCTTGTCTTGCTCTCAGGCCCGATGACGTGATTGGGAGCATGAAACTCCATCCGCCGGATCTGCATTGTGGCAGGGTCGATGGATACGCGCCCGCCGATGTCTTCCTGCATCAGGCAGTCGGTTGGCCTCTCGCTGGCATCCACGCTGGCAAACTGAACGAGGATGGGTTTCCTCGTATCGACCGGCTTGATCGGTGCCAGTGAATACGTCATACAGGCTTTCTGGCTGAGGCTGACCAGCGCGAGTCCATTGGAGAAAGCTCCGCTGAGATAGGCTGGGCCGTTGACGGAATCTCCCGTCGCGGGTCGGCCATTCACCGTCTTCACCTCGTGCGACTCCTGAAGAGTGATCGTTCCGTCGGGGTTGGGGACGCGCTTCAGGCGAAAGTTGGAATCGGTGACAGTCAGGCTGACCAGAAGTTTGTACGGGTCCCCTATGGAGGATACGACGTGCTCGTCACAGAAGAAGCTGGGGATGGTGGCATCGTAGTGATCCAGATTCTGCTGCAGCCGCTCTAGAATCGCCTCCAGCGTGGGCGTCTCCGTGTTCTGCGCCGCCCCCACGTGCAACCCCACCACAGCGCTAAGCAGTCCCGCAACAGCGATCCAGCGTCCTCCGCCCAATCGCCAGCTTTCCATCAGAGACCTCCTCGGCTGCCTCCCCGCTCCCGCTCAACACTCTACTTCATCCGTCGTTTCTCCGCCGGAGAAATCCTTACGCTTACTCACAGCCTCGCTGGCTCGCCATCCCTCATGCATACCGCTTCTGGTGCCACTCCCAGGCGCTGGCGATGATGCTATCCAAATCGGCGAACTGCGGCTGCCAGCCCAACTCCTGCTTGATCTTCTCCGAGCTCGCCACCAGCACCGCCGGGTCGCCCGCCCGCCGCGGACACTCCTCCACCGGGATCGGCCGTCCGGTCACCCGGCGCACCGAGTCGATCACCTCGCGCACCGTAAACCCCTGCCCATTGCCGATGTTGTAGATCACGCGGTCCCGGACCTCCAGCGCCGCCAGCGCCAGCAGGTGCGCGTCGGCCAGGTCGCGCACATGGATATAGTCGCGAATGCAGGTGCCGTCCTTGGTCGGATAATCGGTCCCGAAGATCTTGATGCTCGGCCGCCGCCCCAGCGCCACATCCAGCACCAGGGGAATCAAGTGGGATTCCGGCTCATGCGCCTCGCCGTAGCCTTCGATCGCGCCGGCCACGTTGAAGTAACGCAGGCTGGCGTAGCGCAGGCCGTGGATCTGGTTGAACCAGCGCAGCATGTGCTCCACCAGCAGCTTGCTCTCGCCGTATGGGTTGGTGGGCTCGAGCTTCGCGTCTTCCAGGATCGGTGTGCTCACCGGTTCGCCGTAGCAGGCCGCCGTCGAGCTGAACACCAGCCGCTTGTGCCCGGTGGCCAGCATCGCCTCCAGCAGGGAGAGCGTTCCCGCCGTATTGTTGCGGAAGTAGATCTCCGGCCGGGTCATGCTCTCGCCCGCCTCAATCAGCGCGGCAAAGTGCATCACCCCGTCAAATTGCCCCAGCAGCAGACACTCGCGCAGCAGCGAGCGGTCGGCCAGATCGCCCTCGATAAAATCCGCGCCGGACGCCACCGCGGAACCCTTGCTGTGACACAAATTGTCGTAGATGGTTACCGCGTGGCCGCCTGCCAGCAGAAGTCTTGCCACGCTGCCGCCGATATAACCGGCGCCGCCTGTTACCAGAATCCTCATTTATCTCTCCCACATGCAGCGCTCCGCGCTACAACCAAAGTATAGGTTTTTGAGCGCAAAAGAGTGATTTCGCCAATACCTGGGTTCATGGAAGATGTGAGTGGAACATGTAAGAAAGGGAAGCCAGACTTTAAACGGGTCGCTGGCCAAACTTTTTGGGCGCCTGCGGCCCTGAATGCAAACGCAACGGTGGTATGCTCGTGGCAAATCGCCGCCGGCACGCTGTGGATGACATCGGTAACCGCATCTAACGGAGAGTTGGGCGCGTTTGGAGGGGATCTCCAGAATGGGATGTTTTTCAGGGATTTGTACCAGCTTCCATTCACCATCCGGGATCAAGAAGTGGTCTAATAAGGGTCGATTGGAAGCGCAGTTTGTTACTTCGGGGTTATAAACTGCGTCATACTTAACTTCTGCCGCTCCTTTTCGAGCGAGTCACAAAAAGGACCGTTCCCGATATGGCACCCCCACTTCGAAGCGCAAATCCCGGCAAGCCGCAAAGTATGCAGTTCGCTCATTTTGGCGTCCTCGATACTGGAGGCCAGAGCAAGGCTTCAACCGTCACCTCGTTGATGGTCAACCTGCTCATCGCGTTCGTCATTATCGTCATCGGCGCCGCGAACCGGAAGATGATCGACGCCAACCACCGGCTCACCGAACTCATCATGCCGGTGGAAAAGAAAGCCGAGCCGGTCAAGCCCAAGGTCATTCCCCCCAAGCCCAAGCTCCCCGACCTTCCCCAGATTGCCAAGGTGGAGGAACCCAGGATCAGGGTCCCGATCATCAAGCCTCCTGACGTGCCCAAGCCGGAGACGGTCAAGATGGATGCGCCCAAGCCCATTCTGGCTCCGCCCGCGCCCACCAAGATTGTTGCCATGGCCGCGCCAGTTGCCGTCAGTCTGGCCCATCCGGAGGCTGCGTCGGTCGTGAATAACGACGCCCATCCCAGCGCCGTCCGGCTAGGCAATTCCACTAGTCCGCTCAATAATTTGCATGGCCCGGCAGTCGCCCCCGTGAACCTTGCGGCCGGCATGCCCGGGATGAACTCCGCGAACACCGGAAACGGCCCACGCGCGACCAAAGTGAACTTTGGCAATGGAAGTCCCGAGAGTACCTCCATCAAGGGAAACGGGGTGGTCGCGGTAGCGGGCATCCCGCACGGCATGCCTCAGGGTACGGGCACGGCGCATGGCGCGGATCAGGTCAGCCTGGGCCAACAAGTGCCGCCGCCGGCGCAGAAGGCCGCCGTCGCCAGCGTAGGCGAGGGCAAGGCCCCCAAGGTGATCTACAAGCCCAAGCCGGAATATACGGCGGAGGCAATCCAGAAGCACGTGGAAGGTACGGTCACCCTGCACATCCGGGTGTTGCCCAATGGCTCAGTCCAGTGCCTCGGTGTCATCAACGGTCTCGGCTACGGTCTGGACGACTCCGCCAAGCGCGCCGTAATGGCCACAAAATTTGAACCCGCAACCGATGCATCCGGTAATCCGATCGCGTGGGATGGCGTCGTTAACGTCGCATTTCAACTTGCGGGCTGATGTGCCGATAGAAGGATGGCTGTTTTTCGAACTCGTTTTGCTTTTTGTACCAATTGCACTGAAAGCACGCTGATTCTACTAATGAAGGTGGCCTCGAGGTCACCAACAGGGAGCCGCTCATTATGATTTCTCTTGCTCGAACCACCGCTGGTGCAACGTTGTTGGCACTTCTCCTCGCGGCATCCTCTCCGGCCCCGGCCGGCGCGTCTGTCTTCGGCAAGAAGAAAGTCCAACAGGACACAACTCCGGGCCGCAAGCTGACCGCGGCGCAAAACGCCCTTATCGACAAGGCCATCGTCCGCGAGAAGGACGTGGTCAAGGTCGTCAAGGAGCGCGCTCCCCTGGTCGAGACCTACATCCAGAACATGAGGCCGGATGCGATCCTGCTCCAGGTGCCGGAGTCCGACCAGCATTTCCTGGCCCGGGTCGATTTCAGCAAGGTCATCAACGATGACGCGTACAAGGAGAACAAGGGCAATTTCGAGTCCAAAAAGGGCCACCTTGCCTTCATGAACTCCTTCAAGGCCCTGGGCTCCATCTCCAGCAGCCTCCGCCTCACCTTCCGCGACTCCGGATTCGTCCAGATGATCCTGATGGACTCGAACGACTTCGACCGCCAGCACTACACCTTTACCTTCATCCGCAACGACTTCCTCGGCAGCATCCCCACCTCCGTCTTCGACGTCGCGCCGGTCAGCGGCAAGCGCGAGTTCGGCCGCTTCTTCGGACGCATCTGGGTAGAGACCCGCGACGGCAACGTGGTCCGCTTCAACGGCGATTTTGCCGGCACCGAACAGACCATCAAGGAGTTCTACCACTTCGACAGCTGGCGCACCAACGTGCAACCCGGTCTATGGCTGCCCACCTCTTTCTATGTGGAGGAGAGCGACCCCAAGAGCCCCGAGAGCACGCTGAAGTTCAAAGCCATCAACTACGTCTGGGGCTATGTCCTTAAGGTGCCGGACAACAACGCCGAGAATACCTCGCTGGAGGTGGTCAACGCCCAGGATGTGTCCAACGATGCGCCTGACCTCAGCCCGCTCGGCGCGCAGCGCGAGTGGGTGCAGCAGGCCGAGGACAACGTCATCGAACGGCTCTTCCAGGCCGGCTTGCTGGATGCCCCCAGCGATTTCGACAAGACCCTGGAAGCCCTGGCCAACAACATCCTGGTCTATAACAATATCCAAACCAGCCGTCCGATCCGCGTGCGCACCCTGCTCACCGAACCACTGGAGTCGCTCGCCGTCGGCAACACCATCATCCTCTCCAAGAGCCTGATCGACACCACCAGCGTCATCACCGCCGATGGCGCGCAGCAGATGGGCAACCTGAATGCCATACTCGCCTTCCAGCTGGCGCATGTCATTCTGGGCCATCGCCTGGACACCAAGTACGCCTTCAGCGACCGCCTGCTCTTCCCTTCCACCTCGGTCTTCGAGCGCATTCCCATGCACCATACCGACAAGGATAACGAGGAGGCCGCGAAGAAGGCGATGGAGCTGCTGAACGCCAAGGAGCTGGCCGGCGGCCAGCAGTACTTCGGGCTCTACCTGGAGCAGTTGCAGCAGCGCGTGAAGACGCTCCCCGCACTCAATACCCCCATGATCGGCGACGCCCTGATCAAGAGCGACAAAGACACGACCTTCTGGATGCAGGCCATGGTCCCCAAGGGCGTCAAGCTGGACATGAAGGACCTGAAGCAGCAGGCGGCGATGCCGCTGGCCAGCTTCCTGCGCTTCGACCCCTGGACCGACCAGGTGGTGCAGATGCACACCAGCTTCGAACCCATCCTCAGCGAACGGGACAAGATGCCGTTCGAGGTTGAGCCGGTTTACCTGAAGCTCGCGTATTACGCAATCCCCGCGCCTCCGGCGGCAGCGCCTGGCGCCGCACCGGCACCTGCGGCAAGTGGTCCGGCGATCCCGCAGTCGGCCACCACCGCTCCGGCGACCGCAACGGCAGACAATGGAACCCCGCCACCCGCACCCGCGGCGGCAGTCCCGCCGCAGTAATCCAATCTCCTCGGCGCAGGCGCGGGGTTCCACGCCTCGCCGGGGAGTTGTACAGACCGGAACTCGAGATGCCGCACAGATCCACTGCTTTACTTGCCCAGGAGACGGAATGCTGAAGACCTTGATCACGATCGGCTCACTTGCAGGTGTGCTTTCACTTGCCTCCATGGGGCATACCCAGGCGATGCCAACCGCGGTCGCCAAAGGCGCCTTCCAGGTTGGAGGCGGGTACGCCTACGGGAGGCCGGACTACGGCAGCAAAACGATCCAAGGCTTCTCCGGATTCGCCGACTATAACCTGAGCCTGCACGTCGGTGTGGAAGCGAGCATCCACTACATCAGCGCCATCACGCCCTCCGACCTCGGCGAAAACAGCTACCTCTTCGGCCCCAGGGTCGTCTACCCCCGCGGTCGCTTCAACGTCTACGGCAAGGCTCTCTTCGGGATCGGCACCATCGTCATCCAGGAGACGCAAGACAACCCTCAGGGTGGCGCCGGAAACTACTTCGCGTACGGTTTCGGCGGTGGCGTCGACATTCTGGCTACCAAGCACCTCGTGGTGCGCGCGATCGACCTCGAGTATCAGCACTGGGGCTACCAAACTGGCCTGACCCCGGCCGCAATCACCGTGGGTGCGGCCTACCGGTTCCGCTGACGCCCGCGACCCACCCCATCGGACGATAGAGCAATCCACGATTCGCTGTTCGGTTTCCCGCCAGGCACTCCCGCTTGGGCGGTTTTTTTCGTGAAGAACCTCCGCGTGAAACCTTGCCGGCAAAACTACCGGGAACCGCTCTATAATCGCTCTCGTTGCCGTTTTTACCTGCCCACCGATGGAGTCTCCCTCTTTGATTGAACGATTGGCGCTGTCGCTCCTGATTGGGGGAGCGTCCGCGCTGTACGGCCAGGCTCTGCCAACCGCCTCGCGCGTCGCCGACGCCCAGGTCGGTATCGGCTACAGCCCGGCTAAGTCCGGCTACGTCCAGCAGACCTTCCAGGGAGCCAGCGCCTACGCAGACCTGGACTTCACCGTCCATCTCGGCGTGGAAGCGGAGTTCCACCAGGTCGGCAGCACCGGCAGCGACAAGAGCTATCAAAGGACCTACGAGGTTGGCGTCCGCTACTTCCGCACCTATGGCCCGCTGGTGCCGTACGTCAAGGCCATGATCGGGCGCGGCGACTTCAACTACCCCTTCGGTGCCACCAACCTCGGCTACCCCATGTTCGCCGGCGGAGCGGGCGCCGACATCAAGCTTGGCTCCTACCTCCGCGTCCGCGGCGAGTACGAGTTCCAGAAGTGGTCCAGTTTTCCCAACGGGGGCCTGACCCCGCGCGTTGTGACCATCGGCGTCGCCTATCACTTTGCCGGCAAACCCGGATACAGATAGCCAATTCCACGTATAAGATCAGCGCCCTCTACGCAGCAACCGGCAACCTCAAAAGTGATACGCCACGCCGAACACCGGCATGGAGATGATCTCGTAGCGATTCGTATTGAAGTTATTGGTGTTGCCGGTCTCGCCAAAGTTCGGAGTCTTGACCACATAGCCCCGATACTCAACCCGAAGATCGAAGCTGGGGCTCAGTTCATACGCCAACCCGCCTCCCATCAGACCGGCAATGCCCTTGGTGCTCTTGGTCCCCAGCAGAGTCGTCCCATTGTCCAGCACCGGGGTGAAGATCAAGGTGCCGATTCCAACCTCGGCGAAGGGACTGTAGCGCTTGAAGTTCAGGCTGTATACGTACGCGCCGGTCGCCTCCTGCTGGCGCGCATGGATCCGTGCATACTGGTCAAAACTCGTCGAATATTTCTGGTCATCCTGCGCAAAGCTGTAGTTCAGCTCCAGCGCGCTGTGCGGAGTCAGCATGTACCGGTAGCTCAGCAGAAGGCCCGCTGCGCCGGTCATACTCTGGGTCACCTGCGATGGGCTATGGATCGTGGGGCCGAAGATCCCGGCGCCGCTGAAGCTCACATCCTGCCGGCTCTCCTGCGCATACCCTGCAGCGGCCGAAAGCATCAGCACGCCCAACAACATCGTCTTCTTCATTCTTCGTTTCTACCCCTTCTCGTTCCTTCGCAAACCGGCCCGCCCACCCCGACGCCATGCACCATCGCATGGCAACCGGGTCCGTCGCCGTCACTCCCATCATTGTACCCGCAGCTTGGGTCCCGTGGGGTGCCGCGCGTCCTGACCACGCAAGAAGGCCGGGGATTCGTACAGCCTCCCCGGCCCTTTTCGCCATCCTTTACCGGCAATTAATTAATTGTTCGGAGGAGCAGAGGGCGGAGGACCGCCTGCGGCCCCGCCACCGCCGCCGCCGCCACGTCCGCCGCCCTGAGGCATCGCATCGTACTTGGTCGCCTGGTCAGCGGTCAGAAGCGCCTTAATCGCAGCGTGCTGTTCCGTGCGGATCGCGGTCATCTTGGTGCGCATGTCCGGGTCCTGAGCGGTCCGCAACGCGGTGATCTTCGCGGCATCGGCTTCGAGGATCGGCTTGATCTTCGCCTGCTGGTCGGCAGACAGGGTCAGAGCGGTGGTTAGCTGGGCCAGTTGGGCATCGGGTGTCATCCCGCCGCGTCCGCCGCCACCGCCGCCCGGTGCGCCGCCGCCGCCCTGCGCCATCATCGGCACCGCGCATAGCGCGGCGCTACACAATGCCACGACGCCTGCGCGCATGGCATACCTACGAAACATCTTCATATTCATTTGGCTGCTCTCCCGTGTCGGTTCCGGCATAGTTTCACCGGCGGACAAGTCTACCGCTACAGACGGTCAACACGCCAATTTTGTTTGAAAATGCGGAAACATTTTTTTTGTCCGCCCCTCAAACACCCCGTTCCGGATGAAAGCAATAGGGATCGCCGTGCGCCGCCGCGTACCCCTCCACCACCTTCAGAAACGCCGCCGCCACGTGCGACAGGCTCGCCTGCCGCCGGTAAACCAGCCGCAGCCGCCGTTCCAGTTGCAGCTCCCGCACCCGCACCCGCACCAGCGCGCCGCTGGCCAGCTCCGTCCGCACTGTCAGTCCCGGCACCAGCGCGACGCCGTTGCCCATCTCCACAAAGCGCTTAATCGCCTCCAGCGATGGCAGCTCCACCCCCATGTGCAGCGGCGTCTTGTGCCGCCGGAAGGCTTCAATCACCTTCTGCCGCTGCGGCGAAGAGATATTGTGCGCGATAAAGTTCTGCGACCCCAGCTGCCGGATCGACACCTCGCCCGCCTGCGCTAGCGGGTGCTTCGGATTGACCACCAGGTCCAGCTCGTCCCGGTACACCGCGATCGAGCGGATCTGCGCATCGTCCGGGCGAAAGCTCAGCACGCCCAGCTCGACCGAGTGCAGCAGCACCTCGTCGGCAATCCGGCTGGCCAGCGCCCGCTGCACCGTCACCTTGATGCGCGGGTTCCTGCGCCGGAACTCGTCCAGCAGCGGCAGCAGATAGAGGCAGGTGTACTCGTTTGCTGCCAGGTTCAGCCGTCCCCGATGCAGCTCGCGCAACTCGCTCAGCGCGCCCGTCGCCTCGCTGCGCAGGTTCAGCAGCTTCTGTGCATACTCGCGCAGTACCTCGCCCGCATCGGTCAGCGTGCCATCGCGCGAGGGCCGCTCCAGCAGCACCTCGCCCAGCTCCGCCTCCAGCTTGGCGATCGCCTGGCTCACCGCCGGCTGGGTGCGATGCAGCCGCTTGGCCGCGCGCGAGAAGCTGCGCTCCTCGGCCACCGCAAGAAACGTCTCCAGTTGAAACAGGTCCATCGGCCAGTCGCCTTCCCGACACAACTTCCCACCGCGAATAGTTCAATTAGAATTAATGATACTCGTGTCTGATACTATAAGCCTGCGTTATTCTATGAGTCGAGGATTCGAGGTCAGAACTATGTCCGTGACAGAACCCCCGGTCATCCCCAACCAGCCGACGCAAGATCCCCGCGTCTACTTCTTCGACACCACCCTGCGCGACGGCGAGCAGTCGCCCGGATGCACCATGCACCGTGGCGAGAAACTGCGCATGGCCCACCAGATCGCCGCTCTCGGCGTCGACATCCTGGAGGCCGGCTTCGCCATCGCCTCCGAGGGCGACTCGGAGTCCATCCGCCTGATCGCGCGCGAGATTCGCGACCCCATCATCGCGTCTCTCGCCCGCTGCAAGCGCGAGGATGTCGAGGCCGCCGCGCGCTCCATTGAGCCCGCCGCTCGCGCCCGCATCCACACCTTCCTCTCCACCTCCGACTTACACTTAGCCGCAAAACTACAAATTACTCGTGAGCAGGCGCTCGACCAGATCGCCGCCATGGTCGCGCTCGCCAAGAGCTATTGCGACGACGTCGAGTTTTCGCCCGAGGACGCTACCCGCACCGACCGCGACTTCCTCATCAAGGTCTGCGAGGTCGCCATCCAGGCTGGCGCCACCACCCTCAACCTGCCCGACACCGTCGGCTACTGCGTCCCGCAGGACTACGCCCAGATGTTCACGGATGTCCGCGCCCGCGTGCCCGGCATCGAAAATATCATCCTCTCCGCCCACTGCCATGACGACCTCGGCCTCGCCGTCGCCAACACCATCGCTTCGGTGGAAGCGGGAGTACGGCAAGTCGAGTGCGCCATCAACGGCATCGGCGAACGCGCCGGCAACGCTTCGCTCGAAGAGCTGGCCGCCATCTTCGTCACCCGTCGCGACAAGCTGCCGTACCGGCACAACATCGTGATGACCAAGCTCTACCCCACCAGCCAGATGCTGAAGGAGTGCATTGCTTTTGGCGTCGCGCCCAACAAGGCCATCGTCGGGGCCAACGCCTTCGCCCACGCCGCCGGCATCCACCAGCACGGCGTGATGGTGAACCCGCTGACCTACGAGATCATGACGCCCGAATCCGTCGGCGTGCCCCACAACTCGCTCGTGCTAGGCAAACACAGCGGCCGCCGCGCCCTCGAACGCCGCTACGAGGAACTCGGTCAGCCACTCACACGCGAACAACTCAACATGGTCTACACCCGCTTCACCGAACTAGCCGACCGCAAGAAAACCATCTACGACCAGGACCTGCTCAGCCTGCTCAAACCCGAACCCAAGGTCTCCGTGCCCGCTTGACCTTGCACAGTCGTCATTCTGAGCGAAGCTCAGAATCTCTGTATTTCGCAGTCGTATTGGACTAAGTCATGGCAGACATCGAAAGTCTCAGATCCCCAGAAGATCGGATCAAGTCCGCGGATGACGATCCAACTGCGTCGCGATTGGCAGCACGGCAGGAACTCGTAACCAAGAGGCTCAAGCCGACTGCCATCATTCCGTTCATAGTGTTCCTGATAATTGATTTCAGTTTCTTCCCACATTCAAACAACTGGCTCGTAGTGAGCCTGGGATTAGCAACCGTCCTGTGGGCAGGCGGAATCAACGCCTATTCCTTATACCTCCGCATCACATTTCGCTGTCCGAAATGCGGCAATAGATTTGGCTCGAATGACAACTGCCTCTCATGTTCACTACCCAGACATGCCCCACCACCGAATATCGGCGAGCCCATGTTCGAATCACTCGAAAGCTAATCAATCCGCTTGTAAGGAACTCAATGAGACTCAAGATAGCCATCCTCGCCGGCGACGGCATCGGCCCCGAGGTCACCAACGAAGCCGTCAACATCCTCAAGGCAGTCGCTGAGTTCGGCGGCCACGACTTCACCTTCGTGCCTCTGCTGATCGGCGGTGTGGCCATCGACGCCACCGGCTCGCCGCTGCCCACCGCCACCGTGGACGCCTGCCTCGAATCCGACGCCGTACTGATGGGTGCGGTCGGCGATAACAAGTTCAACGCGCTCACTCCGGACAAGCGTCCCGAGGCCGGCCTGCTTCAGATCCGCCAGGCGCTCGGCGGCTTTGCCAACCTGCGCCCGTCGGTCGGCTACCCCGCGCTCAGCGCAAATTCTCCCCTGCGTCCGGAGGTGACCGAAAGCGCCGACATCCTCTTCGTCCGCGAGCTGCTCGGCGGCCTCTACTTCGGCCTGCCCCGCTGGTGGAACCGCGAGAGCGGCGAGGCCATCAACACCATGCGCTACACCAAGGCCGAGGTGGTTCGCGTCGCGCGCGTCGCCTTCGAGTTGGCCGCCAAGCGCCGCAAAAAAGTGACCTCGGTCGACAAGGCCAACGTCCTCGAAGTCTCCCAGCTCTGGCGCGCCACCGTCACCGAAGTCGCAAAGGACTACCCCGAGGTCACCCTCGAGCACCAGCTGGTCGACTCCATGGCCATGCACCTGATGAACATCCCGCGCAACTTCGACGTTGTGCTCACGGAGAACCTCTTCGGCGACATCCTCTCCGACGAGGCCGCCGTCATCACCGGCTCGCTGGGCATGTTGCCCTCGGCCACCATCGGCGGCACCGTCAACCTGTATGAACCTGTCCACGGCTCAGCCCCGGACATTGCGGGTCAAGGCAAGGCCAACCCGCTGGGCGCCATCCTGACCGCGGCCATGGTGCTACGCCACTCCGCCAACCTGGAGCAGGACGCCGCCGCCATCGAGGCCGCCGTCGGCCACGTCCTCGCCGCCGGCCATCGCACCGCCGACATCGCCCGTGGGGGCGCAGCCAGCCAACACCTCGTCTCCACCACCGAGATGGGCAAACTCGTCCACCAGGCGCTCGCCGAATCCATCGACCGCCGCCAATCCATGCACGC
>Ga0182013_10000520_pt1 | contig 53129 bp, 46 predicted proteins | sample 612S2MmetaG_FD_120487 | JGI IMG/M metagenome (GOLD analysis project Ga0182013, IMG submission 120487) | Permafrost microbial communities from Stordalen Mire, Sweden - 612S2M metaG | ecosystem: Environmental > Terrestrial > Soil > Wetlands > Permafrost | place: Sweden: Stordalen | collected...
GCGCAGCCCGCTGTAAAGGTACGACGGTTTTGGTTGTCTTGGCAATCGACTGCGGCACAGGTCTGGGGGACGAGGTGCGCTAGAAATTTCCGGGCCGCCAACTAACCATCGTCACCATCGCGATGCGGGGAAGAGGCGCGAACGACCAAATTGTTCCACGTGGAACAATTTGCCCTCCGCACTCGCTCAAGAAGATGTCTGCTGCTTTCACAAGAACCCGTGGAACACCTGGGGCCGGACCAAATTGTTCCACGTGGAACAATTTGCCTCCGCCTGACGCTCCCCTTCAATCTTGCCCGGGCGCAACCTCCACGCTCGTTGCGCTGTGAGGCGCGTGCAACGCCGTTGCCCCGGGCGTCAATATAATTCCCGCACGATAACCAGCCATCTTCCCCGTCTGGGCCCCGTTCGCCTGAAGTTACCCACAACCTCAACCCGCCGCTAGTCGCTATGAATCAGCGTCTTCCGCAGGTCTCGCCTACAATTGCACAGCTTTTCCTCGGAAAATTTTCGCCTGCTGTGACTCCGCCATTGCTCCCGGCCGCCTACCCGGGCTAAGCTTCTTAAGTTGCGGCGAGGCGGGTCCGGCGAAATGGCAAGGGTCATCGCAGTCACCAATCAGAAGGGCGGCGTAGGCAAGACCACCACGGCCATCAACCTGGCCGCTTCCTTCGCCACGCTCGGATGCCACACGCTACTCATCGACTGCGATCCGCAGTCCAACGCCTCCAGCGGTCTCGGCTTCCTCCGCGACCCCGACCGCCCCAGCACCTACAAGCTCATCATGGGCGACATCTCCGCCGAAACCGCGGTGCAGCCCACCTCACTCGAGAACCTCAGCATCATTCCCGCGCACAAGAACCTTCTCGGCGCCAACATCGAACTCGTCTCCCTCGACTTTCGCGAGTACCGCCTCCGCCACGCGCTGCAGCCGTTGCGCGATCGCTTCCAGTTCATCGTTCTCGACTGCCCCCCCGCGCTCGACCTGCTCACCCTCAACGCCCTGGTTGCCGCCGACACCGTCCTCATCCCCATGCAGGCCGAGTACTTCGCCCTCGAAGGCGTCACCGAGCTGCTCGATACCATCGATCGCATCCGCGTCGAGCTCAACCGCGGCCTCGCCGTCGAAGGCGTCGTGCTCACCATGTTTGACGACCGCACCAACCTGGCGCAGTCCGTTGCCTCCGAGCTGGGCACCTTCTTCGGCGACCTGATGTGCCAGACCGCCATCCCCCGCAACATTCGTCTCGCCGAAGCCCCCAGCCACGGCCAGGCGGCGCTCACTTACGATCCCCACTCCCGCGGCGCCCAGGCCTACTTGAAGCTGGCCGAAGAAATCATCGAGCGCGTTACCAATCCCAAGCCGGAAGAGGCCGCCTAGGAAGCGGGGAGTTAGCACTTAGCACTTGGCAGTTAGCACTTAGCACTTAGGAGAACTCTGATTAAGTCCGGCTTCTCGAAGGGGACGGCCTTCAGGCCGTCCGTAGGCACCGCAAAATCAATTCGGCTTTAGCCGCTGCGGGACCTCGCCGTGACTTGATCAGAGTTTCCTTAGCAGTTAGGGAAGCTCTGATTAAGTCTGATTTCTTGAAGGGGACGGCCTTGAGAGACTGTGTCGCAACCGCAACTGTAATTTTCCAGTGGAACAAGAGCTGCGTAATAGTAGCCGTAACAGCCGCAACGCGGCGGGATGATGTTAGCCGGGGCCGTGAGGCCCCGGTCAAGTGGGAAATTGGTCTGAGCCGCAGCGCGGCGGCACGGTTGCGACACAGTCTCTTGAGGCAGTCCGCAAATGCCGCAGAATCAATGCGGCTTCAGCCGCTGAGGGAATTGCTGTGACTTAATCAGAGTCTTCTTAGCAGTTGGCAGTTGGCCACTAGCCTTCCGATTTGTCATCCCGAGCCTAGCGGAGTCGAGGGAGCTCTTGCGCCCGGCCGGCAAGCATCCCGCAATGTAGTATATACCACAATGTGGGATACTGACCGGCCAGGTGGCCATGAAGCTGATCTTCGCCGGGCTGGAGGGCTGGGCGGCGCTGACGTCCACGAGCAGCCTCGTAAGCGCGACCTCCATCGCGACACCCGCCGCAAGAAGGGCTCTTAACACATCACCTGCCACGATGCTCAGCAGCGAGTCACAGTAGATCGAATCGGCCAGAGGCAGTTCTGCTTTGGTTTCGAGTTCGAAGGCCATCGACGACCAGAGTTCCAAACTCAGCGGGTTGACAACGACATTGGGACCATACAGGGCTACGTTCTGGTACGAAATCTGGTTGCCATCCCTAACGAAGAGCGTGCCGCGATATGCTGCGCCGAAGCCGGCGATTCCTTGCAGAAGCCAATAATGACGACACTTCACGCGTATCCACTCGAGCAGCCTTTTGATGATCCTCCAGCCCTCATCGGTGGACAGCTGAAACGTTGAAGGTGTGCTCAATCGAATGACTGTGCAAAATGCATCGGCTTGCTCATTTCCCATTTGCACACTCGTGCCATGGCGTTCTTTGCATGTTCGTGCCTGCCGGGTGTCGGGTGCGCCTCGATAAGAGAGAAGGCACCCCATTGTTCTTTCACTCAGCAAAGTGCTTGCCTGGGCCGCCCGCCGTCCCGATTCGGGAACGCTTCAGACAAAAGTCATCTCACAACGGTGCGCACAGGCGAGACGGTACTACCATGGTGCCGTTGTTGTAGTCACCAAAGGGGGCAATAATGTTCAGCAAACAATACGCAGTTGGTGCTAATAGGTTAGCGCCTGTCGTTCGCTCGCTCGCCATAACCTGTGTGCTAGTTTTAGTGCTGACGGCGATGCTCGCCTTGTCGGCAGCGGCCCAGTATAACGTCTTTTACAATTTCACGGGCGCATCGGATGGGGCCAATCCGATCACCGGCGTGACTCTCAATCCAGGGGGAAGCCTCTTCGGAACGGCCGAGGGAGGAACCAGATCCCCAGGTTCGGTTTACGAAATAAGGTACGTAAATTCCGGCTGGATCTTCTCTCCCCTTTATACGTTTCATGGAACAGACGGCGCCTCGCCGAGTGGCGCAGTAACCCTGGCGCCAAACGGGGTAGTTTATGGAGCCACAGCGTCTGGTGGAGCGACAAATCAAGGGGTAGTGTATATGTTACGGCCGTCACCTACAGCGCCTCTTACAGCCATCGCTCCCTGGAACGAAACCCTGTTGGACTCGTTCCCAGGTGCGCCTGACGGGGCGGCGCCGATCGGCAAACTGGTCCTTGACAGTGCCGGCAATTTGTACGGCACGACTTCCCAGGGGGGTTCTTCTGGCAACGGCACTGTCTTTGAATTAAGCCCTACCAGCAGTGGCTGGGTAGAAAGCGTGTTGTACAGCTTCAGCGGTGGCACAGATGGCGGAACGCCTGAGAGCGGGGTGGTAATCGACTCTGCCGGCAATTTATACGGCACCGCCTTTGCGGGGGGGGATCCTTCCTATCACTTAGGCGTAGTATTCCAACTGACCCCCTCATCGTCAGGCTGGAACGAAACCGTGCTCTATAGTTTCCAACCCACCGATGGATCGCCGCCGGTCGCTGGCTTAGCGTGGGACAGCTCCGGCAATTTGTGGGGCGGAACTTGTCAATTGGGCCTTTCCTTGGGTGACCGCAGCGGTCTTGGGGGGAAGGCAATAAGCCAACGCGTGCGTTTTTCCGGCGGTGGTATTTCAACCGTCTTTGTGTTGGAGTTCGCTGGGGGACAATGGGTTTATTTACCCATTCATACCTTCAATGATAGTACCTGTATATTTGACAGTTTAGCCGTCGATGTGGTGGGTGCGGTTTGGGGAACTTCGCCAACCGCAGGCACATACGGTGCCGGCAAACTCTTCTTTCTGATTGATGGGGACTACGGTGAGGCGTACGACTTCACAGGTGGTACCGACGGTGGCATGCCGTACGCCGGCCCATCGATCGGCCCTGTTGGTTATGTTTACGGGACTGCCTACCAGGGTGGGACTTACAATGAAGGAGTAGTCTATCAGTGGTTCTATTAAGGGAACCCTTTTTACTTGGAAAACCAGCGCGGGGTTTGTAAGGCATCGCTTGGCCTCGGTCGACCATCGGGGCTGTATGAACGAAGCGAGCGCGCGAAACGAATGTTGAAGTGATGTTCTTAGAGCAATGCCAGGCCGTGCCTTCAGGTACGGCCATTTTCATTTCTGGAAAGAACAAGGGCGGGTGGCACAGCCAAACATTTTGATGAGTGAATGAACAATGGGGTGCCCCTCGATAAGAGGGAAGGCATTGTCAAGCGAAACTTCTCCTGGGCGGTGCGAGTACCGCTGGCTTCGTCCCTGGGTTCGTCAAAGCTGAGGAGCAAGACACCGGACGGGTGGCCCACACATTCGCGGTTTTCGAATGTGTGGGATGGTGCAGTCTCCACTCATTCGCGAAGCCTCAGGCCACGGTTTTCAGCTGCGGCGGCTGGCCCAGCCAAGCATTTTGATGAGTGCATGAACCATACGGTGCCCCATCCCACCTTCCTTTGGTTGGGTGGGGATTTTGACTTTTGTCGGTCGCGGCGGAGAGTATGGTCGGGTCCGTGATACCGCTGCGGCCCAGCCCACAAAAATCCCCGCCCAAGCAACCCCGGCCTAACAGCCCGTGATGGCTATCGGGCGACCAGAAGGGAAAGGTCGCTCCCTCGGTCCCGGCGAGCATATGTGCTTCCGCCGCATTCAAGGGACGCACCCAGATCATGCTCTTGCCGTCGGAGCCGGTGGCCACAAAGGCGACTGAGGCGCCGTCGGGCGACAACACGGGCGGGCCAGCGAAGTCGCCAACCAGGGCCAGAGTAGCGTTTGCGCGAGGATTAATGGAGACTCGACCCAGTTCACGCGTTTGTCACTTGCGTCTGCGGCAATAATCACTGACAAAAGGCATGCGCCTGTGATGAAATTTTGGTCGGTGTTCGTGCTGGGGACGGCCTTGTCACCCGTTTCTCATCCATTCCGCCTGTCGTGAACTAGACCTCCCATGCGCCTTCACCCTCAAAATTTTGGTCGCCTCTCGTTTTTCGGAGCAATTGGATATGTAGAGACAGGAGGAAACGACTATGCCCAACAAGGCACATTCTCATAGTTCGAGCTTCGGAGTGAGCAGCAGGCCCACGAATACGACAGTGGCAGTGCTAACGCTGCTCCCCCTCATATCACTATGCTTGTTCGTAAGTCTCACGGCGCGTCCCGTGCAAGCGCAGACCTTTAAAGTAATCCATAGTTTTACTGGAGGAGGAGACGGAACCATTCCCAATGGCGCCTTGATTATGGACAACGCGGGCAATATTTTTGGAACCACTGTCCTCGGTGGCGCATTTGGAAATGGCAACGCCTATAAAATGAGCTACAAAAACGGTCAGTGGGCGCTGGCTCCGCTCTGGGGATTTGGTAGTGGTGCAGACGGATCCTGGCCCAGCAGCGGACTGATCATCGGCCCGAAGGGCGTCCTGTACGGTCAAACGAACGAAGGGGGAGGGCCGGCTGGCGGCGGCACGGTTTACTCTCTGACTTCCCCAAGTGAAGTTCCTCCTCGGGTCACGTGGCCGTGGACTGAAGCCGTTCTGCATTCTTTTACCGGGGGACTTGATGGTGACAGCCCGGCAGGGGGCGTCATTCTCGACAGCGCCGGAAATGTCTACGGCACGGCGCAAGCTGGTGGCTCTCACAACTTCGGCGTCGTGTATCAGTTGACGCCAGCCGCGGGTGGATGGACAGAAAACATCCTTTACAGTTTTGGAGTTGGCATAATGCCAGAGACGGGCCTTGTTCTTGACGGGGCAGGCAATCTCTACGGAACGACGTCTACCGGCGCCAACGGCTGCGGCGTTGTCTATGAGTTAAGCCCCTCCGGGGGAAGTCAGTGGACGGCGCAGGTGCTCCATACCTTTCAATCTGAAACCGACGGTTGCTGGCCGCTAGGCAACCTGATGTTTGACGCAAGGGGTAACTTGTACGGTACAACCGAAGATGAAGGACCATACGGTGAAAATGGTGCAGGGACGGTTTACGAATTGACGCCTTCCAATGGTAGTTGGATTTTTACCGTGCTATACGCTTTTCCCGCAGGTATCCTTCCTCCAAATATTGGTCCTTCAGGCGGTGTGATCATGGACCAATCGGGTAGTCTGTACGGCACTACGTGCCAGCAAGGTCCATGGGGAGCAGGCACCGTTTACAAGGTGAGCCCGTCACTGAGCGGATGGACCTTGACCGGCCTGCACGAATTTACCGGATTCGGAGACGGAAGTTGTCCGGGGGGTGATTTGCTGATGGATGCAGATGGAAACCTGTATGGCACATCCCAAGGGGGACAGTACGGCGTAGGTGTGCTTTGGGAGATTACCCCGTAACGGGGCGTCCTTGCTGCAGACTCCGTGTCAGTTGGTGATAAATCCCCATTGCACACGTAATCGGGACCGTGGCAGGATCGTGGGTGTAATCGCCTGGGGCTGTTGCAAAAGTCCCTTCGACGGCAGAAACTGCCAAAATTGGGTGACCAGAAATCTATGCCGAGGTGAAGAAAATCGTTTATAGGGCATCCTAATTAGTGATCAAGAATCCGATTTTTTTTAGCCCATGAAAGAGGTGTCTATAACTTCCCTGCCGAAGCCTGAGCAGGATGTGATCGTTCTGTTTAACCAACTCGTCGCGGGAGGCGTAATACGTGGTTTGAAGCTGATGCCTACAAGCTCTCACGAGCAGTACGATGGTATTTATAAGTACGTAGTTAAAGAGCCCCTTCAGAATCACGTTTTCGATAAGAATACTGACCCTCTTGGCGTGCAGGATATGCAGCACTCAGCTGAGTTTGCCTCTAAACCATATGTGCTCGAATACAAGCACAATGTTGATGCTTTAATACAAGAGTTCGAAAGTGAAGAACAAGAATCGGCTATCTCTCTCGTGGTCGCATGGGAGATTCACTCCTTGATGTAAGTAGTATTCAACATCGTCCTTTCCACGGCATTACTCACGTGTTTCGCGATGTGAATTCTGGTGATGTCCGATTCTATGGCATTATCCTCTCAGAACTCCGCCACGCGAACTCGCGCTCGTCAGCACAAAGGCTGTGGGCTCGGGCGTCATCATCAGTACGTACAAGCCGAACGGTGCTTTGCGCACCAGCTCCTACGCCGACGCTGGGGCGTAAGCCGACGTCAGAGATCATGGGGAGAAAACCGGGGACAGAGGGAAGGTTCCCCGATTTTTCGACAAATAGAGATTGGTGAACGTCCCGTCTGTCGCCAGTTTTTGGAACAGTGAACCTGGTGTGGTGCTGCCGCGTGGCCAAGGCTTTTGATCTTGCGGGCATCACCAACACAGTGGGAATGGTTCACGCAAAGATCGTTAAACCTGGGCCACCCGCCTCTCATTTCACAGCTTGCTTCCCAACTCGCGCCATGAAGTTGTGAAAACTCGATCTTCTTCATTTAAGACGTTCACAATCTCTTGGAACAGAATCCAGTAGTTGTGAAGATATAAGGCAGAACAAATGAAAAGTGGCTTCAGCATCGTATTCATATTCGCCTTCGACGTTTGGTAGTCTGCCTCTGATGTCTGTAGATGGCCCGCACTAGCTAGTGCTGCGGGAGGTCCGAGTGGTGACCGTCCTTGGTCTGGGCCTGCTGCGGTGGTTCGCGCAGAAAGCTGTAGATGTGGTCGGCAATCGCTTTCGAGAAGGCTGCGTTGTAGTGCACTGAATCCACGTATAGGTTTTCGTGTTTGTCCTTTTGTATGTCAGCCAGCCACAGAAAATCCGGGCCCAACTGCCCGTGCGTCCACAGATCGTTCATCAGCGGATAACCGTATTCGCCCCGGACAAATCCGGCAAATGCTTTGTCGGAGTGCAAGAACAAATGGTAACGAAGATCGTACTTGTACATGGGAATTGGCTGCCACACGAAAACCGTACGCACTCCGAAGCCGGCGCCGATCAACCTGATCATTTTCTGGTTAGTCAGCCACCGGTCGATCACGTTGTCCAGCACCGAGGGATCAGCGTAGTCCACCTTCTCGGCGGGTTTAGGTTTTGCCCAACGATCGCTCAACCAATGTGCGGCGCGGACCATGGGCACGTTTTCCAGCGGATTGGAGTCCACTTGTCCGGCCATAAAACGCCGCATATCACCGGTGAAGCGGGGCTGGCCGTCGGCAAAAATAAAATCGTTCAGGCCATCGATAAATATTGCTACTTGCGGAACGTATCCCGCTTTGAGCAACTGCTGAAATAAAATCAATTCCTGGCCGCTGATGTAGGCCGGCCGGGCAAAGTTATAGATCGCCATCGGCGCGGAGGAATGATCGGTTGTGGCACGTTGCTGCAGATAGGAGGCGATGGTCTCGTCATCGGGAAGGTAGTACCCGAATGCCGTCGATCCCCCAAACACAAATACGTTCGTAACTCCCGGACGCGGCGGCCACGGCGCCTGGTCCTTCGAGAGCCGGAACCCGGCAGCGTCGATGTTTACAAATTTTCCCCGGAACGGTCTTTCCCGGAACGCCGTAAACGGTTCGTATTCGAACTCATTTCCTCCCCGCCGAGTTTCATTCAGCAGGTCCTTGACATCCTCCTCTCGCCAACCCGGATACGCCTTCTGCAGCCGGTCGCGATCCAAGTGTTCCGTGGGGGTTAAGGTTGGCGTTGGGGCGCGTTTTGCTCCCATGATCGCGTACAGCGCCAGGTTCACCACCAAGAACAGGAGAAGCCCGTTGAGCAAACCAACGGCTGCCACGATGTACCACTTTTTCAACTTACTCGACCGCTTGCCGGGGGAAGAGTTGGGCTCAATGGGAGGACTGCTTTCGCGATCGGGAGTGCGGGTTAGCAATGCTTGCAGGCTCCTGCTTGGAATATACCTATGACCGGCCCGTAAATTAAGCGCCGCTCAGGTCGGGCGATGTAATTAGCGATTATCCCAGAAGAATCACTGTAAGTACTCTCGGCCCGCGCCGACTTAACGACAGCCTGGAACGGCCAGGCGGCGGGGCTAGCTGAATTGAAAGAAGTGGTAGGCCCGGCTGGGATCGAACCAGCAACCCTCAGCTTAGAAGGCTGATGCTCTATCCAATTGAGCTACGGGCCCACAAGTCGAGCATAACGGATTGCCCGCCAGATCCATTATCGCAAAACAGGCATTTCAGAGCGTTTCCTAGCCCCGAATCTGCCGCGCAAAGAAATATGCCGTCAAGACCAAGCCGATCACGATTACGATGGCCCGTACGTGCTCCGGCTTGGTCTTGCGCGCGAAGTAGGCGCCGAAGTAGCCGCCCATCATGGCGCCAATGATCATGAGGATTGCTTGCGGCCAATACACCACGTGCGGCGTCAAAGCAAATAAAATCATGGCCACGCCGTTGGACACCGTGGTCAGCCAGGCCTTGAGCGCATTCATGGTGTGGATGTGGTCCATGCCCAACAGTGCGAGCATAGCCAGGATGAGGATGCCCGCGCCCGCGCCGAAATAGCCCAGATAAAACGCGATGAACATCTGCAGAACAATTCCGCGGCCGGTGGCGAACTCGGCATGCTCGCCGTGATTGGCCCGCTGCCGCACCCAGCGCGTGATCCTTCCGCTCATCATGAAAATCAGGGTGGCGATCAAGAGCAGCCAGGGCACCAACTTCATGAAGGTCGATGGCGGCGTGATCAGCAGGACCCAAGCGCCCAGAATGCCTCCCAAGATGCCGGTCACCGTGAGCGGCACGAGGACACGCCGCGGCAAACTGCGAAACTCGTGACGATAGGCCCAGACGCTGGCGGGCTGTCCGGGCCAAAGAGCCACGGTGTTGGTGGCGTTGGCTTTCACCGGCGGGATGCCGACGAACAATAGCGTCGGAAAGGAAATGAAGCTTCCGCCTCCGGCAACGGAGTTGACGGCTCCGGCGGTGACCGCCGCGGCAAACAAAATGGGCCAATGCGCAACGTGCATAAAAAAGAAAACCGATATTACCAGTCTAGAGATGAAACCGGAAGAATACCGTACCTGGCGGTGAAATCTTGGCGATGAGCATCGCCAAACCGAAACGAGCGTGAGGTATCGACGGCTAAGCCAGGATGATGCGACTCGCCGGCCCGGCCGCGGGCGACGGTTCTGGCTCGGCAAAACGTGCGTTCAGGAAATCGATAAATCCGCGCGAGCGGGGCCGTCCCGAGGTCTGCACGTTCGCCAGCCGCAGCGTGAACACCAGCGTCTGGAGTATTTCGGCATCCCGCAATGTGGTATGGCCAAGATGCTGGTGTTCCACTTCGCGAAATTCCTGCAGAATTTGGCGGAGCGTCTGGATAATCGTCCGCTGCGCAGGATTGGGCAGGGCCTCTTCATACACCAGCCCGGAACTGACCAACGTCTGATAGCTCGTCGCCAGGTTCGCCACCGCGCCAATGATTTCGCGATCGTGCAGGTCGCGATCGCACCGCGACAGCCTGCCCAGCGTCTGCAGAACACCGGCGATCAGCGTCTCCCGAGCGTGCAGGAATTGCTCCGCAACCTCGATTTCCGGGAACACTAGGCTCGCCGGCAGGTCTTCAAACGTTCTTGGTTTCTCGTGCTGGCGTGCCTGTTGCAGGTACGGGCATTCGGGTGGGCAATCAAGCGTAACTTCACGCTGCTCGCCGCAGCATTGCGGGCAAATGCGCCCATGCACCGCCAGGCAGAAGCGCTTCTCCTTGCGACGATTGCAGATGGAACAACTCAAATCGAACACCTCGCTGACCGCCGAGACCGCCGCCAACCTCTTACATTATGGCATCTTTGTGCGATGAGAGTCCGCGAAACCCGCATGGACAGTGGCTTTCCGGATGCGGCCTGTGGAAAAACCGCATGGAATCTGGCGAAAAGTGCTTTTCACCTGACCGAGCTTGGTATACGATACGCACAAGTTGAGCACTTATACTGCTCACATCTTCAAGGAGGATTTACGAATGGCAACAGGCATGACCAAGACCCAGCTCGTCCGCCTCATGGCCGAGAAGCATGAACTCAACAACAAGCAGGCCGCTGCGTTTCTGGAATCGCTGGCCGAAATAGCGATCAAGGAAACCAAGAAAAATGGCTTATTCGTGGTTCCGGGTCTGGGCCGTCTGGTGAAGTCCAACCGCAAAGCACGCATGGGACGCAATCCGCAGACTGGCGAAGCCATCAAAATCGCCGCCAAGACGGTGGTGAAGTTCCGTGTAGCCAAGGCCGCCAAGGACGCGATTGCACCCAAGAAGTAGCTGCATTATTTCTCTGCAGTCTAGGGCCGGCCCGCGCGCCGGCCTTTTATATTGTAGTTGTCAGTTGCCGGTGCGCTTCTGGCTGTGGCTTGATGAAGAACGTTTGCATCACGCTCTTTCGAAGACTGCGGCAAAAAATCCATCGCACGGTTGAATGCCGGGAATCGTGCGCAGGAATCTTCCGCTGAGTAGCGAGTCGAGATCGCTCCACACCAACTCGCCGGTGGAGCGCAGCCGGTCCAGTTCGTCGCCAGCGTCGCACAGACGATAGCCGTCAGCCTCGTGTAACACTTCCTCGACAACGGCTTCGTTCTCCTCGCGCTCCACAGAGCAGGTCGAGTACACCGCACGCCCACCGGGAGCGAGTTGCTGGAGAGCTGCGCGCAAGATGGCGACCTGTCGCGAGTGCAGATCGCTGAGATCTTCCGGCCTCAGTCGCCACTTGATCTCCGGATTGCGCGCCAGCGTCCCGGTTCCCGAGCAAGGCACGTCGGCCAGCACGCGATCGAAGTCGCCGGAACCGGGCAGGCTTAGAGCGTCGCCTTGGATCACGTGAACGTTGGCGGCGCGGACGCGCTTGCGCATCAGCTCGGCGCGATGCGCGTGCAGTTCCGCGGCAACAATCTCCGCATTGGGGTTTCGCGCGGCCAGCGCCGCAGTCTTGCCGCCCGGAGCAGCGCAGCAATCGAGTATTCGCCTGCCCCTGCCCACTAGCGCCGCCACCAGTTGCGAGGCTTCATCCTGGATCATCACGCGCCCCTCTTGCAGCGCACGCGTTCGGGTGACATCTCCACTGACGACGAGGCGAGCGCTGGCCAGCAACGCTCCCGGCGCCAGTTCGATTCCCTCGGCTTGCAGCTCCGGCTCGATCTCGGCGCTATCGAGACGGACGGCAGTGTGGGGAATCTGCTGGTCCTGGCGGCAAATCGCCCAAGCTCGTTCCCTGCCGAACGCGGTTATCCAGCGCTCAACCAGCCATTGCGGATGGGCAAACTCGCGCGCCAGCGACGGAGCTGTCCATGCGATCGATTCCGGATGGGGTTCGAATCCCGCGGCGGCGATCTTGCGCAACACCGCGTTCGCAAACGGCGCGGCTGACCGCTTCTGGGCGCGTTTCACCAGCTCCACGCTATCGTTGATGGCAGCATGGGCCGGAATCCGGTTGAGATATTGCAACTGATAAGTGCCGAGTCGCAGGGCATTCAGTACTTCGGAATCAAGCTTACCGATAGGCCGCGCCGAAGCTGCGCCGATTGCCTCATCCAAGCGCGATCGCCAGCGCAGGACGCCCATCACCAGTTCCGTCGCCAACCCACGGTCGGCGGTGCTGAGCTGCTCCCATCGCCCGGAATGCAGCAACTCGCTGGCGTAGGCGTTCCGCAGTTCGACCCGCAGCAGAATATCGAAGGCAGCCGAACGTGCAGGTGAGATGGCCATGAAAGAAGAAGTAACGTGCCATTAGCAACCAGCTTAGTCAGGTAAAGAGAGGCTCCCCAAAACGTGAGTCTCTTCGCGCGATGTGGGGGACCGCAGATCCCTCCGCTCCGCTTCGCTCGGGATGACAAAACAAAAAACATTGGCGGACCAACATCATTTAACCCCTGATGGTGGTTGCCAACTGCTAATTGCCAACTGCCTCTTCATCCTTTGGCCGGTATCCGTTCACGAAATCGCGCGCGCTCATTCTCTTCTTCCCTTCCAATTGCAATTCTTGCACGTCGAGCGCGGTTCCGTGGGCAAAGCCAAGTAGCAGCCGGTCGTTTTCGACAACAAAATGTGCGGCAGCGACCACGCCAATCTTTGCTGCAGGCATTGCTGCGTGCAAGTGCAGCATTTTTCCGCGAAATCTGGCGAACGCTCCCGGCCAAGGCTGAAATCCGCGCAGCCGATTCCACGTGTCCACCGCGCTGCGCGAGAAATCGATGAGCCCATCTTCCCGCTTCAAAATTGGCGCGAGCGTCGCCTTAGAGTCGTCTTGCGGTTGCGCGGTGGCGCTTCCGTTCTTCAAGCCCGCAAGCGTCGAGATCATCAACTCCGCACCCGTCTGGGCCAATCGCGGCGCCAGCGTCAGCGCCGTGTCTTGCGGCTGGATAGTTTCTTCCGCTTGCATCAGGATGTCGCCGGTATCGAGTCCCGCGTCGATGCGCATGGTGGTCACGCCAGTGATGTTCTCCCCCATCGCGATTGCCCACTGTATCGGCGCGGCGCCGCGATATTTCGGCAGCAGCGATCCGTGGAGATTTATGTTGCCCAGCTTGGGCAGGTCGATCATCCATGGGGGAATGATGCGTCCGTAGCCGACTACGACGATAGCTTCCGGCGCGATGCTCTCCAGTTGCGCGCGAAACTCGTCGTTGTTCTTGATCTTCTCCGGCTGCGTGATGGGAAGGTCGAGCGCCAGCGCCGTCCGTTTTACCGGCGAGGCAGCCACTTCCATGCCGCGGCCGCTGGGACGGTCGGGCTGTGTCGCAACCAGCTTGACCCGAAAGCCGGCCCCCACCAGCTTCTCCAGTGTGGGCACGGCGAACAGCGGCGTCCCGCAAAACACCAGGTCCATCATGGCCGCGCTACCATTCGCCTTGCTTCATCAGCTTGCGAATCTTGCGTTTCATCAGATCGCGCTTCAACCCGCTGAGCAGGCTGATGTAGAGCTTGCCGTTGAGGTGGTCGGTTTCATGCAGTAATGCGCGCCCCAGCAGGTCTTCTCCGGTGACGTCGAAGAACTCGCCTTTCAAGTTCTGCGCTCGCGCCGTGATCTTGCTCGGCCGCGTAACCTTCTCGCGGAACTCGGGCAGACTGAGGCAGCCTTCGTTGGAGGTGAGCCGGCCTTCAGTATGGATAATCTCTGGATTGACCAGCACGATTTTCGACTCGGGATCTTCCTTGAAGGTGACGTCAATCACGGCGATACGTTTGCTGATGCCGATCTGCGGAGCCGCCAGTCCCACACCATGGGCGGCATACATGCTCTCGAACATGTCGTCGGCAAGCTTGCTCAGATCGTCGTCAAATTCCGTGATCGGGGCGGACGGCTTCTCCAGGACCGGATCGCCGAATTTCACAATGGTATAGATCATTTAGAAATTTCGCAGCTGTTGGCAGTAGCCTTCGAAATTACGCCGTAACTCCAGCAGAGAATCGCCACCGAATTTTTCCAGCGCGCAGCGCGCCAGGATAAACGCCACCATGGCTTCCGCGGCGACTCCGGCAGCCGGAACCACGCACACGTCGGAGCGCTCATAGGCAGCTTTCACCGGCTCGCGGCTGGCGAAGTCCACCGAAGCTAGCGGACGGCGCAGCGTCGAAATCGGCTTCAAGTAGCCACGGACGCGAAGGTCTTCGCCGTTGGAGACGCCGCCCTCCAGCCCGCCGGCATGGTTCGAGCGCCGGGTAAATCCGGTGAAGCAGCCAGGGCTTTCGCGCTCATATCCTATTTCATCATGCACGGTCGATCCCAGTGAAGTCGCGGCCTGGACCGCATCGCCAATCTCCACTGCCTTCACCGCCTGCAGCGACATGACCGCGGCCGCGAGTTGTGCGTCAAGCCGTTCGTCCCAATTTGCATAGGTTCCCAGCCCCGGAGGAACATTGTGCGCCACCACTTCGAAAATGCCGCCAACCGAATCGCCGGTCCGCAGTGCAATGTCGACCTGCTCCTTCATGCGCGACTCAGCTTCCTGATCAATGCACCCGAGCAACACGTCTTCCTTAGCCGCGAGAGCTGCGATCGCATCCCATGCGACTGGCGCCTCCAGCCGCGCGCTGCCCACGGCGATCACGTGACTCAACACTTCCATGCCGAGTTCGCGCAGTAGTAGTTTGGCGATCGCTCCCGCCGCTACCCGTGCCGCCGACTCGCGTGCCGACGCTCGCTCCAAAACGTAGCGCGCTTCGGAGAAGTTGTACTTCACGGCCCCGGCGAGGTCGGCGTGGCCCGGCCTGGGCGAAGCAACCCGCTTGTGTTTGGCCGGATCGCCTGCCTCGACGGGCAGCGCCTCGGTCCAGTTCTGCCAATCTTTGTTGGCCAGCACCAGGGCGATGGGCGATCCGATGGTCTTGCCATGACGCACGCCGCTGAGAATGTGGGCTGTGTCGCGCTCGATGCGCATGCGTCCACCGCGGCCATAGCCTTGCTGCCGCCGCCAGAGTTCGTGGTTGACGAACTCCAGATCGACCGCAACTCCGGCAGGCATGCCCGAGAGCATTGCCACCAGAGCTTCTCCGTGGGACTCACCGGCTGTCGAGAAGCGCAACATAATAAGAAAAGTGATTGTAGCCGATGGAAGCGGCAGTTGGCAGTTGGCCGGCTAGCAACTAGCAACAACGGGCGGCCTGAGGGCTACTTGAGTGTCAAGACCTAAGGAAACTCTGATTAAGTCTGATTTCCCGAAGGGGACGGCCTTGAGGCCGTCCGTAAATGCCGCAGAATCACTTCGGCTTCAGCCGCTGAGGGAATTGCCGTGACTTTAATCAGAGTCTCCCTAACGATGATTCGATCAAGTCCACTGCAGTGCTGTCGGAGCCAATGCCCCTATTTCACATCAAATACCTGCGGACGGCCTTCGGGCCGTCCCCTTCAACGTACAGACTTAGTCAGAGCTTCCCTGAGTGCCAAATGCTAAATGCTGCTTCATCCCGGCCTACGATTCGACCACTACTTCTTCGTCCACCAGCGCCTTGTCTTCCTCGCTGCTGCCGGTGAGCGCAAAAGAGTTGGTCAGAGCGGCCCGTCCTTGCTCGACGCTGGTGATCAGGTAGGAGCAGCCAATCCAGTGGGCCTCGTTAAAATCGGTTTGCGACCAGAGCGCGGGATGATCGGGATGCGAGTGATAAAAGCCGACAATGTCGATGCCACGCTCGTGGGCTGCGCGTTGGGCCCGCACCAGTTCGCCAGGATCGATGTGATAGCGATTGCGCGGCGAGTCGGTGCGCGTATTGTGGCAGCGGACCGTAGCTTGCACCATGCGCTCTTCCCCGTCAGCGATGCCCAGCAAAATGCCGCAGCATTCGTGGGGATAAGTCTGTTCGCCGTGGTGGCGAATTTCGTCGTAATCCGATTGTTTGAGTTTCAGCATGAGTATTGACTGGGCGGTGCCGTCCGCAGCCTGCCAGAACTATCCCACAAAAAATCGTTTGGTATCAGGGCATGGCTCTACAGGCTGCTGAAAAAGTCGGAAAGCATGTCCCTCGCCGACTAAAGTCGGTGCGGGACAACAAGAATAAGGTATTTCTACGGCGCAGCTAAAGCCGAAGCAGCGGCGTGTTACCAATTCGCTTTAGGATCGAGATTCCCGTTTCCGGGAACCCCAGGGTGCGCTTCATAGTTTTTTCATGCGCTGCAGGTTGCTGTTTGCCGGTTCGGTGTGCGAAAGTGTGAATTCCTGGCAAAAGGAGGCGACGAGAAGTGTGCCATCGGGGCAACCTGGGCCTCCACGTCAGATATCGCATTCGATGTGGGAATGGCGGTTCGGATTCCGCCAAGTGAGGGCTGGTTGCGGGAATGGCAAAAAAGCTGAAGGTTAGATTGTTTGAGGACGCGGTTGCATGGTTTAAAGATCACAGCTTTGACGTGCTCGAGGCGCCGGGCGCCAGCCATCGTGTCTTCTTGAAGAAATATCATTGTTCCGCGGCGATAGAACGCACTGACAACAGCGGCGTGAAGATCTTTGCTTATCCCGGCTACCTGATCAACGGCGAGATTTCCAAGCTCGTCGACCACGGCTACCAGAAAGTCTTGCAGACCACAAAAGCCGAATACCCCGCTACCGCCGACCATCTCAAAGCGCTGCATGATTTTTCCGAGGAGCTGAAGGAAGGCCTCGGAATGATCAGCCTGTACAACGAAAGTCTCGGCACGGTGAGCGAAGCGTACGTTTACGATCGCGTGCGTGATCGCGATCTGCCGGAATCGGAAAGGCCCAAACGTCCCTGGCAGCAATCAGCTGCCATCAAGAAGCGTCCCGCCTAGCAGGTGGTTCACAGGATGTGTTCCCAGCTTGTCAGGTTGTAAGCGCGCGAATACAACGCGAATACAAATAGTGTCTCTCCTCCTGCAAACCCTCATTCGCTATTCGCCATCCAACCCAGTTGAGACGTAATCAGTGTACGTCGGATCACGGCGTGTTTACGCTGGTTTTCCGCAAGTTCCCCGAGGGATGGCGGATCATTCACGACCACACTTGCGCGGAGTAGTAATTCTGACGAGCCGCCATGATTTCGCATCGTCCCGGCAGCGGTGTACATCGAAATGGGTATTGACCGGCTTCCCGCAGGGTGTAGAATCCAGCCGTCTCCCTCACACACCCGTGTGACTAGGCCAATAACAGGCGGTATCCGCATCTGCGGAACTGTACTGGAGGACATCGTGAGCATCACCACCGGCGACTTCCGCGCCAAGATCACTGCTTCCACTCTTCTCGAAAAGAAACAACGTCAGGAAATCATCACCTGCCTCACTGCGTATGACTACGCCAGCGCGCGCCTGGTCGACGACGCCGGCATCGACATGATTCTGGTGGGCGACTCGCTGGCCATGGTAATGCTGGGCTATGAAAACACTTTGCCCGTCACCATGCAGGAGATGCTGCACCACACTCGGGCGGTTAGGCGCGGCGTGAAGCGGGCCTTCCTGGTGGCAGACATGCCGTTCGCTTCGTACCACCTCAGCCTACGGGAATCGCTGCGTAACGCCTCGCGCTTCATCAAGGAAGCGGGCGCGGAAGCAGTCAAAATTGAAGGCGGGGAAAAGCGGGCCGGGTTGGTCGAGCGCATGGTGGAGGCTGAAATTCCCGTGGTCGGGCACATTGGACTGACCCCGCAATCCGTGCATGCCATGGGCGGCTACAAGGTGCAAGGCAAGACGCTGCTGGCAGTCGAGCAACTGATGCACGATGCCCTTGCCCTGGAGCGGGCTGGCGCCTGTTGCGTGGTTCTGGAAGGCATTCCGCGCGAGGTGGCGGCCATGATTACGCATGAGTTGGAGGTCCCCACCATCGGCATTGGAGCCGGCCCGGAGTGCGATGGTCAGGTGCTGGTTTTCCACGATCTATTGGGGCTGACGTTTGCGCCTCCGGCGAAGTTCGTGCGCCGCTATGCCGACGTCGGAACTGTGATTAGCAACGCTTTGGCCGCGTTCAAAGGCGATGTGAAGTCGGGCAGCTACCCGTCCGACGCCGAGTCGTACCATCTGCCCAAGGAGACGCTGGCCAGCCTGGAGGAAATTGCCGAACGCAAGCGGACTGTGCGACTGTAGAAGTCATGCGGTTCTCGTTCTGCCGTTTGATTTTGATGGCTGCCGTGCTCTGCCTGGGCTCGACCGCGCTCTGCCAAACCGCCGCACCACCGCCGGTCCACAAGCCGATTCCGTGGAAACAATATTGCCAATCCGATGGCGGATTCTGCTTCCGCTATCCGAGCTCCTGGGAAATGCTGACCGAAGCTCTCGCCGGCCACGGCGTGGTGATTGCGCCTGCTCAGAAACAGGACCGGACGCTGTGGGACGAGATCACGGTGGCGATGGTTGCGCCTGCTCCCGAGGGCGACGAAGAGGGCCTGGGCTTGAACGGCATCATCCAGCAGGCCACGAGCGGTCTGCGCGAGAGCGGACAAAGTTTCGAAACTCTGCAACGGCAGCAGCGGACCGTGGACCACCAGCCGGCGCAGATGCTGAAAGTTGAGTACCGAGAAAAATCAACCGGACGCGACTGGGTCGAAGAGTTGGTTTTCATCGAAGGTCCGGAGAATGAAATCTATTCGGTGGCGCTGAAGTGCGCTCCCGAGAATCTAGCGCGGCGGGAGCCAGTGTTGAGCGGCGTGCTGGGGAGCTGGACGTTGCCGGAGCCCGAGCCTCCGGCAGTGGCGCCGGATGAAGAATTGCCGGTACAGCCTGTCCCACAGGCTAAGACGCCTCCAGCGAATTCGCCGCCGCATTGGCACCCGTGAAACGCATCCAGACCATCGCCGAAATGAAAGCCATCTGCCGCCAACTGACGCGCCGCGGAAAGACGCTGGGCTTCGTACCTACGATGGGCGCGCTGCATGAAGGGCATCTGTCGTTGGTGCGCGCGTCGAAGTCGCGCTGCCATGCGACCGCTGTTTCCATCTTCGTCAACCCACTGCAGTTCGGCCCAGCGGAAGATCTCAGCAAATATCCGCGCACGTTGGAGCGCGATGCTGGATTGCTGGAGGATGTCGGAGTTGATCTGCTCTTCGTTCCCACGGTGGACGAAATGTATCCTGCCGGTGCGAAGACTTACGTGCAGGTAGAAGGATTGAGCGGAAAGCTCGACGGGGCGTCGCGGCCAGGCCATTTTCAGGGTGTCGCCACCGTGGTCACCAAGCTGTTTGAAATTGTGCGTCCCGACTGCGCCTTCTTCGGCCAGAAAGACGCCGTGCAGGTAACTGTACTGCGCAAGCTAGGGAGTGACCTCGACATGGATGTCGAGATCGTAGTCTGCCCCATTGTGCGCGAGAGAGATGGCTTGGCGATGAGTTCGCGCAACGTCTACCTCACGCCCGAGCAGCGACAGCAGGCGCTAGTACTGCATCGTGCGCTGATGCGACTACAGATATCCGCGGACCAGGGTGAGAGCGATGCCGCGAAGCTAAGTGAAATCGGCCAACAAGTGATTGCAGAAGAACCTGGCGCGCGGCTGGATTACTTCGCCATCGTCGATCCCGAGACGCTTGATCCGGTTGTAGATGTTGCGCCCGGCGCGCTGGTGGCCGTGGCGGCGTATTTTGGGGCGACGCGGCTGATCGACAACATCCTGATTACGAGCTAGCAGAACGATAAGGTAGTCGGAGTTCGCGGGCTACATCTTCTGGGAAGTAGGAGACCCCTGTAGAGCCTCAGTCGATCTTGAGGCGATCTTCGATAACCGCAGTGCGCTTGTCGAGCTCATTAACTGCGCCGATGAGGTGGTCGAGGCGGCCATTCAGGTGCAACACATCTGCTTTCAAATCGCCGATCCGGCTATTATTGTTAAGAAAACCGGCAATGGAGACGAGCGCTGGCATAACCACGAGCACCGCCAGCTGCCAGTTCGAAAGCTGAATCGCCACCTGCATGACTTCTGTATTCTACAACAGTTCGTCGGATGCATCTGACAAATCCTGCGCGGGCTGAGGGCTGCGAAGATACATTGACGCCAGTGCGGCCAGGCTGTATCCGATGCCCGCATAGAACGCTCCGGTTATGCGGAGCTGCGCCATACCACGCATAAAGTCCGGACTGGCTGCGACACGAGTAAAAAGTTCGCGGTAGCTCTGAAAGTCTGGCAGCAGAAAGTCTCCGGCAAAGTAGTAGTGGAATACAGTCGGCCAGTATTCCTGAAGTGCCGTGGCCGGGAATGTAAAGAGCCGGTAAAGCAGTACTAGCGACGGAACAGTCCACACAAATAACGCCACCCTGTGCCGGTATTTTGCATTGATAAATCCAGTCACGAGACCGGGAAGAAACGTGAGCGCGAACACATGCGAAAACAGGAATTGCAATCGACCGGCATGTTCAGGCGATTGCAATAGCGGCAATACCCAGTCGTACCATCGGCCCGCGACCCAAGGCGTGATGAACCAAACAATGAGGTATACAGCGCCCAGGTGCAGGACAAATCGCAGGGCTTGATAACCCAGCGAAACCTGTGCAGGCGGGTGCTCTTCGTCACTTCTGTATAACGGAATCATTTCGCGTTTCCTTCTTCCAACCCGAGATCCACGCGCCGCCCAACAACAGCACCACCGGATAACACTCCAGCGTGTAACGCGGCTCGGGATTAGAGAGCGTGCCGAGGAAAGCCGAGCGCAGCAGCACAAACACCAGCATCATGGCGAGGTAGCGTGGCCGAGGACCGCGGACAACTCCCATCACCGCCGCCCCGATGAAGAGCAGATTTAACACGCCCCAGAGTGTAGCCAGCACGCACGCTTTCGTGTCGTCACCGTATTCCCACCAGCGCGAGTTGAGTGGCAACATCTCGGTCCGCGGGCGCAGCCACATGTCGGCGACGCGCAGCGACGGCAGCCAAATGTAATAACGAAACGGATTCCGCCGGATGCGCTCCTTCGCCAAGTCCATGAAGCGAGCATTCAACGCCGGATTGACAACGAGTATCTTGGCGTAGTCGGCGAAGATGGCTTGGGTTTTCTCTCGCTCCTCAGAGTTGTCGAAGGCCCGCGAGGGCAGCAGGGTCAGATCGACTTGGTCATCCGGAACCTGCCAGTAAACTTCCTCGGTGGAAACGTAGTCGGCGGCCCAGGTGCGCACCCACTTATCGAAGCCGTCGGGGACAAACTCATCGGGATCGCTGGCCGACTTTGGCACCAGCGGCTGGAAGCGATGAAAGTCATGCCAGTTGCGGATGGCCCACGGCACCAGCGGCGCAATCGAGATTGCCAGCACCAGCAGTCCTCCCCAGAACAGGCGCTGTCGTTCCTTCGGCTGCTGCCACATCCTCCAAAGCAGAAACACCCCCAGCGCGACCAGCAGAATGCCGCCGTCGGGCCGCAGTAGGATCCCAGCCGAAACTGCTATGCCGCACCACGTCCAGGCAGGCCATGACTGACGCTCGGCGGCCGTCGCCAGGAATCCGGCCACGGCCGCGTCCAGCGCCACCGCAACGAAGAAGATGCTGAGCGTCTCGGCCAGCGGAGCCACCGTGTAATTGGCGGTAAAGGGACACAGAGCTGCCAGCAGGAAAGCAAAGCGAGCGGCGCGTTCGGACACGGTCCGGCGGGCCAGATCGGCGATGACGAAGCAGGCGACGACGTCGATGACAATCTGTACCAGCAGAACGGCATTGTAATGTTCGCTGCCAAACAGACGGAAACAGACCGCCAGGAACGCCGGATAGCCGGGAAGGCGAATCAGCGTGGGGTGAACGCCGTCGCTATGGGTCAGACCAAAGATGCCGTGGTCGAGCCAATTCCTGGCGATGTCACCGTAAACCAGGGAATCCCCGGTAACGTGCGGGAAGCGAAAATAGAAGATCAGCCGCAGCGCAAATGCGGCTAACGTAATCAACAGGAAATACTCCCGAGACTCTCGGAGCAGACGCCAGAAAGAGCGCTGCTGCCTGCTCCTCAGCGAGTTGCCTTCCGGTTCGCGCACGTGCCGAATATAGCAGCTAAGAGCTATCAGCCATCAGCTGTTGGACCGGTAGATTCAGCCTAAGAGGTGCGCATTTTCCGCATCTGGCGCACCGGGTGACAGGAAACGTGAAATCTGTTAGCGACGCCGAGTCTCTCGTGTCGAACTCGTGTTCTTGGAATTGGGTACTTACTGCCTGCTACGGCGCCAAAGCTGACCGTTTGATGGCTAAAAGCCGATGCGGTTGCTCTGGCTGCTGCCCGCGGTTACGATTAAGTTGACCTTTGCATAATGCCGCAATCGAAGCAGATATTTTTTGATCCTGACCGCAAGCGGTGGCGCCGTTTGCGGTTCGTTATCGATTCCAGCGTGATCGTGGTTACGCTGCTGGTCGTGTTGTTTGTCGTTTCCGTGTTGCGAGGATCGTCGGTACCTGGGGTCGCGCTGCCCGAAGTCAAGCGGCCCTACCACGCCCTCAAGGACAATCAGAAGCGCAAGCCGCCTCGCCGCCTGAACACCCACCGCAAGACCAAACAACCTGCTTCGCAGGTGGTGCTGAACTCCGACGAAGGCATCCGTGGCGCGTTCTATGTGCAGTGGGACGCGGCCAGCTTCGCTTCGCTGAAGGAGTACTATCCGCAGATCGACCTGCTCTTTCCGGAGTGGATGCACGTGCTCACCGCCGATGGGCGGCTGCAATCGGTGACGGAGTTTAATGCCCTCTACGACGTCATCGACGAGAAGGGCAAGCCGCGCAGCGTCGACGACAAAGTCATGTCGTTCCTCAAAGGCGAAAAGGCGCAGACCGAAGTTTTTCCGCTGGTCAACAATTTCGATCCCGTCGTCAATCAGTGGAATCCGGACCTTACCGCCAAGTTCATGGCCGACCCCGCCGCCCGGCAGCGCTTCCGCGATGAGCTCATGAAGTTTCTGGCAAGCGATCAATACAAAGGCATGACGCTCGACATCGAGGCCTTTCCGGAAACCTCGCGCAATGATTACCGCCAGCTGGTGCAGGAACTTTATGACGACCTGCACGCCAATGGGCTCAAGCTCTACATCGCGGTTCCGGTCAACGACAGGACCTTCGACTATCCGAACATTGCCAAGATCTCCGACGGCCTCATCCTGATGAACTACGACCAGCATTACCCCGGAGGCGATCCTGGACCAGTGGCCGGCCAAGACTGGTTCGTGAAGAACCTGCAGGACGCGTTGAAGGTGATCCCCAAGGAGAAAATCATCTGCGCCGTCGCCAATTATGGGTATGACTGGGCGATGAAGAAGGGTCAGAAGAAAGGCACGCCGCCGGAAGACATTCACAACGTCACCGCCCAGGAGGCCTGGCTTGAGACCTCCGATGCCGAGACCGACATCAACTTCGACGACGATGCGATGAATCCGCACTTCGCCTATTCCGACGAAAACAATATTCGCCACGATGTGTGGTTCTTGGATGGCGTGACTGCGCTCAACCAGATGCGGGCGGCGCACGCTGTGGGCATCGATAGCTTCGCCTTGTGGCGGCTGGGCTCGGAAGATCGTTCGTTATGGGCGGTGTGGGACAAGCCCTTCGAGGCCAATGCGCCGGCCAAGCTCGACATCGTGCCGCCAGGTCAGGATGTGGATATCGAAGGTCAGGGCGAAATTTTGCGCATTCAGTCACGACCCTCCGCCGGCGAGCGCCGCATCAGCATCGATTCCAATACCAATCTGGTGAACGACGAGGTGTTCAAGACGTTGCCCTCGCCTTACGTCGTGGACATGTATGGCGGGACGCAGGAGAAAAAGGTAGCAATCACCTTCGACGACGGTCCCGATCCTACCTGGACGCCGAAGATTCTGGATGTCCTGAAGGCAAAGCACGCCAAGGCAACGTTTTTCCTGATCGGCGCCCAGGTGGAGAAATTTCCCGGCATCGCCAACCGCATTTACAACGAAGGCCACGAGATTGGGAACCACACTTTCACCCATCCCGACATCAGCAACATCTCGAAGCGCTATTTCGAAGTAGAGCTGAACCTGACGGAGCGCTTGTTTGAAAGCAAGTTCGGCGTCAAACCCGTGCTCATGCGGCCGCCTTACGCCATCGATGAAGCTCCCGACACCGCCGACCAGGTTCGTCCCCTGGAACTGGCGCAGGATTTGGGTTACATCACGGTTGGCGAAAAAATCGATCCCAACGACTGGCGCGACAATCCGCGGCGCTCGGCAGATGACATCGCTGCCGATGTGCTGGCAAACCTGCCGCCTTGCGGGGCGAGAAATTTGCGCTGTGGCAACATCATTCTTCTGCACGATGGCGGCGGCAATCGCAGTCAAACTGTCGAAGCGCTCGGCATGATCCTGGATGGGCTGCACGACCGCGGCTATCAGGTAGTTCAGGTCTCGGAGCTGATGGGCAAGACGCGCGCTGACGTGATGCCTGCCATCACCACCAATGAGCGCTGGGCAGCCTGGGTCGATAGTCTGAACTTTTCCCTCTTCGGCCTGGTGCAGTCTTTCATCATCTTCGTTTTCTTCGTCGGCGACGTGCTGATGACCGGACGGCTGGTGCTGATCGGGACGCTCGCCATCTATGACCGCTTCCACCGCCGCAAGGCCAGCTTCGATCCCAACTATCGCCCGGCGGTCGCTGTACTGGTGCCGGCTTTCAACGAGGAGAAAGTGATCGAGCGTACGGTGCGCTCCGTGCTCGATTCCGATTACAAGAATTTGCGCGTCATCGTGATTGATGACGGGTCGAAGGACGCAACCCTGGAAGTCACTCGGGCGGCCTTCGCCAAGGAGATTGCGGCCGGGCGCGTCACCGTCCTTACCAAAGCCAATTCAGGCAAGGCCGATGCCCTGGACTACGGACTCGAGCAGGTCACCGAGGAGTTGTTCATCGGCATTGATGCCGACACCCTCGTCGCGCCCGATGCCATCTCGAAATTGGTGCCGCACTTCAGCAATCCCAAAGTTGCGGCCATGGCCGGCAACGCCAAGGTCGGCAACCGGGTCAATCTTTGGACACGCTGGCAGGCTTTGGAGTACATCACCAGCCAGAACTTCGAGCGCCGAGCGCTGAACACCCTAAACGCCGTGAGCGTCGTCCCCGGAGCTATCGGGGCGTGGCGTACGGAAGCTGTCCGCGCCGCCGGAGGCTATCATCACGACACCGTCGCCGAAGACGCCGATCTCACCATGGCACTGCTGCAGGCCGGCTACTGGGTGAACTACGAGGACCGCGCCCTGGCGTACACCGAAGCTCCCAGCACAGCCAATGCATTGATGCGGCAACGCTTTCGCTGGTCGTTCGGCATCATGCAGGCGGTGTGGAAACATCGCGAGGCAGTCAAGCAAAAAGGAGCGCTGGGCCGGGTTGCCATTCCCAATATGGTGATCTTCCAGATCCTGCTTCCGCTGGTCTCGCCATTCATCGATATCATGTTCGTGGTGGGAATGATTACTTACTTCGTGGACAAGTATCGCCATCCTGAATCGGCGAACCCGGCCGACTTCCACAAGCTAGTGGTGTACTTCGCGCTGTTCATGGTGATCGACTTCATCGCCTCCACCATCGCTTTTACTCTGGAGCGACAACAGCCGGGCGGCAAGCGCGACTTCCTGCTGCTGGGTCACGTCTGGCTGCAACGCTTCGCTTATCGCCAGTTGTTCTCACTGGTTTTGCTCAAGACGCTCAAGCGCGCCATGGAGGGCGGCGGTTTCGCGTGGGACAAACTGGAGCGCGCCGCCAACGTAAGGCAACCGGTCGTGATCGCCCGCGAGCGCGAAGCGCAATGAGGGAGATCTACGCGTGAGTCCCGCCCCCAAGCCCGCTCTTGACATGAGCGTCAACGTCGCCGGCATCACGTTCAAGAATCCCGTCCTCGCCGCCAGCGGAAGCTTTGGCTACGGCGTGGAATTCGAAGACGTAGTTACGCTGAACCGGCTGGGCGGCTTCGTGACCAAGGGACTTTCGCGCGAGCCCATGGCAGGCAATCCTCCGCCGCGTTTGTTTGAGACTGCGGCCGGAATGTTGAATGCGATCGGTCTGCAAAATATCGGCGCTCGCGCCTTTCTGGAAGAGAGGCTTCCGCTCTTGCGCAAAATCGACAACATCGTTTTTCTGTGCAATGTCTTCGGCCATTCGCAGGATGAGTACGAAGACGTGGTGCGGATTCTCAATGACGGCGAAGGCATCGCCGGCTACGAGTTGAATGTCTCTTGTCCCAACACCAAGTGCGGCGGCATGAGTTTCGGCGCCGATCCCAAGATGTTGTTCGATGTAGTAAGCGCAGTGAAGAAGATCGCTACCCGGCCGTTGATTGTGAAGCTGTCGCCCAATGTGACCAGCATTCCCGACGTAGCGCGAGCGGCGGAAGATGCGGGCGCAGACGCCATCTCGCTGGTGAACACCTTTGTCGCCATGGCGATTGACGCCGAAACGCGCAAGCCGCGCATATCGAATGTCACCGCCGGGCTGTCCGGTCCCGCCATCAAACCCATTGCGTTGCGCATGGTTTGGGAAGCGGCCAAGACGGTCAAGATTCCGGTGGTGGGGTTGGGCGGTATCAGCACGGCAGAAGACGTGGTCGAGTTCTTTCTCGCCGGGGCCAGCGCCGTCGAAGTCGGCACCGTCAACTTCTGGGACCCTTGCGCCTGCGAAACATTGGTGGATTCTTTGGAAAAGTGGTGCCTGGAGCATCGCATTGAAAAGATCAGCGAACTCACCGGTAAGTTAGAAATCTGATTCATCGTTCCGACCGGATTAGTTCGCCATGAATGTCAGTGCTCGTCGGAAATCCGCAAGCATTAAGGTTGTCGAAATTAGGAACATTATTTCTAAAACCTGCGCCTTGTCGTGAGGCTCCGGCTAACGTCCTAGTCTCTTGTAGTGAAGCAGCAAAAGGCACTATCCTACTGCAGTCCGTCTACGCGCACCTAAGCCGCGTCCTGAGCCAAGGAGTGATACTGACATGCATAAGTCTTTCTGTTTCCCGCCAGCCTGGATCGTTGCCTCCATCGGCGTGGCATTGCTGCTCACCGGCGCGGCGGTCGCGCAGAACTACGTCGCGCCGGGCAATCCAGTGGTCGGTTCGCCGAATACAATCACCGCCAATGCACCGGTGCCGCGGCCGTCCACCACGCCGTGCACGGTGCAATTATTCACCAATCTCGATTTTTCGAACTTCAATCCCCAGTACTTCAGCTACACGCCTCCCGCCAACTGCCCGGGCCCCTGGGCTGCGGTAGTGTTTGAGGCGGATTGGTCGGTCGATCCTGGGGTGCAGTACGATCGCACCACCAATGTCTGGATCGGTGGCGCAAATGTTTTCTTCGGCACAACAGCCGAGCCATCGCAAACTTTCGAACGCACCTGGCACACGGAAAGCAATCTGACGGACTACAGCCCGTTGTTTACGACCGCGCAAAACGGTCAAGTCGATCTGTTCAATCTGGTCAATAATCAATACACCAGCCATTACCACGGAAGCGCAGCGCTGCAGTTCTATCCCCTGGCGCAGGGTCAGAATCCGCCGACTACCGCCGATGTGGTGTTGCCGATGTCGGCAGGTCCGACCGGAGGAACCGTAACTCTAAACTCGCCCACCGACCAACTCACGGGGACGTTTAGTTTCCCGCTCAACGTCGAGCGCGCCTATCTCGACGTCTTCGCGCAAAGCCAGCAGGACGACGAATTCTGGTATACCTGCGCTCCCAATGATGTAGCCGGCGAGCTGTTTAGCTGCGGTTCGACTGCCTTTCGCGAAGGCGAGGTCAGCATCGATGGCCAGCCTGCCGGCGTAGCGCCAATTTATCCCTGGATCTTCACCGGCGGAATCGATCCTTTCCTCTGGCAACCGATTCCCGGTGTTCATACGCTCAACTTCGAACCGTATCGCGTGGACCTGACCCCCTTCGCCGGCGTGTTAAGCAATGGTCAGCAGCACACGGTCGCGGTCAGCGTCTATAACGCGGACCAGTACTTCTCCGCTACTGCCTCGGTGCTGTTGTATGAGGACCATGGTTCCACTCAGGTGACCGGAGCCGTGACCACCAACACCATCGGCACGCCGCAGCCGGTAGTGACCGAGAACATTAGTACCAACGGCACGATTGCTTATGGCACATTGTCGGTCACTTCCGACCGCGGATTCACAGTCGAGGGCTACGCCAATACCTCGCATGGCACGGTGGATACCAAGGTCGTACAGAGCATCGACTTCACCAACTGGCAAAAGTATTACGTCCACGAAGATGGTTCGGTGGACGATCAGTACGTGGGGCAGACAACCTCGATCTCCTCCGCCACTACGACGCAAGACGGCAGCAACGTGACCACCAACACCAAACAGTTCACCTGGCCCTTGACGGTTTCCTACGGTTACACTGGCTTCCCGAACGGGTCGTTTCAGCAGTTCAGCAAACTCCAGCAGGGATTCAACAAGAGCGAACTGGTGGAATTGAACGGCACACCCATCTACTCCAGCACCTTCTACGATGCGGTGACTCCGACCGACACGCTCTTCGTCGACGCGTCGGGCAATGCGACCACCACCGGGCAGGCGAACTCGGAGACTTACCAGTACTCCAATTCCAATGGCGCCTGCTGGGACCAGACCCTCACCGCCGCCGCCGGAGTGCTTACTTCAGTACAGGGCGGGAGCTGCGGAGGTGGTCGCAAGGGCAAGTAATTGGCCCTTACTCCATGGGACATGTACGGCCTGTTCACCGCGCGCCAGGCCGTATCTTTCTGCTCCGAAGCTAACTATTGGCGGTGTCCCACTTGCGGGTACTTCAATGTGGGATATAACAAAATAAGCCCTCGACTCGGTTTAGCGGCAAGAATCGCCGGCTGCCGCTAAGGAATCGAAAATAACTTCCAGCCGCCCGCTTCAAAGTTAAAGATGAAATCGACCAGCCGCTCGCTGGGACATTGGTCGTTCTTCACTTCCGCGACCAGAATGGCCTGCCGGACTCCATTGCGCGTCGTCTCGGTGGCGGCGGTTCGCACCAGGGAGTGCGCGAGCAGCTCGCGATACGAGCAAGCCCGTTCGCTGGCGTCCAACTTAATTGCCGCATCGATGCAGGACGAATCAAAAAGTTGGCAGTAGAGACCGCGATGGGAGAGCAGTTGTTGTTCCACGTCGCCGCGAGTGACGTGTTGGACTTGCGGCCCGAAGTTGACGCCGCCTTCCGGAACATACGCCAGAAACTTCTTCGTGTCGCCATCGCGAATGGCGGCAAAAAATTCGCGCTCCAGCGCACTGGTAGACGCCGATGCAGTCGCTTTGCTGGACCCAGCGCTGGACTGGGCTGCAGCCAGCCCGCAACATGGTAAGAGGATCGCGGTTAGGAGCGCGCCCCACAACCACGCGCGGGGTACGCCAGACATGCGATTCATTTCCGGCGCGCCGGCTGGGCGCGTTTGGTTTTCGCCGCTGATTTTCCCGGTGCGGCTTTTCGCCTGGCTGATTTCGGGCCTGCGCCTTGCAACTCCTCGCGCCGCTTCTTGGGCAATCGCTCCCACACCAGCCGATAGGATTCGGCGATCAGATCTCGCAACTCGGAGTCGGGCAGGGTATTGAGCTGCTCCAGGGCGACCCACTGCGCCCGGGCCAGGTAGGGCGCGGGACGAACCCCCGGACGTTCGCACAGCTCCGTGAAAATTTCTGGAGTGCACTTGAAGCTGAGCCGTACCGGCGGACCGGGATCGAGCACGGTCACCACGAACAGTTTGCCATCCACCTTGAAACACAGGTCCGCGCCCCATTGCACGTTTTCCGTGGTGTGGGGAAACTGCAGGCAATACCGCCGAATCGCTTCAATGTCCATCGCCGTCCTCCTAAGGATGCCGCCGGACCCCACGTTGATGCACCTCCAGGCCAAAGCCGCTCCGACATTAATACCGGCTCGACCTCGGCCTGAAGGCTGGCTCGATCTGCGCGCGAACCTTTCGCTATGACATTTCGCCGGTCGCGGTTTCGGGCCACTCGCGCGTCATCACCAGCTTGGTATAAGCCACGCGAAAGCCGCGGCGCTCCATGTTACGTTGCGAGCCGCTGCCCGGGTTGGTGCTGACCACGGCATACTCGCAGCCTGCTTTGGCAGCTTCGTGCAGCCGGAGGGCGATCAGCGCGCTCTGCACCCCGCGCTGCCGAAACTCAGGTAGCGTGGCCGTGCCAAACAGCGCAGCGATCCGCGCCTCGGGAATGACGCACCCGCCACAACCACCCACCACTTTATCTTCGATCCGCGCCAGGAACGTCAGTGCGCCGGGCAATGCGGCGAAGCCGCCGAACACTTCTTCGGCGACGGTGATCTCCTGGGAAAAGCCCTTGGCGATGGCGCGCATCCAAGGCGATACGGTCTGCGGAGTGACGCGGTCGATGACGATGCCAGGAGGTGGGTCGAATGGCTCCTCTGAGTTGATTCGTCGGATGAGCACCGAATTGAACTCAGCGATACGGTAGCCGCGTTCGCCCAGCAATGCCGGCAGTGACATGTCGGCCAACGGCGAAACCACGATGGTCGATGCGACGCCGCGACTGCGGAAGAAATGCTCCACGCGATCCATGTCATCCGCGGTCACTGCTCCGTAGAGGCCCATGCCTACGATCTGGTTGGCGGGATAGTCCAGGCCTCCGAAGAAAGCCACGCCTCCGGCAATTTCTTCGGCTGCGACAGGCATCGACGGGCCGTAGCGGCGCAAAGCCTCGACGCAATCGGGCAGGATGGTTTCCGCCATCTCCAGGCGGCGGGCAAATTCCAGGTCGACAAAATCGGGCAGCTGCTGGGCGACAGCAACGTGTACTTCAGGCATTTGAAACTCCAATAAATTGTGCGGACAGAGTTGGGGATGGCAGCGCAAACGGCGCAGGATCGGGAGGAGTTTCGGTTATCGGACGGCGATGGTCACAGGCGGCTCGGTTAGCAGTCTAACCCGAAATCGCAATTCTTGTACATCTACTTGCAATGCCTTTCGGTGTCGAGCTGGGGAGCTGTGCTAACTTTCCCTCATCATGTCCTCTGAACCCAAATTGTCGCTCGACGGAAAAGTTGCCCTCATCACCGGAGGCTCGCGCGGGATTGGCGCAGCCACCGTCCGCCTGTTCGTGCAGGCCGGCGCTCGCGTGGTCTTCAACTATCAGCGTGCCAAGAACGAAGCCGGGCGCATCGTCGAGGAATGCGGAGCCAATCTCTGCCACGCCGTTCATGCCGACCTGCATGGCACCGCTGGAGCTGAGCCGCTGGTGCGATCGGCCGTGGAGCGCTTCGGCGCAATCGACGTGCTGGTAGTGAACCACGGCATCTGGGAATCCGCCGACGTCGCCATCGACAAGATGACTGAAGAACAGTGGCGCACCACCGTGGCCACCAATCTTGACAGCACCTTTGCCCTGGTTAAGCACTCGGTGGCGCAGATGAAGCGCCAGGCGCGCGGCGGGCACATCGTGCTGGTCAGTTCCACCGCAGGCCAACGGGGCGAAGCTGGGCACTGCGACTATGCCGCCACCAAAGGAGCGGTCATCAGCATGACCAAGGGGCTCTCGACCGAGCTGGCCCCGCACGGCATCTATGTCAACTGCGTCGCTCCCGGCTGGGTCGCCACGGATATGACCGCCGGCACGCTCGGCGACGCCGAGCGTCGTCAACGGGTCTTCGCCGCCATCCCGGTTGGCCGCGTCGGCACTCCCGACGAAATAGCGGCACCAATCCTGTTCCTCTGCACCAAGCATGCCGGTTTCATCACCGGCGAGGTTCTTAACGTAAACGGCGGCGCGGTCCTGGCCGGGTAGGACTCGCTTCGCGCGGCCGCCTCTGCGAGTATTCGGCAGCACTTGGCGGAGTTGCAGTCCCGCGAGGTCGGGTAGAGCGGCGCTTCAGCGCCGCATCCCTTGCGAAAGAATAAATTGCTCGAGCCACGACGGTCGTTGCAATGACCCTCAGCAGACCGAAGAAACGCTCGATGAACTTCACGTGGACATGGAGACGAAGTCGGGCAAGCGTGTCCGCGTCTTCTGCGAGTAGGAGTTTTGCTGGGCTGCCGGCAGCGATGTGCCGCGGACACCTAACGAGCCGCAGGAAAAGTCAGATAAAGCAGATTCCTCGTGGGCTGAAGCCCACGAGGAATGGCAAAAAATAAGGGGCTTCTACGGCGCACCTGAAGGTGCGCCCCTTCAAAACACCGTCGCACTGGACTTTTTTCCGCAGCCTGTAACGTCAGCAGGCGAGGCCAGTGTAATTCACTCCTCGCTGGGCGATTCGGCAAACCCCATCTCGGCGAGGTGAGACTCTGGCATGTCAACCAAGGCCTCGGCAGTGTGGCCTACGGTGCGCAGTTCCCCCAGCATGGCGTCGAGCTCGCTGTCGGGCAGTCCCCAACTGTGGCGGAGAAACTCATCCAGACCCGGGGCGTCGAAAACCTTCACCCACGAATGGACGCCAAGATTGTAGTTAACCTGGTACTGCAGAGGTTCAGCCTTGAGGCGAAAGATATGCAATGTTCCTGACATTGGGCCTTCCGATGCCGGCAACACGAGCAGAGTTTCGCTGGTCGCCACGAGGCGGTTGCATTGTATGATTTCGGTCGATGGTTAGGCAAGGCAAAGTCACGGCCGGCAGAAAAATGGTGAGGATGACTCCCCGCCGGTGTCATTGTCTTGGATTAGTAGTCAGGATTCCATGCTCGAGGCTTCCGGAAAGCGCAACTTAGATTTCGCCAACGCTTTATTAAGGATGTCCTCGATCTCGGGTTCTTCCCAGTTTTTCGACATCGCCAGTTCGCTCACCAACAAGTAGCGTGCGCGCTCCAGCATTTTCTTTTCGCGGAAACTAAGGGCCTTGCCCTGGGCGAGCAGCAGCAGGCCTTTCAAAACTTCGGCAACGTCAAGCAGCGAACCGGTCCGCATCTTGTCCGAATTTTCTTTGAAACGGTATTTCCAGTCGGCATGGTTTTCGCATTTGCCGTCGGTGAGAAAGTCCAGGATTCGCTGCACCTCGCCATTGCGCACCACTCGCCTTAGTCCAACGCTATTCACATTGTGAAAGGGGACCATGACTTTCAGGCTGCTGGCGGCTATTTTGAGAAGGTAGAATCTTTCGATTTGAGAGCCGATCGTCCGACTGCTGATCTGCTCGATGACGCCTACCCCGTGGTTCGGGTAAACGACCTTGTCTCCGATGCTGAAACTCTGGTTATTCATGAGGGCCGGAGTTGCTGCTCCCAGAGCTGGCCTGGGTTATGAGGAGAACCACTACTATAATCTTTCAATTATACGCTGGTTTCGCGAAGCTGGTCAATTGGCGCGGTTTCCCAGCAAATGTCTGTTTCCGGACTGCAATGCGGCGCCCATCGTCCCCACCTGGCGTCCCACGGTACTATTTTGAAACTGCTAGTCGCGTATAATCCTTAGATGCCTTCGGGTAACGTCCGGCGGCCGAAAACATCCATAGCTCCGAAGTATGCCTGAACACATTAAGAAGAAGCTGTCCGAGGAGATCACTCTCCTCGAGCACGAACTCAATCACGAGCTGCCCAAAGAGCTGAAGAAGGCCGTTGCCATGGGCGATCTCAGCGAGAACGCCGAGTATCACATGGCCAAGCAGCGGCAGGAGTTTGTGCGCGCCCGGCTGGGCCAGTTGAAACAGCGCATGGCTGATCTGTCGATGATCAACATGGCCAATATTCCGCGGGACCGTGCCGCAATCGGCTCGACCGTGGTGGTCTACGATTCCACCAAGGCCGAAAAGATCGAGTACAAGCTGGTCACCAGCGAAGAGTCCGATGTCACCAAGGGGCTAATTTCTACTAGTTCGCCCATTGGTCGCGCCCTGATGGGCAAGAAGGTGGGAGACGTGAGCGAGGTGGTTACGCCGACCGGCAAGCGCGAGCTCGAGGTGCTGAAGCTGACCACCATTCACGACGAGGCGTAACGAAGCGGAATGACCTGGACGAGCGCAGTTGGGCGGTCCTGCAGATGGCTGTTGTACAAGATTGTGCATGGCCTGGCGCTCACCCGCATCTCGCCCAACGCGCTAACCTTCATCGGACTCCTGATCAACGTGGTGGCCGGCATCTTGTTCGGCTACGCTCATGCCGATAACCAGCGCCGCATGTTTCTCTGCGCCGGGCTGGTGATTATCGGCGCCGGCATCTTCGATATGGTCGATGGCCGCGTGGCGCGCGCCACCAATCAGGTCACCCAGTTCGGCGGCTTCTTCGATTCCATCATCGATCGTTATAGCGATGTGGCGTTGTTCTTCGGATTGCTGGTCTACTACGCCCGCGCCAATCGCTTCTTCTACGTCGTGATGGTGGCGTTCGTGATGATCAGCTCGGTGATGGTCAGCTACGCGCGTGCGCGCGCCGAATCGCTCATCCCCAGTTGCAAAGTCGGCTTCATGGAGCGTCCCGAGCGAATTGTGCTGGTAATCATCGGAGCGCTGTTTAACCGTATGGGCCCGGTGCTATGGGTGATCGCGATCCTCAGCACCATCACCGTCATTCACCGCATCTCCCATACTTATAAGGTCCTGCGAGAGATTGAACCTCCGCCCATTCCTGTTCCTCCCGATCCGCTGAGGTTCGAGGAGATGGTGGGATAGGTAGCTACGCCATAGTGAGCCCTTTTATCTTTGTCATCACGAGTTGACTTTAGTCGGCGAGGGACCTGCTTTGACGGCCCTCCAGAGGCGGTGGAAAGAACTCCTGCCTGGGCGGGTTTTGAAGGGGCGCGCCTTTAGGCGCGCCGAAAAGCTCATTTCTTTTCTGACTCCGAGTGGGCTTCAGCCCACGAGGGCACCATCTTTCAAAGGCCATGGAAAATTCGGAGGGCAGATCGTGTCGCCGGGCTGAAGCCCGGCTCGGATCATAAAAGCAACCCCTTATACGGCGCACCTGCAGGTGCGCCCCTTCAAAACCCTGACGCGGCGCCTTTTTCTGTAAGGCGACACCCTTACTGCCGATTCAACCGCCATATCCCAAAGTTCAAATAGGTCGCGTAGGTGACCCACAGCAGATACGGCAGGAGCAGCAACGCTGCCGTTGACTGCAGCCCGTAAAAGACGAAGATGTTGAAAGCGATGGCCAGCCAGAGAATCGTGATTTCAGCCAGAGCCACACCCGGCATTCGCGAACCAAAGAAGATTCCCGACCAGGCTACGTTCAGCGCAAGCTGGGCGAAAAAGATCAACAGAGCCGAACGCGCGCCCCATCCGTAGTCCCGCCACACCAGCCACGCCGAGATCGCCATCAGCACGTAGAGCGTGGTCCATACCGGGCCAAAGACCCAACTGGGTGGAGTGCCCGGGGGCTTGCGTAAGCGCGGATACCATTCGCGAACGCTGTTTGCGGTGAAGAAAGATCCCAGGCCGCCCGCGCTCAGGCAGATCGCGAAAAAGACAATCAGTACTAACCAGGGTTTCGGGTCCACGAAAGCATTGTATCGAGGTACCGGCTTGCCGCCGTCAGTTATTAGCCCTTCGGCCCCAATGGTTATTCGATCCGCAGAACGATCTTGCCGTAATTGGCCCGCTGCAGCAGCAGGCGGTGAGCCTCACCGGCCTGCTCCATGGGTAAGAGGTGTCCGATCTCAGGATGCAGTTGGTTCTGCTCGATCCAGGGCTGCATCGCGCTCAGGCTGCGCGCCATCAACTCGCGATCTTCGGCCAGCACGCTAAGCCACAGTCCGTGCGCGCTCAGGCTCTTGGCCATCATGGTTCCGGAATCAAACTGGTGGCGCTGGCCAGTTGCGGTGCCATAGATGATGACGCGCCCGAAGGGACGGCAGCAGCGCAGACTCTTGGCGGTGTGCTCGCCGCCCAGCATCTCAAAGACCGCGTCCACCCCTTCGCCGTGGGTCAGTTCCTGAATGCGCTGTTCGTAGTCAACTTCGCGATAGTTGATTCCATGGTTTAGCCCGAGCTTGGCCACGCGCTGCAGTTTTTCCTCCGACGACGAAGTGCCATAGGTTTCAATGCCCAGCACTTTGCCGATCTCAACTGCAGCGGTGCCGACGCCCCCGGCGGCGGCGTGAATGAGAACGCGACGGATGTGATCGTCATGCCATAGGATGGGTTCGAGCGCGTCAGCGGTCAGGCCCGCCTTCCAGTACGCCAAATATGCCGTCAGGAAATTGACGGGGAACGCGGCCGACTGTTCCGAACTCCAGCCCTGCGGTTGCGGCCAAAGCAGGCTAGGCTTCATAACGATCTTCTCGGCTGCCGCTCCCCATTGCATGTAGCCCATGACCCGCTCTCCGGTGCCTTCGACCACGCCGGCAAACTCGCGTCCGGTGATGAAAGGCGGCTCCGGCATGCCTTGGTAGACGCCGCGCGTAGTCATGGTGTCGGCAAAGTTGATGCCGACGGCTTCAACCTTCACCACAACCTCGCCGGGCGTGGGTTGCGGTTCGGGCAGGACGCGGACTTCCAGAACTTCAGGACCACCAAATCGAGAGATGACGACGGCTTTCATAGTGAATCTGATTCTACGACTGGACGGGCGAGGCGCAAGTAACATTGCACAGGACCAGGCCAGGACGAACTGGGTCCACGATCCGGAGGGGCACAACGTGTTACTGCCGCAAAAGGACAATCAGGCTGAAGCGACGCTGTCGGCAGGTGCCTTCATGAAATCGAGCGACCGCGAAATATACGATTTCAGGTCGCGGCGATGCACCACGGCATCGAGCATTCCGTGCTGCAGCAGGAATTCGCTGCGCTGGAAGCCTTCCGGCAGCTTTTGACGAATGGTCTGCTCGATGACGCGCGGCCCGGCGAATCCGATCAGCGCCCCCGGCTCGGCAATGTTCAAATCGCCCAGCATGGCGAACGAAGCGGTCGTGCCGCCGGTGGTGGGATCGGTCATCACCGAGATGTAAGGCACCTTGGCGGTATCCATGCGGGCCAGCGCGGCGGAGATTTTCGCCAGTTGCATCAGGCTGATCACGCCTTCCATCATGCGCGCGCCACCGGAGGCCGAGATGACGATCAGCGGCAGCTTCCCGGCCGTTGCTTTCTCGACGGCGCGGGTAATCATCTCGCCGACGACCGCGCCCATCGATCCTCCGATAAAGGAGTATTCCATCGCGCTGACGATCACCGGCTTTCCGTCTAGCGTGCCGCGCGCGTTGATGACTGCGTCGTTAAGCCCGGTGTCCTGCTGCGAACGCTTCAGGCGGTCGGAGTAGGCCTTCAGGTCGGTGAATTGCAGCGGATTGGTAGAGACCAGGTTGTTGTCTTCGACCTCATACTTGCCGTCGTCGAGCAGGTAGGACAGCCGAGTGCGGGCGTCGATACGGAAATGACGGTCGCACTTGGGACACACGTGGAGATTCTGGTCGAGGTCTTTCTTCCAAATGATCTGGCGACACTGGTCGCACTTGACCCAAAGGCCCTCGGTCTTGACGCGCTTCTCGCCCGAGGTGTCGAGTTCGCCGTGCTCTCGCTTAAACCATGCCATGGAGGTAGTAAGCCAGTGTAGCCGACGGAATGAGGTGTTGTCGCGCTGCCGGATGGAGAGAACTGGAGATAGCTCCTTGGGAGGCGGTGAGCGCATTTCCCCGCGGCGGATTTCGCCCATTGCGAATCGGAAGGAGTGCGCACCGGGGTACTGGAGCAGCGCAAGCTTTTCCGCCGCATGGCCGATAGACAGGGTGGAGGCCCATGTCCCATCGTGCGACCGCAAGGAGGCAGAACGGTCCTTAGCGTCCCTTAGCCGCGAAGCGAAGTCTCCACGGCAAGCGCAGTCTTGATCGAAACCGGATCACGGGAAGCAAAAAGAAAATGTTCGCGATCGTTGGAATATTGGTGGTTCTGGGGGCGGTGATTGGCGGGTTCCTGATGGAACACGGTCCCATCCGTGTGCTGGTGCAGCCCTCGGAAATGATCATCATCCTGGGGGCCGCTCTAGGCACCCTGCTGGCGGCCAATCCGTTGCACACCTTGAAGGGGGTGATCGGCGGAGTGCTGCAGGTGCTGAAGGGATCGAAGTTCAACAAGAAACGGTATCTCGATGCCCTGAAAATGATGTACGACCTGTTCAACAAGATCCGGCGCGAGGGACCGGGCTCGGTGGAGAACGACATCGAGGCGCCCGACAAGAGCAAGTTCTTCGCCGCCTTTCCCGGCTTCGTCAAAGACCATGAAAGCCGGGATTTCGTTTGCGACACCATGCGCATGGTGCTGATGGGCGGAGTGGAGGCCTTCGACGTCGATCAGATGATGGAAGTCGACATGGATGTCCATTCCAACGAAATGGAACAGTCGGTGGGCGCGCTGAGCGCGGTGGCCGATTCCCTGCCGGGACTGGGAATTGTCGCCGCCGTGCTGGGCGTGGTGATGACCATGAGCGCGCTGGGAGGGCCACCGGAAGAAATCGGGAAAAAAGTTGCGGCCGCCCTGGTGGGAACGTTTCTCGGCATCCTGATGTGCTATGGGTTCATTGGACCCATCGCGGCTAACTTAGGGAAGCTTGCGCATGAGGAACACGAATATCTGCACGTGCTGCGCGTGACCATGATCGCTTACATGAAAGGCACCTCGCCTTTGTTGGCGGTGGAGATGGGACGTAGGGCCGTTCCCGGCCACCTGCGTCCCAGCTTCGCGGAATTCGAAAAATGCTGCAAGCAAGCCGTGGGAGCAACGGCCACGGCGGAGGCCGCTCCCGACGCGGCGCCCGAGGCCGCAGCAGCTTCTTCGTAGGGCAGGGCACAATGGCCATACCGGGACAACAGATCATCGTCATAAAACGCGTGAGTGGGCACGGCGGGCACCACGGTGGCGCGTGGAAAGTGGCCTACGCCGATTTCGTCACTGCCATGATGGCGCTGTTCATCGTGCTGTGGCTGATGAACACCAGCAAGCCGATTCAGGAAGCGATCAGCGGATACTTCAAGGACCCGGCGGGCAACGGGAAGCTGACGGGAAGCAGTGAGCAAGGCCCCAAGCAGCCGCTCAGTAAAGAAAATATGGCGAAGCTGAAGCAAGACCTGCAAAAGGCCATCGAACAGGTAGCCAACTTCGACAAGCTGAAGAACCACATCGAAATGACCATCACTCCGGAAGGCTTGCGCATTGAATTGATGGAGTCTCAGAAAGACACTTTTTTTGACAGCGGCCGGCCTGATCCCAACGGGAGCGGACGGGAATTGCTGATGACCATTGCGGAGGAATTAGGCAAGCTCCCCAACAAGCTTTCGATCGAGGGACACACCGATTCACAGCCCTACTCCGGCGGCGCTAACTACACCAATTGGGAGCTTTCCTCCGACCGGGCAAATGCCAGCCGGAGATTGATGCAACAGCATGGGTTGCGCGCCGACCAGGTGGCCCAGGTGCGCGGCTTTGCCGACCAGCAGCCGCGAAACACAAAAGATCCCGGCGATCCATCCAACCGGAGAATTTCGGTCATCGTGCAGTATCTGGAAAAGAAGCCAACGCCGGCCGGTGACGCCGACAAGACGAACGGCGCACCAACTGTCCCCGCCGCGGGGAAGACCGCCAGACCACCAGCGACGCCGGAGAAGAAGCCGTAGCAGAATACTGCCGGATCTCTGATTAATTCGTGGAGTGGTGGTGGGGAAGCATCACTTTCACCAGGCAGCCGCGCGTATTCTGCCGGTTCGTCAATTCGACGGAGCCGCCGTGCGCCTCGGCAATCTGCCGCGACAAAACCAGCCCAATGCCCGAGCCTCCCGGCTTAGTCGTGTAAAACGGCACGAACGCATTGCTGGGGTTGAGCAGGCCGATGCCGTTGTCCTCGACCATGAGCGCGACTTTGCGATCGAAGTGCTCCCAGCGCATGCTGACGCGAGGAGGCGCAGGTTCGGTTCCGGCCTGCGAGGACTGCGCCTGCTCCAGCGCAGCATCGACCGCATTGCGCACCAGGTTAATGAGCATCTGCTCGATCAGATCGGGATCAACGGTCAGAACAAGGTCAGGGCCGGGCTCGATCCCGACATGCAGTCGAGTCTCCAGCGCGGCGACGCGCTCCATAAGCGGACGCAGTTCAATCGGCTGCAGGGTTGGTGAGGGCATTTGCGCCAGCCGACGGTAAGACTGCAGGAAGCGGTGCAAAGAAGCGGTCCGCGATTCGATGATATTCAGGCCACGCTGAAAGTCGGCGTTCTGCGCGTCGGGCAGCTCAGGCAACGGCAAACGCGATGACAGGCTCCCGGAAATGGAGATGATAGGTGCCAGCGAGTTGTTCAATTCATGGCCCAGCACGCGGATCAGACGCTGCCAGGCGCTGCGCTCCTCTTCGCGCAGGGCGCGGCTTACATCGGACAGCACGATGAGCGTATGGGGCACGCCGTTCTGCCGGAACGATCTCTTGCGCACCATCCAGCGCGCATTGGGCGCCGAGTAGGGCAGCGACACCAGCGTTTCATTCCTGGCGTCGAAGCAGGCATTGAGTTCGAGCTCGACCGCGGTCTTGCCCAGCAGCCGCGCGGCGGGCTGCTGCAACAGGCGTTCACCGGCCGCATTCATCAGACGCAAAACGTGATGAGGATCGAAGGTGAACAGCGGCGTGTCAATTTCTTCCACCACGCGGCGCAACAACGCAGTGGCCTCGATCGTCTGAATACGCTGCTCGGTCAGGATGTCGGCGAGAGAATTGATTTCGAGCGCGAGCTCGCCCAGCGCGTCATTGGGAGCGGCCCCGCGAGCGCGAAAGGAATAATCTTCTTCGCGCAAAGCGCCGACCACATTGGCGAGCGTCTGCAGCGGGCGGACAATCTGATCGAGCAAGGCCAGCGTCAGCACCAGCCATAAGAAGAATTCGAGGACGGTCAGGGAGATCTTTATGTCGCGGGTCCAATCCCGAGTCCAGACGAGAGTGGTGCCGAAGGCGACTCCGGGCAGCGCAGCCAGGATAGCGAACAGCAGGATGCGTTTTTCGTAAAGCAGCCTGAAGTGTTGCGTTCGAGGGGTGACAGTTCGCGCCGCGGGCTTGCGGTCCCCATCGAGCGCCGAGCTCGCACCCGATGGGTTGATAGGGTTGGAGTAATCGCCGCCCGAGCTAGAGTCCATAGCGTTCCATCCGGCGATACAGCGCGCCGCGACTGAGGCCCAGCGCTTCCGCCGCCTGGCTTACGTTGCCATGAAAGCGTTGCAGGGCCTTGCGAACCAGAATGCCCTCGACCTCTTCAATGCTGAGCTCTTCCAAGTTCTGCCCACCCGCGCGTTGCTGCACATTCAGACCGAGGTCCGACACTTGAATCTCGCCGGTGTGGCACATGAGCACGGCGCGCTCCAGTGTGTGCTCCAGCTCGCGAACGTTTCCCGGCCACGCATATTGCATCATGGCTTGCAGAGCAGCCGCCGCAAATCCGGTTACCGGAGCACGGTAGCGGGTGGCATAGCGCGAGAGGAAGTGCGCCGCAAGCGCGGGAATATCTTCGCGGCGTTCGCGCAGCGCGGGCACATGGATCTCGACCGTATTCAGGCGGAACAGCAGATCCTCGCGGAAATTGCCGGCGGCGATGGCGTCTTGCAAACTGATATTGGTGGCGGAGATGACGCGCACATCGATGCGCTTGGTGCGCGAGGAGCCAACCCGCTCGATCTCGCCGCTCTCCAGCACGCGCAACAGCTTGGCTTGCTGGCGGATGGGAACGTTGCCGATTTCATCCAGAAAGATGGTGCCGTTGTCGGCCAACTCGAAGCGTCCGATGCGGTCGGTGCGGGCATCAGTGAAGGCGCCTTTCACGTGTCCGAACAGCTCGCTCTCGAAGGTACCCTCGGGCAACGCTCCGGTGTTGACTGCGACCAGCGGCATGGCAGCGCGGGCTGACAAGGCATGCAGAGTTTGCGCCACCACTTCTTTGCCGGTGCCATGTTCGCCGGTGACCAGCACGTTGGCGTCGGAGGGCCCGATGCGCGCGATGGTCTGCAAGACGGGCTGCATGGCAGGCGCGGCCGCGATGAATTCGGGACGGCCTTGGGCGCGTAGCAAGCGAGCTTCCGCTTCCAATTGCTGGGTTCGCTGCAGGGCCCGATACAGTTCGACCTGGGTGCGCAGGATCGCCAGCAGGCGTTCGTTCTCCCACGGTTTCTGGATGAAGTCGCGGGCGCCGCGGCGCATGGCTTCGACGGCAAGTCCCACGTTGCCCCAGGCAGTCATGACGATTACCGGGATGCTGCTGTCGATGGCCACGATTTCGGAAAGCAGGTCGAGACCCTCCTGGCCGGAGGTAGTGTCGCGGGTGTAATTCAGATCGATGAGAACGGCATCGTAGAACTCGGTAGCCAAAGCTTCGCGAACCGCTGCTGGAGATTTTGCGGTATCGACCACGAAGCCGGCGGGACGCAGCAGCAGTTCGATAGCTTCGAGGATGTGCGGCTGATCGTCAGCCGCGAGGATGCGACCGGTGCGCCGGCGATCGTGGCCGTCGCTGACTGAATCGCGCGCCGTCCCCGGGTTGGATTGACTTTGAGTTCGCGGCAAATTGCTCTCCCTCAAGGTGCGGTGCCGTCCACCGCATTCTGAACTTGAATGCCATTCTCTTCCAGCGTGGTTCCGGTTGCACGCTGCAACTCCAGCCTGGACTTCTGGTAGGCAGTGCTGGCATTGACCAGGTCCAGTTCGGCCAGGGCGAGATCACGCTGCGCGGTGAGCGTCTGGAAGTTCGATCCCGCTCCCAGCGACTGCTCCTTCTGCATGATGGTGAATGTCTTCTCGGCCAGATCACGTCCCTTTTGCGCCGCCTGAACGCGAGCGCGGCCCTGCTCCAGCGCGTACTCCGCATTGCGTACTTCGATGCGAATCTGCTTCTTCAGTTGCTGCTCCCGCATTTGGGCCTGGCGATATTCCAGCTCGGAACGATATTGGTCGGCCTTGGCCACTCGATTGCGAATGGGAATGTTCAGATTAAGCCCAACGAAATAGTCGGGGGAAGAGTTATTGAAAGCGTCCTGAAAACCTCCCCACCAGTTCGAAGGTAGGAGCGTGCTGTTGGTGGTGTAGTAGAAGGGATTCAGATCGCCTGCCAGTCCCGTGCCGCCATAGAATCCCACCAGAGTCAGGACGGGCAGCAAGGCATTCGTCGCCGCCTTGCGGGTGATCTCGCGGTTCTGCAAATCGATGTCCGATTCGGAAAGCTCGGGACGATCCAGCAAGGCCTGCGCGATCAGGTCCTGGGTAGGCTTCTCGGGAATCATCTCAATTTGGTCAAGACGGTCCGTAGGCACCACCGGCATGGATTCGAGCGTGGGATCGTCCAGGTTCTTAGTGAGCGCGTTCTTGATTAAGGATTCCTGCAACTGAAGATTGGTCTTGGCGACTGTCAGGTCCTGATCACGCCGGGAGACTTCGGCCTCGGCGCGCATTACGTCCATCGCGGGGATGGCCTCCAGCTGCAGCTGTTTCTTGGCGTTTTCGAAGTTCTGCTGGGCGAAGGCGAACGATTGCTCATTGACCTTTTCTTCCTGGTAGGCGCTGACCAGGTCCCAGTAGATGTTGGCGATCTGGGTCATGGTTGCGATCACCTGAGTCTTGAACGCGATGTCGGAGATCTTCTTGTTGTTCTTGGCGATGCGCAGATAACGAAGATTGGGGCCCGTCCCAAATCCCGCCAGCAACTGCTGCTGGACGGTGAAGCGATAATAGGTGCCTAGCTGCGGCGTCAGACCCTGGAAAATGCTGTTGGTCGTGTTCCGGTTGTTGTCCACCTCCAAGCTAAGGCTGGTTCCGGTGGGGAACGCCTGGCTGTAGTTAAGATTGACCTGGCCGGTATTGTTTTGCAATTCCGGCACGCCGTAGAGCTGCAGGTTCGACAATGGTAGTGACTGATGCTCCAGTCCGGTGATGGCGGTGAGAATCGGATCGTAAGACGATACATTGGTTCCGATACCGAGGGTGGATTGCACCAGGCCCGAAGCTCCGGCTCCGGCGCCGCCCGCGCCGCCGGTCGTGCCGCCGGCTCCCGCGCCAGGAGCGCCCGCTCCGAAGCCGCCCACGCCTCCTCCGGGAGTGCCTTGCACTACGCCCGTATTCACTCCGCGAAAGAAGCCGCCGGCCTTGGTGCGCAAGATGTCGGTATCGGCGATGGGCAAGTTGTAGCGCGCAATCGCCAAGTCGAGATTGTTCTCCAGCGCCAGAGCGATGGCATCCTGCAGCGAAATGTAAAGCTTGCCATCGCGCATGAGTTGCTGCAGCCGTGGTGAGTTGGCCAGGTTAGGCTTCGGCACCAGGCTGGGAGCGTAGGCCTTGATCGGGTTGTGAGAATGCGGGATGGCCAGGTTAGGCGGCGTACGGACCGACAGCGGCGCCGGAGGTGTTGGCGATGCCGCCGGCGCCGGCTGCGGGGTCGGCGCGTTCGGCGTTTCCTGCTGCGCCTGCGCGCTGATCAGTAGAGCATATAGCAGCCAAGCCAGAATGGAAGACCGGGACAGGCAGGCGATCATGAACGGACCGCCTCCCCACCTGCCGCAATGGCTGGATTGGCGGTATCGCCGACCAGCCAAGCATCGCGCATCTGAATGGTGCGCGATCCGTACGAGGCATTGACGTCGGAGTGCGTGACCTGCACGATGGTCGTGCCCTCGCGGTTGAGCGCGGTAAACATCTCCATGATCTCTCTTGCCTGGCTGGAATGAAGGTTGCCCGTCGGCTCGTCAGCCAAGAGCAACGCTGGCTTGTGAATGACCGCGCGGGCAATGCCCACCAACTGTTGCTGTCCGCCGGAGAGCTGGTTAGGATACAAGTCTTTCTTGGCGACGATCTGGAAATGGTCCAGAGTTTCGGCCACCATACCCTGTCTCTGACTGCGTGGTATGTCCTTGTACGACAGCGGCAGGTCGATGTTCTCCTGCACCGTCAAGTCGTCGAGCAGGTGATAGCTCTGGAAGACCATGCCGATCTTGCGCTTGGCCAACTCGGCGCGGTCCTTGCGCTTCATCAGATGGACCGGCTGTTCGCCAAACCAATATTCGCCGGCCCATTGGTCGTCGAGCAGGGCCAGCGCGTTCAGCAGCGACGACTTCCCCGCTCCCGATGGGCCCATGATGGTAATGAACTCGCCCTCTTGAATGGTGAGATCGACGCGGCGCAAGACCCAGGTCTGCCCCGCTCCGGTTTTGTAACTGCGTTCGACGTTTTTCAGTTGGATCATAAAAATGGCACTTAGCACTTCCGGCGGTGAAGCCGGGATTCTTGCGTAGCTGACGGAAGGCGTATCGCAGATATTGAAGAAGTCCAGTCCTGATTGTCGCTTTTCGCTACTCGCTCTTCGCCTTTCGCTAAATCCAAGTACCGTTCTTCTTTTCGCGGGTGGCTCTTAACAGTCAACCAACAAGAATGGCAGCTGGAGAACCAAGTTATCCGTAAGGGCGCAGCTAAAGGCCAGGAGCTAATAGCTAAGAGCCGAAGCTAGCCGCTAGTTGCCAGTTGCTGGTTCCTGTCGTGCTACTGCGTCTCCTGCATCAGTCTGCGAAGTTCTTCTTCCGCGACCACTTTTCCGTCGAACAGGTGAACTTCCCGCTCGGCGTGGGCCGCAAAACGGGGATCGTGGGTCACCATGCAGATGGTTGCACCTTCGCGATGCAGCTTTTGCAGCAGCTCCATCACCGCTTCGCCGTTACGCGAATCCAGGTTTCCCGTAGGCTCGTCGGCCAGCAGGATGGAAGGCGATCCGGCCAGCGCTCGCGCCACCGCAACGCGTTGCTGCTGACCGCCGGAAAGCTGCGACGGGTAGTGGCGCAGGCGGTGCGCCATGCCGACGCGCTCCAACGAATCGAGCACGCGACGCTTGCGTTCGGCGCTGGGCATGCCATCGCGATAGGTCAGGGGCAGCTCAACATTCTCGTAGACAGTGAGATCGCCGATGAGGTTGAAACTCTGGAAGATGAAGCCGATCTCGCGATTGCGAATGCGCGAGCGGTCGCTGAAGTCAAGATTGGCCACCGGCTGGCCGTTGAGGTTGTAGTTGCCTCCGGTCGGCGTGTCCAGGAGTCCAATGATGGAGAGCAGCGTGGATTTGCCGCAGCCCGAAGGGCCGGACATGGCGACATACTCGCCCTTGCCAATCTTGAGGTGGACGCCGGCGAGAGCGTGGGTTTCGACCTCGTCGGTGTAGAAAACCTTAGTCATGTTTTCGATTTCGATCAGCGGGGTTGCTTCGCTCATATTGTTGTCCATTCTTGATTAGCTATCGGCTATCAGCTGTCAGCTCTCAGCTTTATCTTTGGGGTCGACTCGCTTTCGCGCCTCACTCGCAATTACGCACGCCGTGTGATCCGTGTTCCCTGACGATTTGCACCATCCATCTTGTCAATCAGCGTCTGCCCTTTGCGACGAGCCAGCCCTGAGGAGATTTTGCTGACAGCCGATAGCTGACGGCTGATAGCTCACACCTACTCCAGCCGAACGCGATCGGTGTTGTCCCAACGCGACATGTCGGAAAGGATGACGGTGTCGCCTTCCTTCAATCCAGCATCGATCTGGATCTGGTTCACCGACGCGCGACCGGTCTTTACCTGAACGCGAACCGCGCCGTTGCCTGTAGGATCGAGCTTGAACATGGAGATGGTGCTACTCTCCTGCCCGAATGCCGGACGGCCCACATAAAGCACGTGCTCCAGCCGCTCCAGATCGATGGTTCCGTCGACGCTCAAGTCAGGACGCGCGCCTTTAGGCAGCTCGCCGGTCAGCTTTACGTCCACCGTGACGGTACCGTTCTGCACTGCCGGATCGACGCGACTGACTTCTCCGGCGATTACACCGTTGTGCGTGTCGATGGAGGCGGGCTCGCCGATCTGCACATCGCGCGCCTGGGTTTCTGGAATCTTCAACTCCGCCATCAAATGATTGGGCTGAACAATTTTGGCCAACTCGGTTCCGGGCAGAACGTGCTGCCCAACCTGCAGCGGCAGTTCGACGAGAACGCCATCGACCCCAGCCTGAACTTTGAGGCGCTGCAACTGAGTCTGCTTCAGCTCAGCCAACGCGCGCAGCTCTTCAACCTTGGCCTGCTGCACCGCAAGTTCCGAGACAATCGCTTTTTCGTTAATCTTTAGCCGTTCGGCTTCGATGTTGTCGCGCGTGGTCATCTCTTGCGCTTTGCCGGCGGAGGCCTTCGCCGCCAAGCCGGATATCACGCCGAGATCGTAAAGCGATTTGTCGGTCTGGGCCTGGCGCTGGGCTTCGTTGAAGTCGGCATTGACGGTGGCCGCTCCCGCCTTCTGGGTCATCAGGTCGCTGTCGAGCTTGACCTTCAGACTCTGGTACTCAGCCTGCGCGGCTTTCACCTGCAGTGAAGCGTCGAGCGCTTCCTGCTCCAGTTGCGGATTGACCATCTCGACCAGGACGGTGTTGGCCTCAACCTGCGAGCCGGGAAGTTGGTCGATGCGAATGACGGTGGCTTCGGTCTCGGCTGGAATCTGGCGAACATCTTCATGACTGGGGATCAGCGAGCCCAGACCGCGGACCTGACGCAGCATGGAGCCGCGCTTGACGGTATCAGTCCAAACCGTGCTGCGATCGACGGTGGGCGCGGCCGGCTTGAGCCGCGAAATTCCGACCGTGACTCCCACCAGAACTAGCAGCGCGACAATCGACCAGATGATCTGGCGGCGGCGCTTCTGGCGTTTAATTTCGGGACGAGCGATATCCATTGCAGTATTCCTTGGTGCAAGCGGGGCACCATTCCGGGACAAGCTTAACTATTGCGATGCGAAGCGGTTAGGCACGTCGCGGGATTTGCGGACTGAGTCGCTGTGTCCCCTCACGGATTGCAGTGTCCGATATTGGACACGGTTTGTCCAGCGCTTAAGTTCCGGACGGTGGGTCGCGGATTTTTGGCAGGTCTGTAGAATCAGGATGGCCCGAGCATGAACGCGTCAGCTCCAGAGATCGCGATCCCCGCAGTGCAATCCCGCGCTGCGCCCGGCCGGCTGACTTCGCTCGACATTTTTCGCGGCGCCACCATCGCGTTCATGATCGTGGTCAACAGCCAGACCAGCGAGGAAGCCTACTGGCCGCTGCGCCATGCCAACTGGAATGGCTGGACGCCGACCGACCTGGTGTTTCCGTTCTTCCTCTTTATTGTAGGGGTGTCGCTGGTCCTATCGTTCCAGTCGAGACTGGCGCGGGGTTTCTCCAGACGCACCCTGGTGCTGCACACGGTGCGGCGCAGCGCGATCCTGTTTGCGATTGGGTTGGCGCTGAATGGCCTGGGCTCGCGGTCGCTGGAGAGTTGGCGAATTCCCGGCGTGTTGCAGCGCATCGCGATTGCCTATTGCGCGGCGGCGCTGATCACGCTGTACTCGGGAACGCGCGCTCGCGTGGCATGGATTGCTGCATTGCTGCTGGGCTACTGGATCGTGATGCGGTTTGTGCCGGTGCCCGGATTCGGCGTGCCGGGACGCGATATTCCGCTGCTGCATCCCGACGCGAACCTGGCCGCATACCTCGACCGCAAATTGATGCTGGGACATTTGTGGGAGCCGACGCGCGATCCGGAAGGAGTGCTCAGCACGTTGCCGGCAATCGCGACGGCGCTGTGTGGAGTGTTGACCGGCGAGTGGTTGCGATCAGAACGCGAGCCGCGACAAAAGGCCGGGGGCATGTTCCTGGTTGGCGTGGCCGGCATCGTCGCAGGAGAGCTTTGGGGAATCTGGTTTCCGATCAACAAGAAGTTGTGGACAAGCTCTTACGTGGTCTTCACGGCGGGGTGCGCGCTGATGTGCCTGGCGATCTGCTACTGGGTGATCGACATCAAGTTGCATCGTGGCTGGTGGAGCAAGCCGTTCCTCATCTTGGGCAGCAATGCGATCGCCGCGTATGTGATAGCTGAATTGCTCGGCGGATGGCTGAGTTGGAAGGGATACGTTTTTCTGCGCTCGCTCGGTTCGCCGGCCATGGAGTCGCTGTTGCACTCGCTGGTGGTTTTGGGCTTATGTTTCCTGCCAATTTGGTGGATGTACCGGCGGAAGATTTTCCTGAAGATTTGAGCGCTGGGGTTCACGCTCTGGCAGATGGTGCGCTGCGGCTCGGAATAGCATCGCTACATTATTGGTACGGCACGCCCTTCCACAAGCTCAGAGCCGAATGGGCCCTGACGAGTGGGCGCCTCGCAAACACCATTGCACCCCCTCTTGCGCGAGTCTCTGAACCCGTCCGTTATCGTTCGATATGGATGCCGCTGCTATAGACCCCATATCCGCTGCCATAATGTTTGATGCAAGATTGGCCGTTGTATTTAACGTCGTAACTGAAATAGCACTGGGTGGCATCGGCACCAGCCTTACAGGCGTCCACCGCCGAAGGACCAACCGCAAAGGGGCCCTTATTGGTTCCGCTCTGGGTGCCCGCTTTGTCGACGACGATGGGAGTGGTTACGGCATTACCACTACTGTCGACCAGGGGATAAGGATTGAAGGGAAACGCAACCTGATAGGTGTTGGGATCGCCGGCACTGGCAGTCCAATCCACGGTGCCGTTACTGGCGACGGCCACCCACCCAATATTGGCAAAACAGCTGGGAATCGGATTGTTGGCATCCATTCCGATTCGTATGGTCGGATGCGGGAGGAACGTCTTCTGACTTGTTTCCGATTTCTGACAGCCCAGCGCCAGGAATAGAACTGCAACCGGCAGAATGAAAGCAGCTTTACGAAGATGGGCCATGGATGCAAATTCCTCCGAGAGAACGTTATCACGCGGCGAGTGGCTGTCAAGTCAGCCATCGGTGCGGCGCCGGTTTCTATTCTTCATTTTCCCTCTTCAAGTCCGCTTTGATATTCAAGTTCCGTATCAGCCGATGAAGATAGTTCGGGTGGACGCCCAGCGACTTGGCCGCCTCGGTATAGTTGCCTTTAGTTTGCTTTACCGCATCGGCGATCAGATGCTTCTTCAGCTGGTTGAGCTGGTCGTGGTACCTGGCGCCGCTGTGCTCGACCGGCTGTACTTCCAGCAAAGCTTCCGGCAAATCATCGGGGACAATCTCATCGCCTAGCCCGAGCACGATCGCGTGCTCGATGGCGTTCTCCAATTCGCGCACATTGCCCGGCCAGCTATAGTCCAAGAGCAAGGCACGCGCGTCGGCGGAAATGCCCTTGAGCGATCGCTTGCATTTTTCCGCATACTTGGCGGCGAAATAAATAGCGAGTAACGAGATGTCGTCAGGCCGCTCGCGCAGCGGGGGCACCATCACCGACACCACGTTCAAGCGGTAATAAAGGTCCTGACGAAATTCGCCGTCCTTAATCGCTTCTTCTAAATTCTTATTGGTGGCCGCGATCACGCGAGCGTTGAGCTTGAGAGGACGGGTGCTTCCAACGCGATCGAATTCGTGTTCCTGCAAAGCGCGCAACAGCTTGGCCTGCAGCTGGTGCGCCAGCTCGCCAACCTCATCGAGGAAAACCGTCCCCCCTTCAGCGACTTCCAGCTTGCCTTTCTTGGTGGCGATGGCTCCAGTGAACGAGCCTTTTTCGTGGCCGAACAATTCGCTTTCCAGCAGCGCCTCGGGAATGGCGGCGCAGTTGATGGCCACGAAGGGTTTGTCGGCGCGCGGGCTGTTGCGATGGATGGCGCGCGCCACCAACTCCTTGCCGGTACCGCTTTCGCCGCGGACCAGGACCGTGGAATCGCTTTTGGCAACCCTGGCAATGAAGTTCTGCACCTGGCGCATGGCTTTGCTTTCGCCAATAAGGACGCCGCCCAAGTCCAGTTCCGCCTGCAGACGTCGATTCTCGTTGCGCAGAGTTTCCAGAGCGAGAACGTTTTCCAGCGTTACCGCGGCAATCCCCGCAACCGAGCTGAGGAAGTGGACGTGGTCTTCTTCGAACTTGGTCCGGGAGCCGGCCGCCAGCAGGTAGAGAACTCCGATGGTCCTTTCAACCGCAACCAAGGGAACGCAAAGCACGCTTTCGGAATCGCCGGATTCGGGAGTCGGCCGGCTGAGAATGGCCGAGCGCTCCCACAGAGCGCGCTGCACCAGGTCGCGACGAAGACGTAGCGGAGTGGTGTCTCCCTGTTTCCGGTGCCAGGTGCAACTCGAGCTGGGCTCGTCATCGGCGTGGCGAAGAATCACGATGGCGCCATAGTCGGCCGGGATGACCTCGCCGATCAGTTGCAGCAGCGCCTGTTGCAGCGGTTCCAAGTCGCGAATGGAGTTGATGGTGTTGGCGATCTTGAAGAGTGCATTTAGATCGCGCGCCATCCGGCCAACATCGGTGCCAAAACTTCCCGGCGCGGGATAAGCCTGCAGCTTGGTAGTGGAAAGCAGGTCGACCGGATCGTCCGCTTCGCTGAATTGCACCATGTGCGAGACCAGTTCCTCATCTTCAGTAATGAGGAAGACCAGCTCGCAGTGGCCGGCGCGGATGGTATCACCATGACCCAGGAGTTTGCGGCGCACCGGAATGCCGTTCACGAACGTGCCGTTGTGGCTTTCGAGGTCGACCAGGTGAAAGGCCGCATCGGTTTCACTGATAGCGAAATGCCGGCGTGAGACCGCGCGATCATGCAGGCACAGGTCGTTGGCGGAATCACGACCCACGGAAAGCTGAGTGCCAGCCAGCCGGACGACAGTTCCTTTGGAAGGGCCCGAAACCACGACGACGCGCGAGTCCACGAGTTTCCCCCAGGGCTGCTAGTGTAGCCGGACTAGCGGCAAATTCAAAAGCCTACCTTCACGACAAACCGAAAGGATAGTCACACCTATCCGTTTGGATAGTCAAAATCAGCTGAATTTAACTGGGGAATAAATTCCGCGGCAATGTCAGGTCGCTATCTAGTCATGGATTCAACAATAGAGCCACCCGGGATTGCGGAGCAGAAGTTGGCCCAGTAGTTGCTACTTAACAAAGCAATCGCGGCCCTTATCCGGCCGCCTGGGTTGGCAGCTGAACCGATTCCGAGTTCCGAGCGAGACAGAGGCAGGATCGCTGACCAAGTTCTCCGATGGCCCGGAGATCGTGATTGTGGCAGCTCAACAGTTGCTGAATCACGCCATGGAAAGACCTGGAGTGGGAGCGCTCCAGGTCTTTACCTTTTCTGCAACCGATCGCCGGTCTCGTGTTGCCGCAGCCCAGTAACCGGCGCAAGGCCGTCATTGCCTTTTTCCCCCGCGCCAACTTCGCTTGTGACCTGACGGACGTACCCGCCCATCGTATCCGCATACCCAAGATTCGGCGCCTTCTTGCGTCTGTAGTGTTGGCGCAAGAAACGAAAGCCAACCAGGGAACCCGAGAGATAAGCTCGGCTGTCCTTTTGCGCAGTCCACGCTCCGTCTGCCGGACGACGAAACGGCTCGCTGAGCTGTACTACCTGCGCCCGGCGCTCAACTTGCAACAGAGGCTGAGCCGAAAGCGCACAGAAAGCGAGTCGGTTGATGCCGAACGCGAGCGAACATCAGCAGTTCACTGGCAAGAGCCAGGCCATAGGCCTTTTGCACCAGCGTCCGCGCTCGCACCGGCTCCGCAGTCGGCCAGGAAAGATCCCGCGAAGCTCAAGAAGGCGGTTTTTCCTATGACACCCGAAGCGCTACCGCAATCAACATTCTTAAGGTAGAGCGGGGGAGGGACAGCCTAAAGAACATTACGAGTGACATGCAATGGCCGACGACTTCCAGCCCCGTCATTCCAGCGACAACGCGATGCATCGCGCTGGCGAAGGCTTTGGCGGCGATGGTGACCAATTATGACAGAGGTGCCGCGTTCGGCAAAACGGCCGCTGTGCTATAGTGACAGTGACCGCAACCACCTGAAATCAGGTGACCTAATCACGGGAGAGGTGGCCGAGTGGCTGAAGGCGGCGGTTTGCTAAACCGTTATACGGTCAAAAGCTGTATCGGGGGTTCGAATCCCCCCCTCTCCGCCA
>Ga0182013_10000522_pt1 | contig 53057 bp, 42 predicted proteins | sample 612S2MmetaG_FD_120487 | JGI IMG/M metagenome (GOLD analysis project Ga0182013, IMG submission 120487) | Permafrost microbial communities from Stordalen Mire, Sweden - 612S2M metaG | ecosystem: Environmental > Terrestrial > Soil > Wetlands > Permafrost | place: Sweden: Stordalen | collected...
CAATCGCTCACGTCCGATTTGCGTCCAGGCACGTTGCGCACATGGTGCGCGTTGACCAGGCAAACACGTATGCCCGCCTCTTCCAGGATTTCGTAGGGTGGAATCCAATAAACCCCGGTCGATTCCATCGCCACGGTGCTGATTCTGCAACTCACCAGCCAGGCCGCCATCGCCTGTAACTCGCCGGTGAAAGTCTTGAAACACCGTACCGGCTCCACATCCGATCAGGTGGAACCGCTACGTAGATTTCTGTCGCCTCCACATCAATGCCCGCGGCGTTGGGCTCGATGCACTCCAGACTCAGACCTCTCCCCTTGCCTCTCTGTTGGCTCATCTCTCCTCGCTAAGCTGGGACCGGGCCAGACTTGTGCTTCGGGTAATCTCCTCAACGGGATCGCCAGCCCAGAAGCTCGGCGTCACCTAAAATCGCGATCACAAAATCTGGAGCCATGCTCAGGATCGGGCTCGAAACGCACCAATGAACAGCCAGCCTACTTCCACGACCCCCAGCCTCCCCAGCATATCCTCGCCCCGTCCCCGTTCATCCCATCCGTAACTCGTCGCAGCCGAGTCGGGCTGCTCAGGATGACAACGCCCGAGGAGAGGAGCGCAGAGGGATTTTATCGCAGGCCGCTGTCCGCTTGGACGTTTTTTCCCGCCTGTCCTGCGACGCCATTCCCGGCTGCGGAAATCCAAGCTGAATCACTACCGGGTTGCGGAGGCTAGGGGAGTTTCGCCGCCTCTCGCTCCGGGTTCCAGTGGTCCTTGCCGGCGAGGAAGGTTTTGGGTAGATATTGAGCGGCTTCGGCCGCGGTGAGTTGATGCGACCAGGGAACACGGGCGGATGGGTTGGCGCCGGGGCCGGTGTTCTCAAATTCGGCGTAGCAGGCCAGCGGAGTGCCGGGGGTGTTGCCCCACGGGCTCCAGCCTTCGGGAATTACGCTGGCGGGCAACTCGGAGTGGATGTAGACGACGCGGGAGTAAGGGCGCCAGGGACGGCCGAGGCTGATGGAGGGGCCGGGATTTGCTGACTGGGCAGCCTCGTCGGGACCGGTGGCCTGTTCGATGGCGCTGGTGACTTTGCTGTTGAGGATCACGTAGCCGGTGGTTTGATCGGGCGAGGTGCGCGACTGCGCGGTGAGATAGCCGCGGGCGTTGGAGTGAATCTCGGAGCGATCGAAGACGGCGGTTGCATTGCCGAAGATGAAGTCGACTCCGCCTTCGATGTAGGAGTCGACATAATATTGGCGGCCGTAGTCGGCGAAGAGCGTGTCCTGGTGGCCGAGGAAGCGGCAGTGCTTGAAGATGGAGCGGTCGGCGCGGTCGGCAACGGCGACGGCCTGGCCGGTGTTGCCGGCGGTGTTTTCGAAGGTGATGTTGTCGGCTTCAAAGCCGGTGCCGTTGATCTCGACCGTTTCGGTAAAGAAAGTGCCGCCGGCCTGTTTTGCATTCAGGCTGTTGGTGATGACCACGCCGGAGGGCGACCTGCCCATGCCGATGAGGGTGATGTTGGCGTGATTCTGGGTGACGATCACTCGCTCGTGATAGATGCCGGGAGCAATCTCGATGAAGACGCGGCCGGGCCTGCCGCCGGGCCCGACTCCGGCGAATGGGTGGTGGTCCATGGCCATCTGGATGGTGGGGAATTCGGCGGTTCCCTCGATGCCCGTTTTCACGTCCGGCGAAACGCGGACATGGACATCCTGGGCAATGGCCGGCGAAGCAGTGCTCAGGACGGCGATTGCAATGCACAGCTTCAGGCTGACCGGCAAGAATGCGCTTCTCATGAGTCGTCCTCTCAACACGCCTGGTGAATGTCGAAATCGCGAAAAAACCATCCCTCAGTGGCTAAGGCCGCGATAATTCTTGAGGCTTTACGGCACGACTGAAGTCGTGCCCTTTCAAAACGGCGGCCCAAAGGAGTTCTTCCGCAGCCTGTGAAGTCGTGCCCTTTCAAAACTGCGGGCAAAGGGGGGTTACCGCAGGCTGTGAGGTCATGTCCTTCAAGTCCGGAGTACCAGCGCAGGCCGCTAACGCGCGCTGCCGGCAAGGCTCGAGGCTAGGATGATCAAGACGGCGGTGCTGATGGCTACATAAAGCATGTCACGTTGGCGGGCGAAGCCGACCACGCAGAGTACCACGCGCGCCACCGGCGTAGCGATCAGCAGGATCAGCCCCAGCTGCATGATGCCCGCGGGTTGGAAATGCAGAACGCCGCTGAAGACTCCTGAGAGCGAACTGAGCGCGTGGTCCGGGGCGTGGAAGTGGGAGTAGCTGGGAATCGTTTGCCAGGGATGGCGCAGGTAAAGAAGGGCGCCGATGAAAACCACCACGGCAGAGAGGGTCACGCCGATTTTAAGCATCCCGGCGACGGAGAGCTCCAATTGGTGATCTGTTGGCCTGCTCATCAGATCCTCCCCGAGATGCCGTTATAGATCATCTCGCAGCCGAGCACCGCGATCACAATGGCGAAGATCATTTTGAGAGACGATACACGTGCCTTGACGAGTACGCGGGTGCCGGCCAGCGAGCCCAGAAGCACCCCGAGCATCACCGGCATGGCAATGCCCGGGTCCACGTATCCGCGAGCGAAGTAGATGCCGGCGCTGGCCGCGGCGGTGACGCCGATCATGAAGTTGCTGGTGGTGGTGGAGACTTTGAAGGGCAGCTTCATGGCCTGGTCCATGGCCAGCACCTTGACCGCTCCTGAACCGATGCCCAGCAGTCCCGATAGAGTTCCCGCGCCGAACATCATGCCGAAACCGAGAGGAATGTGCTGCGCGCTGTACGGCGCATCGCCCTTGGGGCCGGATGCGCGGCCAACCAGCTTCAACTTCTCGGCCATCGGGCTGGGCGCACTGGACGGCCGGTCGCTTTTGCCGCGGAAGGAGAGGTAGGCGGACCAGAGCAGCACCACGCCGAAGACAATCGCAATCCAGTGCGTAGTGACTTTGGTAGTGAGCCAGGCGCCCAGGATCGCTCCCAGGGTGGTGGCGACTTCAAGAAACATGCCGATGCGGATATTCGACAGTCCTTCGCGGACATAAGCCACGGCTGCGCCGGAAGAGGTCGCGATGACTGAAACCAGCGACGCGCCCATCGCGTACCGGATATCGACTGCAAAAAGAATGGTCAAGACCGGAACCACAACTACGCCCCCGCCCAGCCCGGTGAGAGCGCCCAGGAAACCCGCCAGGATCGAGGTGAGGAAGAGCAGACCTGTAAAGAGCATCGTAGACATGCGATATCCTTCTCGTGAATAAAGCGCGCGACCGCGTCCACCGGCAAGTTGCAATCCCGTACTCCAGAATGCCACAGGCACTTCCGGTCAGATGCGCCGGCTCCCGCGCAAGCCGTTTTGCCTGGCGCACTGCACCCGAATCGAGGCGCATTTCAACCACTCTGCGTGATAGGCTCCTTAAGGAGCGCAGGTCTCGGGAAGCTGGCTCTATCGAGCTCCAGAATGAGCCCCGGTTTCAGTTTCTCAAGATGGATTCAGCCGGCCGTCCGAAGCCGCTCTCAAAGAAGGAAAACTCATGAACTGTCTCCATTTTGCTGCCATCCTGACGCTGGCGGCTGGAACCGCACTGGCGCAGGCGCCCGCGGTTTCCCAGTCCACCGACTCGCAGCCCGTGGCGCCGCCCACAGCCAAGAGTTTCGACGCGTTGGCCATGGACTTGAGCGCCGATCCCTGCACCGATTTTTACCAGTACGCGTGCGGCAACTGGGTCAAGAACAATCCGGTTCCTTCCGACCAGGTGCGCTGGGCGCGTTCGTTCTCGCTGCTCAGGGAACGCAACCGGTATCTCCTGTGGCAGGAACTGGACGCGGCGGCGAAGGATCCGAAAGACGCTCTGCAGAAGCAATACGGCGCCTATTATGCCGCGTGCATGAACACCGCGGTGGTGGAAGAGAAGGGTATGACGCCCATCCAGCCGTCCTGGGATGAGATTGCCGGCCTCAAAGACGCCAAGGGGCTTCCGTTGCTGCTCAGCGAGCTTGAGAACCAGGGAACTCCAGACGGCTTCTTCGAATTCGGCGTAAGCCAGGACGAAAAGGACTCGTCGAAGCAGATCGCAGAGCTGTTTCAGGGCGGCCTCTCGCTGCCCGACCGCGACTATTACATCGTGGATTCGAAGCGTTTCACGACCATTCGGGCGCAATACATCGAGCACCTGAAGAAGATGTTTACCCTGGCCGGCGACTCACCCGACGCGGCGGCGAAGGAAGCAGCCGCGGTGATGGAAATTGAGACGGCGATGGCCAAGGCGTCCTTGAGCCGCACCGACTTGCGCGATCCGGAGAAGCGGTATCACATTTACACGCTGGTCGATTTTGAGAAGCAGACGCCGAATTTCGATTGGAGCGAGTACTTCCACTCCATCGGCATCGGCCATTTCGACACGCTGAATGTGGGCACGCCCGATTACTTCAAGGCGCTCGACGGCCTGATTCAAAGCGAGCCGCTGGACGCGTGGAAGAGCTATTTGCGCTGGCACGTGCTGCACGGACAGGCGGAGGAGCTGCCCAAGGCGTTTTTCGATGAGAACTTCAACTTCTTCTCGCATACGCTGGCCGGGCAGGCGGAGCCGCAGGCGCGCTGGAAGCAGTGTTCCTCGATGACCGACCAGGCGCTGGGCGAAGCGGTAGGGCAGGACTGGGTGAAGCGGAACTTCCCGCCCGCGGCCAAAGAGAGCATGGACAAGCTGGTGGCCGCGCTCGAAAAATCGCTGGGCGACGATATCAAGGGTTTGCCCTGGATGTCGGACGCCACCAAGAAGGCCGCCGAGGAGAAGCTGGCCATGATTCGGAACAAGATCGGCTATCCGGAAAAATGGCGCGACTATTCAAGCGTGAAGGTGAGCCCGACGGACCTGATCGGGAATGTGCATCACTCGGCCGTCTACGAGCGCAACTACAACTTCGCCAAGCTGGGCAAGCCTGTGGACGAGAAGGAGTGGGGCATGACGCCGCCCACGGTCAACGCGTATTACGATCCGTCGTTCAACGACATCAATTTCCCGGCGGGGATCCTGCAGCCGCCGTTTTTTGATTTCAAGATCGATCCGGCGGTGAACTTTGGCGGCATCGGGGTGGTGATCGGGCACGAGATGACGCATGGGTTCGACGACGAAGGCTCGCAGTACGACGGCAAGGGCAACCTGCGCGAGTGGCAGACTCCGGAAGACCGCAAGGCATTTACAGAGCGCACCGATTGCGTGGCCAACGAGTACAGCGGCTTTGAGGCGGCTCCGGCCAAGGGCGACACGCCCGCACAGCACCTGAACGGGAAACTCACACTGGGCGAGAACACGGCGGACAATGGCGGCCTTCGCATTGCGTACATGGCGCTGCTCGACACGCTGGCCGAGGAAGGCAAGTCGATTGACGAGAAGATCGACGGCTACACGGAGGCGCAGCGTTATTTCATCGGCTTTGCGCAGGTGTGGTGCCAGAACCAGAGAGACGAGGCGGCGCGGCAGGCGGCACTGGTGGATCCTCACTCGCCGGGCCGGTGGCGGGTGAACGGCAGCGTGCAGAACTTCGAAGAGTTCGGAAAGGCCTTTGGCTGCAAGAAGGGCCAGCCGATGTACCCGGTGAACTCCTGCCGGGTGTGGTAAGGGCGGCGGGTCTGCCGTTCCCGGATCACGGGGCGCCCCAGGGGCGCAGGGTGAGAGCCCTGCGCGTCCCAATTGGAATTCGATTTTTCGAGGGTCCGCGGGTTGACCTTTGACTTTCCTTTAACGTCCAATTCGCGTCGGCACCCAATAGATTATGATCGAAAGACAGCGGAACCACAGATAAGATCATCCTCCGTGTCGGGTGCGTCACCGGCAAATTGTGCGGTTTTGCCCAGTCTCGGTTTGAAACTAGGCACAATGCACCCTCGGCTTTTACAATGCAACAGGGACCCGTCCCAACCCAGCAATGCTGCGGAACGATCAAACTTGGCGGCACACGCCTGACCAGGATGAAGGAATCGCATGAAGTTTACGAAATTCGGCAAGGCGCTTCTAGTGTGCGCTCTTTCGGTGGGCGTTATATTCGGCGTGAGCTCTTGCATTCGGAGTTATACAGTCGGCTTTTTCTATGTGACGGGTACAGTGACGGCCCAGTCCGGCAACAACGGAATCATCAGCGGCTACAAGATTGACCACAACACGGGGAAACTGACTCCCATCAATGGCCTGCCGGTATCGACGGGCGGCGCCAATCCGGTCCGCGCCGTCCTGCTTACGGGTAGCCGGTTCGTATACGTATTGAACCGCGGCACGAATTCGGCGGGAAATGGGGCCTGCACCACCGCCGATCCCTGCCAGAACTCCAATATCACCCAGTTCGCGGTGGGCGGAAACGGCGTGCTTACCTACCAGGAGACGTTTTACACACAGGGCATAAATCCGTTTCGCCTGATCGGCGACCCGTCGGGCAACTTTCTTCTGGCGCTTGACCACGATTCTCCCTCCAGTGCGGCGTGCGGTCTTGCCCTGGGAAGTTCGGTTACGGCCTGCGGCGATGTGACCGTCTTCTCGGTCAACCAGACCACCGGCCGGCTGAGCCTGATTCAGAACACGGCCGTGACCCAGGCCAACTGCCCCACCAGCCTGATTACCTGCCCGCTGACTTACTTTCCGGTTCCGGCGAATCCGATCGATTTCGTCCTCACCAGCGGCTATCTGCTCACGCTGAGCGGTACGCCGTCCAGCGGCGACTACGTCTACCCCTACGCCTACTCGTCTTCCGGCGGCCAGTTGACCTTGAGCCAGAATGCGGCACAGCCGCTGACCAATGCTTCTGACGGCGCGGGGAGTTGCAGCGACGGCGTCGCCACAAGCGCGCCAGGACTCGTTGACTGTGCGACGGCTATCGTGAGCGCAAGCAGCGTCATCTACGTGCTCGACAACGAACCCATCACAGGAACTACGTACGGTGGCAGCTCTGTTTCGTCGCCCAGCCAGATTCTGCCCTTCACCGTGGGCACCGGCGGCGCCCTTCAGGCAGATACGGGCGGAATCATTCCCGACGATCCCACGCTTTCCAATCCGATCTATCTGATGGTGGAGTCCAAGGGCAAGTACCTGTATGTGGCCAACCAGGGGAATGACGTCACAGGCAATAACCCTGAGAGCGGCATCGCGGCCTACACGATCTACACTTCGCCGGCTTACCAGTTGGGCTTTGTCTCAGACGAGCCGTTCGGTTCCGGATCAGGTCCGCAGTGCATCGTCGAAGATCCCTCCAACCAGTTTATTTACGAGGCCAATCAATACGATTCGACGATTACGGGCCGGGTGCTCGATCCAACTTCGGGAGAATTGGACGACATGCGATCCACCAGCACCTATACGCTCGAGGGACCGCCTACCTGGTGCTTTGTGGACGGACGTACGGGATAGACGGCCGCCGCAGTGGCGGGCTGCAATGGCCGGCTGCGGCCCTTAAACAGGCAGAGGCAATGCAGCCGATGTGACACTAAATGGCCGGCTGGCCCTATTCAGGCTCCGGAGCGTGCGGCGCCAGCAAGTGATGTAGCCGGAACCCGGTGTGGCTCGTTGGGAGCCGCGCGGGATTCGAGTTCAAACCGATTTTCAGGGGCTTTCTTTCCGGCCCGTTGATGAAAGATGCGCATGAAGCTCAACAAATCGAGCCAGCTCGCACTGGTTTCCGCGGCCGGTTTTCTGGCAGCCATTCTCGTTACCGCCTGCTCGCAGCTTACCCAGACGCTTACCGTGGATTTTGTTTATGTAGCCACGTCGAAGGCCGCCGGAGCCAACAACTACGGCGAGATCAACGTGTTTGAGATCGACTCCGAGTCCGGTCACATGCGCCAGATTCCATCCTCGCCATTTCCCTCGGCAGGGCGCGACCCAGTGGCCGAAGCCGTCTCGGCCGACAACGAAGACCTGTTTGTAGCCAACCAGGATGACAACACGATTGTCCAGTTCGTCATCGGCACCGACGGGAAACTGTACCCGTACAACACGGTGAATACGCCGGGAATCTTCCCGCTCGCCCTGGCGACCAACAAAACGAATCTCTTCGTGGTGGACACTTATGAGCCGCTCCCCATCTGCTCCACGGCCGATCCGTGCTCGGGTTCGATAGCCGTATATCCGCTTTCGACGGCCACCAGCAGTGCGCCGGTCACATTGGGCTCGCCGGCGGTCAACCCTTCAGTGGGCGCCAGTTACTGGCCGTTGACGGTTCCTAGCGCACCATCCGACGTTATCGTGCCCACGGCCGTCAACGTTTTGGCCTCCGGCGCGTATGTCTACGTCACCGCCTATGACTCTTCGGTAACCCCCAACAGGGGCTATGTCTTCGGATTCGCAGTCGGCTCCGGCGGGACCCTCACACCGCTCAACGGCGGCGTGCCGCATGATATGGGGATTGGCAGCAAGGGACTTGGCATTCGTCCCTCGGCGATTGCGAGCGATCCAACCAGCACCTACGTTTATGTGACGGATTCCACCAACGGCATTGTGGTCGGTTACTCGGTCTCATCCGGGGTACTTAATCTAATAGGCGACACTCCCGCCGGCGGACAGCCCTCGGCCATCGTTTCCGATCCCGCTTACCCATATATCTATGTGGCCAATTCCCTTGACGCCACGGTGAACGCCTACTCGATGAGTAACGGCGCCCTCACCAACCTGGGCACGTACCAGACGGGCCTGCAGCCGGTGGCGATCGGAATCGACCCCTCGACCCAGCACTTCCTTTACACAGTCAACTTTCTCAGCAACACCGTTTCCGGCTTCGAGCTGAGCCCGACTGCCGGAACGCTCGTGAATACGCAGTTTTCTCCCTATGGGACCGATGCTCAGCCCACCGCCGTTGCAGCCATTCCTCACAAAGGCACGGGGGCCGGTGTCACGCCCTGAGAAGCTGCATGATCCAGGGTTTTCGCTTAGCAGCACCCCGTAACTGGCTTTTACAATGGGTACGGGTAACCAAAAACGAGTTTCTCCGGGGCTTGAAGCAAGACGGGCCCATGACGAAGGAAGCGCATGAAGTTCAACAAATTGAGCCAGCTCTTTCTGGTCTCTACGATCGGCCTGATACTGGCCACATATTTGTCTGCCTGCAATCTGGTGACCATCGACTTCGTGTTCGTTGCCGCTTCGGGCGGCACTACGGCCGGAAGCACGGGACAGATTTATACTTACGCGGCTGACGCCGAGTCCGGCGCCCTTCGCGAAGGCGCGCCGACAGTCCCCTCCGGCGGGAGTTCCCCGGTGGCCATGGCCGTCAATTCGCTTTACACCGATCTCTACGTGGCAAACCAAAGCAACGCCTCGGTGGTTCACTTCGCCATTGCCTCGAATGGCGTGTTGACCCAGAAGGATACGATTACCACCACCACCACCCCGGTTTCGCTGGCGGTCAACCCGGCGGGCACCTACCTCTATGTGATTACGGGAACAACCTCGGCAACTCTCACCGAATATGCGCTCAGTTCCGGCACGATCGGTTCGGCCAGCGCGCAGACCGCCTTGACGGTTCCTGGCTATGGCGGCGACACCATCATCCCCACCGGGGTGAGTGTCCTGGCCAACGGCGACTCGGTTTATGTCACTGCTTATGATAAGTCGGCTTATAATCCCGGCGGATCGACTTCGAGCAATGCCAACCCGGGCTGGGTGTTCGGCTTCGAGATCGGGTCCAGCGGCGGATTGACGGCCACAACCGGGAGCCCGTATGAAGCAGGCGTCAAGCCAAGCGCCATCACCTCGGATCCGACCAACCGGTTTGTCTATGTGACCGACTTTGCCTCCAATGAGCTGATCGGCTACACCATCCGAAGCGCTGGGGCACTTGATTTCCTGGTCAACGGACCCTTCAAAACCGGCAACGAACCGACCAGCCTGGTGATCGACCCGCGCGGCATCTACATTTATCTCTCGAACTCTCTGGACTCGACGGTATCCGCGTACACGATTGCGCTGCCCACCGGAACCCCCTCGGCGGTTGTGAGCACCACGGGGAGCCAGTTGAATGCCACGGACACGCAGCCGGTTTCAATCGTGGTGGAGCCGTCGCTTGGCCGTTTTGTGTATACCGCCAACCATCTTGGCAATTCGGTCTCCGGCTTCCGGCTGAATCCGAACACCGGCGCGCTGCAGACGGCCCAGGCAACGCCCTACCCGACGGGAGAAAGCCCAACCGCAATCGTCGCTGTTCCCCACGGCAACCATGCCATCCAAACTGTGACGCCGTAGTACTGGAAGCGGCCTTATTTGTGAAGAGCCCAGCCTCGCGGCTGGGTTTTTCTTTTGGTGTTGCATAGGCTGCGGCGAGTGGCGCGGCTTTTTCGGCGTCAGTTAAGGCCGCCAAACGGCGAGGGCTGAACTGCCCTCGCCGTTTGGCAACATCTGTGGCCCGGCGATGTGTTCCTGCGAAGGAAATTTCTTGTCGCCGGCCCTGCGGGACTCCGGAGTCCACTTGCGCAATTCGATTCCCCGCGCTGATGCCGGGGGCTAACAACCACTGCGCCTACGGCGCGCACGGCGCGGGTGCAGCCTCACTTCCACACCTTCATCCAGTTGCGGAGCTGGCGTTGCGCGGGCTTCTCGATGAAGTGCAGCGCCAGCAGCGCCAGGCCGATCAGCAGAACGTAGCTGATGACGGGGTCGAAGCGGCTCAGACGAAGCCGGTCGAGGATGTGGGAGCCGTGAATGAGGTTCCAGAGGTTGAAATGGAGCAGGTAGAGGCAGTAGCTGGCCTCGCCCACAAAGACCAGCGGACGCCAGCCGAAGGTGGCGGCCAGCCAGTTGTTGCCGGCCAGACCCAGGATCATGCAGCCGAAGAGCGGCATGAGCAGCCCGTCATGGATGATCGAGTAGGGAATGTAGCCGGCCAGAGACAGGACAGCGAATGTGGCCGCGAAGCCAAAGGCGCCCAGGATGATTCGCAGGCGGCTGGTGCGGCCGATGAGCTCATCGAGGCCCGCCAGCAAGACGCCGAAGGTGAAGCTGGCCAGATGAGGGAGCGGGGTGTATTTGAGCGCCTGCAGCCACGGACCCCAGCTCCAGCGGTCAGGGTGCGGAATGTGGTCGGGATTGAAGATGAAGTAAAGCGTGCCCGGAATCAAGCCGAGTGCCCATACACCGGCCATGATCGCCAGGTGCGGGGCAGCGCGCTGGGGACGCTTCCAGCGCGCCATCCACGGAAAAAGAAGGTAGTAGAACGACTCGGCGGACATGGTCCAGGCCGGAGTGTTCAAAAAGGTGGCCAGCGAAGGAACCCAGCCCTGCAGGAGCAGGGGGGTGAGGATCATACCCAGCCAGAACAGGGCGTGGGAGCGCACGGCGTACTCGATGGGCAGCATCTGCCAGCTCAGCAGCAGGCTAAGGAAGTAAATGGGGTAAAGCCGGGTGAAGCGGGCCTCCCAGAACCGTACTTTGTCCAGCTCGCCGGCCCGGGCGCGGTCGGCGTAGTTATAGGCCAGGACAAACCCGGAGAGAAGGATAAAGAAGCTAACCGAGGCGTAGCCGGCGTTGACGATGGGAGCAAACCAGCCAAACCAGAGGGGATTGGAGAAATGAAAGAAGACGATGTTGATGGCTGCGAAGCAACGCAGGCCGGTGAGGGCATTTAAACGTGCTGGCTTGCGCATCTCCACGGACAGTTAGACGTCTCCGAGCATCCGCATCGTAAAATTTCGCAAGCCAGGGCTGCGTTTATGCCGTCACCAGCGACCCGACCTTTTCGCCCATCACCACGCGGCGAATGTTTCCCGGTTGGTTCATGTTGAAGATGATCATGGGCAGGTTGTTGTCCTTGCATAGGCTCACAGCGGTCAGGTCTATCACCTTGAGGCCCTGGCGCAGGATCTCCATGTAACTGATTTCGTCGTATTTGACGGCATCTTTGAAGAGCACCGGGTCGGCGTTGTAAATGCCTTCGACCTTGGTTCCCTTCAGCAGCACGTCGGCCTTGATCTCCATGGCGCGCAGGCTGGCGGCGGTGTCGGTTGAAAAGAAGGGGTTGCCGATGCCGGCGGCGAATATGACCACGCGTCCTTTTTCAAGGTGACGCACCGCGCGGCGCCGGATATAAGGCTCGGCAAGCTGGTTCATGAAGACCGCGCTCATCACGCGGCATTGGACGCCGCGTTTTTCGAGGGCATCCTGGAGGGCGATGGCATTGATGACGGTGGCCAGCATGCCCATGCTGTCGGCGCTGACGCGGTCCATCTCCCGGGCCTGTGCTTCGACGCCGCGGAAGAAGTTTCCTCCGCCCACCACCACGCCGACTTCCACGCCGAGGGCGTGAATTTCAGCCAGTTCGGCGGTAATTTCGCTTACCTTTGACGCGTCGAGGCCGAAGTCATGATTTCCCGCCAGCGCCTCTCCCGATAGCTTGAGGACAATCCTTTTATACATGCCGTTTCGAGTATCGCATACGGGGTTGCGCTTCTCCCAAAATGGCCTTGTGCCTGTCCGCGCTCCGAAAAGGGAAAGCTTCTCAAGCATTTGGCTTTCCAGCGTCTTGCGCCCGAGGGGTTCTCCTTAGACTTGCTTCATCTGGTAAGACTCGCTCCATTCGGCGGGCGATGGCGGAATCCAATGATAGTCAAAACGCAGTCGAAGGGCCGTGAATTCACCGGTGTTGAAGTCGGCGTGAACAACGTCCGGCGTTATTTTCCCAGAGAGATAAATGTGATCGATATCGAGATCGACCATCTGCAGATCCAGTGCCGGCTGGGTCCGGGCTTCTGGGAAGGACTGCCGGAGATTTGCGACCGGCGCCTGAGTGCGTGGCTGGAGTCAAAGAATTTTCACGGCAAGCCGGGAGCGAAGGCGATTCCGCTGGCGTTGATTCCCAGCGGAAGGAACAGTTTCAGGCTGCGGCCGATCCAGACCGGGAGGCAGTGAACAGTGGACAGTGAACAGTTGACAGCGAACAGTTGACAGTTTGCGGTCGATCGCTGGAGTGCGCGGTCCGAGCGAACTTATTCATCGCCTCGTCCACCGAGTTGATAAACTCGGAATGCAATGACAATCGACCAACTGGAACAGACAATCGAGCGGTACTTCGCCGCTGGGTCCGCGGCCATCGGCGATACCCAAGCGATGGCGGCTTTTGTTGAATTGCGCGAGGCGATCGAGAGCGGGGAAGTGCGCGCCGCTTCGCCCGATCCCCGCTGGGCAACCGGCTGGCGGGTGAACCCCTGGGTGAAGCGCGGGATCCTTCTCGGGTTCCGGCTGGGAGCGTTGGAGGAGACGCCCGCGGGAGGGCTCTCATTTGTGGATAAAGACACGTATCCGGTGCGGCGTTTCGGGGCGGATGACGGGGTACGCCTGGTTCCCGGGGGCTCGTCGGTGCGCGCGGGCGCCTATGTGGCGCGGGGAGTGGTCTGCATGCCGCCGATGTACATCAATGCCGGCGCGTATGTGGACGAGGGGACGATGGTGGATTCGCATGCGCTGGTGGGTTCGTGCGCGCAGATCGGCAAGCGGGTGCACCTGAGCGCGGCGGCGCAGATTGGCGGCGTGCTTGAGCCGGTGAACGCCAGCCCGGTGGTCATCGAGGACGATGTGCTGGTGGGCGGCAATTGCGGCGTCTACGAGGGCGCCATCGTTCGCAGGGGCGCGGTGCTGGCGGCTGGAACGATCCTGACGCGCGGTACGCCGGTCTTCGACCTGGTGAGCGGCGAAGTGCTGCGGGCAACGGCAGAAATGCCGCTCATCATTCCCGCAGATGCGGTGGTTGTGCCCGGCGCGCGGGCGGTGGGCAGGGGCAAAGGGCAGGAATGGGGCTTGAGCCTGTACGCGGCGGTGATTGTGAAGTATCGCGACGACAAGACTGAGCTGAGCGCTACGTTGGAGGATTTGCTGCGGTAGTTTGGTCAGGGAATGAGGGACTAAGGGACTAAGGGATTGAAGTTCTCAAAGTCCGCAGACTTAGACACGCGCCGTGGAACCCTCAGCTTGGGATGGGAAGGGTGACGGTGGCGCGGGCGCCGGGGCCGTCGTCGCGGTTTACGAGCAGAATTTCACCTCCGTGAGCGCGGGCTACCTGCTGGGCCAGCGCCAGGCCTACGCCGCTGCCGGCCGGCTTGGTGGTGTAGAAGGGCACAAACAGGTTTTCGCTGTTGGCGATGCCCAGGCCGCGGTCCTCGATCATCACCATGACATTCGAGCCGTTGAGGCGCCATGACGCGCGAACCGGCTCTGACGCGTCCGAGGGCTTGGAGCCGTTCGCGAGCGATGCGTCGACGGCATTGGCGAGCAGGTTGATGAACATTTGTTCGAGCTGATCGGGGTCAGCGTTCAGGGTGACCGGCGGCCCGGGATCGAACTCGACGGCGAGGCGCTGCTCGAGCATCACCACACGCTCGAGGAGGGCCGCGAGCGAGACTGGCCGAAGCTTTGGCGGCGGCAACTGCGCGAGCAACCTGTAGGACTGGACAAAGCGATGCAGGGCTTCGGCGCGGCTTTCGACCACGCCGAGGCCGCGGCGGAAATCGCGCAGCGTGGCTTCATCGGCCTGGATGCCATCCACGCGCGCCAGCAGGCTGCCGGCGATGGACTTGATGGGAGCGAGGGAGTTTGACAGCTCATGGCCGAGGACGCGGATGAGCCGCTTCCACGCGGCCTGCTCTTCTTCCCGGAGGGGCTGGCTGACGTCGGCCAGAAGCAGCAGCGTGTGGGGCACGCCATCCTGGCGGAAGGCGGCCTTGCGCAACAGCCAGCGCGTTGGCTTGCCGGCGAAGGTGTGGATGGTCTGATCGGAGGCGGCCAGAAGCTGGACGAGGCCTAGCTCCTGGGCCGTGCGGCCGAAGGTGCGCGCATAGGAAAGTCCAAGCAGCTTGAGCCCGGCATTGTTGACCAGTTGCAGCAGGTCTTCGCGGTCGAACGCGAACAGGGGCGCGTGCATGACTTCAAGGATGCGGGCCAGCAGGGCGGTTGCCTCGAGTGAACGCACCCGCTGCTTTTGCAGCAGGTCGGCCAGCGCGTTGATCTCGGCCGCCAACTCGCCTAAGGCGTCGGGCGCACCGGCCCCGCGGGCGCGAAAGGAGTAGTCGCCCTCGCGCAAGGATGAAACAACGTTGGAGAGCGTTTGCAGTGGGCGCACCAGTCCGTCGACGAGCGCGGAAACGGTGAGGGACAGGTAAACGAGAAGCCCGATAGCGAGCAGGATTGCAGAGGTTGATCCCAGGCTGCGCTGAACGTAAAAGATGCCGATGGATAAAAACGCAGGCAGCGCCATAAGCAATGAATAGAGCCACACCCGGCGAATCGCCGAGCGGGCGCGCCGGCGCACTGGCTTCTCATAGGCCATATTTTTCGATGCGCCGGTAGAGCGCGGCGCGGCTCAACCCGAGAGCTTCGGCGGCCTGGGAAATGTTGCCGTCGCAGCGGCGAAGGACTTTGCGAATGAGCAGGGCCTCGACTTCATCGATGCTCATATTCTCGAAGGAGGGAGCAGAGGGGCGCACCGAGGAGATGGCGAGATTTCCCACCTCAACCTCTTCTCCGCGGCAGAGCAGCACGGCGCGTTCGACGGTGTGTTCGAGCTCGCGCACGTTTCCGGGCCAGGCATACTGCATCATCTGCTGCATGGCGGCGGGTGAAAAGCCGTCAACCTGCTTGCGGTAGCGGGTGCGGTTGCGGGCCAGAAAATGCTGGGCGAGAAGAGGAATGTCTTCGCGACGGTCGCGCAGCGCGGGCAGATGGATTTCGACGGTGTTGATGCGGAAGAGCAGGTCTTCGCGAAAGTTGCCGGCCGCGGCTTCTTCGTGGAGCTGGGCGTTGGTAGCGGAGAGAACGCGCACATCGACGCGACGGGTTTGCGACGAGCCGACGCGCTCCAGTTCTCCGGACTCGAGCACGCGCAGGAGCTTGGCCTGCTGGCGCAGGGGCACGTTGGCGATTTCATCCAGGAAGAGCGTGCCTCCGTTGGCTAGTTCGAAACGGCCCACGCGGTCAGTGCGGGCATCGGTGAATGCGCCCTTCACGTGGCCGAAGATTTCGCTTTCGAATGTGCCTTCAGGCAGTCCGCCCGCGTTGACCGCGACCAGCGCCATGCGGGAGCGGGGCGAGGCGGCGTGCAGCAGCTTGGCGACGATCTCTTTGCCAGTGCCGTGCTCGCCGGTGATGAGTACGTTGGCGTCGGAAGGACCGACCTGCGCAATAAGCTCGAGCACCGGCTGCATGGAGGGCGCGGCGGCAACAAATTCCGGCATGCATTCAGCGCGAAGCAGCCGGTTTTCAAGCTCCAGATGACGGGCGCGGCGCAGGGCCTGGCGCAGCTCGGCGTGCACGCGGATGAGCGAGAGCAGGCGCTCGTTTTCCCAGGGCTTCTGAATAAAGTCGCGGGCGCCGCGCTTGATGCTCTCGACGGCCAGATCGATGTTGCCCCACGCGGTCATCACGATCACCGGCAGCCGCGGGTCAAACTCCTGAATGCGGGCCAGCAGATCGAGTCCTTCCTGGCCCGAGGTTGTGTCGCGCGTGTAGTTAAGATCGATCAGCAGCACATCATAGTCGCTCTCGCCAATTGCTTCGAGCAGGAGCTTCGGCGAGCGTACGCACTCGACGGCGATGCCGTGGGGAGCGAGCAGGAGTTCGACCGCCTCGAGGATGGAAGGCTGGTCGTCAGCAACCAGCACCCGGATTTTTTCCTGTTTAGGGATGGCTCGCCTCCATCGACTGTCTACGCGCGCATTCAATTGCAACGTAGCGGATTTACTCCCTTTGCATCATATCCGAACCGCTGCTGACGGCCGCGCTATTCTGCGCCGGGCGCATTCGCCTGCGCAAACTTTGGCTCGTGCGTCACCACTCCGGCCTTGGCGTCGTCGATCGAAACTCCGGTTTGGTCGAGCGTCTCGCCGGTAGCGCGGTCGATGTCCACCTTGGCTTTTTCAAACGCGGTCTGAGCGGCCGTAAGAGCCGACTCGGCAAGGGCCAGGTCATGTTGCGCGGCCAGCGTATCACTGCTCGACTTGGCCCCCAGCCGCTGCTCCTGCTGTGTTACTTCGAATGTGTGCTGCGCCAGGTCGCGTGCCTTGCCGGTTGCACTCACCCGCGCCTGCGCCTGCTGCAAGGCGAACAACGAGTTGCGCACATCGAAGCGGATGCTCTTCTTCTGCTCCTCGAAAGAAATCTGCCGCTGCCGGAACTCGAGCACCGCCCGGAACTGGTCGGCCTTCGCCACGCGGTTGCGCAGGTTGATGGAGAGATTCACGCCGAACTGATACTCCGGCGATGAGTAGTTGAATGTGTTGCCGAACATGCCGCCGAACCCGGTGGGCAGGTCGGATGTGCACTCGGCCGGATCCGATAGATTGCAGTTCGGATTCTTCGGTCCGGCAATGCCGGCGCCGGCATAGAGACCGTAGACGTTCAGCGTGGGCAGCAACTCGCTGCGGATGGATCTCAGGCTCATCTCCGCCACCTGCATTGCAATCTCATCCTGGGTTACGTCAGGCCGGTTCTTTTCCGCTTCAGCGATTAGATCGTCGATCGATTTGCCGGCATTCGGATCAGCCGATCCGATCCGGTCCAGGGGCACCACCGGCATCTCGTCGATCTCCGAGCTGTCGGTCTTGGTGATGGCGTTCTTGATGAGCAGCTCATTCAGCCGCAGCGTTGCGCGTGAAACCGTCAGGTCGCCCTCGCTGGTGGCGACGTCGGACTCGTCCTTGGTCACCTGCATGGCGGGAATCGCGTTGAGCTTGAGCTGTTTCTCATCGTCATCGAGAGTGTGCTGCGCGAAAGCCAGCGAGCGGTCCTTCACCTGCTCATCCTGGTAGGCGTTCACCAGGTCCCAGTAGATATTCTCCACCTGGGTCACAGTCGCAATCACCTGCGCGCGGAAGGCAAGTTCGGTAATCTGCATGTTCTTTTTGGCGATGTGCATGTAGCGCTCGTTTGTCGATATGCCGAAGCCTGCCAGCAGTTGCTGCGTGAGCTGTACCTGGAAGTTCGAGTAGAGGGTTGGATTGATGGCTTCATAAGGGCTGTTGTTGGCGAAACGCTGGCCCTCGTAGTAGACGTCGAGGCCCGTGCCTAGCGGAAAGTTCTGACTGTAGCCGGCCAGCCCTTCGATGGTGTTTTGCTTGAGCGTGGCGGTTCCATAGCTGAAGGCGTTGCCTTCCTGAGTCACGTTGTGATCGGTAAAGCCCTTGAAGTTGAGGTAGGGATCGAACGATGAGACCGCGGTTCCGGCGCCGAGCGTCGAAGTCACAATGCCGCCCGCGCCTGCTGCGGACGATCCCGAAGTAGCGCCCGCCGATGTGGAACCGCTGCCCGTGAATCCGCCCTGCGTAGACGACTGCACGATTCCCGTATTCACGCCGTTCACGCTGCCGCCGGCTTTGGTGCGCGCGTAGTCGGTCTGCGCAATGGGAAAGTTATAGCGGAAGTACGCCAGGTCGAGATTGTTCTCGATGGCCAGCGCGATTGCGTCGTGCAGCGAGATGTAGAGCTTTCCATCGCGCACCAGGTTTCCGAGGCGCGGCGAGTTGGCCAGATCGAGCGGCGGCGCCTCGCTGGGCATGTAGGGCGAGAGCGGATTGTGCGAGCGCGGAAGATCGACATGAAAAGGACGTTGCGGCGCATACGCCTCACGCTGCGCCTGCTGCATCTGCTGCGCCAGTGGCAACGGTGCAGCCGCAGTGCTTGCGGCCGGGGCGGGAGCATCCGGCGTCGCCGGCGTAGATTGACTCTGAGCAGCGGCGCCGGTCAGAGTCACGGCCAGCAGCGAGATCGCCATAACGTGGAGAGGGAGCGACCGGCTTGCGGCCGGGCGACGATCGACACGCATCATGTATGTGAATGGGCTTCGTGTTCCGTTCACTTGGCCTCCGTTGCGGCTGTCTCCAGGACTTCGTCGCGGGTGAGCCATCCGTCGCGCAGCTCGACGATGCGCTTGCCGTAGCGGGCGTTTTCCTCAGAATGCGTCACTTGCACGATGGTTGTGCCCGTGCGGTTTAACTCGCAGAAAAGCTCCATGATTTCGCGGGCTTGGGTGGAATGCAGGTTTCCGGTTGGCTCGTCGGCCAGAAGCAGCGCCGGCGCGTGCACCACGGCGCGCGCTATGCCCACAAGTTGCTGTTGTCCGCCGGAGAGTTGGCTGGGATAGAGGTCTTTCTTGGCGACGATGCGGAAGCGATCGAGAATGTCGGCTACCATTCCCTGGCGTTCTTTCGCGGGCAGGTTTTTATAGGAGAGCGGCAGGTCGATGTTCTCGGCCACGGTCAGGTCGTCGAGCAGGTGATAACTCTGGAAGACCATGCCGATGCGCTGCCGGGCGAGATCGGCGCGCTGCTTGCGGTTGAAGGTATGAACGGGGCTTTCGCCAAACCAATATTCGCCCAGCCATCCATCGTCAAGCAGAGCCAGAACATTGAGCAGGGAAGACTTTCCTGCGCCCGATGGGCCCATCACAGTGAGAAACTCGCCTTCGCGGATGGTGAGCGCGACGCGGCGCAGCACCCAGGTCTCGGTGTGGCCGGCCTTGTAACTGCGTTCTACGTTCTTCAATTCGATCATGTAAGTTGCTCCGATCTCAAGGTCCCAAAGATTGACGGCATCGCATGTTTCCTTTGCTTGGGCGGCGATTATTCCGTGCGCAACGCCTGCATGGGCTCGATGGAGGCGGCACGGCGGGCGGGGATGAAGGCCGCCACGGCGGCGCAGAGATTGAGGGCAATTGCTGCCAGGGCGAGGGCCAGGGGATCGTAGCCGTCAACGTGATAGAGAAGGCTGGCCATCCAGTGCCCGGCAAGCAAGGCGGCTGGAATGCCCAGCACGAGGCCGGCAACAACCTGCCACAACGCGCCGCGCATCACCATCGAGATTACGCTCGACCGCGCTGCGCCGAGCGCCATGCGGATGCCGATTTCACCCGTGCGCCGAGCCACAAAGTAAGACATGACGCCATAGAGGCCGACCGAAGCGAGCACCAAGGCAAGAATGCCAAACAGGCTGGTAAGCCGCGCCAGCAGCCGGTCTTCATTGAAGTTGCCCGCAACCTGGGTTTCAAACGAGCGCAGATCCATTACGGTCAGATTCGGGTCGACTGCGGCGAGGGTACGGCGCATGAGCGAGTCGACATTGTCCTGCGGAGCGTTGAACTGGATGATCATGGCCTGCATGAACATCGAATTGGTTTCGGTGGAGATCATGTCAGGCTCTTTATAGCCTGCAAACGTCTGAGCCAGCGGTCGCAGATAGACGGGGCGCACTTGGCCGCGAGGATCGTTCATCTTGAAATCGCGGAAGACGCCCACAATTTGAAAGGCGCCGGAATACTGCGGAAAACCGATGCCGAAGTGCTGACCGATGGGATCCACATGGGGAAAGAACTGTTTCACGAATGCCTGGTTGACGACGGCTATCGGCGTGGTGGCCGCGGTGTCCTGGGTGCTAAAGTCGCGCCCGCGCACCATCGGCACGCCGATCGATTGGAGGAACTGCGGGCTGACGCGATCCCATGTGGACTCGCAAGGTTCGCCGGGGTGTGGCGCGGGGTGTCCCTGCTGGATCACGCACTCGCCCCAGTTGTTGCCCTCGAGCGGGCTGTACATCGCCAAGCTGAAACTGGTGACTCCAGGCAGGGCGGAGAATCGATCTTGAAGTTCGCGGTAGAGCGCGGGAAGCCGGTCTCCCGCATAACCGGCGCCTGCCGGATCGAAGTGCATCACGTAGCGGTTCTGCGTCGCAACACCGAAATTCTGATGCTCCAGACCGTTGAGCGATTTGGCCATGAGGATAGCGCTGGCCAGCAACACCAGGCACAATGCGGCCTGGAAGACCACCAGCGCTTTTTGCGGCAGGGAGGAGCGATCGCGGGTGGAGCGATTGATACCGCGCAGAGTCTCCGCCGGTTGCGCGTGGAACGACAGCCAGGCCGGCGCTGTACCGAAAAGGAGACCGGTGAGGATCGAGACCATAAAGGCAAATCCCAGCACGGGCATCGACGGGCCGGCATCGATGGGCATGTTTCTTGCGTCGGGAAACGCCAGAGCCAGGATCGCATGGGTGCCGGCGTAGGCAACGGCTACCCCCGCGATACCGCCGATGAATGCCAGGATCACGCTCTCGGTGAGGATCTGGCGCAGGATGCGGCCGCGGCCAGCGCCAAGAGCGGTGCGCAGCGCAATGTCCGCCTTGCGCGCCGTAGCCCGGGCCAGCAGCAGGTTGGCAATGTTGGCGCAGGCGATCAGCAGCACCACCGTGGAAAGAATCATCAGCGTCTTCAGGCCATCGCCGGTCTCCTGCTGCAGATTCTGAATGCCTCCCCCGGCAGGTGACAGCACCACGTGCTGTTTGGGGATAACGGCCATCGCGCCAATGGCGGTGAGAATCCTGTCCGACCGGATCCACTGTTGCAGAGCCGCGGTCAGCTTAGCCTGGAGCGCGCCGATGCTGGTTCCGGGACGCACGCGACCCAGGGGATAGAGCCAGTGCGATTCGGGATGATGAAGAATGGAAACGTCTCCGCGCACATAGGGTTCGGTATTGAGCGGGATCCAGAACTCCGCCGGAGAATCGGTCACGCGGTCTCCAAAGAAGCCGGCCGGAGCGATGCCGATCACGGTAAACGGACGAGCCTGGATGAAGATCGTCGAGCCGACGATGGAAGGGTCTGCCGCGTATTCACTCTCCCATGCCTGGTAACTGAGCACAACGGTGGGCGGCGCGGCCGGCTCATCATCGTTCTCATTGAAGACGCGCCCGGCGTAGGCGCCCAGGCCCAGAGTTGAAAAGTAATTGCCGGAGACGAAATCGCCATGCAGCGATTTCGGCAAGGCATTGCCGCGACGCACGGCCCACGACCACTGGCCCGCTTGCGTAGCGGCCAACTGCTCAAATTCAGGCGCTGAATGCTTCAGGTATTGATAGAGATCGTAGGAAAAGATCGTGAAGTCGCCGGTCTTGGTTGCGTCACCGGGGATGCCGCCGTCGACGCAGCAGTCGTCGTTATCGCCGATGCGATAGAGCAGGGCCGGATCGGCGACGGGGAGCGAGCGCAGCAGGATGGCGTGAACCAGGGTGAAGATGGCGGTGTTGGCGCCGATGCCCAGGGCCAGCGTGACAACAGCGGTTATGGTGAATCCCGGCGCCTTGCGCAACTGGCGCAGCGCGTAGCGGATATCGGCCCACAAAATGCTCATGGATTGACCTCGCGTGTTGATTTCCGGACTGGGTAGTTCGATTCTGCATGCGCGCGCGGGTTCACGCCTCGGCTTCCTGTTCGAGCTTTTGCTGCTCTTGCTCGGAGACGACTTTTCCGTCGAACAGATGAACCTCGCGCTGCGCGTGACGGGCGAAGCGCGGATCGTGAGTGACCATGCAGATGGTGGAGCCCTCGCGATGCAGATCGGCTAACAGGTGCATCACGGCCTCGCCGTTTTTGGAGTCCAGGTTGCCGGTGGGCTCATCGGCCAGCAGGATGGAGGGCGAACCCGCCAGCGCGCGCGCCACGGCCACACGCTGCTGCTGGCCGCCGGAGAGCTGGGCCGGATAGTGCCTCATGCGATGCGCCATGTTGACGCGCTCAAGAGCCTCCTTCACGCGTCGCTTGCGCTCGGCCGAAGGCATGCCGGCGCGATAGGTGAGCGGCAGCTCGACATTCTCTTCGACGGTGAGGTCGCCGATGAGATTGAAGCTCTGGAAGATGAAGCCGATTTCCTGGTTGCGGATGCGCGAGCGGTCGCCGAAGCTCAGGTTCTCGACAGGCTTTCCATTGAGCAGATATTTGCCGCTGGTGGGCGTGTCGAGCAGGCCGAGAATGGAGAGCAGCGTGGATTTGCCACAGCCCGAGGGGCCCGACATGGCCACATATTCTCCGCGCGAGATGGTGAGGTGAACGCCGGAGAGCGCGTGCGTCTCCACTTCGTCGGTGTAAAAGACCTTGGTCAGGTCTTCGATTTCAATCAGTGTGCCATTCGATGCCATTGGTTCCCCCTCGTCAGTGGTCAGTGATTAGTGGTCAGTGGACAGTCGACAGTGGTCAGTGGTCAGTAAACACTGAACGGTGGCCATTTGTTCCTTGCTGCTTCCGACGGACGGCGGATCTTGCTGACCACTGTCGGCTGTCCACTGTCCACTGCTTTACTCCAGCCGTATATGATCCACGCCGTCCCAGCGAGACATGTCGGAGAGAATCACGGTGTCGCCCTCTTTCAATCCTTCGATGACCTGGATATCCTGGACCGAGGCGCGGCCCACCTTGACCGGAACGCGGGTGGCGCCCTTGCCCTCGGCATCGAGCTTGAAGAGGCTGAGGGTCGAATTCTCATTGCCCAGCGCCGGCCTTCCCACGTAGAGCACGTCGCTCATGCGCTCGAGGTCGATGGTGCCATCCACGCTCAGGTTGGGCACCGCGCCGGCGGGCAGCGGCCCATCCAGTGCTACGTCAACGGTGCGCGTTCCGTTCACTACCGAAGGATCGATTCGAGTGACATGGCCGGGGATGACGCCGTTGTGCGTGTCGATGGCGGCGGGCTGACCGAGCTGGATGTCGCGGGCCTGGGTCTCGGCAATCTGCAGCGCGGCTTTGAGTTTATCGAGCTGGATCACCTCTGCGACTGAAGTGCCGGCGGTGACATGCTGGCCCACCTGCAGCGGCGTGGCCAGCGCGGCTACAGCGCCTGAGATACCCGCCCGCACCTCAAGCGCCTGCGCCTGTTTCTCATAGAGATCGCAGAGCGCGCGGGCTTGGTCGATCTTGGTTTTTTCTGAAGCCAGCTGGACCTCGATGGCCTTCTGATTTACATCGAGCTGCTGCTTGCTCAGGTCGTGCTGGGTGGTCAACTGATCGGCGGTGTTCTTCGACTTGCTGTAGGCTATGCCGGAGATGACGCCCAGGTCGTATAGCGCCTTGTCGGTCTGGGCCTGCAACTGGTCCTGTGTATAGTCGGAGTTCACCTGGGCGGCCGCGGTCTTCTTGTCCATCAATGTGCTCTGCAGAGTGGCTTCGAGGCTTTTGTAGTCGGCCTGGGCCGCCTTCACGGCCAGCTGAGCGTCGAGCACCTTCTGCTGGAGCTCGGGGTCGGCCAGGTCCATCAGGATGGTGTCCGGAGTCACCTTGGCGCCGGGCAGCACGCGGATTCTTACCACGGTGGCGTCGGTCTGGGCGGGAATCAGTTCAATTGAGTCTTCGCGCGGCACCAGGCTGCCGGTGGAAGAACGCACCTGGCGCACCAGCGGCCCACGCTTCACCGTGTCGGTCCAGACGGTCGAGCGATCGACGTTCGGCGAGGCGGGCTTGAGCCGCGATACTCCGAAAGCAAGCAGGGACAGAACCGCAACACCGGCGACGGCCATCAGAACCAGGCGCCGGGTTTTCTTCTTCTTGATGTCAGGACGGGCGATATCCATTGCAACCTAGCAGTTGCATTTCGGTGGCCATGAAACGGGGACGCGGAGTTGTTGAAACCATTGCGGTTAGGAGGACAATCCCGCGCAACGCCGACCCAGTGACTGGCCGATCAGGGCAATGATGTGTTCGAATTCGGACAGTGGGACCTTCGGGTCTCGAACGCGTCGCCTCTAAAACGTTGGGGTAAGTACTAAACGGAATCTCCGCAATGACTGTGGCTCGCCCCGACCCGAGCTTCTCATCCGTCGTCATGCTGAGCGCAGCGAAGCATCTCGATTGTTCTTCGTTATGTCCGAGTCGGCGGTGATAGGCCAACCACCGGGCCTTGTAATAAGGGCACGGCTTGAGCCGGGCCAAAAGAGCGTGCAAATGCATCCGGACTTCAGCCCCTGAGGGACCGAATTTTGTTTGCGAGAAAAAACGCCCGGACCGATATCGGTCCGGGCGTTTTTGTGAGTGGTTACTGCGGACGCGTGATAGAGTCAGCGGCGAACCTGGAGGGTGAGGGTGGTTGTCTGGGTCACGCCGCCGCCTTTGCCGGTGATGGTGAGCGTGTAGGTGCCCCTCTGGGCGGATCTGGAAACCGTCAGGTTGAAGTCCGATGTACCAGAGCCGGGCGCCGCGATGGAAGCCGGACTGAAGCTGCCCGTCACGCCGCTTGGGAAGCCGGTTGCGGAGAGTGTGACGGCGGAATCAAATCCGCCTGAGACCGTGGTGGTGACAACGGCATATCCGCTCTGGCCCTGATCGAGATAACCCGAGGACGGCGAGACGGAGATGGCGAAGGTTCCGCTGCCTCCCGCAGAGCTGACGGTCAGCGAAACGGTGGTGGTTTCCTTGGTGCTGCCGGAGGTTCCCGTCACCGTGATGGGGTAAGTGCCGGCGGCGACCGTGGAAGCGACAATGATAGACATGCTCGAAGACCCTGCGCCGGTGATCGAGGCGGGATTGAAGCCTACGGTGACGCCGGTTGGCTGGCCGGTGGCGGCGAGCGAAATAGCGGAATTGAATCCGCCGGTCACGGTGCTGATGATGGTGGAGGAGCCGGATGCGCCTTGCGCGATCGAGACCGCGCCGGGCGAAGCGCTGAGGCTGAAGCCTGGAGTTGTGGAGGCGGAGCCGGCCAGCGCAGTCAGCAGCGAGGCGGTGGGACTGCCCCAGCCGGTGGCCAGGTCGTAGCCGGTGGTGGCCGAGTAGCCGTTGCTGCCGCTGGTTATGTCGTGGAAATCGGTGTCGTAGCTGGAGCTTTCACCGATGGTGTAGAGGCTGGGGTTGATGAAGCCCAGGGCCTTGTTGCCGTTGGCAATGGACTGCTGATTGACCAGCGCCAGGAAGCCGGCCCACATGGGCGCGGCAAAGCTGGTGCCGCCGTACTCGTTGGCTGTGCAGGTTGTCTGGTCGGCGCACACGTAGAAAGTGAAGTTCGCATTGGCCGATACGTCGGGCGCATTGCGATAAGTCTTAGAGCAACTGGAGCAGCCGGCTGCCGCCGTGGTTTGCCAGGAAGGGATGGCGTACTTATCCGGCGAAATGCCGCCGCCGCCGTCGACCCAGGCAGTCTCCGAAGCCCATGGTCCGCCTGCGGAACTGGTCTCGAGATCGGTGCCTCCAACCGTGGTCAGATAGACGTCATCGGCCGGAAAGATTTCAGCTCCGCTGCCTGAAGATGCCCACTTGCCGCTGTCGCCCGCGGCCTGAAAGAGGTTCTGGCCCTGCGCCGCGAACTCATCGAAGTAAGGATTGTCGGTGCTGGGGTCGGCGGGACTCCAGGTCCATGATGAGCTCAACTGCGCATTCAGCGGGCTGGCTGTGGCCATGGCGTTGAAGATCGCCGCGTCGGTTGAGCCGACATACATCACCAGGCTCGACAAGCCGGGAGCCATGCCGATGGCCTGGGTCATGTCGAGCGTCTGTTCGGTGTCGTCGCAGTCGCCGCCCGATGACGAATCGACGCAGCTCGTACTGGTTCCGTCGGTCGAAAGCAGCGTAACGGGGACACTGTTGGTCTTCCCGATATTCTTGAAGTATGTCGTCAGATCGGCAAGGTCGGTGCCGTAATACTCGAGCAGGCCCAGCGATTGGCCAGTGCCGGTGAGCGAGCCGCCATAGTAGGCCGCGCGCATATCACTGCCCAGGAACGAAGCCGACGGACCGGAGCCGGTGGTTGCATTCGACTTCCTTCCGTTCGCATTGCGCTCCAGGCCGGCCGGGTGCGGAATCGAGTAGTTGTCGAGACCGGAGATATGCCAGAGCTGGAAGGGAAGATCGACGGCGGGTTCCTTGTCGGGCGCGTAGTAAGTGCGATTCTCGGTGGGGTGCTGATAGAAGCCCATCTTCACGTGGAGGGCGCGTTCGATGGCGGCCACCGAACCGGAGACGTCGAGATTTACGCGATTGCGCGATGTGCCCACCACGCTAAAGCCGTTCTCTTTCGCGAAAGCGATCAGGGTATCGTAATCATCCTGCGTGGGGCCGAACCTGGCGGTGAACTCATCCACTGTGAGGTACTGGCGGTAGGAGGGGCTGTTGGGGTTCGAAAGATCCGCCAGCAGGTTATCCAACTGGTCCTGATTGCGAAGCGGCAGGGTGAGGACAAGACGCATGGGCTGGCTTTGAGGCATGCGGCTGACAAGTGGCGCCTTCCCGTTGAGGGTGGCCGGGCGGGTGTGGCTGGTGAGGAGTCGTTGCGTCTGTGCATGGCCGATAGAGGTAGTTGCGAGGCACGTGGCGAGAGCGAGAATCGTGGAGCTAAGTTTTCGAGACATGCTTTCTCCTTATTGGGGGATGGACGGAGTCTTCGCCATGGCTAACCGGGTCATGGGATTCACAAGATTCTGAAGCAAAGGGAGTGTGGATGTCCACGAAATTCGGCGGCCCGACGATTCGAATGTACTTAGCCGCTTTCGGCTGTTTCAGTGCTGTACAGCGCGTAGCGCCTGAAGCGGCATTGCGAACAACGGGGCCGAGATCGCCTGCGAAAAAATAGGTGGAAGACGCGATGGAGCGCTCGATCGCGGCGGGGCTGAGCAATGGCCAAGTGCCAGCAGGTGGTAGCATTGAAGATGACTGATGCAAACCAAAAATCTGAAAATTATTCCGCTGGGCGGTGTGGGCGAGTTCGGAATGAACTGCCTGGCGCTGCGCTGGGAAGACGACATTATCGTAATCGACGCCGGCCTGATGTTTCCCGAGTCGGAGCTGCTGGGAGTGGATATTGTCGTTCCCGATATTACTTACCTGATTGAAAACAAGAAGCACGTAAGAGCGATTCTGCTCACGCATGGCCACGAAGATCACATCGGCGGGCTCCCTTGGATTCTGAGCGAACTGAAAGTGCCGGTGTATGCAACCGAGTTCACGCTTGCTTATGTGGAAGGCAAGCTGGAAGAGCATCAGCTGCTGGATGAAACCGAGCTGATCGAGATTGCGCCCCGGGAAAAATTTTCGATTGGACCGTTCACCATCGAGCCGATCCGGGTGACGCACTCGCTGGTGGATTGCGTCGCATTCGCCATCGAGACGCCGGTAGGGGTGGTGATTCATACCGGCGATTTCAAGATCGACTTGTCGCCGCTCGACGCTCACGCCTTCGATCTGCACACTTTTGCCGAGTATGGCCGGCGCGGCGTGCTGGCCCTGCTGCAGGACTCGACCAACATTGAGCGCTCAGGCTTCACGCCCAGCGAGCGGGCCGTGATTCCGCGGCTTGACGAAGTGTTCTCGCGCACCAAGAAGAAGCTTTTCTTCAGCTGCTTTTCATCGTCCATCTACCGTATTCGCATTGCGCTTGAACTGGCCCGGACGCATGGGCGCAAGGTTGCCGTGGTGGGCCGCTCGATGATGGAGAGCACGGAGATCGCCCAGGATCTCGGTTATATCACGATTCCTCCGGGCCTGGTGATTCAACCTGGGCAGATGCGCGATTATCCGCCCGAACAGTTGATGATATTGATCAGCGGCACGCAGGGTGAGCCCATGAGCGCACTGAGCCGGGCCGCGGTCGACAACCACAAGCATGCCCGTATCGACGCCGGGGACACGGTGGTGCTGAGTTCGAGAATCATTCCCGGCAATGAGAAGAGCATCTTCCGCGTGATTGACCACCTCAGCCGCAGGGAAGCGCACGTGATCTGCGACGATGGAGCGAGCGGGCTGATTCACGTCAGCGGCCACGGCAGCCAGGAAGAGCTGCGGCTGCTCATCAACCTGGTGCGGCCGAAATACTTCATCCCCGTGCACGGCGATTATCGCTTCCTGCGCAGGCACGCGCAGATCGCGATGGAAACAGGCGCAGTCGAGCACGCCATGGTGATTGAAGACGGCGATGTGCTGGAACTTGACAAGGACGATGCGCGCAAGCGCGACAAGGTGACCGCCGGACGAATCCTCATCGACTCCGGTTCCTCGATCGATGTGGTCGAGGACCTGGTCATCCGCGACCGGCGTATTCTCTCCGAAGACGGTGTTGTGGTGGCGATCCTGGCCATCAACCGCAAGACCGGCAAGGTGGAGCGCACGCCCGAGTTGATCATGCGCGGCTTTGGGGGCGCGGACATCACCGAGCAGGCGCGCGAACTGGTGATGAAAACTCTCGACGGGCTGAACATCGAGCAAAAGAGCGACTATGGAATGGTGAACGAGAAGGTGCGCGTGGAATTGAAGAGATTGTTCCAGAAAGCAACCGGGCGGCGGCCGATGATCATGCCGGTGATCCTGGAAATCTGATCGGGAAGAGATAAAATCCTCTGCGCTTAGAAACAGAATGAGCCGCGGCGATCGCCGCGGCTCATTCTCGTTCAGGCTGGTTGATGCCGGCTGGATCAGGCGTCCGCGCGGTGAGCGCGAGCATGGTGCATGGTCGCGGCTGTGGGAAGATTCTCGGCAATCGAAGCGGGGCTAAGAGGCAGCTCCTGTTTGACTGTTGAACGATGGCGGTTGTTTCGGAAGGGAAGCGACCGCTTCACGATGAACACCTCGCCCATGGCCAGCCGGGCGTTGCCCTCGAGGTCGAGAAACCCGGCCTCGTTCTGCTTGCAGATTTCCTGCGCTTCCGGCGAAAGATAAGGCGCGATAATGACGGGCGTCGCGTCTCCGCGCCTCCATGCGGGCGTGGCGCGCATCTGCTCGAATGCGGAACGCAACTGGCTCGGCTGCCCGTCTGTCTGTATCTCGCAGGCCAATTGGTGATGATGACCAAAGACATCCACGTAAGCCGTGAGGGTGCTATCGCCCCGGCCGTCGGGGGATTCCTGACGGATCTCCTTCACCTTCACAGTCGATATCTCCTGCAGCACCGCTTTCAGCGCTTGGGCTGCGCGGACTTCGAGATCGTGCCTGGCATCGCTCGGTTTCATTTTGAACTCCTTTTGCCGCCGTTTTTTAAGGCGGCTGTTGCCTGGCCTACTGGTTGGCAGCGGTCTTGCGCCGCGAGTTGGCGGAGCGAGTCACTCGTTTGACATCAATTGGCAAGCGCCTCATCTTCAACCCGGAGACGACGTTCACTGCCGACTGCGGCCGAAGGGCCGCTCCTCCGCGCACGCGAGTGTCCGTTCGCGGCAGGTGGACCAAGGATGAATGAGTTTTCACCGGATGGAGTCATGGCAAGCGGTACCGAGTTGCGATAGCCTTCCCGGTAATGTTTCGACTCCAGCCATTCGCACAATCTCGGATCGTGAATTTCAGGCTGGCCATTCCAAAAATGCGGGGCCAGGCCGCACTGGATTTGTAAATGATCCAATTGCAGGTCGATGGACGCGACGTTTCGGGGAAAATAGCGACGGACATTGTTGACGCCGACGTACAGCCCGGTAACCCGGTGCCCGTTGCATTGTGACTTGACTACCATACGTACCCCCATAAAAAGCTCGATGGATACAGTTCGAACCCATAGCTCCAAGGCACGATCAGCGCCGCTTGAGCGGCGTAAGTGTTAAAAGGGGGTGCGGCGTCCTGCCATGGTGGGTTTTTTTGTCCAGGAAAAGCCCACGATGAAAAGCAGCGCGCTCACGCAGATTCAATTGGGAGAACGCCGCCAGGCGAAACGAGTAAAACCATTAGATCGCAGCATCGCACATCTGGTATATCGAGCGGATCGCGCCATCCGGTTTCCGGCTCAGCGCAGATCCTGCTTTAGCGGTTCTCGGCGAACAACGAATTATTAATAACGGCAGCTCTCCAGAGCCGCGAGGTTCGTTCTCTCTAAGAGATTGCAGGGATTTTTTTGTTGCGGATCCCGACTGATGTGCTGCCAAAATTCTGTGATGCGTTTTTGTTTATCGTTGATGCTCGGCGAAACCAAATTTACTTCACTCGGGCAACCTATTTCCAAATCCGCTAAAAGTGCGCCTCGACGGCGGGCCCGTTTTGAATCTGCACCAGTTCCAATTCGGACCGGTTTTCCACTCTCTATGCCGATATTGGCCCTGTTTCGAACGCGTGTCAAGTTTCATCTGAATAAAATTTATTCGCGTCCGACTATGTCAGCACCTGACTCTCCGCGGGCTGGACCGCAAGACTGTAGTTCTCTCGGTTGTACCTTCAATCAGCGGCGCAATTTGCCAATTGCCGAGTTCAGGCTCGACAATCAGGCAAGAGGACATCGCATGGATCGCAGGGAGTTTGTAGGGCTGGCGTCGGCCGCGGCCCTGGCCGCAGTCCGGCCTTCCGCCGGGCAGCAGGCTGCGCCTTCGCCGTCGCGGCTCAAGCCCATGGAGTTGGGCCTTTTGATTGCGCCTTCTCCAGCTATCGAAGAGCGCATCCGCCTGGTTCATGATTTAGGGTTTTCCAATTGTTTTCTGTCGCTTGACGCCTATCTCGGCCATTTTACGGCGGAGCTCGCCGGCCAGATGGCAGAGCTGCTCGGCAAGTACCGGCTGGTTGCGACCACGGTGGAAGTGGTCGGGCCCCCGCCGCTGGTCTGGGACTTCATGCGCGGCCCGTCCACCATCGGACTTGTCCCGCCGGAGACACGCGCGGCGCGCATCGATGCGCTTCGCCAGGCTTCGGATTTTGCCAGGCAGATGGGTATCGGACAGGTGCAGACTCACTGCGGGTTTATCCCTGAGAATCCCGCCGACCCGCTCTATCCCGGGGCCGTCGAAGCCATCCGGACGGTGGCCCAGCACTGCCAGGGGAACGGGCAATATTTTCTGATGGAGACCGGGCAGGAAACGCCGACCACGATGTCGCGGATGATCCGCGATGTAGCCATGCCAAATCTTGGCGTCGGCCTGGACACCGCCAACCTGATTCTTTACGGCAAAGCAAATCCTGTTGATGCGGTCGACATACTCGGGCCGCACATCCGCAGTATCCACGCCAAGGATGGCCGCTGGCCCACCGATCCTGACAAGCTCGGCCAGGAAGTTCTGATCGGATCCGGCCTGGTGGATTTCAAAGAGGTATTTACCAAACTTCATCGCATCGGCTACGCCGGCGCCGTCACCATCGAACGCGAGACTTCGGGCCCGCAGCAGATCGAGGACGTGCGGCAGGAAAAAATCTACCTGGAACGGGTTCTGGGCGCGGTGCTGGCATGACAAACAAGGGGGATCTTCGGGAAATGAATCGCAGAGAGTTTATCAACGCCTCAACCGCAGCGGCATCGGGCCTGCTTATTCTCAAATCCGCAACGGCATTCGGCTTTCAGGCCAATTCTGCGGTGCGACTGGGGTTGCTCGGCTGCGGCAATCGCGGCACCCATGTTGCTTCGTCATTTTCGCAGCACACAGCGGCGCAGGTGGTGGCGCTGGCGGACCTTTTTCCCGACCAGCTGGCAGGCGGCCGGAAGCATTTCGACGATCTCAATCAGTCGCTCGGCCGTCAGCCCATTGACGGCAGCCTCCTGTTTCATGGGCCGCACGCGTACGAGCAGCTTGCCGGCTCGACGGCGGTTGACGCGATCCAGATCTCGACCCCGCCCGTCTTTCACGTGGAGCATCTTGAGGCGGCGGTGGCCGCGGGCAAGCATGTCTATTGCGAAAAGCCGGTGGGGATCGACGTTCGCCAGGCGCAAAAGGCTCTCGAAATCGGCAAACGCGTGAAGCCGACGCAGAGCGTCGATGTGGGATTCCAGTGCCGGAGTTCTCCTCCCTTCGCCGCTATTGCAGAAAAGATCCAGGCCGGCGCGCTGGGCAAGATCGGATCGATCACGGCTTATTACTTTGCTCCCGCGGCGGAAGAAAAAATCTTTCCAACCCCCAACCCCTCCGCCGACGAACGCCGCCTGCGCAACTGGCTCTGGTATCGCGCTCTCTCTGGCGACATCCTGGTGGAACAGAACATCCACATCATCGACCTCTGCAACTGGCTGCTGGGCGCGCATCCGCTGAAGGCCCGGGCCACGGGCGGCCGCAACATTCTTACCCACGCGGGCGATTGCTGGGACAATTACCAGGTTGATTTCGCTTATCCGGGCGACGTCCGGGTTTCATTTTCATCCACGCAGTTTGGGACTTATGGATTGTTTGAAGCGGGACTAGGCCTTTTCGGCGCGAACGGTGCAGCCAAAATTCCTTATTCGGGCGATGTGGAGATCGTGGGCGATCAAGCATGGAAGTGGCAGAAAGCACCGAATGCCGATACCGCGCCCGCAAAGTTTGCGGCCAACGGAGCCTTCAACGACAACCTGGCCCTGGCCGATCCCGAAAAAGAGCGCAGTTTTATCGACAGCATCGTCACCGGACCCACGCATAACCAGATCGCCGCCGGAGTGGAGACCGCGCTGAGCTGCATGCTGGGCCGAATGGCCGGCTATCAGGGCAGGGAGGTGGCCTGGAGCGACCTGCTCGCCCACGGGGAGACATACGAGCTGGGGATGAAGCTGGATCAGTTCGCGTAGGAGCATCTGAAACTTGGCTGCCCGTCGATCCCACCCTAGCCGCAAAAACAAAGACGCGGCGAGGGTGGGGCACCCAGTTTCATCCCGATCCCTGACCACCGATCCCTGACCACTGATCTGTGATCTCTGTGTTTCTACCGGAACCGCTTGGATGGCTCGTCGGAGAAGATCTGGCCGTCACGGATGTGCACCACGCGGTGGGCGTAGTCCGCGATGTCCGGCTCATGAGTCACCACCACGATGGTGTTGCCGCGTGAATGGAGATGATCGAAGAGCGCCATGATCTCGATGCCGGTCTTCGAGTCAAGATTGCCGGTGGGTTCGTCGGCCAGAATGATCGATGGACTGTTGACCAGCGCCCGGGCAATGGCCACGCGCTGGCGCTGCCCGCCGGAGAGCTCGTTCGGCTTGTGCATCATGCGCGATTCCAGTCCCACGCTGGCCAGGGATTCTTTGGCGCGCTCCAGCCGCGCCGCGGTGGGCGTGCCGTTATAAATCAGCGGCAGTTCCACGTTGTGCAGCGCCGTGGCTCTTGCCAGCAGATTGAAGGTCTGGAAGACAAATCCGATTTCCTTGTTGCGGATGCGCGCCAACTGGTCGTCATCCAGATCGCTCACCAGCTGCCCATTGAGCCAGTAACGTCCCTTGGATGGCGTGTCGAGGCAGCCGATCAGGTTCATCAGCGTGGATTTTCCCGAACCGGAAGGGCCCATGATGGCAACGTATTCGTTGTGCCGGATGCGCAGCGAAACGCCGCGCAGCGCCTGCACCTGCTGCTCCATGCCCATGTCGTAGGTACGCCACAGATCCTCGACGACGATGACGTATTCGGCCGGAGGAACCACGGTGTCGGCGAGGTTATCGGTTTTGGTGCCATTCAGAGCCATTCGGTTCTCATCCTGTTCGCAAACTTGGTCTGCTGCCGTTTAGCCTGCCCGGTTTATGCCGCAAAAGGCTGGGTGGAATTCGCGCGGGCTTGCCTCAGATGCGCGCTAGGAACTGCTTGAGGGCGCGGCAACGTGCTTCTCGGTGTCCCGCTTCAGCAGCGAACCGCCCTTTAGAATGCGCAGCGTCTTGTAGGGTCCGATCACGATCTCCTGCCCGTCGGTCAAGCCGGACAATACTTCGATGTCTGTCGCGCCGGTGATGCCGGTGGTTACCGGGACAAATTTGGCGCGCAGCCTTCCCTTGGGGTCTTTCTCGACCACAAACACGCCCTGTACTTCATTGGATTTCGCGCCTTCGGCCGGGGTTGCGGTTGCTGCCTGAACCGCATCCTTGCTCTTGGCCGTGTCGCTGGCTGGATCGTGCATGGTCAGCGCCTGGATGGGGAGCGAAAGGATATTCGACTTGTGCGCCGTGGTGACCTTAGCCGTGCATGAAAGGCCGGGGCGCAGCTCGTCCGACGGATTGTCGAGCGTGACCACTACTTTGAAATCCTTGGCTTCTTCGGTTCCGGTGGTGGACTGCGAAGTGGCAACTCCGGTGGAGCGCAGCAGCGCCTGATCACCCACCAGGGTCACGTGCCCCTTGAAGGTCTTGCCGGGCAGTGCGTCGACGGTGATTTCTGCCGGCTGACCAATCTGCACGTCCACAATGTCCGTCTCGTCCACCTTCACCTCGGCGGTGATCACGCTCATATCGGCCAGGGTCATCAGCGTGGATCCCTCGGCGTTCTGAATCCCGACGACCACCGTCTCGCCCTCGCGGACCGGCATGTTGGTCACGATGCCGTCAAAGGGGGCCGTGGCGATGGTCTTGTCGAGCAGGTCCTGGTTGTAGCGCAGAGTTGCCACTGCTGTTCCCAGGTGCCCGCGGGCGGAATCGGTCTGCGCTTTGGCCTGGTTCAACTGCGCCACGGCCTGGTCAACCGAGGCCACATCGGTGTCGTAGGCGGCTTTCTTGGCGTCGAAATCCTGCTTGGCCATGATGCCGTCTTTGTAAAGCGCCTGGGCACGGTCCCAGTCCAGTTTTTTCTGCTCAAGATCGGCCCTGGCATGCTCCTCGTTGGCCTCGGCCGTCTTCTCCGCGGCGATATAGGAGGCGATGTCGGTCTTGGCCGCAGCGATGGCCGCCTGCTGGCCGGTGACGTTGGCCTCTTCCTGCACGTTTTCAATGGTGGCCACCGTCTGGCCCCTCTTCACGTGATCGCCCTCCTTCACATAGAAGTGGGTGATGCGGCCGAACGATGTTGCGCCGACATTCATGTAGGTCTTGGGTTTGATCTGGCCGGTCCCGCTGACCACGGTGTCCAGATTTTCCCGCACTACCTTGGCGGTCAGAACTTTGGTGTAGCCGGACTGCTGCTTGATCACCATCGCAGTCACAAGTCCGGCCACCACCAGCACGGCAACAATGATGAGAATTATTTTCTTCATGATGAGTATCTTGGTCCGGGCAAACTGTTTACGGTCTGTTCTATCCAGTGTACGCAACCGGAAGGCGAGCGGTTCCGGCCGATGGCGAATCACGATTCCGGGGCACTCCCCCAGCAGCAAATTCTTGTGCGCCCAATGAGTTGGACGGGAGCCGGAAAAGAAAGCGGCTTCCGATGGGACGACTCGACGGGTCTGCGACCGGCAAGCTCCCCCCGAGCTCCCCCTTTGTGCAATCCATTCTTCGATGGATTCTATCGGTTCTTTCCTTGATTCTATCGGTTTCCAGGCCGACTTGCCTGTGACCTTGCCGACATTCGAGCGTCCAACCGGCAGCCAACTCCGTTCGGAGCCTTGCTCAGCCCTTCAGGGACCCGTAGAATAAGGGATCGCAGGAGTTTTGAAGTTCATGACGTTCACTTGCAGAGGATTTCTCGTTTCCATCCTGGGGTGCGGCCTTTTTTCCATGCCGGCTACCGCACTACTGGCCCAGGAACAGGCCCCTTCACCCCCCCCGGCCCAGCAGCAGGCTCAGCCCGCTTCCACACAGGATCAGGACCAGGAACCGGACCCGCTCAAGCGCCAGCGCTCGCTGAAGGAGCGTGCCGCGTCTCAGAAGGCTTTGCGGCAGGAGTTGAAGGGCACATACAAGACCTGGCTGAACGATGAGGTTCCCTACATCATCAGCGACGAAGAGCGCAAGTCGTTCATGAGCCTGAGCAACGACGAAGAGCGCGACGCCTTCATCGAGAGCTTCTGGCAGCGCCGCAATCCGAATCCCGATTCTCCTGAGAACGAGTTCCGCGAAGAGCACTATCGCCGCATCGCTTACGCCAACGAGCACTTTGCGGCCGGCAAGCCAGGCTGGAAGACCGACCGCGGTCACATCTACATCGCCTTTGGACCTCCTGACGACATCGATTCTCACCCCTCCGGCGGCCAGTACGAGCGTCCCCAGGACGAAGGCGGCGGCAGCACTACGACCTTCCCGTTTGAAACCTGGCACTATCGCTATCTTGAGGGCATCGGCGAGAACATCGACCTGGAGTTTGTGGATACCTGCCAGTGCGGCGATTACCACTTCACCATCGATCGCAGCGAGAAGGACGCGCTTCTTCACGTGCCTGGCGCCGGCCTTACCAATTACGAGCAGATGAACCACAAGGACAAGACCGATCGCTTCCAGGGCGGCATCGAGAGTCTGGGAGCCGGTCCGATGGGCAGCGCGAACCAGGGCAAGGAATTCGACCGCATCGAACTGGCGGCCAAGATTTTTGCCCCGCCGCCGATCAAGTTCAAGGATCTGGACGCCTTCGTGACTGAGCACAAGCTGCTCAACGGCCCGGTGTTTCCATTCGACGTCCGCACCGACTTCATCAAGGTGACGGACAACATCGATATGGTTCCGATAACCATCCAGATCAAGAACCGCGACATCACTTTTGTGACCAAGGAGGGAGTCTCCAAAGGCGAGGTCAACATTCTCGGCAAGGTCACCACCATCATGCACAAGACGGTGCAGACATTTGAGGAAACCGTCGAAATCGATCAGCCGTCCGAGTTGCTCGAAAAGTCCCTGGACCGTAAATCGGTGTACTGGAAGGCCTTGCCGCTCCAGCCCGGTCTCTACCGGCTCGACATCGCCATCAAGGACGTGAACAATCCCGACCACATCGGCATTTACGGGAAGGGTATCAGTGTTCCCTCCTTCGATGATGAAAAGCTGGGCACCTCATCGCTGATCCTGGCCGACGAGATGCATACCGTATCCTCGCGTGATATCGGAGCAGGCAACTTCATCATCGGAAACACCTTTGTGCGGCCCCGCGTGACTGCCAACCTGGCCACGCCGGTCAGTTTCGCGCGCGGTCAGGCGCTGAACTTCTGGATGCAGGTTTATAACCTGGGGATCGACGAAAATACCAAAAGCAACTCGGCGACCGTGACTTACCAGATTTCAGACGCCGCAACGGGTACGGTAATTCTCGATAAGCAGCTGGAATCAAGGGACTTAGGCCAGCACAGCGACCAGTTGACGGTGGAAAAATCGCTGCCCATCGCCGGGCTGCCTCCCGGCAAGTACAAGGTGACTGTGAAAATAAATGACGCAATTTCGAAACAAGAGATTGCACAATCGGCGCCTTTTGTCGTCGAATAGAAGTTATCGCGCGAAGGTGGCAACCGGACCTGAAGATCCGGACGCCGCGCGGTTGAATCTTTGAGATGACTGCCAGGACGCGGCGGGTTACAGATCTGTTGATGAATCGAACTGCCCATCTCGCCGGTTTTGCAGCGCTGCTCGCTTTCGGAGCGGTTCCGCTGTTCGGAGCCGCGTCCGCGTCGGTGTCCGGGCTGGTGCGCGATTCGGCCGGCGTACCGCAGATAGGCGCCCAGGTCGAGTTGTTGCGCCCTGACCTGACCGTCATCTCCAGCACTTACACCAACGACAAGGGCGAGTTCCTCATCGCCTCGATCCTTCCCGGCGAATATGCGCTGAAGGCCATGGGAACGTCGTTCCTGCCTTCTTTGCGCGAGGGGATACGGGTTCGCCGAGGCACGGTCGTCAATCTCACTCTGAATACGCTTTACGAAGTGATGCAATGGCTCCCGTCCCAGCCTCGCGGGGGCAAAACCCAGAACGACGATTGGGCATGGACGCTGCGTTCGGCGGCCAACCGTCCTCTGCTTCGCTGGCTTGAGGATGGCCCGCTGGTGGTCGTCTCCGATGGCACCGGCGCCGCACCCAGACTCAAGGCGCGCCTGGTAGCAACGGGACAGGCCGGGACCTTTGGGGAAAGCGGCGAGCGCATCTCATCGGCTGTAGAGGAAACCCCTTCCAATAGCCGCGAACTGCTGGCCAGCGTTGATTTTGCTCCCCATACCGATGCCGGCATGGAATCGATGCTCGGCTTCCGGCAGGATCTTGGTTTTGCCGGCTCGGTGCAGTCGGTGGCCGCCATCGCCATTCATCCCGAAGAGATGGACGGAAGCGGGGATCAGGGACTCAATGAGGCGGCCATTCGCACTTCCGAGGCCATGCAACTGGGGGATGAGTTGGAGGCGGACGCCGGTTCTACCCAAGTTCTGGGTCGCCTTGCCGGGCTGACGGGAGGCACCGTTGTCGCTGCCCTGCCCTACGCTACCGTCGCCTGGCACGATGGCAACTCCACCACCTTGCGTTATCGCTTGGCTACGATGGTCCAGGATTGGGCCGGCAGCGATGACACCCAGGCAGCCGCCTGGCTTCCGCCACTCGCAATGCGCAATGGCAACCTGGTCGTCGAGCGCGGCCTGCACCAGGAGATCGGCTGGGAGAGGCGTACGGACAAGTCCAGCCTGGCGCTTACCGCCTACTCGGATCATATCGACAATCCGATTCTTGAGGCCATGCAGCGCGTCTCATCGGGAGAGCCGGCCCAGAGTTTCCCATCCGGGAGTGCGCTCTTTGACCCAGCCAGCGGGTTACTTCGCGCTGCCGGCCCGGGCTTCTCCGCGGCGGGAATCGTCGCATCGCTGGAGCGTCGCCTGCCCCGCGGCAACAAGATCTCTTTCAACTACGCCAGCGGCAGCGCGCTGGTGATGCCCGCTCTGCCTTCGCCGTCTAACTTCAACCAGCTGCTCTCTTCGGTCCGTACCCATCACTCCCAGGCTTATTCGCTCTCTCTCTCCGGCACCCTGGAGGGCACCGGCACACGCTGGCGGGCCAGCTACCGCTGGCAATCCGACGATCCGGTCACTGAAGTTGCTCCCTTCATGGCCAATGCCGATGAGCCTTTCTGCAACATCCGCATCCGCCAGCCCATTCATCTCACCCGCGACGGCTCGGGAGGCTTTGAAGCCCTGCTCGATGTGAGAAACCTGCTCGCCGAGGGCTACCGGCCCTATATTCTCAGCGACGGCTCCGTGTTGATTTTTGCTCAGGACCAGCGTGGAATTCGCGGCGGCCTGGCGTTTACCTTCTAGCCTCTCATCAGCGAAGACACCCCACTGAAGATGAAACTGTCTCCATCCCGGAGCTGAAACTGCGCCTCATCGATAGAGCGTCCCGGAGTCCCCGGCGACAGGTTTTTGTCGCTGGGGTGGGTGGTCGATGGGTGGGATGCCACGAGGGCGGGCCGATATACTTGTTCGGTCCCACGGCGGAATCTCCCTGGCCGGAGTAAAGTGGGAGTGCGCACTATCGCAATCCTGAACGGAACGGGAAACAACAATGAATCAAGTACGACTCAACCGTCGCCAGGCTTTGAAGGCGGGCCTCGGCGCGGCGGCACTGACGCCATTGGCTGCCGCTCTCCACTCGGAAGAAGCCAGGACAGTCCGGAAGAACAACCTTCATCAGTCGGTCTGCCGCTGGTGCTACGAGAAAATCCCACTCGATCAGCTTGCGGCATTCGCCGCGCAGATCGGCCTGAAGGGCATCGATCTGCTTCAACCGGAGGAGTACGAGTTCCCGCGCCGCTACGGCCTCATCTGCACCATGGCTTATGCCGGCGCAGGCGATATTCCCAACGGTCTCAACCGGTCCGAGAATCACGCGGCGATCGAGGCCGGCTTTCGCACCAACATCCCGCTGGCCGCCAAGGCCGGAATCCCTAACGTTATCGTCTTCTCAGGAAACCGTCGCGGCATGGGGGACGAGGAGGGCGCGCGCAACACTGTCGCCGGCCTGAACCGGGTGAAGAAGATCGCCGAAGACAACGGCGTCACCATTTGCCTTGAGCTGCTCAACAGCAAGCACGATCATCACGACTACATGTGCGACCACACCAGCTGGGGGGTGCGCGTGGTCGAGGAGGTGAACTCACCCAATGTGAAGCTGCTGTACGACATCTACCACATGCAGATCATGGAGGGCGATCTGATCGCGACGATTCGCGAAAACATCAAATGGATCGCACATTTTCATACCGGCGGTGTGCCGGGACGACACGAACTCAATAACACCCAGGAGGTACAATGGGACGGTGTTGCGCGCGCCATTGTGGACACGGGCTTCAAGGGATATATGGCCCATGAGTTTGTTCCGACGGGCGATCCGCTCACCAGTCTCCGCGCCGCTGTGGATCTTTGCGACGTGTAACGCAATGCCGCGCCGTTGGCGCAGCGATTGTTAGCCCCGCGCTTCAGCGTGGGGAAAGCTTTCAAAGAACCGATCGAGCTAACGACCTATGAAGTCTCTCCTCCTCTCCGCCTATAACCACCTCGAAATCGCCGACATGCCTCAGCCCGCGGTGGGCGCGGGCGAGGTGCTGGTGCGCGTAGAAACATGCGGCATCTGCGGCAGCGATGTGCACGGCTACGATGGCTCGTCGGGACGCCGCATTCCGCCCATCGTGATGGGTCACGAGGCGGCCGGGACCGTGGCTGCAATCGGCGCCGGCGTGGAAGACTACGCCGAAGGCGACCGCGTCACATTCGACTCCACTGTCTACTGCGGCGAGTGCGCTTTTTGCGCCAACGGCCAAATCAATCTCTGCGACAATCGCCAGGTGATCGGCGTTTCCTGCGGCGAATACCGCCGTCACGGCGCGTTTGCCGAGTATGTCGTCGTCCCGCAGCGCATCCTCTATCCACTGCCTCCAGGCATTTCATTTTCCGAAGCGGCCATGCTGGAAGCAGTTTCGGTTGCGCTCCATGCGGTGCGGGTCTCAGAGGCAGCGGGCGGTGAAACCGCGCTGATCATCGGCGCCGGCATGATCGGCCTGCTCACCATGCAGGCCGCCCGCGCTGCCGGTTGCGCGCAGGTTTTCATCTCGGACGTCGACTCGACGCGACTCGGGCTTGCCGGGGAAATCGGCGCAGACAAAGTTCTCCACTGCAGCGGCAGCGAACTCGTAGCCGAGATCCACAAGCTGACCGGCGGCCGCGGTGTCAATCTGGTTTATGAAGCCGTGGGGCGGAACGAAACAGTATCGGATGCCATCGACTCGGTGCGCAAAGGCGGCACGGTGACGCTGGTGGGCAACATCACGCCTGAAGTTACGCTGCCCCTGCAGAAGGTGGTCAGCCGCCAGATCAGATTGCAAGGTTCATGCGCATCGGCGGGCGAATACCCGCAGGCCATCGAACTGATCGCGAATGGCAAGATCAAAGTGAAGCCGCTGATTACCGCCGTGGCATCTCTCGAGGAGGGTCCGCGCTGGTTTGAGCGGCTTCACGCGCGCGAGCCGAACCTGATGAAGGTAATCCTTACGCCGAGGATGCAATGAGCGAAACGATCTTCGATTTAACCGGCCAGACAGCCATTGTGACCGGCACCAGCCGCGGCCTCGGCCAGTATCTTGCCCGGGCGCTGGCGAAAGCCGGCGCCGACCTGGTGCTCACCAGCCGGAATCGCGAGACGCTGGCGCCGTTCGAGGAAGAGATCAGGAGCCTGGGCCGGCGCGCGGTTTCTCTCGAACTCGACGTGCGCGATCAGGAAAGTATAGAAAAGTTTGCCGCCGATGCCGAAGCCGCATTCGGCCAGATCCACATCCTGGTCAACAACGCCGGCTGCAACATCCGCAAGCCGGCGCTCGAAGTGACCTGGGCCGACTGGAATCAGATCCTTGAAACCAACCTGCGCGGAACCTTTTTCGTGAGCCAGGCCATTGCCCGGCGCATGATTCCGCGCGGCTATGGGCGCATCGTCAACATCGGCTCGGTAACCAGCGTCTTCGGCTATGCGGGTCTCGCTCCCTATGGCGCCAGCCGCGGCGGCGTACGCCAGTTGACCATGAGCCTGGCGGACGATTGGGGCAAGCATGGAGTCACCGTCAACTGCCTCGCCCCTGGTTGGTTTCGCACCGAGCAGAACAAGGTTCTCTATGAAGACCAGGCATGGGTCGAATACCTGGTTGAGCGCATTCCCATGAAGCGCCCCGGCCAGCCGCACGACCTTGATGGAGCCGTAGTTTTTCTTGCCTCGGAAGCCAGCCGTTATGTCACCGGCCAGACGCTGCTGGTGGATGGCGGCATCACCACCGGCTCGACGCGAGCCACGGTGGCTCAGCCGAAATCGCTCTAACGCAATACGACTCGTATGAAATCGCTGCGAATCGTTGACGTTTTCGTGGTGTCTGCGGGACTCAAAACATCGCTTGCATTTCGCCGCGAGAATCGGCAAAAATCACTCGACGGCCTTCCCCAGGATCGGGCTTCCAGGCCCGGATCAGCCGGTCAAAATTGAACTCTTTTGAGCGCTGGCAGGAGATCGAGGATGAGTGGTGTTCGAGTGCTCGTAGGCACGCGCAAGGGTGCGTTTATTTTGACTTCAGACGGCAAGCGTTCCAACTGGCAGATCAGCGGGCCATTCTTCGCCGGCTGGGAGATCTATCACCTCAAAGGCTCGCCGGCCGATCCGAATCGTATTTATGCCTCGCAGACCAGCGGGTGGTTCGGACAAGTGATTCAGCGTTCGGACGACGGCGGCCAGACCTGGGCGCCCGTCGGCAACAAGTTCGCCTACGATGGAACCCCCGGCACGCACCAGTGGTACGACGGAACTCCGCACCCCTGGGAGTTCAAGCGGGTGTGGCATCTTGAGCCCTCGCTTGCCGATCCCGACACCGTCTATGCGGGCGTCGAAGACGCGGCGTTGTTTCGCTCTTCCGACGCCGGCGCTACATGGGCCGAGATCAGCGGTTTGCGCGGGCACGGAGCGGGCACGGACACATTGGCGCCGCAGTGGCAGCCAGGCGCGGGCGGCATGTGCCTGCACACCATCCTTCTCGATCCCACGAATCCGGCGCGCATGTACATTGCGATTTCCGCTGCCGGTGCATTTCGCACCGACGACGGAGGCTGCAACTGGATGCCGATCAACAAGGGCCTAGTCTCAAATTTCATGCCCAATCCAACCGCCGTGGTCGGCCACTGCGTCCATCACGTCGCCATGCATCCCTCGCGGCCGGATGTTCTGTTCATGCAGAAGCATTGGGACGTGATGCGATCGGACGACGCCGGCGACAGTTGGCGCGAGGTGAGCGGCAACCTGCCCACCGACTTCGGCTTCGCCATCGACGTGCACGCGCACGAGCCGGAGACTCTTTACGTGGTCCCCATCAAGAGCGACTCAGAGCATTTCCCACTCGACGGAAAGCTTCGCGTCTACCGCAGCCGCAGCGGCGGAAACGAGTGGGAGCCGCTCGCCAATGGGCTGCCCGAAAAAGACTGCTACGTGAATGTGCTCCGCGACGCCATGGCCGTAGACACGCTCGACGATTGCGGCATCTACTTCGGCACCACCGGCGGCCAGGTTTACGGCTCGGCCGACTCCGGCGATAGCTGGGCGCCGATCGTACGCGACCTTCCCGCTGTGCTTTCGGTCGAGGTGCAAACGCTCAAATGAGCACGGACTCCCCGGCATCGATGGTCCGAGTCATTTTGCCATACCACTTGCGCACGCTTTCAGGCACGGGGCCTGAAGTCACACTCGAAGTCGCAGCGCCGGTTAGCGTGCGCCAGGTGCTTGACGCGCTCGAGTCCCGCTATCCCATGCTGCGCGGCACCATCCGCGACCAGGTCACGCTGGTCCGCCGCCCATTCCTTCGCGTCTTCGCATGCGAGCAGGACCTCTCCCACGATTCGCCGGAAGCGCCGCTGCCCGACTCGATCACGTCAGGAAAAGAGCCCCTGCTGATCCTGGGCGCCATTGCGGGAGGATAACTGCGGGTTCGCTTAAGAATTTCTCCGAAGGTGTGAAGTGTCGGTGCCCCACCCTCGCCGCGTCTTTGTTTTTGCGGCTAAGGTGGGATCGCTGCATTGCAAAAGGAGAAGCCCCCTATTGCTCGTCCCTGCCCGGCCGCAGCATCAGGTCGCGGATGGCTTCGCGTGGGTCTTTGCCTTCATTCAAAATCAGGCCCATCTGCTCGCTGATGGGCATCTCGATGCCATGCATTTGCGCCAGGCCCAAAGCGGCCCGCGTGGTCAATACGCCCTCGGCCACTTTGCCGCCCAGGCTCGCCAGGACCTCCGAGAGCACGCGGCCCTGTCCCAATGCCTGCCCCACGGTCCGGTTGCGGCTCAGCGAGCCGGTGCAGGTGAGCACCAGGTCGCCCACCCCTGAGAGCCCGGCCAGCGTCTCGCGCCGGCCTCCGCAGGCCACGGCCAGGCGCGTGATCTCGGCGATGCCGCGGGTAATCAGCGCGGCAGTGGAGTTATGACCCAGGCCCACGCCGGCAGCCACGCCGGCCGCAATCGCAATCACGTTCTTGAGCGCTCCGCCCAGCTCCACTCCAATCACGTCGGTCGAAGTGTAGAGGCGCACGGTCTCGGAGCTGAACTCGCGCTGCAGCAGGGCCGCGACATCGGGGTCGCGGGCAGCCACGGTCAGCGCCGTGGGCTGCCCCTGGGCCACTTCAAGCGCAAAGCTGGGGCCGCTGAGAGCTGCGACGGGCAACTCAAGGCCCGCCTCGCCGAGGCTGGCCGCAATCACTTCCGTCATGCGCAGAAAGGTTCCATTCTCCACGCCTTTGGTCGCGCTGACCACGATCTGCCCCGCGTGCAGATAAGGCCTCATGCGCCCCATGGTGGCGCGAAGAAACTCCGACGGAACTACGGAGACCACGATTTCAGCGTCGGACACGGCGGCGCAGTCGCCGGTCACGGCAAGCTCTCTAGGAAGCTTGAAGCCGGGGAAAAATTCAAGGTTCTCCCCAGCGTCCACGATCTCCCGGGCTGCCTGCGGGCTGTGGGCCCACAGAGTAACCTGGTGGCCGCCGCGGCGAACCAGCGAGAGTGCGATCGCGGTTCCCCATGCGCCGGAACCTAAGACAACAATGCGGCTCATTTGGCCTTCCTTTATTCGACCTTTTTTGATCCGAAGCGGGATTCGGTGCCGGCGAACAGGCGGCGGATGTTCTGATGGTGTTTCAGGATGATCAGCAAAGCGACGGCGCACTGCACGGCAATGAAAAACGGCGGCCGGTCGCCTCGGACCAGCAGCCATGCAAAGGCCGGAAAGCTGGCCGCGCCAAGAATCGAGGCCACCGATACATAGCGTGTGAGCGCCAGCACGATGGCGAAAACCGTGATCGCCGAGAGCGCAGCCAGTGGCGCGGCGACCAGGAATACGCCGAATCCCGTCGCAACTCCCTTGCCACCCTTGAAGCGGAGCCACACCGGAAACATGTGCCCCAGTACCGCGCACAAGGCCGCCAGCCCTTCGGCATTGCGAAAGCCGATTGAAGGTGACAAGAGTCCAGCCAGCGCCGCGCCCATCCACACAGCCGCGCAGCCCTTCAACACATCCAGCAGGAACGTGGCCGCTCCCAGTGCCTTGCTGCCGGTGCGCAGCACATTCGTAGCCCCGATGTTTCCGCTGCCCACGGAACGTATGTCCTGCCCGCGAAACAGCCGCACCAGCACGTATCCGACCGGGATCGATCCAAGCAGGTACGCGGCGGATGCGATAAGCAGACTTACGAGGAGCATAACGGGAGAGTTTAGCAGGTGGGACCCGCATTCGCAGACTGGCTAAAAAGGGAGGCCACGTCAACCGCGTGAACGAAGGTAACGCGGGCCAGGTTTCAGCGGATGGCGCCTCTTGCCGATCGCACTTCCGCAGCAAGCACCTGGAGGATCTTAAACGAAATCATGGGGTCTGATTGCATCAACTGCATGAACTCGTCCCGCTCAATAAAGCCCAGCTGCGCCCCGGCGTGCGCAACGGCGGTCAGTGTATAGACGGCGTTGCCGATGAGGCCGGGCAATCCAAGCAGGGAGCCGGGTGCGGCCTTCGCAGACACGATCGATTTGCCCCGCGGAGACTCCATCTTGAGAGAAACCTCGCCCGCATGCAGGACATAGAGCCCGGCCGGTGCGTCCCCCTGCCGGAACAGAAGGTGATCCGCCTCGCACGCAATGGGTTTCGAGCGCTCCTCGAGAGCCTTTACCAACTCGGGGTCTGCTACAAATGCGGATGCGTCGAACTTCACGGGTTTCCTGCCTCGGAAGAATGGATTGGGAACGAGCCGGCCCATCGCGGATCGCCTATTCGCATAATTTCACCAGTCCGCTCCTAAGATTTGTGATCCCTGTCACGAATGGAATGCGCGCCTCGCTCGGAGAAGTGATTCAGATGACATCGGGACTGTGCCGGCCCCATTTCCATGGAGATGGTAATTCAACCAAAACAGTGCGAAGGTTTCCGGCGGTTGGCTTGCGGTTTGCTCCATTCACATGAATGTAACCAAACTTTCGGCTTGATGCCTTAGATTTATCTGCTATGTACATCGATTCCCCGCTCACGTTCGATCGAAAAGAGGGTAAAACGCCCGGCACGCTGATCTTCAGCCTTACTGGCCCGCTCACCTTGCGCAATTTGTTCGACTTCCAGTCCGCGCTGCGCAGTCAGCAGCCGGAGCCTGAGTCCACCGTGCTGGACCTGACCGGTGTCCCGTACATGGATTCGGCGGGGATGGGCCTGTTGGTGAATTATTACGTCCACTGCCAGCGACAGGGCTCTAAAGTGCTGGTGGCCGGGGTGAGCCCCAGGCTGATGGAGCTGTTCAAGTTGACCAAGGTCGACACCGTCATCCCCTTGCGGGACAGCTACAACGCAGCCGAATACGAGGCGTGAGGCTCCGTCCATTAAACTTGTGGATAGAGCAGATGATGCCAGGGATCCTCAGGAAAACACGCACCACTCTGGAAATGATCAAGTGGGAGCACTCCATCTTTGCGCTCCCGTTTGCGCTCACGGCCGTGCTGCTGGCGGCACGGGGACTGCCCGCCGCGCGCACCGTCGGCTGGATCCTGGTGGCCATGGTTGCCGCGCGGTCAGCCGCCATGGCCTTCAATCGCTGGGCGGACGCGGACCTGGACGCTGCCAACCCCCGCACCCGCACCCGGGCCATCCCCGCCGGCCTGCTGACCCGCAGGTTTGTCTTTGGATTTACCTGCGTTGCGGCGCTGCTTTTCGTGATCGCTGCAGGCGAGCTGAACCTGCTCACCCTGTGCCTGTCTCCGGTCGTGCTTGCGGTCCTGTTCAGCTACAGCTACATGAAGCGCATCACGCGCTGGTCGCACCTGGTGCTGGGAGTTTCGCTGGGCCTGGCGCCCTCGGCCGCCTGGATCGCGGTGCGCGGGAGCCTCGATCCCCGCATCGTGGTGCTCACCTGCGCGGTTACGCTCTGGGCCGGAGGCTTCGACGTTCTATACGCCTGCCAGGACTTTGAACACGACCGCGCCGCCGGTTTGCACAGCCTGCCCCAGGCAGCCGGAATTCCCGCCGCTTTCTGGGCAGCGCGACTGATGCACCTGGCCATGCTGGGGCTGCTGGCCTGGTTCGGGGTACTGTTTCATTTTCGGACAGTCGGTTGGCTGGGAATTGCCGCCGTCGCCCTGCTGCTGGCCTATGAACACTCGCTGGTTTCGCCTCGCGACCTCAGCCGCCTCAACGCCGCTTTCTTCACCATGAATGGCGTGATCGCCATGGTGTTTCTCGGGTTCGTCGCCGTCGATCTCTACCTCTACCGCTGAAGCGGCCTGACGCTGCCGAGAGCTCCTGAATTGTGAGCATTACAGCTTCGTTTTGGAGTTCCGTGTTATCGTTCCCGCATGCGCATTTCACTATTCGATCGAGGGCCTGTACGCTGGTCTGCCCGCTTGGTGTTCGCGCTCGCGCTTGGGTCTTCGGGTGTGTCTGCTCAAACCGCGGCTGCACCTTCTGACGTGGCGAAGAGACTGCTCGATACTGCCCGGCAACTCAACGGGCTCGCTATCCCCGCCATTCAGCCATGGCATATCAAGGTCTCCTTCCAGCGCTACAGCCGCTCCGGCAATTTCGTTGATCAAGGGAAATATGAACTCCTCTGGGACGGGTCCGCAAAAACAAAGGCTATTTACGAGAGCCCGTCATTTTCGCAGGTCCAGTACAGCAGCCACGAAGGCACGTTCGTTACCGGGGACCACGGAGATCCACCTGGCCTCCTAGCCCTCATATGGTGGATAGCCTATTCTCCTCTTCCGAGTGAACGCACGGTGGCGCATCTTGGCGCGAGCTTGCACAAGGCGGCGGTAAGCGGCGACGACCTGGATTGCGTCGAGATGGGGAAAGGGCCCGCAATCACTCGATACGACCGCGAAACGGACACGCTGATTGACCCGGCCTCCGATGCTTCAACTCCTCGAGACAGCTATTGTTTTGACGAGCATCGCTTTCTCGCGCGATCGAGCCGAACAATTAACAATTTTGGGGAAAAGATCCACGCTTTGTTTCGAGACCCTCTTGAGTTCGATCATCGAATGGTTGCGCGCGACCTTGACCTCGACCTCGGAGGGATTCTCGGTCTTACCGCGCATGTTGAGAGCATTGAGCCGCTTCAAGATTCAAGCGAAACCGAGTTTCAGGTTCCTCCCGAAGCGCGAGAGCATGGAAACGAAGAGTTTCGCTTCTCCGATCTCCCCAAGAGCAATCCTTCACCCAGTCTAGTCAGCGTTTTACCAGGCGTCGCTGCACGCCAATTGGTGCGCCGAACCTCGGTCATTTATCCCCAGGAAGCAAAAGCAGCCGGAATTGAAGGCACAGTGGTTCTCAAAGGGCGCATCAGCAAATCTGGAACCATCGAGTCCCTTCAGATCGTTAGTGGTCCGGAGCCGCTGCGGCAGGCTGCACTCGATGCAGTGAATTCTTGGGTCTACCGCCCATATGTTCTCAACGGCTCTGCGGTCGAGGTGGAGACCACAATCAATGTGGGCTTCAAGCTTGAAAGGCCGCAAGACCAGTATTAGCCGCAATTAGTCATTGTTCGGGCTGGTTGGTCGGCAAGAACGAAGCCGCAGGCGTCGCGGACGCCTGTGTTATGGTGCGAAGGGAAAGTACTTATTCTCAGGAGCACCCAACCGCCCAATGAAGACCGCCATTCAGGGAGAACCGGGTTCATTCAGCCACGAAGCCGCACTCAAGCTGGTTGCAGATGCCGAGATCGTGCCCTGTTCGCTCTCTGCCGAAGTATTCGCGGCCCTGGCCGGCGGCGCCGCGGATGCTGCCGTGATTCCCATTGAAAACAGCCTGGCCGGCCCGGTCTCAGAGCACTACGACCTCTTGCTGACCTACGATGTGCTGGTGGTGCGGGAGGCGCTGGTGCGCATCCGCCACAACCTGATCGCTGTCCCCGGCGCCTCAACCGAGGCCATTGACCGCGTATTCTCGCATCCGGTCGCGCTGGCGCAGTGCCGCCGCTTCCTCGCCCGCCACCCGCGCATCGAAGCCTTCGCTTTCTACGATACCGCCGGCAGCGTCAAGCAGCTGATGGAGTTGCGCGACCGCCATGCGGCGGCGATCGCCAGCGAGGCCGCCGCCCAGCACTACGGCGCTCAAATCCTGGAAAAAGGCATCGAGGACAACGCGGAAAACTACACGCGCTTCTTTCTGGTGCGCCGTGCAGCGGAGGCCGAGACCGATCCGGATGCGAATAAGATGAGCATTGCCTTCACACTCGAACACCGCCCCGGATCGCTGGTGGCCGCTCTCAGCGCACTCTCCGCCCTGGGCACCAACCTCACCAAGATCGAGTCGCGCCCGGTGCAGGGAAAGCCGTGGGAGTACGTCTTCTACGTCGATTTCCAGATTGGCTCGGCAGGGGAGGGAGCGGGCGCTCTCGACGCTCTCCGCGCCCACTGCGGGATGGTGAAGGAACTGGGCCGTTACCGCGAAGCCGAGAGCCTCAGCGCCCAAAATGGTTAAGCTCGGCTGGCCGACTGCCATCGGAACAGCACACACAAAAAGCGGGGATGGCAGGCCGTCCCCGCTTTTCGAAATTCCGGTGTACCTAGAAGTGGTACGCCACGCCGATCGCCGGGTTTGAGATCTCATACCAGCGGTTGGTGGTCAACTGGGAGTCGCCGAAGTTTGGCACCTTGGTCACGAAGCCCCTGTATTCGACCCGGATATCGAAGCTGGGGCTGATCTCGTATGCGAAGCCGGCGCCGAAGAGTCCGCCCACCCCGATTTGTTGCTTGACGTCGAGCGTTGTGGTTCCGGAGTTCACGATCGGAAGAAAGACGAATGCCCCTGGACCCGCTTCCACAAACGGATTGAAATTCTTGTAAACGAATGACCGCACATAAGCGCCCGAGATTTCCTGCGTGCGCGTAAGTACCTTGTAGTGGTTGGGGTTCACATAGAACCCGATACTGTTCTGGTAAGTAATGCCGTAGTTGACCTCGAGGGCGCTGGTCGGCGTGAGCATGAAACGGTAGCTGGCCAATCCGCCGTAAGCCGTCGTCGAGTCCACCTGGACGGTGGTCGACGATGCCCTGAACGGTTCAATAAGGGCGGTTCCGCTAAGGCTTATGTCCTGCCGGCTCTCCTGTGCGTGGACTGCCACCGCAGAAATGGCCAGCATCAATACAAATAGGGCGATCTTCTTCATTCGGTCCTGAACCTCACCACTGCGCAACCGTCGGGCTGGCAACGAACTTGTCGATTTTTCGGAGCGCCGGATACCTCCGGGACCCGCTCTCAGCATTGTAACTGGCCGGGGCGGGTCAGGTCAGAATCGGCGCTTGAGGAATCCTCTGTGCCTATAGACGCACCGCAATCAAAATCGGCGTCTCTTTGGCCTGAACCTTGTTTCCTCGTTCCATGCATTGACCCCTGATCCCTGTTCGCTGATCTATGCTCTCTGTTTTATTCCCTGGTTCTCTCCACATGATAGAAAAATGGCGGTCCCTTCTCCTTGGCCATGGTCTTCAAGGTCTGCAGAAACTCCTTGGCGGCGTAGGAGAGGGCTGCCTGCCTGCGGTGAACGATCCTCAGCACGCGGCGCACTTCAAGCTCCGCGACCGGAATCCGGACCAGGTCCCCGCTCTCCAACTCGTGCGCGACCGACAGGTGAGGCACCAGCGCCACCCCGTTGCCCATGGCCACAAAGCGCTTGATGGCCTCGATGGTGGGCAACTCGATGCCCATGTTGAGCGGCGTGCGGTAGCGCTGAAAGGTCTCAATGACCCTGCGCCGCAGCGGTGACGCCACGTTGTGGGCGATAAAATCCTCCTCGCCCAGGTCGTTGATCGAGACCTTCTGCCTCCGCGCCAGTGGATGATGCGGACTCACGATGAAATCCAGGCTGTCGCCATACACCGCGATGGTGCGGAACTGCTCCGGATCGGGACGGAAGGAGATCACCCCCAGCTCGAATGTGCGCAGGTTCAGCTCTTCGGGAATCCGCGAAGCGAGCATCCGGTTCACCGCCACGCTGACGTGCGGGGCCTGGCGGCGGAAGGCATCGATGGCCGGCAGCAGATACATGCAGGTGTATTCGTTGGCCGCCAGTTGCAGCCGCCCGCGCTCCAGGCTCTTCAACTCCCCCAGCGCGCTCGCGGCCTCGCGCCTCAGCGCCAGCAGCCGCAGTGCATAGTCGCGCAGCAGGGCGCCGGAGGCGGTTAACGAGCCATCGCGCGCAGCGCGGTCAAACAGTGTCTCGCCCACCGACTCCTCCAGCTTGCGGATCACCTGGCTCACCGCCGGCTGAGTCCTGTGCAGCCGCACGGCCGCCCGCGAAAAGCTCTTCTCTTCGGCAACCGCCAGAAATGTTTCCAGCTGATTCAGTTCCATTGCGAATCCTTCCAGTTGACAGCGGATAGTGGTCAGTGAACCGAATAGGGCCGGGTGCCCCATGTCTCGATTTTGAGACATGGGATTGGACGCGCAAGCCCCGATCCGCAACGATCCCTGGCGCCCGGCAGCTGTCCACTGTCAGCTGTCCACTGTCAACTTCCGTATAAGCAATTCTAATCGCTTCCACAAAAATAATAACTTTGCCTTATATTGCTTCCGTGCGAGACACTATAGTTACTGAGAAGCGATCCTTTCCCGCTGACCAGACGCGATCATGAGCTCAAACAATCATAGTTACTCCAATCACGTTGTCTTTTTTGACACCACGCTTCGCGACGGCGAGCAGTCGCCCGGCTGCAGCATGACCACGCAGGAGAAGCTCACCATGGCTCACGCCCTTGAGGACCTTGGCGTGGACATCATCGAGGCCGGCTTCGCCATGGCCTCGGAGGGCGATTTCGCTGCCATCGCCACCATTACGCAGGCCATTCGCAAGCCGCGCATTGCGTCGCTGGCCCGCGCCAAGAAGGAAGACATCGAGATGGCCGCCCGGGCTCTGCAGTTTGCCGACCGCGCGCGCATCCACGTCTTCCTGGCGTCGAGCGATCTGCATCTCGAATACAAACTCAAGATCGGCCGCGCCGAGGCGCTGGAGCTGTGCGGCGAATCGGTTCGCCTGGCGCGCAGCTTGTGCGACGACGTGGAGTTTTCGCCGGAAGACTCGACCCGCTCGGACCGCGACTTCCTGGTGGAGATGGTCGGCATCGCCGTCGAAGCCGGAGCCACCACCATCAATATGCCCGACACCGTCGGCTACGCCACTCCCGAAGAGTACGGTGGAATGTTTCGCGAGGTCCGGGAGCGGATTCCCGCCATCGATGAGAAGGGCGTCATCCTCTCCTCGCACTGCCACGACGATCTTGGCCTGGCCGTCGCCAACTCGCTGGCCGCCATC
>Ga0182013_10000525_pt1 | contig 52803 bp, 49 predicted proteins | sample 612S2MmetaG_FD_120487 | JGI IMG/M metagenome (GOLD analysis project Ga0182013, IMG submission 120487) | Permafrost microbial communities from Stordalen Mire, Sweden - 612S2M metaG | ecosystem: Environmental > Terrestrial > Soil > Wetlands > Permafrost | place: Sweden: Stordalen | collected...
GCGACAGCGACAGCGCGCCCAACGAAGCAGAGCTCGTTGCGGAGCTTCGTGACTTCCTCGACAACGTTCGCCCCGAGGACTTCAATCAGTGAGCCGTACGCTCAAGGCGCTGGCGATCTTCGCCGCGTTCGTGGTCATCGTCACCTTAAGTCGCCACTCAACAGCTCCTTCGACAACGTCGACAACGTCGACGGCCTCGCCGACGAGCTCCTCGACAACCACCACAACCACTACCACCTTGAAGCCAGTGGGCACCACGTGCGTCGGCAGCGACTTCAATGGTGTCTTCGATCAAGGTGAAGGGGCTGCCGGAACAGTTTTCGCGAGCGTCGTGCTCACTAAGACCTCGAGCGGTTCGTGCAGGGTCGACGGCTACCCCCTGCTGACGCTGCAAGACAAGATGGGCGCGATTCTGACGTCGAAGACCCTCGATGTCAGTCCTGTTGAGTTTCCCGCCGCCCAAGCCAATCAGCCCGCGAAGTCGCAGACGATCAGATTCGGCGCCACGTTGGCGTTCTCGCTCGGTTACTCTGACGTGCCGGTCGGGACTGAGGTCTGCGGCGCGGCGACCACGCTCAGTGTCCAGTTCACAGTCAGTGGATCCGACGTCACCGTGACGCCGGTATATCCGCTGGAGCCGTGCAACCACGGCACTGTCTGGGTGAGCCCCTTTTACAGTTTGGGTTCCTAAGTTTGGGTCCGTACTTATCAGTGACGGCTCGCCATTTCAACTACGTTCTTGTGCAGCGTTCATATTGGCGCCGTGGAGGTCCATGATTCATGGACACCGACTTATTGATTTGGGGGCTGTATGAGTGAAGGATTTACGCCCGACTCACTGGGCGCCAAAGTGCCGTTCGTCACCGGCGAGCACGAGCGATTGCATCAGGGAGTTCTCGGCACACTCGACATCGCCGCGGCCACGATGGCCAATATTGGACCGGCGATGAGTTTCTACTTCGGTGGTGCCTTTCTGGCGTACAATGCCGGACTGGCGTCACCGCTCGTGATCATCGTCGCGGGTATTGCGATTCTGTTCCTCGGCAACACGCTCTCTGAGTTCACCAAGGTCATCCCTTCGACCGGGGGTTTCATCACGTTTGTCGGCAAGACCTTCGGCGGCAGAACGGGCGTCACGACCGCACTGATGACGGGCGCCGGTTACATGGCGGCGATGGCCTCGGTCATCGCGATCTCGGGCGGCTTCTTCCAGATCGTGTTGCAGTACTACAACGTGAAGGGTCTGGAGAGTGTTCCGTGGATCATCTGGACGTTGTGTTTCCTCGTGTTCGCCGCCCTGATGATGATTCGAGGAATCAGCCTCTCGACCAAGATTGCGGGAATCTTCTTCGCCTTCGAAATGGTCGTCCTGGTGCTCGTGAGCATCATCGCGCTCGTCAAGTTCCACAGCCACATCACCCTTGCTCCGTTCGAACCGAAGCACATCACGAACGGTTTCAAGGGTCTCGCCGTGAGCTTCCCGCTCGCCGTCTACCTCTTCATCGGCTGGGAGAACTCCGCGGCGCTCGCTGAAGAGACGGCGAATCCCCGCAAGGCCGTGCCGAAGGCCGTCTTCTCGTCCATCGCCATCATGATTGTGAGTTACGTCCTGTTCGACTACGCGACGGTCGTTGGCTTCTCCAACAACGTCGGCAAGCTCAGCGGAGCCCTGATTCCATTCTTGAACGTCGCCCACGGTGCCCTCTTCGGGTTCGCATTCTTTGCGTACTTGGCCGGCTTGACGTCAACGCTGGGTGCCCTGATCGCGGGAACGAACTCCCAGGCCCGATTGGTCTTCAATGCCGGACGCGAAGGCCTCGTGCCGAAGTTCATTGGCAAAGTGGACCCGAAGCGCCGTACGCCGATTAACGCTCTCCTGGTCTTCTTGGGCATTGCCACGCTGATCATCTTTATCTGGGGGCTCGGTCACATCATTGGCGGGCACGCCACATCGGGCAGCATGAGCGCCATCAATCTGTTCTTCGAGTCTTCGACCTTCGGAACAATCCTGGTGCTTGTCGTCTACGCGTTGTGCCACTTGGCGCTTCCCGTCTACTACCGACGCCACCACCCGGACCTGTTCAACTGGTTCCGTCACGGTGTGCTGCCGATCGTTGGCTTCTTCACCATTGGTGTGCCGATGTACTACCTGGCCAAGCCCGGCCAGTCCCAGCCCTACAACTGGTACCCGTGGGTGGCGCTGATCTTCATTGTCTTGGCCGTGGTGTACTCCATGTTCCTCGTGCAGCGCGATCCCAGCATCGGTGACCGGATCGGTTCAATCGTTGCCGATGAGTAATTCGTGAGGTAGTGGCACGTCACCCGAGGTCGGCTTCACCAGAATCCGGCCCCGGGTTTTGCCATTTCGGATCAGGTCGAGTGCGCTTGTCAACTCGTCGAGCCCAACCGTTCGATCGACCAGGGGAGCGAAGTCCACCTTCGGGGCAATCTCTCCGAGTGCGGCCCACACCTTGCGCCGCGTGGCCTCGGGCGCTTCGACGGCGTCGATGCCGATGAGGCTGACGGCCCGTGTTATGAACGGATAGACGTTGGTGTGCAGGTCGGGACTGGCCACGAGCCCACAGGCCGCGACCGCCGCGCTGCATCGCAACGAACGAAGGATGTGGTGCAGTGTTTCTCCGCCCACGCAGTCAATAGCGCCGGACCAACGTTCTCCCGCTAACACACGGTCGGGCCGGTCAGCAATCTCTTCTCGGCCAATGATACGCGTGGCTCCTCGCTCGAGGAGCCATTGGGATTCTTCGGGTGATCCGGTCGACGCGACGGCCTGGTAGCCGGACGCGCGCAAGAACGTGATCGCCAGGGATCCGACGCCGCCAGTCGCTCCCGTGACGAGTACTTCGCCCGTGGCGTCCAGGCCGTGGCGTTCCAGTGCGAGCATGCTCGCCATGGCCGTGAAGCCCGCGGTGCCGATGACCATCGCGTCGTGGTTGGAGACGGTATCGGGTAGGGGGCTCAGATACCGAGCGGGCGCGTAGACGTATTCGGCGAAGCCTCCGTCGCGAGCGACTCCGAGGTCGCCGCCGTGCACTGCCACGCGGGCGCCGACGGGAAAGTTGGAATCGTTGGACTGCGCGACGGTGCCCGAGGCGTCGACTCCTGCGATGAGAAGGGGGAGCCTGCGCACTCGACTGTGGGCGCTCGCGACCAGCGCGTCCTTGTAGTTGACCCCGGAGAACTCGACCGCCACGAGAATGTCGGACGGATCACCGGGCCCGACGTCGCTCTCTCGAACTTCGCAGGTGAGCACACCCTCTTCTTCGCTGACGACAAAAGATCGCATGAGCCAAGATTAGGTTCAGTTCGCGGATTCATGCCCTCAGGCAATACCATGCCGTATGACCACGATTGAACTCAAGGGACGCCCTACGTGGGCGCGACTTCCCAAGAAGAGGGGCAACACTGTGGTGCTGCTTCACGGCGGCATGAGCAGCAGCGCCAGTATGTTGGGCTCGGTTGGCCCGGGCCTGTCACGGTCGTTTCGAGTGGCGGCGTTTGATCGGCGCGGCCACGGGCGAACCGCGGATACTGAGGCACCGTTCCACTACGACGACATGGCCAGTGAGACCATTGCCTTTCTCGAGTATTTGGAGCGCCGAGTGCACCTCATTGGCCATAGCGACGGGGGCAACATTGCGCTGCTCGTAGCCATGCGACGTCCGGATTTGTTGAAGCGCGTCGCGGTAATCGGGGCGAACTACCACTACAAGGGCCTACTCCCGATGGAGGAACTACGCCCCGGCACGCCAGCGTTTGAACTCTGGGCGGACAAGTACGCCCAACATTCCCCGGACGGCCTGGTCCACGCTCCGATCGTTCTGCAAAAGACGCTGCAAATGTTCGCGAGCGAGCCGACGCTCAGCCTTGATCAACTGGCCACCATAACAAGGCCGGTGCTGGTGATGGCCGGCGACGACGACGTCGCGACGTTGTCGCACACTTGTTCGATGTACGAAGCCATTCCCAACGCGCAACTCGCCGTGGTCCCGGGCACCTCTCACGCCGTCTTGAAGGAACGAACCAGGGAGAGTGTGCGGATACTGCGACATTTCCTGGTCAGCGAGATCCCGGTGACGACGTATATGCCGTTGCGACGTGCGTTGGCCGGCGACTGAGCCCAGAGCGATCGGTGTTTTAGGGCGCAAAGTACACTTGGTGGGATGTTGGCGCGGCCCTTGACTCTGCGCACCCTACTAGTTCAGTGGTGGGTGTCGCTTAACGCATTGAGCAGCGACGCCGCACTCTACGCGGTGTCCGCGGTCTTCGCGCTGCTCCTGGGTTGGACGTCGACCCAGGTTGCCCAGTGGCACTGGGGCTACTTGACCGTCGCCCCCTACGCCGCCGCGGCCCTGGTGGGCCTGGGGCTGGGAAGAATGAAGCTGCGACGCGAGATGGCGGTGCGCATCGTGCTGCTCGTCCTCGTGATCTTTGGATCGGTGGTGATTCCCCTGGGACTCGAAACGCGCTGGCGCCACCAGGACCCCGAAATGGGCTTCGCGCAACCAGAGGTCTCGGTCATCGAACGTTCGGCGGCGTACCTGAGCCAAGGCAAGGATCCCTATCGGGCCTACGACCACGACGGGCGCATCATCGACGAAGTGAAGGGCATTCCGGCGTACGAATCCTTCTTTCCCTATTTCCCATTGATGAGCCTCTTCGGCCTGCCCTCCGCGGAGACGCACGAAGGGTCAGGACTCACCGACGCGAGGATCATCATGTCGCTGATGACGCTGCTCGCGAGCGGCGCGGCCCTGTTCCTCTTGAAGGCCTCGGGCACGAAGAAGATTCGGGTGGCCCAGGTGTTGCTGGCGCTGCCCACGGGGGCGCTCTTTCTTTCGACGGGTGGCGACGATATGCCAATTCTCGCCCTGATGTTGCTCGGTGTGGCGTTCCTGGAGCGAAGATCGAATAACGCCGCGGGCGTGACGCTCGGCGTCGCCGCCGCGATGAAACTGACCGCGTGGCCCCTCGCGATCGGCGCGTTGTTGGTGGCGAGAGACGAGTCGGGACGATCGGCGTGGCGAAGAGTCGCCCTGTGGTCGAGTGCCATCGTGCTCGTCACGATCACCCCCTTCGCACTCAAGGCACCGTGGGCGTTCTTCACCAACGTCTTTGCGTTTCCGCTGGGGTTAGCCGGCGTCGCCTCGCCTGCGGCGAGCGCACTACCCGGTCACATCCTGACGACAATGTGGGCGCCAATGGGTCATATTCTCGCGCCGTTGACGTTCTTGGTGGGCGGATATTTTCTTGCGAAGTACGCGAAGCGTCATTGGCCACTTTCACTCTCGCAGTTGCTCGCGATCTTGAGCCTCGTGTACCTCGTGATGATGTGCGTCGCGTCCGCGACGCGAATTGGCTACGTGATCTATCCCATCAACTTCGCGCTCTGGTCGTGGGTGACGGTCGACCAAGACATCAAAGAGCCGGTACTGGTTTAGATCGTCTCGGAGTTCTGATAGATCCGGTAGGTCCAGTGCGTCTCGGAGTCCTTGGTCGAATTAACGGTGATGCCCACGATCCAGTAGAAGGTATCGGACCCGGCCTTTTGGAACAGATACTGGGGTCCGCCATTGCTCGAGCCCCGCGAGAAGAGACTCCAACCCCGCGCTCCGAGTTGGCTGGCGTAGTAGCCCAGCAACTCACCGGGCTTGGCCTTGGTAATGAACGAGCGGAAGCAGTCAAAGTCGCCGGCGCCGTCATTGGGCAACGTGAAGGCGCCATTCGCTCGGGTGTCTTCGGGAAGCAAGAAGGCGTCCAGGATGTTCGTTGGGGGGTTTCCGGGCTGTTGACAACCGGCCAGCAGCGCGCCGAGCGGCTCACTCTGGAGTCCGCCCACGATAGTGGGCAGCGTGGTCGTCGTGGTGACGCCCTGGTCGGAGACCATGTTGATCGCCATGAATACCACGAGCATCACCACCGCAATCCCCAGCACCGCCGCCGCCGGCCAAATGCTCGTGGTCGTGGTCAGCGGGGCCTGCGGTCTGTCACTCACTGTTCCATCCTAAGTGGTCGATCGGTCCACGCCCATGGCCGAGCGTCCACGAAGCGCCACCGATAAGCGCCGCGAGCACGAACGATTTGGCGTCTCGGGTGGCCTCGGGCAAGGAACGACCAAGACCCAGACCCGCCGCGATCGCGGCGGAGAGGGAGCAGCCGGTGCCGTGGTCGTTGACCGTCTCGATGCGGGTGGCGTCGTAGAGCACCACGTCGCCCGGCCCCACGAGGACGTCGGGCGCGCGAACGTGCGTGGCGCCCCCTTCCGTGAAGTGACCACCCTTGATGAGCACAAAGGCGGGGCCGTAAGCGAGGATCATGTTGCCCACGCGCACCATGTCCTCGAGAGTCGAGATCTCTCGAACGTCAATGCCGCACAGCACCGCGGCTTCGCGAAGGTTGGGTGTGACCACGGTGGCAAAGGGCAGGAGCGCTTCGCGGTAGGCGTCGGCGCCACCCTCGTCCATCAGGGCATGTCCGCTCGAAGAGACCAGGACCGGGTCCACCACGAGGCGGGGGAGGACTCCTTCGCGAGCCAGGTCGGCCACCGCCTCGACGGTGGACGGCTGGGCCAGCATGCCGGTTTTTACGGCGGCCACGTCAAAGTCTTCGAGCACGGCCCGTGCTTGCGCGGTGACAAGCGAGGGCTCGCAGTTCCAGATGGAGAGGACCCCCAGGGTGTTCTGCGCGGTGACGGCGGTGATCGCTGACGTGCCGTGGACCTGAAACGCGCCGAACGTTCGAAGGTCGGCTTGGATTCCGGCCCCGCCTCCAGAGTCAGATCCAGCAATGGTAAGCGCCGTCACTGGTTGCACCGTTCAACCTTAGTGACGTCGCGAGAGTCCTTAGTACGCTTGAAGAAGTGGGTGATCTCTTCAGCGTTGGTTCTCTTAGCTCCCCGTCACGGTTGGTGATGGGGACTGGCGGGTTTCGTTCAATGGACGTGCTCGAAGCCACGCTCGAAGCCTCGGGTTCGACTGTCGCCACGGTGGCGCTGCGCCGCGTCGATCCCTCGGTCGAAGGTTCCATCTACGACCTCCTGGAGAAGTTGAACTTCTCGCTGCTCCCCAACACCGCCGGTTGCTACAGCGCGGCGGAGGCGGTGAGGGTCGCCGAGTTCGCCCGAGAGGCGTTCGAGACGAACGCGGTCAAGCTCGAGGTCATTGGCGACGACGTCACGCTGTTGCCCGACACCACCGAGACGCTGATCGCCGCCGACGAGTTGGTTCGCCGCGGCTTTGAGGTGTGGGCGTACACGTCAGACGATCTGATCGTCGCCCAGCGCCTCGAACAGATTGGCTGTTGCGCCGTGATGCCGCTCGGTTCGCCGATCGGTTCAGGTCTGGGTATTCGAAACCCGCACGCCATTGCACTTATCGCCGAGAGGATCAGTGTTCCGGTTCTGCTTGACGCCGGCGTCGGAACGGCGTCAGACGCCGTGCTCGCCATGGAACTCGGCTGCGACGGTGTTCTGGCGTCGTCGGCCATTAACCGAGCGCTCGAGCCCGCCATGATGGCCGAGGCTATCCGAGAAGCGGTGCGAGCAGGGTATTTAGCTCGTCGCGCCGGACGTATCCCCCCTCGTTTGCACGCTGAGGCCTCGTCGGCCTCGCTGGGGCGCCCAGATTTATTTGTGGAATAAAACACCGAGGTAACTACAATCATGTAGTCATTCGGGATAATCTGATGAGACCTCGGTCGGGAGGACTTTGCGATGACTAACTTTCTAACAACTGGATTTAGTGGCCCTACGGTGTGTCGCCTCACTGGCGTGACCTACCGTCAGCTGGACTACTGGGCGCGCACCGGTTTGGTGACGCCCTCCATCACGCCGGCGCAGGGCAGCGGCTCGAAGCGCTCGTACTCGTACAGTGATGTTCTGGAAGTAAAGGTCATCAAATCTCTTCTCAACTCCGGAGTGTCACTTTCTCGGGCGCGCCAAGCAGTTGAATGTTTGCGCAACTCACTGGGCGCCGACCTCGCCTCCAGCAGTCTGGTCATGAGCGACGCCGGGTCGGTACTCGCGCGCGACGACGGCGATCTGGTTGACCTGCTTCGCGGCGGCCAAGGTGTCTTCAATATTGTTCCCCTGGCGAATGTGGTGGCCGAACTCTCCACTACCATTCGTGAGGACCAACGTGCGACGTCGGAGAGGGAGCATCGTTCGGCGTGACGACCCCGTCCCTCGATGCTGACGCTCGAGTGCACCATCCCAGTCTTGGCAGTGTTTCCAGCAATAGTTTCGCCCACCCCAGTGAGAGGCTGTTCGCCAATCTCTTGAATCTGTACGGGTACGAGTGGTCCTACGAGCCACTTGAGTTCCCCCTCGCGTGGAATGAGTTTGGAGAGCCCGTCCGCGCGTTTCGTCCCGACTTCTTTCTCCACGATCAAGGCCTCTTCATTGAACTCACTGTGCTCGAGCAGCGTCTCGTGACGAAGAAGAATCAAAAGATTCGACGGTTCCGTCTCCTCTACCCCGAGGTCCAGCTACTCGTCGTGTACCAACGTGATTTCCTTCGCTTGATGAAGCAGCACGACCTAGGATCTCTGGCAGATCTCGCAGCCTAGAGTGGTTTTATGACTGATCGACGTCCTTTTTTGTACGAAACCCACGTTGAGTTGGGGGCAAAAATCGTCCCGTTCGGCGGATGGGAGATGCCCCTGCAGTACGCCTCGGGCACCGTGGCAGAACATCTGGCGTGCCGCAGGGACGCCGTTGTCTTTGACGTCAGCCACCTGGGCACGGTGCGCTGCGACGGGGTGGAGATGTTCGACGCGCTGCAAGGCACCCTCACCAACGATCTTCGAAAGATCGCCCCGGGCAAGGCCCAGTACACGCACCTGCTCAATAATGACGGTTTCGTGGTCGACGACATCATCGTGTGGTGGCTCAGCGAGAACGAGTTCGATGTGATGCCGAACGCGTCGAACACGTCGGGAGTCACTTCCGCCTTGCCTGGCGTCGACGTGACGGGCGAACGATGCGTCCTCGCCGTGCAGGGCCCGAAGGCGCGCGAGCGGGTCGGCGCAGTTGACCCGCGCTTCGCCGAAGTTGGGCGTTTTTGCGTGACTCGTTTTGACTACAGGGGCGTCGAGGTTCGCGTCGCGGGGACTGGCTACACGGGCGAAGAGGGACTGGAGATCGCGGCCCCCAACGAGGTCGCCGACGAACTCCTTCGGGCCTTGGTGGCCGCTGGAATCACGCCCGCCGGGCTGGGAGCGCGCGACACTCTTCGCCTGGAGTCGGCGCTTCCGCTGTACGGGCACGAGTTGAGCCTCAGCTCGACCACGCTCGAGGCCAGGCTCGGCTGGGTGATTGGTTGGGACAAGGAGACGTTTCGCGGGCGCGAGGCGGTGCAAGCGGAGCGCGAACGCGGCTGCTCGCGTCTCTTGACCGGTGTGATGGTCGAGGGCCGTCAGCCCCTTCGTGAGGGGGCGAACGTCGTCTACGACGATCAGTTGATCGGGCGCTTGAGTTCGGGCAACTTCTCACCGGTGCTCGAGCGCGGCATTGGCATGGGCCTGCTCTCGGGTGACGTCGGTGACGGCTCTACAGTGACCTTGGAGCTTCGAGGTCGAGACGTCGCCGCCAAAGTCGTTCCTCTTCCCTTCGTTCGAAAGGCCAAGTGACGTGGCTGACTATTTACCTCATACGGCCGAAGACCTCGAGGAGATGCTGAGTTTCCTCGGGATGGATTCGCTTGAGCAGTTGTTCGCGCACATCCCAGCGGCGGTCCGTCTTTCGCAGGGGCTCGATCTGGCCCCGGGACAGACCGAGCCCGACGTCGCGGAGGCCTTTGCTCGTTACACCAGTGCCAACAAGGCGCAGTTCTCGAACCTGACGTGCTTCGCGGGCGGGGGAGCCTACGACCACGAGGTTCCCGCCGTAGTGAAGATGCTGAGCTCCAGGTCCGAGTTCGTCACGGCGTACACGCCGTATCAGCCCGAGGTCGCCCAGGGGGTGCTGCAGGCAATTTTCGAGTATCAGACGCTGGTGTCGCGGCTGAGCGGACTACCCATTGCGAACGCGTCGCTCTACGACGGCGCCACGGCACTCGTGGAAGGGCTCAACATGGCGTCGGGTGCGAATGGACGCCAGAAGATGGTCATTTCGTCCGGGGTGCATCCTCACTGGCGCCAGGTGGTGCGCACGTTCGCCCACGGCACCGGCCATGAGATTGTGGAGGTCCCATTGGTCAATGGAGTGACCGACTGGTCGAGTGTTGACTCGTCGGGCGCGTCGGCGATAGTGGCCGCTTATCCGAACTACCTGGGCGTGCTGGAGGACTTGACCGTCGCGAAGGGTTTGGCGCTGGCGAACGACGCCCTCTTCGTTCTGGGGGCCGATCCCGTCGCCGCCGGAGTACTGAAGACCGCGGGGCAGTGGGGCGCGGACGTGTTCGTCGGAGAGGGTCAGCCCTTCGGGACCTCCCTGGCCTTTGGGGGTCCCTACCTCGGGCTCTTCGCGTGCACCCTTGATCAGATTCGCCGGTTGCCCGGTCGGATTGTCGGCGAGACGGTTGACTCCAACGATCGGCGTTCGTTCGTGACGACTCTGCGAGCTCGCGAGCAAGATATCCGCCGCGAGAAGGCCACGTCGAACGTGTGCACCAACCAGACCCTGATGGCGGTGACGGCGGCGATCCAGCTGGGCTGGCTGGGCACAAACGGCCTGCGAGAGGTGGCGATTCGTTGCGCGCGCGGCGCCCACTTCTTGTTCGAAGAGGCACTGACGGTGCAAGGCGTGAGCGCGGTTTCGACCCAGTCCTTCTTTCGCGAGTTCGCGCTACGCCTGCCCCGGAGCGCCGCGCAGGTGCTGAGCCGCATGGCTGAGGACGGGGTTCTGGGCGGCTTGGCCGTCGCGGCGTTGACGGACGGCGACGACTGTTCTGTGACGGAGGGAATCAACGACGTGATACTGGTCACCGTGACCGAGCGGCGCACTCGCGAGCAGATCGAACGCTACGTCGACCTACTTCGAAAGGCGGTCAACTGATGAGGCCCAAGTCACTGCCGGGCGGCCGCGCGGCGTCGGCGCCAATTCTCGGACACGAGATCGAGCCCACCATCTTCGAGATGTCGGTTGCCGGCCGGTCGGCGTTTCAACTGCGCACCACGGGCATTCCGGCGACGCCGCTCGAAGAGCTTGTTCCCTTCGAGCATCGCAATCCGGACGTCATCGAACTCCCCGAGGTCTCCGAGCGAGACCTCGTAGGTCACTACACCCGATTGTCGCACCGTCAGTTCTCGGTCGACCTCGGTGCGTACCCGCTCGGCTCGTGCACCATGAAGTACAACCCCAAGTTCTGCGACGCGGTCGCGGCGGACCCGGGACTCAACTCAGTGCACCCGGGCGCCCCCGCGGAACTCATCCAGGGATGGCTCGAACTACTCGTCACGCTCGAAGAGAAGCTGTGCGTGATCACGGGCATGAGTGCCGCCACCCTCCAGCCCGCCGCGGGGGCCGCCGGTGAGCTGACGGGTCTGTTGCTGATGAGGGCCTATCACGAGGCGAACGGTGACGTGCGAACTCGTGTCCTTATTCCCGACTCGGCGCACGGCACCAACCCGGCCTCGGTGACCTTGGGTGGCTACGAGGTGACCACCATTCCTTCAAACGAGCGCGGTCTCGTGGACCTCGATGCGCTCAAGGCGGCGCTCGGACCGGACGTGGCGGGGATCATGCTAACCAATCCGAACACCGTGGGCCTCTTCGAGGAGGAGATCACCGAGATCGCCGCGGCCGTGCACGAGGTCGGTGGACTGCTGTACTACGACGGGGCGAACCTCAATGCCATCCTCGGGGTTGTTCTACCGGGTGATATGGGATTCGACATCGTGCACATGAACCTTCACAAGACGTTCGCGACGCCCCACGGCGGAGGAGGGCCCGGCGCGGGGCCCGTCGCGGTCTCGTCGCGTCTCGCACAGTATCTACCCGGACCGAGGGCCGCTCGCGCGCCCGACGGTACCTTCGCGTGGAGCACGCCCGCGAGGTCGATTGGTCGAGTTCACGCCTGGCACGGCAACTCGATGGTGCTGGCTCGAGCGCTGGCGTACATTGACGTACACGGAGGCGACGGGCTCACCCGGGTCGCCCAGCGCGCGGTCTTGAACGCGAACTGGCTTCGTCAGCGCCTCGCCGAGACGCTACCCGCGGCCTACGATCGGGTCTGCATGCACGAATGCGTGCTGAGCGCGACGAATCTCAAGTCGAAGTACGGCGTGCGGGGGCTCGACGTGGCCAAGGCGCTGCTCGAGGAGGGTTTTCATTCGCCGACGGTGTACTTCCCGTTGATTGTGGACGAGGCGCTGATGTTCGAGCCCACCGAGACCGAGAGCCTGCAGACTCTGGAGTCGCTCGCCGAGGCGATCGAACGCATTGCGCAGCGGGCCATTGACGATCCTGCGTCGCTGCACCGCGCCCCCCAGTCAACGCCGGTGTCGCGTGTCGATGAAGCCAGGGCGGCACGCCACCTGATTTCAACGGAGGATGCGGCCGGGCGCTAAAAGCCACCCGCCACCATCAGTCGACGTTGGTCTCCTCGGTCACGCTGTAGGTCACCTTTCGCAGGAGCCGGGCGTGCTCGTGTGGTTCCACCGCACTGAAGACGTCGACCGCCTCGCGCTCGTGCCGATTGAACACCGGAAGGTGTTCCTCGATTTGTTGTCTAATTTTGAAGGAATGCGTAATATGAACGCATGACGAGACCTTTGATTGGCGTGACTGGTCGTCGCTGGCCGGCGAAGGCTCTCGGCGAGTTCGTGCCTAAGGCCATGCTGGGGATCAAGTTCGATCTTCACTTTTCTGACTACCCGCGTTCGATCGCCCTGGCCGGCGGATTGCCGGTCGAGTTGACTCGCGACGCCGACGTGCAGGAGATGATCGCGCATTTGGACGGTTTGGTCCTGAGTGGCGGAGCCGACGTGGAGCCCGCTCGATACGGCGCTGAACCGCATGAAAACCTCGGGCAGACCGAGCCCGACCGCGATGAGTGGGAGTTGGCGCTCTACGCCGCCGCTCGGCGCAAGGGGATACCTGTACTCGCGATTTGCCGAGGATTCCAACTGGTAAACATTGCCCACGGCGGAAGCCTTAACCAGCACGTTGAGCTCGACGAAGGCGCCGGACATCCCCAGTGGGATGTCGACGGGCGAAGCGCGACCCACGACATTGCCTGTGTACCCGAGACAATCGTCTCCTCGCTCGTCGGTGAGCACGCCGCGGTGAACTCACTTCATCATCAGACCGTGGAACGACTCGGCGAAGGCCTGATAGCCAGCGCCTTCGCTCCCGACGGCGTGATCGAGGGACTCGAAACCACCGACGGAGAGGTGTTGGCCGTGCAGTGGCATCCCGAACTGCTCGAAGCGCCCGATCCCGCATTTTGCTGGCTCGTCGAGCGTGCCCGGGTACAGTAGCAAGGCGTTGCCTCGCCACGTGAGCGCGATAGGACCGTTCACGAGTGGAGTCGTGAAAGTGTCAACTGTGACGAAGTTACCTCACGCCTTGATGGCGCTCATCGAGAACTCGGCCCTGCAGCCGACGCCTTCCTTGAACGTTCTGGTCGATATCCTCGTCGAGGCCGACCGGCTCGGAATTGATGGCGTCATGGTGAGCGATCACGGGGCGCCCGGCCCCCATCATTGCTGAAGTCGGCGTTCGTTGACTGCGTGAACCACGGGGGGAAATCGCGCCTTCGCCTCGAGATCGTTCAGGTCTGCGTGGTTGCGGATGTACCGGGTGGAAGCTCCGTAAGAAGGCGTGAAATCCCAGTCGGTGCGGGCGCCCACGTTCAGCGCCTGGTTCACCGTCCGTCGACGTTGCTGGCTGGCTCTCACTTTCGCGTCCAGTTCAACGAAGTCCCACCTCACCGCCACTTCATCACGGAAACTCTGCACCAAAGTCGAATATGCCGCATCGGTTGCCAAGTTGACGCGCTCTGCGGCGTCGGCGCGAACGTCGTACAGCTGGTCCGGGTCGGCCGGCGAATGGACAAACTTCCACTGGCGCCGCCGGATCATCACGATCGGGGCGATGGCGCCTTCGGCGAGGTACTCGGCGACGACCTCTCTCTCCTCGGCGTGTCCTTGGAGGTGACCGATCAGGTCCGTACCGTCGAGCGGGCCGATGAGGGGGCTCGGGTCGGGGCTCGCCAGACCGACGAGCGTGGGCACGAGGTCCATCGTGGACACCGGCGATGTGACACGGTGCGGCTCGAACAAGTTGGGAGCGTGCACCACCAGCGGCACGCGGGCAGAGCCCTCGAAGAAGCTCATCTTGTACCACGCCCCGCGCTCGCCGAGCATCTCGCCGTGGTCGCTGGTCAGCATGACGACGGTGTCGTCGAAGCGCTCTCCGGCCCTCAGGATGTCGAGCAGCCTCCCCACGTGCTCGTCGAGATACGAGATGGCGCCGTAGTACGCCCTTCGCGCCGCGCGGATGTGGTGGGCGGTGATGTTGGTCCCCTCCATGGCACAGACCTCGCGAAGTCTTACCTCGTGGGGCTGGAGAGCAACGTCTCCTACGGAGAGTTCCGGCAGTGGGATCTCGACATCTTTGTAGAGGTCCCAGAAGCGCTGAGAGATCACAAAGGGGTCGTGAGGGTGAGTGAACGACACGACGAGACAGAGCGGCCGGTCGTCGCGCAAGCGAACGTGGTCGAACAGCGCCCGCTCTGCGGTGTAGGCAACCTCATCGTCGAAGTCGAGCTGGTTGGATCGAAGGCAGGGTCCAGCGTCGAGCACCGAGAACATGTCGTGGTACCAGGTGGGGCGCTCGTGTGGGCGGTCCCAGCTGGGCGTCCACCCATAGTCGGCGGGATAGATGTCCGTCGTCAGACGTTCTTCGAAACCGTGCAATTGGTCGGGACCGCAGAAGTGCATCTTCCCCGAAAGGACCGTGCGATACCCGGCGTTGCGGAGATAGTGGGCGAAGGTCGGGATATCCGACGCGAACTCGGCAGCGTTGTCGTAGGTTCCCGTGCGCGAGGGCAACAGGCCCGTCATGAACGACGCACGTGCCGGAGAGCACAGCGGGCTTGCCGTGTACGCCGCGTCGAACACGACACCTCCGCTGGCTAAGCGCGCCATGTTCGGGGCGTAGGTCACCGGGTTACCGTAGAAAGGGAGCGCCGACGGCGTCATCTGGTCGGCCATGATAATCAGAATGTCGGGGCTTCTCGTGGTAATGGCGCGTGCCTTTCAACTTGACGGGGGACCAGGCAGGTCGTAATACTCGACTTATTCTATCGAAGTTATGGAGTAAATCGTTTTAGTGGAATTCAGAAGGGGACTCGTACGTGTTCCCACCACTCCGCTGAACGGCGCGAGACCCGACGTTCCGGTAGAAATACGGCGATGTCTATTGCCGTCGTCCGAGACGCTCGACTGCCTCCTCGAGCACCTCGCGGCGTTTCGAGAACATCCATCGAACGAAGTGCCAACCGGACGCCTTGTCATCGTAAAAGGCCGAACTCGGGATCGCCACGACACCGCACCGCTGGGCAAGCTCCCGACAAAACGTGTGTCCGTCCTCGTCAGACAGTGGCGTGATGTCCGTCGTGAGAAAGAACATGCCGTGAGACGGAAGGACCTTAAAACCCGCAGTCTCGAGGCCCGCTGCGAGCAGGTCACGCTTCTCTCGCAGCAACGCCGTCGCTTCGACGAGGTAGTCGTCGCACTGGTTAAGTCCCTCGGCGATCGCATACTGAAACGGTGCAGCGTTCACGTAGGTGAGGAACTGCTTCGCCGACCGGATCGCTGCGATGAGTTCAGGGCGTGCGCACGCCCACCCTACTTTCCATCCGGTCACAGAGAACGTCTTCGCCGCAGACGAGATCGTGATCGTCCGTTCGGCCATGCCTGGGAGCGACGCGAGAGAGACGTGGGGCGACTCATAAACAAGATGCTCGTAGACCTCGTCGGTGACCTCGATGAGATCGTGACGCCGAGCGACGTCGGCGATCACCTGAAGCTCAGCGAGGCTGAACACCTTGCCGGTCGGATTGTGAGGGGTGTTCACCAGGATGAGCCGGGTCCGATTGGTGATTGCGTTCTCGAGCGCCTCGGGCTCGAATGACCAGTCGGGGGCGCGCAGCGGTACGGTACGACGATGCGCACCGGCCATCGCGGTGCAGGCCGCGTAGGAGTCGTAGTACGGCTCGAACATGACGACCTCGTCGCCGGTCTCGCACAGCGACAAGAGGCACGACGCGATCGCTTCCGTCGCGCCCGCGGTAACCAATATCTCGGTGACCGGATCGAAGTCCAGTCCGTTGTGGCGCTTGTGGTGCGACGCGATCGCCGAACGCAGTTCGCTGATCCCGTTCAACGGCGGGTACTGATTGTGGCCATCTTCTATCGCTCGGATCGCGGACCGCTTTATCAAGTCTGGACCGTCGGTGTCGGGGAAGCCTTGGCCGAGGTTGATTGACCCCGTCGCGACGGCGAGCGCGGACATCTCCGAGAAGATGGTGCTCGTGTAGCCCTGGAGGCGGGCGTTGAGGTAGGGAATCCGAGCGGTCATGTCGGAACACGCTAGTCAGCAAGCGCCCGTACGGTGTTTGCCGCCGTGCAGGTCCGGTCCACGTTAATTGGGGCGGTTGCCGGTCCGTCACAGACTCACCTCAACTCGCCGATTCGAAGTAGAACTTTGTTAAGACTTTTGTCACAATGGCCTGACTACTTACGAGAAGTAATGACAGGTACCCAGTACACTGCCCACGAAGTGGCGATCCTCGGAGTCATTGTTTGGCGGGGTGGATCGCAAAGGTATCGGTGAAGACTGAGCCAGGGTTCAAACATGACGTGTCCTTGAAGTTACCCGGTTACTTGAAACGAGTCTCTTCCTGAGCAGAGGGGGGGTGCCGGGCGACAAATCAGCCTTTATTCGGACAACGTGCATTCAAACTAGGATAACTTTACATAACGTACATTATCGGCGTTATAGTCAAGTTTGTCTGGTTATACTGATGCCATGCGTCGGATCCTTTGTGCTGCTCTTGTTGTGGCCTCTAGCATCGGTTTCTATCTGATTCCTGCTGGAGCGGATTCGTCGACGCCCGCGAAAGTCACGCTGGCCTTTGACTACAGCCATAACAGTGTTCCGGCTTCGGCGAGCAGCGGCACTTTTAACATCAACGTCGACGTCCTTCCCGAGCACACGCCCGGGATGGTCAGGATCGTGGCGAGTTCACCCGATGGACTCAGTTCCAACGATTTGGTGTGCACGTATCAAGACGTTGTGCAGAGCGAGGTCGACTGTTCATTTAACTTCACCTCCAGTGGGGTCTGGTCGATTCGTGCCCAGTTCGCCCCGTCAAAGTCGGATAGCGTCAGCGCGGTTGCCACGACCAACCTGCGCGTTGGTGACTAGTTGAGCGCATCGGAGCCCTCGGAGTTCCGGGTTCTCTGGGGTGACCTGTTCAAGGGCCTCGACCAGGCGGTGGTTCGCGCTTATGACGTTGAAGAGGCTCTCGTTATCGCTCACGAACTGCGGCCTGACCTCCCGCCTCCTCGTACGGCGTACCTGGTGGGCCAAACCTCCCAGTAGCCGCTTGACCTACACTTCGCCCATGAACTCTCTGTTTGATGTGAAGGGCAAAGTCGTGCTGGTGACCGGCGGGAGCCGAGGTATCGGCGAAATGATTGCGCGCGGGTTCGTCGATGCTGGCGCCAAGGTCTACATCTCGTCGCGTAAGGCCGAAGTCTGTGACGCGCTCGCGAGCGAGCTCAGCGAACACGGCGAATGCATTTCGCTGCCCGCCGACCTCTCGACGGAAGCGGAATGTCGCCGACTCGCCGAGGAGATGGCGAATCGAGAAGATCACCTTGATGTGCTCGTCAACAACGCGGGCGCCACGTGGGGCGCTCCGATGGCCGAGTTCGACGAGACCGCCTTCGAGCGGGTTCTCGCCCTTAACGTGAAGGGTGTGTTTCACCTCACCAAGTTCCTGCGTCCGCTACTCGAGGCCTCAGCCAGCGCCGAGGTCCCCTCGCGCGTCATCAACATCGGATCCATTGACGGGATACACGTGCCCACTCTGGAGACCTACGCCTACTCGGCGTCGAAAGCCGCCGTCCACCAACTGACCCGTCACATGGCCAAGGCCATGGCGCCCAACGTCACGGTGAACGCCATCGCCCCCGGGCCATTTGAGTCAAAGATGATGAAGGCCACGCTCGACGCCTTCGGCGACAGCATCGCCGCGGCAGCTCCCATGAAGCGCATTGGACGACCTTCGGACATGGCGGGCACCGCGATCTTCCTGGCGTCGCCGGCGGCGAGCTACATCACCGGCGTCATACTTCCCGTTGACGGTGGTATCGCCACCCTCGCTTAACTGGTCTTGGGCTCCGTTCCGAGCGTGACCTTCAGCGTGAGGTGCTTGGTGCCGCGGATGATCTTCAGTGAGATCTGGTCACCCGGGCGCAACGCCGAGACGATGCTCGAGACGTCCTGGGCGCTGTTCACGGCGGTGTTGTTGATGCCCACAATGATGTCGCCCTGCTTGACACCGGCCTTCGCCGCCCCAGTGCCCGATATGACGCTCATGACGACGGCGCCGTAGGAGACGGAAAAGCCGTACTCAGCTTGCAACTCGGGACTCATTGAGGAGATTTCGACACCGATGATTGCACCGTGATTCACGATACTCTCGCCCGCCTTCAAGGTCTTGAGTAGCGATTCAATGGTGGCCACCGGAATAGCGAAGCCGATGTTCTGGGCGCTCGTGCCGTCGGACAATGTTCCCGCCACTGCCGTGTTCATCCCGATGACGTCGCCTCGAGAGTCGAGCAGGGGACCGCCGGAGTTGCCGGGGTTGATTGCGGCGTCGGTTTGAATCATGTTGTCGAGCGTTTCTGAGGATGTGCTGGTTCCGGCGGTCACGGTTCGACCGAGCGCCGAAACGATTCCCGAGGTTACCGTGGGCGTGCCGGCGGCCAGACCCAGGGCGTTGCCAATAGCGACAACGGCGTCGCCCGCCACGAGGGCGTTGGAGTTACCAAACGTCACGGTCGGGAGATTCTTGACTTTATTAATCCTGATGAGGGCAACGTCGTCGATCGGATTGGTTCCCACGAGCGTGGCCTTCAGGCTCTTGGTAGTCCCGGTCTCGGTCACGGTGATAGTTCCGCCGTTCACCGCGGCGGCGATGACGTGGTTGTTCGTGACGACCAGGCCATTTGAAGTAATGATCATGCCCGTGCCCTGGTCCTCTTCCCCACTCCCCTTCACGTCAATCGAGACCACCGACGGCTGCACCTTGTTGACGAGCTTCGGAATGCTGAGCCCACTGGGCAGCACTGCGCCGGCGGGAGTGGCATTGACCGAGTTGATGGTTATCCCGTCGTTGCCGCTCGACGAAGAACTGAAGTGACCCGCGAGCCCGCCCACGAGTGCGGCGACGAGGAGCAGCGAGATCCTCGTTGACCACAGAGAACGGACCGGATTACCCTGGGATGCCAGCGGCACGTCGTCAACGATTAAAGCGCCGCTCGCGACCATCGGCTCATGAAAGTCGCGATGGACTTGCTCGGTCGGTGTGGGGCCGGACGCCTCCTGCTCGTCGTGATGCGTCGCGTCGGATGCCGTCGGCTCAGGAGTCGGTACCTGCGACTCGTCAGACGTTGGCTCGGCGGGAGTCTCTTCGGTGTTGTCGGTTGGCTCATTGCTCACGACGCCATGCTAGGCAGACCAATCTAAAAATGGTCTAAAAGTCAGTGAAATTTTTGGCCTAGTCAAACCGACTAGATTGGTTGCCTATGTCCCGTCGGATTGAGATCGAAATCACCAGCCTTAACGGGGACGTCGCCACGTGGCGTGCCGCGGGAGCGAAGCTTCCCAAGGGCGTGCTGAGCACGTCCCTCGTTCCGGGCGGCCCAGTCGTTGGCGGCGTGTACCGTGCTGATGTTGAGCAGTTCATGGAGGGCATTGAAATCCTCTCAATCCTGCCGCCAAAGACCGGCTCGCCGCTCGACCCGCGAAATGAGCGCGTTGAGTTGATTCCAAGCGCCAAACAGGGACCCGATGTCGTGGTCACGTACGCGCCCAAGGGCCGAGGTGGTAGCCGTCGCGACGACGGCGGGCGCGACGGCGAGGGTCGTCGTGAAGGCTCTAAGCGCCCGGCAGGCCGTCCTCAGTCAAAAGATCGCGCACCGGGCGTATCTCCCCGACCCGATCGCGGCCCGCGCACCGATGGTCCCCCGCGTAGCGAACGTCCAGCTGGTGGCGAAGGTCGTCCGCGCAGCGAGGGTTCAACCCGTAGCGAACGTCCAACCCGTGGCGAGCGTCCGCGCAGCGGAAGTCGTCACGAGCGTCCGAGCGGTCCCGTCGCGCCACCGATGACCACGACGTACCGCAACGCTCTCTTGGCCACCCTCTCCCCCGAGCAGTTGCCAGTCGCCGAGCAGTTGTTGCGCGGCGGAATGCCCGCCGTTCGCACGGCCGTCGCCGAGCAGAACAAGAACGCTACGGCGCAGGGTCGCCCGACGATCGATCCGAACACCATCGATCGGATCGCCGAAGACCTCTTGGCCAAGACCAACCTGGCACTTTGGAAAGACAAGGCCGCCGGTGCCATTGGTGCGGGACGTGAGCTTCGCTTGCGTGACCTTCGCGCCGTTGTCACCGCCGCCAAGACCGTGTCCCTCGACGACGAAGCCCGCACTCAACTGAAGGAACTCCAGGCCAGCCTCACCGTTCGCCTCGAGATCTTGCGAACACAGTGGAACGAGAAGCTTGAAGCGGCCGTGTCATCGAAGAACGTCGCTGAGGCCCTTCGTTTGGTGGCGCGTCCGCCTGATATGTCCACTCGTGTGAGTGCCGAGATGGCCGTGAAGGTTGTCGCCATCACTTCAGAGGCCCTGACGGCCGACCTGGACATCGCAAAGTGGCAGGAGATCGTCAATTTGACGGTTGACACCTCGATACGGCGCAACGTGAAACCGGTGGGCATCCCCAATGACGATGCGTGCAAGGCGTTGGCGGTAAAGAACGCTGGAGCGATTCCTGAGTTCGCGAAGCTGCTCGGCATGAGGGTTCCACCACCACCGCCTCCCACGCGGGCACCGCGTCGTGCGCCTACCCGGCGCGCATCGTAAGAAGCCGCGCCTTCCACCCAAAAGACTCGTAGAGCGACTTTGTTGCTCGGTCGCCAGGCAAGGCGTACGCGTCGAGCGGCTCGCTTGACGACGAAATCACCGTGTTGATGAGTGCACGGGCTATTCCTTGGCGCCGCGAATGTTTTTTCACGTAGACGGCCTCTAAAACGCCGTCACGGCGCAGAGCGAAGCCCACCACCGTATGGTGCTCGCGCGCGACGAACAGCCCTCCAGAGGACACTGCGTCGCGTAGGAGCTCGTCGGTGTCACGGTCGCCATGAATGGTGACCAGGAGTGCCTCGCCCCCGCGATGTGATGAAACGGATCGCGTGGCCGAATGGACGAGCCCGGAGATTTCATCGGTGAGCTCGGTGGCTACTTCTATCTTCACGTCAAACTCCCCTGTCTGGTGGGGCTGCGCTGGGTTGATCGCCCGGGCTCAGACGCAGTCGCGACAGAGCCCCTTGGAGCGGTCCGCGAGCTGGCTGTGCTTTTTGAGCAGTCGGCACGAGTTACATCGGAACTCGTCGTCCTGCTTGGGCAGGATCGTCTCAGCGGGGTCGACCAACGTGTCAACCTCCCCGGGGGCTTCCTCATCGTCTTCGGGCGTGCTCGTACGTCGAATGGTCTCGGCCAGCACTTCGTCGAGGGCAAGTTCGACGTCGGTGTCGTCCACCAGGTCGTCCTCCTCGGGCACGGCGACCGCGACGAGAACCCCGTCGTCGACATCAGTGACGTCGTCGCCTTCGGTCTCGTCGACGTCCTCCTCCTCGCCAACTACCTCTTCGTCAAAGCCCTCTGCGAGCTCTTCTTCATCAAATACTTCTTCAGTGTCGCCATTACTAGCCATAAAATTCCTTATTAGTTGCGCTGGCAGTGTAGAGCCTTTTTGTGCGCAGTGAGCCCATTTAGTATAAACAATGCGTAATAGTGGTCAATCATTAGCGATTTAGTCGATTTCTTTCCGCGGTACGCTCCGCTTCAAGGCGTTCTAGGTCCGTTTCGGAGAAGTCCACGTACTTCATGGCGGCGGCAACGCCCGCGTGACCAGCCTCTTCTCGAATCAGGCGCGCCATCTCGTGGGCCACTCGTCGGTAGCTGGGGTGACCCTGGGGACCCGATCGAAGTTCAATGAGGTGCATGGCTTCACGGGCGTTCATCTGCATGCTGTAGCGGATGCGAAACGCGAGGGCGACCGCGTACTGGCTTTGCTCGGGGAACTCCTCGCGCATCTCATAAAAGAGGGCGGCTGAACGTTCCAGGGACTCTTGGTAGCGATTGGCGAGTCCTGCTTCACGGACAATCTCGGGAACGTCGTAGCCGAGATCGACGCTGAGCGGCTGCCACTCAATCGTCAGAAGCCGGTGGCGCTGCAGATCGCGAAACGCGCCGTAGTCGGTCACCAGTTCGAATCGGTAGTCCGTGCTTTCGAAGGCCCTCCCGGGTCGGTGGCGACGGTTCTGGCGATCTCCCACGTAGGTCCTCATGAGCGACGCGCGATCGTCGTTGCTCATTGCCTTGACGCGACGCACCGCCTCGGCGTTGGTCACAGAGGAGTTTGCGAAGATCACGGCCTCGAGGATTCTCGCTTCACCCTCGGGGTCGTAGGACACGAGGCGCACGTGTTCTCCGGGCTCGTTGTTCGAAACATCGTGCCACATGGAACTGATGAGATCGCGCGTCGCACCCTTGGTCGCGGCCAAGTAGTCAGTCCAGGCCACGCCGCGCTCGGCGACCTCCACACGCTTGAGGAACGACGGGATCACCTTCATGAGTTCGTCGAGCATCATCTGGGCGTATTCGCGAACTTCGGGTAGTGGATGGGCCCTCATGCGCAACAGGAGCGACTCGTAGGCCTGTCCCGAGGCGTAGATACCGAGATTGGAGAGTGCGCTCGCCGGTAGCAGTCCCCGTACGGCGTCGAGCGCCTTGGCGCGGACTGCTTGTCGGTAGACGAAGTCAGTGTCCTCGGGGGTCTTCGGATACTTCCTCGCGAGCCACTCGGTCAACACCGGCAAGAGTTCGGCGTAGGTGTCGAACATGCGATCCATCTCACCGACGTAGCGGGCGCCAAGGCGCGATTCGAGCACGTCATGGTCGCGGTAGAAGCGGTAGTGACCATTCGCCAGGCGACGGTCGTAGCCGAGGTAACGGGTTGACTGCTCGAGATAGCTCATCAAGCGGCCCCATTCGAGAACCTTGGTCAAGATGTTGCTCGCCTGTTCGCACGCGAGGTGCACTCCCCCGAGTTGGGCGACGGAATCGTCACCGTACTCGTAGAAGATCTTCTGGTACAGCTCGTCGGCGTGATCGAGGCCAACGGTGGCGTCAATCGAGGCGTCGCCCGTGAGGTCGAGATCGCCAACAAACTCGTCGAGAAAGAGGCGTCGCAGGCTCTTTGAGGATCTTGAATAACGAGCGAAGAGCGCACCTTTGACGACTTCTGGCAGGTTCACCAGGGCAAAGACCGGACCCTCCAGGTTCGTGAAATACCGGCGGAGGATGGAGACCTCGCCCTCGGTGAACTCTTCGGCAACGTATGGATGCATGGAGTAACGAGATTAGGGGCGATTTTAGGCTGGCGGGTGGACGCTGGAGGCGCCGGCCACTACGCTGCGCAAAACCGCGTCTCGCGCCTCTTTAGCCACCTCGGCGACCCGGGTGAGGTGGCTCATGCGTGACAGCTGCTCGCACAGGTCGGCGACCTGCTTGGCATTTCTCACGAAGTCGCCGGGCGACGTTTGGCCGATTTCGGCGTCGGCGACGTCAAGGACCGTGCCGAGCGACGCCCCCCGGGCCCAGGCGGCGATGGTGGTGGCGAACTTTCCGTCGGGTTCCTTGGCGTGGGGCACGCTGAAGCGGTCCTCGACCTCTCGAATCGTCGCCGCGGTGACGCGGATCTCGTTGACCCGCTCCGCGATGCTCCCGCGTCGTTCCCGTCCGAGGCGGTCGTTCAACGACCTCTTCTTCTTGGTGGTGACGTGGTGGGCGGCATTGACCGTTCTCGAGGCTCGCTTCGACTCAAAGACAAAGCATGACAAGAGTCCGGCGAGCTGTGCGGGCTCGAGGTCCTCAAAGACCCCGGCGATGATCGACTCCGCGATGAGCAGGTCGCACTCGTGGTAGATCGACCGAAGAAGCTGGCCCTGCTGGTTGAGCTTCCAGCCCTCGGCGTAGCCCAACTCCTCGAGAACGTGGTGGCGCGAGATCATCTGCTCGCCGAGGGGGCGCTTGTTGCCCGTCGGACGGTGGTCGGTCTCGAACTGCGCGTACGAGCGCTGAACGACCTCGAGGGCGGTCTCGAACTCGAAGTGGTTGATCAAGTTGGCCGTGAAGTTATAGGTGGGGCGAAACGATGAATGAAGGTCCGATGGTGGGGCCAGGGCCACCCGACCGACGTCCTGCAGCGCCACTTCGGGGGCGAAGCAGACAATGGCGTGGCCCTCGTCGTCGAGACCTCGTCGTCCGGCGCGTCCGGTCATCTGGGAGAACTCGCCACTCGTAAGGAATTTACGGCCCGCGTCAGAGAACTTGGTGAACCTCTCCAGGGCCACGGAGCGCGCGGGCATATTGACCCCTAACGCCAATGTCTCGGTGGCGAACACCACGGCCAGGAGGTTTCGTTCAAAGCACATCTCGACAATCTCTCGAAACGCCGGCACCATGCCCGCATGATGCATGGCGAGGCCCCGTCGCAAACTGTCAATGAAGTCCGCGTACTCGAGCGCCCGTAGATCGTCGTCGGAGAAACCAACGAGTCGGGATTGGGCCACCGCCTCGATCTCCTGACGTTCGTCGGGCGTCGTGAAGAGCAATCCATCGCGTCGACATTGGTGGACGGCGTCGTCGCAGGCCGCTCGAGAGAAGATGAAGACGATCACCGGCAAGAGATCCTCGCGCTCGAGCGCCAAGAGCAGTTCGCTTCGCCGCGGAGCCCGGAACGGTGGTGGAGGCGCGCTCGATTTTGGCCCCTTCCATTTGGGGCCGGGCCGGAAGCGACGGGTTGCCTTCATCATGTTGTCGATGCGTCGCGCTTCGTCCGAAAGTCGCTCGCCATCGAGAAGGTCGACGATGTCGGCCATTGGTTGACCGCGTCGCACGACGGCGAGGTGATCGTGGAGTTTGATCGGTCGGGTCTTCTCGACGATCACGTTCGTGGAGCCTCGAACCGCTTGAAACCACTCCCCTACGAAACCCGCGTTGCCAATGGTCGCCGAGAGGGCGACGAAGCGAACCGACGAGGGGGTGAGTATGAGCACCTCTTCCCACACGCCGCCGCGAAAGGGATCCTGGAGGTAGTGCACCTCGTCGAGCACAACGAGCCCCAGCGTTATCAGTTGCTGCGATTCGGTGAGCAGCATGTTGCGCAACACCTCGGTGGTCATCACAATGACGTCGGCGTTGCGGTTGAGCGATGTGTCACCGGTTAAGAGTCCGACCCGCTTTTCACCGAAGAGCTCACTGAGCTCCTTGTACTTCTGGTTGGACAGGGCTTTCAGCGGGGTCGTGTAGAAGGCGCGTTCGCCGCGCTCCAGAATTCGACCGATGGCGTAGTTGGCGATCAGGGTCTTCCCGGATCCCGTGGGAGCGCTGACCAGCACGTTGACGTGCTGGTCGATCGCGTCGATCGCGTCGAGTTGGAATCGGTCTGGTCCGAAGCCGAGACCGTCAATAAAGCGGCTCCGGTAGTCAGTCGGCGTCACTTATGCAACAACTTACCGATGCCGATTGCCAGGAAGTAAAACACCGTCAGTGGAATGGCCAGCGCCAACATCGAGAAGGGGTCGCTGCTTGGGGTGACGACCGCGGAGAAGACCGTGATCCCGATGAGTGCGTATCGCCAGGTCCTCAGAAGTTGAGCCGGCGTGACCAGCCCGGCGAGTTCGAGAGCGACGAGAACTACGGGGAACTCGAAGGTCAACCCGAAGATGAACATCATGAGCACGAAGAGGCCCAGGTACTGATTGGGGTTGTATTCCGTGACGAGCGAATGACCGCCGATTGACTCGAGGAAATGGATTGCCCGGCCGAAGATGAAGTAGGCCACCGCCACACCGCCGCAGAAGAACAGTATCGACGAACCCACGAATGGCAGCGCGTACTTGCGCTCCTTCGCCTTCAGGCCCGGCGTGATGAAACGCCACGCCTCCCAAAAGAGGATGGGCGATGAGACGAGGAAGCCTCCGAAGAAGCCGATTTTTATGCGCAGCGTCAGTCCGTCGAGCGGGTTCGTCACCAGGAAGAAGCAGTGCTTGGGGTTGGCGCGGCAGTACGGCTGCTGCAGCACCTTCAAGATCTCGGGGTAGAAGATGAACGCAAGGGTCCCAAAGAAGAAGACCACCAATGTCGAGATCATGAATCGTTGGCGGGCCTCGGCCAGGTGTTCGGCCAACGTCATGCCCGTGGCGGCCTTGCGGAATTTTGACATCGTCGCTTAATTCATCGAGGGGTCGGGAGGCAACATTGAACTGTCCGGTCGAGGAGTGGGCGGCGCCACGACGGGTGGCTCAATGACCGGCTCGCCGACCGGGGACGTTGGCGCCTCCGACTCGGCGGTTTTGGCGTTCTCCGCCTCTTCCTTGGCGTCAACTCGATCAGCCAAAGAGTTCAAGAGGTTCACCGGGCTTCGCGCAATACGCGCGATGTCACCCGTGCTCGGCAAGTCGGGGATTGCCTCTCGGACCTCGGACTCGACTCGCTCCTGCAATCGCTTGAGGGCCCGCCAACTCGAGCCGAGCTTGTGCGCGACTTCGGGGAGTTTGTCGGGGCCGAGCAGCAGTAACACCACGGCCACTATGACCATGATTTTTATTGGACTCAAACTGAACACCGCACCATTGTAGGGGTGTCAACTGGATCGCCTAGAGGAAACCAAAGCGTGAAAGAGGCCAAATTTTGATGAAGGCTTTGCCAATGACGTCTGATCGCGGTATGGAGCCCCAGAAGCGACTGTCGCAGGAGTCCGGGTGGTTGTCGCCCATCATGAAGTAATGGTTGGCGGGAACCACGACCTTGCCAATGGCGGGCGTCAGTGGTTCGTAGTGCGTCCAAGTCTCCTTCAGCGCCTTGCCATTGATGTAGATGGTGTTGCCCTTGGACGTCAGGGTGTCGCCGGGAAGCCCGATGACCCTCTTCACCAAGTCGGTGACCGGTGCGCCACAGTGCTCGCTCGGGGGTGCCTTGAAGACCAGGATGTCGCCTCGATTGATGGTTCCCCATTCGACACTCAACTTTGACACCACGATGCGATCGCCGATCTGCAATGTCGGCTCCATGGAACCCGACGGGATGTAGAACGTCTGCACCACGTAGGCGCGCATCAGGAACGACACGGCGACCGCCGCGATGATAATGACCACCCATTCGATCAGACCGCGGCTACGCGACCTGATCGGAGCCACCCTCGAATTCGTCGCACTTGGGTTCTCACTGAGAATCTCAGTCTGATGGTCAGGGGTGTCGTCAGGCACTAAGCAAGGCTACTCGGCTCAGCCGTGGCGCTCCAGGGAGTTCAAGAGCTTCTGAAAACGCTCGTCGTTGCTCTTGAAAGGGTCCTTCAAGAGCACGGTGCGCTGCATCTCGTCATTCAACTTGAGGTGCACCCAGTCAACGGTGTAGTCGCGACGCCACTCTTTGGCGGCCTTGATGAAAGTGCCGCGCATGTGCGCACGAGTGGTGGACGGTGGTATTCGAGAAGCCTGGGCAATTTCGTCGTCACTCACCACTCGCTGAAGGTGCCCGCGAGCCTGACGGCGGTAGTAGAGACCGCGCTGGAGATTGGTGTCGTGATACAGGAGGTCAATCAGGGCGATCTTCGGATCGCTGAGCTCGGCGCCGCTGCGCTCCTGCTCGCGCTCGATGATCTGCAGCTTCGCGATCCAGTCAACGCGATCGGCCAGCCCCATTGGATCACAGCGGTACTGCTCGATGACCTCGCGCCACAGTTTCACCGCGTGAACCTGGTCGGCGGGAACGTCGCGACTCTGAATGAAGGACTCGGCGCGCTCGCAGAGATCCTCTTGGATTTCGAGTGCCGTCATATCGCGACCGCTCAAGAGCCGCACCGGCTCCTTGCTCCAGAGATCGTAGGAAATGTCGCGCAAGGCGTTTATTGGTGACGCCATGTTGTAGTCGCGCAGCACCGTGGTCTTGTCCTCGATCATGGCGAGGACGACCGCGGCGGTGCCGATCTTCAGGTAGGTTGCGAACTCGTTCATGTTCGAGTCGCCGACAATGACGTGCAGCCGTCGGTACTTCTCGGGATCGGCATGGGGCTCGTCACGGGTGTTGATGATTGGCCGGCTGCGCGTCGTCGCCGACGAGATTGCCTCCCAAATATGCTCGGCGCGCTGGCTCATTGAGTACGACGTGCCCTTGATGTTGGTGACGACCTTGCCGGCGCCCGTGAAGATCTGTCGGCTGATCAGGTAGGGAATGAAAACCTGCTCGAGTCGAGTCAGGTCTTCGATGCGTTCAATGCAGTAGTTCTCGTGACAGCCGTAGGAGTTGCCGGTGGAGTCCGTGTTGTTCTTGAAGAGATAAATGTCGCCGCGAATCCCCTCGTCGGCTAGTTGACCCTGGGCGTACTCGACGAGTTCTCGAAGGATGGCCTCCCCGGCTTTGTCCTGGGCGACAACGTCGCGCAGCGTGTCGCACTCGGCCGTTGCGTACTCCGGGTGGCTGCCCACGTCGAGGTAGAGCCGGCTGCCGTTCTCGAGAAAGACGTTGCTCGAGCGGCCCCAGGCGACAACCTTGCGGAACAGGAAACGCGACACCTCATCGGGGCTCAGCCGTCGTTGTCCGCGAAGCGAGAAAGTGATCCCGTACTCGGTCTCGATTCCGTAGATGCGCCGCAGCATGATCTCGCCGTAGCCGATCACTCAGCTAAGGAGCTCGCTGACTTCGGGGTCACTGAGGCGAAGGAAGGTCCGGCGGTTGCCCCGATCTTCGAGGATGCCCACCTCGAGCTCGGAGGTCTCGATGATGCGATCCGGTCCGGCCAGCGCGGTGACCGCGTTCTTCAGTGTCTCCTTCAGGGGGTGGATGATCTCTTCGGAGGCGGCGAAGCGGTCCTTGATGGTCTCGGCGTCACCCCCGAGCACCGCGAAGCGGGTCTCGTCGGAAATGGTGCCCTCGTACGCCACGCGGTAGAGCTTGGTGGGTCGAATCTTGTTACCCAACTGAGCCACCAGGATTTCGACTTCGAGTGGTTTTTGACCCTCGGTGAACATGTCGCCGAGGTGCTGGGCGTAGTAATTGGCGAGCGCGCGCGCGTCCACGTCCTCGCGCGAGTACGTGAAGCCCGTGCCATCGGCCCAGCGGATGCCCGCTTCGCGCAGGCGATCGAACTCGTTGTATTTTCCAACGCCGGCAAACGCGATGCGGTCATAGACCTCGGAGATTTTGTTGAGTGAGGCTGACGGGTTCTCCGCAACGAGCAGGACGCCCACGTCGTAGATCGCCGCCACCATGGAACGTCCGCGGGCAATGCCCTTTTGGGCGAACTCCGCGCGATCCTTTATAAGTTGCTCGGGTGACACGTAGAAGTAGTTGCTCATCGCAGTGTTCCCCCGGCCACTCCCCCAGATTGGGTGCGCCGCTCGTTGATAGCCCGGAATCTTTCGCCGACCTCATCGGAGGCGAGTTCCTGGAAGCCCTGTTCGGTGATGGTGACCATCATCGGAAACAAATTGCGTACGAAGTCGGCGCCGCCCGTACTCGGGTCGTTGTCGCCCGCTTCGTAGAGGGCGAGTGCCCCGAGCTCGAGGGCCGCCTCGCGGTCGAGGTCGGGGCGAAAACCCAGTCGCAGCGCGCTCTCCGCGAACGGCGAGCCCGAGCCAATGGTGGCGAAATCGAAACGCTCGTAGCATCCCCCGGCGCCGTCGTATTCGAAGACACGGCCAACCTGATGGCTGGGATCCCACCCGGCGAGCAGGGGCAGCACCATCAGGGGTGAGGAAAGATTGTTTCGCTGGATGATTGGCGAAAGGTAGTTGGCCTTGCCTTCGAGGCTGAGCGACGAATCGGTCATCTTCTCGTAATGTTCGAAGGAGAGTTGGGCCATCTTGATGAACTCGATCCCACGAGCGGCGGTACCCGAAATGGCCAGAGCGGTGAAGCGGTCGGCGGCTTCGATCTTTCGAACATCACGACTGGCGATGTAGTGGCCGGTCGCCTGACGATCCCCCACCATCACGACGCCGTCGCGATAGCGCACCGCGATGACGGTAGTGGCGTGCGGTAACTCGGGTGCGCTCGACGATCGGGGCGTGTCGAGTCCGGCGACCTCGACGTAATGGAAAAAGGAGGGGCCCGGATCGCTGTGGGCGTCAAAGAGCGGTAAGCCCACGGTTATTCGCCACCCTTTTGGACGTAGTTGCGCACGAACTCCTCGGCGTTCTCCTCAAGAACCTCGTCGATCTCGTCGAGAAGGTCATCGAGATCGGCCTTCAATTGGTCGCCCTTGGACGCGTCCACCGAGACGTCCACGGAGGTTTCTTTCGAGCGCTCGGTGCGCTGTTTTTGGATTCGCTCTTGTTCAGTCATACATCTGTTCTACCTGTCTAGTGCTTCGAGAAGGTCATCTGCCGTTGGACATACTTCTAGCAAATCCGCCGTGAGTGCGGCGGTACCTCGAAGTGGGTCCATCATAGGAACTCGCTGGAGCGGCCCCTGGCCGATATCAAAAACCACCGAATCCCAGTTTGCCGCCACGATTTGATCGGGGTAGCGAGCTACGCATTGCCCTCGGAAATATGCCCTCGTCGTGGTGGGGGGGTTGTGAACTGCTTCACGAACAAGTTCATCGTCTTGTAATGTCCGTAGCCCCACTCGCTGGGCCAACGAGCGTTGTGGGCGGATGTCGTGGTACTGCAGATCGATCGCTCGTAACTTGGCGTCGTGGTCGTCGAGGGTGTATCGATCTTGGATTCCCTTCACAATACGCAGTTTCGCGACCCAGTCAACGCGGTCGGCCACGCTCGCGGCATCGTCGCGAACGCCGTCGAGCATCTCGCGCCACTGCTCGATGATGAGCGACACCTCATCGGTCGGTGCGACAGCGTCGCCGCCGCGCCGCTCCACGTAGCGCGCCGCCAGGCTCCAAAGTTGGTCCTGAAGGTCCCATGCACTTCGCCACTGATTGTCCTCGCAGATTTCGACCGCGCGAAGCGACACGTCCAGAGAATACGAACGCACTGCGCGAACGGGGTGACGAGGAGGGCTCGGGAAGTTCTGCGGGCCTTCGTCTTCGAGCAAGGCCAGCAGGAGTGCGGTCGAGCCGAGCTTCACCAGCGTCGCAAACTGGCTCAGATTCGCGTCACCAATTATCACGTGGAGGCGGCGGAACCTTTCGGCGTCGCTGTGGGGCTCGTCGCGAGTGTTGATGATCGGGCGTTTAAGAGTCGTTTCGAGCCCCACTACTTCTTCGAAGAACTCGGCACGCTGGCTCAGTTGGAAGAAGGGGTCCGCTTGAAGACCGTGAGTGGTTTCGGCGCCCACTTTGCCGGCCCCCACGATGATCTGGCGAGAAACGAAGTGCGGAACCATGGCGCGAACGATGCTGGCGAACTCGACGTCGCGGCTGACCAAGTAGTTTTCGTGCGTCCCGTAGGAGTTGCCCTTGCCGTCGGAGTTGTTCTTGTAGAGGGTGATGGCGCGTTCGGGCTCGAGCGATTCGTTCGCAATGGTCAGCGCGCGGCGCATGACCTCCTCGCCCGCGGCGTCGTACAGGGTGGCCTCGCGAGGAGTACGGCACTCGGGTGAGGAGTACTCGGGGTGCGCGTGGTCGACGTACAGCCGTGCGCCGTTGGTGAGCACGGTGTTCGCCAGGTGGGTCTCGACGATGGGTGCAAACGACGTGAGGCCGAGCACGCCACGGGCGTCAAGATCAGGCGTCTCGTCATCGAAATCCCAGTTGATTCGCGTGCGTCCCTGCTGGGCGTAGGCGTTCACGATGATGCTCGACGACGTGATGGGATCCACGTCGGGCCCGCCCGCGATTCCGTACTCGGTCTCGATGCCGAGAACCTTGGCTATGGCCATAGTTTTAGAGGTATTGGCCGGTGCCGACGTGTTGAATCGAACGTCCACCTTTGACGTCTGTCTCTTCTCGATTGATCAGCGTGCGAATGAAGATGATCCGCTCTCCCTTCTTTCCCGAAATCCGAGCCCAGTCGTCCGGGTTGGTCGTATTTGGCAGATCCTCATTCTCGCGGAACTCCTGGCGGATTGATTCGATGAGGTCGGTGCCTCGTAGCCCTCGGCCCTTGCCGGCGATCTCGCGCTTCACCGCCAATTTCTTGGCTCGGCGAACGATGTTCTCGATCATCGCTCCCGAGGCGAAGTCCTTGAAATACAGAATCTCCTTGTCGCCACCTTGGTAGGTAACTTCAAGGAATCGATTGGAGTCGTCAATCCGGTACATCTGGGTCACGGTCTCTTCAATCATTGAACGTACGGCTTTTTCCCGGTCACCCCCGCCCAGCGCCAGTACGAGCTGCTCGTCAATGGGCAGATCGGTGTGGAGGTATCGCTCAAAAATCTGCGCTGCAGCGTCGGCGTTTGGTCGTTCAATCTTGATCTTCACGTCCAAGCGTCCCGGACGCAGAATGGCGGGATCGATCAAATCTTCTCGGTTGGTCGCCCCGATGACGATGACATCACGCAGCGATTCGACTCCGTCGATCTCGGCCAAGAGCTGCGGGACGATTGTCGACTCCATGTCCGAGCTGATGCCGGTGCCTCGCGTGCGAAAGAGTGAGTCCATCTCGTCGAAGAAGATGATGACGGGAACGCCTTCTTCGGCCTTCTCGCGTGCTCGTTGGAAGACGAGCCTGATTTGGCGCTCGGTCTCGCCCACGTACTTGTTAAGAAGTTCAGGGCCTTTGATGTTCAAAAAGTACGATCGGACGTTTCGATTACCCGAGAGTTCGGCGACCTTCTGGGACAGTGAATTGGCAACTGCCTTGGCGATCAGGGTCTTTCCGCACCCCGGGGGCCCGTAGAGCAAAATACCCTTGGGCGCCGGGAGTTCGTAGTCCTGGAAGAGCGCGCGGTGTAGGTACGGCAACTCGACCGCGTCCATGATTGACTCAATTTGATCGTCGAGCCCGCCCACGTCGGCGTACGTGATGTCCGGCACCTCTTCGAGGACGAGCTCCTCGGCTTCTTGACGGACGAGCTTCTCGGTAAGCAAATTAGAGCGCAGGTCGAGCAGCAGGGCGTCCCCGCTTCGAAGCTTGATATCGCGAAGGGAGTCGGCAATCTCCACCACGCGCTCTTCGTCGGCTCGGGCGTAGACGAGCACCCGACGCGAATCGATGACTTCCTTGACGGTGACCACCTCGCCTTGGCCGTCCGAGTCGCGTACACCGATCACCGAGAACGACTCGTTGAGGACAACCTCGTTGCCGCGCTCGATCTGACCAGGATCAAGCGCCGGATGCAGCGCAACGCGCATTTTACGGCCCGAGGCGAAGATGTCGACGGAGCCGTCATCGTTGAAGTCAATGAATGTCCCGTAAACCGCCGGGGGTTGGGTGAGCTTCTCGACCTCTTCGCGCAGAGCGGCGATCTGGTCGCGCGTCTGTTGGATTGTGATGGTCAGCTTCTCATTGTTCGAGCGGGTTTGAGCCAACTGCCCTCGGGCCTCGAGAAGTCTCTCCTCGAGCATCTCAATGCGGCGATTGGCTTGATCAACGTCGTTTAGCGTGAAGTCACGGGCGGCGCTCACCACTATTTGATCTTCGTTCTCTTCGCCATCGGGCTGGCTCAAATGATCTGAACGATCCATACGGCCACCCTAGGTGAGGCGGGGGCGATTGTCATAATCATCGTGAAACAGTTCTCCCGCTAATGTAAATGAACGAGTTAGGCCATGGAGGTCGAAAAATGAAGGTTTGGATCGACCAGGACCTATGCACTGGTGACGGACTCTGCGAAGAGATTTGTCCCTCGGTGTTCACTCTCCTCGACGACGGACTGGCCTACGTGAAAGAGGGCGACGAGGTGAAGAGCTCCCCCGGTGGCGCCGAGGGCCTCGCAGTCGTGCCCGCCGGGTTCGAAGACGCCGTCACCGAGGCCTCGGAAGAGTGCCCCGGCGAGTGCATCTTCATCGAGAAGGATTAGTCCTTCTCCACTCGGCGAACCAAACGCCGAGCCGATGTCAAGAAACCGGTGTGGGCAACCATTCGGTGGTCGGGACGAACTGATCTTCCGTCGATGTGCCACGTGCGCCTGAAAATCTCGACCGTCTCTTCCAGGCCAAACGAGTGTTGGCGCAGGGTCTCTCGAAGCAGTTGGGTCTGGTTGATGGTCGGAAGGTACGCCAAGAAGATCCCGCCCGGGCGCAGCGCGTGCTCCGCGTGCTTTACCACTTCCCAGGGTTCGGGCATGTCCAGAATCACCCGATCGAGATCCTCCTCGTCGATTCCCTGCGTCACGTCGCGAATTTGAATGTCGTACGCGACATCGGTGCCGAGCATGTCGTGGACGTTCTTGGTCGCCTGCTGGGCGAAGTCCTCACGTATTTCGTAGCCGGTGATGAGAGCACCGGCGCGCAAGAGTGTCATGGAGAGCGCCCCCGAGCCGACTCCGGCTTCGAGCACCCGCATCCCTGGGCCAATGTCGGCTTGCATCAGGATTGTCCCCAGGTCCTTGGGGTAAATTACCTGAGCCCCACGAGGCATCTTCAGTACGACGTCGGACAAGGTCGGACGGAGCACGAGGAAACTCCTCTCGGTGTTGCCCTTGATGAGCGACCCCTCGGGGGCGCCGATGACGTCGTCGTGCTGTACGATTCCAGCGTGCGTGTGAAACGCCGCACCTTCTCGCAGATTGATGAGGTAGTGGCGGTCCTTCGCGTCGATCAACATGACGCGTTCGCCTACCTTCAGTTCCGCATTGCTCACGCGCTCTTCTTTCCCTTGGCACGTTTACCGGCGTTAGCCGCGCGTTTGTCTATAAATCGAAGCAATACCATCGCTGCGGCGATTGAGGCCCATTTGGATGACTTCTGTGCCCAAGCCCGTCCCAGCGACGCAGCCACGCCTATTCGAAATAGTCGGCGCAGGATCAACGGCGGTGCCTCGGACGAGACCTGCGTCCGCGAATCCAACCCCACACGTAACCGGTAAAGAGGCCGCCCACGCCCACTGCGGCCGTGGTTGACTTTTGCGACGCCATCGAACTCCCCGTTGACAGCTCATCAGGCAGCAATGCGCGAATTGACTCCTCAAGGTCGCGCCTCGTCGACGAAGGCTCGCTCACTTCGGGGCCTTTAGGCGTCGTTTGGCTGCTCCGCTGACCACTCGCCAGAGCGTCAACGCGGCAACGCCGGCGGCGATGAGGGCAACGATGATGTAAGGCAGCCACGAGAGGCTTCCGTCAAGAACACGAAACTGCTCCTGGAGAAAACGCAGAGCACCGAGCAGCAGTATTGTGACGCCGAATCCGACGAAGATGCTGCCGATCGCTCCGTAGAGAATGAAACGACCCATTTCCTTCAGGGGCTGGATCGTCTCTTCCTTGATGTATTTGATGAAAAGGTCGCGGATTTCCTCGAGGTCACGTTGGATGGTGGCCCCGCGAAGGAACTTACGCCACGACGGATTCTTCACAATTCAAGCCTACTCAGTACGTTCTCTGATGAGGTACGACGAGCTGGCGGTGGCGACAAGATCGCCACGGCCATTGACTATCCGCCCCTCCAGGAACGAAATCACGCTGCCGGGCTTTAGGACCCGGGCCGTGCACGTGAGTTCGTCGCCCAGCTGCGCCGCGCGCAGAAACGACACCTTCATCTCGGTGTTGGCAACCGAAACCTTGCGGCTAGACCCGGCCCCGGTGACCGCCGAGGCGCCCATGGCGGAATCGAGCATGGCAGAAAGAAAACCTCCCTGGACAATGCCCGCGGGGTTAAGGAATCGTTCGTCGACGCGCATGGACCAGACGGTGGTTCCCGGCACGGTCTTGTCAATGCACGTAAGTCCGAGCGTAAGGTCGCAGTTCGGTGGGATTTGTAGGGCCATGGCTCAAGGCTACCGTCGGGCTCTGCCAAACAGAGGGTGCAGGATTCACTACTGTCGTAGCCATGGCTGACGACTTATTTCGTGGTGCGACCGAACTGGAAGGGCGCGCAATCCGTGAGATTTCCGCCGTGGCAATGGACGCCCCCGCGGCGGCCAAATCAGGCCATAGTGGCACAGCGATGGCGTTGGCGCCCCTGGGCGTCATGTTGTTTTCGCGCGTGATGCGACACGATCCAACTGACCCGCACTGGAGCGATCGAGACCGATTCATCCTCAGTTGTGGTCATGTGTCGATGCTCCAGTACGGACTCGCCCACTCGTTCGGCTACGACCTGCAGGCGAACGATCTTCGCTCATTTCGCCAGCCGCACTCGCGCACTCCGGGACATCCGGAAAGGGGTGTGTCGCCGACGGTGGAGGTGACGACCGGTCCACTCGGACAAGGAATCGCCAACGGCGTTGGCATGGCGATCGCGGAACGTATTCTGCGCAGTGATTACGGTGAAGGACTCGTGGACCATCGAACGTGGGTCATCGCGGGCGACGGCTGCCTCGAGGAGGGCATCAGCCACGAGGCGGCCTCACTCGCGGGCTCCCTGGGCCTCGACCGACTCACCATCTTCTACGACGACAACCACATCACAATCGATGGTCCCACGGAGTTGGCGTTGCACGACAATGCCGCGGCACGGTTCGAAGCGTACGGGTGGCACGTCATCAACGTGGGTGAAAAGGCCAATGATCTTGACGCGCTCGAAGCGGCCACGCGCGACGCCATTGCCGAAACGACGCGCCCGACCCTGATTATTGTCCGCTCGCACATTGGTTTTCCATCGCCCGAGATGATGGATCGTCGCGAAGCGCACGGAACGCCATTTTCCGCTCCCGTCATAGAAGAGGCGAAGAAGATCCTCGGCGTGGTCAACGAGCCTTTTCACCTGGACCCCGAACTGCCCCATCAAATGATCGAGTCACTCGCTGTGCAGCGTGGGGAGCGGGTCTCGTGGGAGTCGCGGGTTTCAGCGTCGGGCAAGAAGGGACTCGAGTTGCTCGAGCAGCTCGAGTCCGACGGCGCCGCCTCCGTTGTCGAAGGGGCGGAAAAGTTCGTCGCCGGGTCAATGGTCGCGACACGTAAGGCAATGCAGCGGGCCATGGACGTGTTCGCACCCCAGACCAAAGGTCTGACCGCAGGCTCGGCCGACCTCACCGATAACACAGGCGTCATTCTCGCCCATTCGTCAGCGCAGAACGCGTCAAATCCTGGCGGACGGCAGATCCACTACGGCATCCGCGAGTTCGCCATGGGTGCAGTGATGGTGGGTCAGGCTCTCCACGGAGGCTTCCGTCCGGCCGGTTCGACCTTCTTCATCTTCAGTGACTACGCCCGTCCGTCGATTCGCCTGGCTGCTCTCAGCCAGGCTGGTGTTCTCTTCGTATTCACCCATGACTCCGTCGGCGTCGGCGAGGACGGACCAACCCATCAACCAATTGAGCACCTCATGGCCCTGAGGGCCATGCCGCGCCTGCACGTGGTGCGCCCCTCGGACGCCAACGAAACGCTCGACCTCGTCGAACAGTTCCTCACGGCGAAAGAGCCGCCTACCACCGCGGTCGTGCTCTCGCGCCAAGATATGCCCGTCTTCAATGAGGCGGACGGCGAAGCATCGAAGTTGGGCGCCCGTCGCGGCGGATACGTTATTCGCGAGCGCGACGACGCCGTCTTCACTCTCGTCGGAACCGGCTCGGAGCTCGCCCACTGCTTGGCGGCCCAGGAGGAGCTTCTCGCGAAAGGAATTGTCACTCGCGTAGTGGCACTCCCCTGCTGGACCTGCTTCGAAGAACAGCACCTGGAGTACCGGACCGAGGTGCTTCGTCGGTCGATTCCGTCGGTGGCACTGGAAGCGGGGGCCACGTTGGGTTGGACCAAGTACGTGGACCAGGCAATCGGCATCGATTCGTTCGGCATGTCGGCACCGGCAAGTTACATCTTCGACTTCTTCAACATCACCCCGGCGACGGTGGTGGCCCACGTTGAGAACGTGTTAGGGGTTGTCAAGTGACCAAGCTTCATACTCTGTACAGCGAGTACGGCCAGAGCCCCTGGATTGACAACATCCGTCGTGATTGGTTGAACGACGGGACCTTGCAGAGTCTCGTGGACCAGGGCGTGCGCGGCGTGACGTCGAATCCGTCGATCTTTGCCAAGGCCTTTGCCACCTCATCGGCGTACGACCAGTTCCTGATCGGAGCCAATGTCAGCGACGCCGAAGCCCTCTTCGAATCGTTAGCGGCCAATGACGTCAGAGACGCTTGCGACGTGTTGAGCGCGGTGCACGAGGCCTCGCGAGATGACGTCGCGAACGGGACTCGCCGTTACCTGGACGGTTTCGTCTCGCTCGAGGTCTCTCCCCGACTTGCGCGCGACACGCAAGGGACCATCGCCGCCGCGAAGAGGCTCGCCGTCGACGTAGGCCGTCAGAATCTGATGATCAAGATTCCCGCTACGAAAGAGGGGCTGCCGGCAGTAACCGAGGTGCTGGGTGCGGGTATCAATGTGAACGTCACCCTGATCTTCTCATTGGAGCGCTACGACGAGGTCCTCACGGCCTGGATGGCGGGGCTAGAACTGGCGCGCCAGAACGGCCACGACATCCGAGAGATCGCCAGCGTCGCTTCGTTCTTCGTCTCGCGCGTTGACGCCGCGGTTGACGCGCTGCTGGAGCCGGGTGACCCCCGACGAGGCACCACCGCCAACGCGCAAGTGTGCGCCGCCTACGAGCTCTACCTGTACCGAATTTCCAGCGACCGGGCCGTGGACCTGCTCGAAGGCGGTGCGCAGGTGCAGCGCCCGCTCTGGGCGTCGACGTCGACGAAGAACCCCACTTATCACGACCTGCTCTACGTCGACTGGATTGTTGGTGACGAGACGGTGAACACCATGCCCGACGCGACGCTCGAGGGAGTCATCGATCACGGCGACTTCTCGAGGTCGTTGCTCTTGAGCGTTGAATCGATCGCGGCGGAAGCCAACAAGCTAAAAGCGCTGCCTCACGAGATTTCGCTCAGGGCCGTCACCGATCAGCTTGAAACCAATGGGGTCGATTCCTTCGTCACCTCCTACGAAGAGGTGCTCGCCACGGTGCGAGAGAAAATTGAAAGTTCCCGATAGGCGGTGAACGCGTTCTGACGACCTGGCTCTTGACGGGCGACTCAACGCCCTTTGAAAACTTCGAACGCCGCACACTGGCACGGAGGGCTGCACGATGCAGAGTGCCTTCTGGGTGGCCGATTCAACGAGACTGCGGGATTTCTTAACCTCTAGACCTAGGATGCCACTATGACGACGTACGAAAGTATTGCGACGGCTCACGAACTGCTGCACGCCCCACTTGATGAACTGGCGCGAGAGGCGTACGCGAAGGCTCGGCGTTCGCACGGCCACGTGGTCACTTACTCACCCAAGGTCTTCATTCCCCTGACGAAACTCTGTCGCGACCGGTGTGGGTACTGCACGTTCGCCCAGGCGCCGGCTCACGTCGCGTCGCCCTACATGAGCCTCGATGAGGTGATGGCGGTGGCGCAGGCCGGTCGCGAGGCCGGCTGCACCGAAGCCCTGTTCACTCTCGGGGAACGACCAGAACTCAGATACGACGAGGCGGCGCGTTGGCTCGCCGCTCGCGGATACCAGTCCACGGTGGACTACGTGGCGAGCGCCGCCCAGATGGTCTTGGAGGGAACGGGACTGCTACCCCACGCGAACGCCGGAGCGCTCTACAGCCACGAATTAAGCCAACTGCGCGCGGTGAGCGCATCGCAGGGCATGATGCTCGAATCGCTCGCCGAGCTCAACGCCCATCGTCTCTCTCCGGATAAGGATTCGCAGCGCCGGCTCGCGACCCTACGCTACGCCGGGGAGCAGAAGATCCCCTTCACCACGGGGCTCTTGGTGGGCATTGGCGAGTCGCGCGCGGATCGCATCGAAGCGCTGGAAGCCATTCGCGCCCTGCACGAAGAGTTCGGTCACGTGCAGGAAGTCATCGTGCAGAACTTCTTGCCGAAGCCTCGAACGCAGATGGCCAACGATCCCGCCGCCAGCGATGAGGAGTTTCACTGGACCATCGCCGTTGCGAGGCTTTTGTTGCCCGACGCCATTCACTTGCAGGCGCCGCCCAACCTGAGCGACAACCCCACGCGGCTGCTGGCCTTTGGCATCGACGACTTCGGGGGAATCTCGCCCGTCACGCGCGACCACGTGAACCCTGAGCGAGCGTGGCCCGCGGTCGACACTCTCGTTCGCGAGTGCGACGAGAGTGGCTTTGCGCTGGTACCGCGACTCACCGTCTATCCCGAGTTCGTCGGTCTGACGTCCGAGTTCATTGACGAAAGCGTTCGTCCGTACGTGCTGGCCCACTCAGACGCCAGTTTCCTCGCCCGTGACGATCATTGGTTCTCGGGCTCGGATGTGACACCACCGGCGCCACCGGTCGCCACGTCGCGCACGAGCGCGGTGGTCAGGCTTCTGGGCCGCTACGAGCCGGGTTACGAGTTCAGTCGCGAGGAACTCACGACACTCTTCAGTGCCCGCGGCGCGGACTTCAACGCGGTCGTCGAGCGAGCCGACGCGTTGCGCAGCGAACTCGTTGGCGACGCCGTGAGTTTCGTCATCAACCGCAACATCAACTACACCAACGTCTGCACGTTCAAGTGTCGCTTCTGCGCCTTCTCCAAGGGTCCGCTCTCGCTGAATCTGCGGGGCGACCCCTACCTGCTCACGCTGGATGAGATCAGCGAGCGCGTGCGAGAGGCCGAAGCGAAGGGCGCGACCGAGGTCTGCCTTCAGGGTGGGATCCACCCCAAATTCGACGGTGATTACTACATCGACGTGGTGGCGGCGGTGCGAGCCGGCTCCCCCTCGATCCACATTCACGCCTTCAGCGCCCTCGAGGTGTTCGAAGGCGCTCGTCGATCCGAACAGGACCTTGCGTCGTATCTGACCCGTCTGAAGGAAGCGGGCCTGAAGACGTTACCCGGCACGGCTGCGGAGATCCTTGACGATTCCGTTCGCGCGATTCTCTGTCCCGACAAGATCAACACTGACCAGTGGCTCGAAGTGCATCGGGCCGCGCATGGCGTGGGGCTGAATTCGAACATCACCATCATGTTCGGCGCCGTCGAGGGCGTCGACAGCTGGGTGACACATCTGCTTAGAACCCGCGAGCTCCAGAAAGAGACCGGGGGCTTCACCGAATTCGTACCGCTTCCCTTCGTGCACATGGCGACGCCAATCTTTCTGAAGGGCCGCTCGCGCCGAGGGCCGACGTTTCGAGAGGCCGTGCTCATGCACGCGGTCCCCCGTCTGCACTACGCCACACTGATCAACAATATTCAAGTCAGTTGGGTGAAGATGGGCGTCGAAGGGTCTCGAAGGATTCTTCAGGCGGGCGCCAACGACCTGGGCGGCACACTCATGGACGAAAACATCTCGAGGGCCGCGGGCGCCACGCACGGTCAAGAGATGGATGTGGAGACGTTGCGCTCGCTCGTCGCCCCCCTCGGTCGGCCCCTGCATCAACGAAACACCCTGTACCAGACGCTCTAACCATGTCCGAGTTGATTGACAAGTTCCTGCAAGAGTTGAATAACGAGTCGAAGCAGTCGCCCGAGCGGCTCGAGATCCTGCGCTCGCTCGTCATGAGAGTAGTGGAGCTCGCCGAACTCGACGCTGACACGTCGGACCTGCGAATCGCCTCGAAGGCCCTGAACGAGCTCCTCGAGGCCTCCGAGCTCTTTGCGGCGTGGCGCGAGCGACCCAAATTGACCGTCTTCGGATCGGCCCGTACGCGCTCGGACAGCCCGCTCTACGAGATGGCCCGTCAGTTCAGCAGCGAGATGGCCCAGCGCGGCTGGATGACCGTCTCGGGTGCCGGTCCGGGGATCATGGAGGCCTCAGCCAAAGGTGCTGGGAAAGAGTCCACGCTGGGCGTCAACATCGAACTTCCGTTCGAGCAGGGCGCGAACGAGTTCATCGACGTCGATCAGATGCACGTCGCCATGAAGTTCTTCTTCACCAGGAAGGTCGCGATGACCAGAGCGTCACACGGGTTCGTAGCCTTTCCCGGTGGCGTCGGCACGATGGATGAGCTTTTTGAGATCTTGACGCTGGTGCACACCGGAAAGACCGACCCGGCCCCGATCGTCTTGATCGACGAACCAACGGGAACGTACTGGTCGAGTTGGCTCGACTTCATCGACCGATCGGTGATTGCCAACGGCTATCTCTCGGACGTCGACAAGTGTCTCTTCGTCCTTTGCACCTCGGTGCAGGACGCGATTGCTCAGGTCGAGAGCTTCTACCGCAACTACCGGGGGTTTTCCATCAACAACGGACGAGCTCTGGTGAAGGTCCGTCAACCGCCGACCACGCAGCAACTCGCGGCACTTGCGGCACAGTTTCCGAAGTTCGCCGTTGACGACGGCTTTCAAATTGAGAACGATGACGAATTCTCGTTCAGCTTCGACGGACGAAACTACGTGAGCCTGCGGATGCTCATCGACGACGTCAACGCCTGGACGGGCTAGTCGCCCGCTTCGCTTCGAAGAAGCGACTCCGCCTTCTGGAGGCTCCGGCGCACCTTCGCGAGACGCCGTTCCAACTCCTTGGCGGCTTGGTCGCCGTCACGCAACTGGGATCGCACCGCCTCGAAGATGGCGTCAGACACCCGGCTCTCAAGCTGGGCGATATCGTCAGCGAGCGACTCGAACGAGTCCATCAACTGAGTTCAATGATCTCGAGCTCGTCGTTGTGATACTGGGCGCGCAGGACTTTCTTGTCGAACTTTCCTACGCTGGTCTTCGGGACCGCCTCGATGAACGCCCATCGCTCCGGGAGCCACCACTTGGCGACCCGCTCGGCGAGGAAGGCGCGAAGTTCCTCAACGGTCGCGGTCTCGCTGGGGCGCAACACCACGCAGCACAGTGGTCGCTCCTGCCACTTTTCGTCAGGTACCGCCACCACCGCCGCCTCGAACACCGCCGGGTGGCCCATCATGGTGCTCTCGATCTCTACCGAGCTGATCCACTCCCCTCCCGACTTGATGACATCCTTGGTGCGGTCGCTGATGACCATGAAGCCCTCGGCATCGAGGGTGCCGATGTCGCCGGTGCGCAGCCAACCGTCGTGGAACTTGTCGGGGTCATCGACGCCGAAGTACGAAGCGGTAATCCAGGGTCCGCGAATCTCGAACTCGCCTACCGTCTTGCCATCACGCTCGAGCACGCGGCCGTCGTCAGCGGTGATTCGCATCTGCACGCCGGCGACAACGCGCCCGGCCTTCACTCGATAGTCGACGTCGAGTTCGGGCGACGATCCGGAGGGGGGTAAGGACACCGCCGCCAGTGGACTGGTCTCGGTCATGCCCCAGCCCTGAATCATCTTGATTCCGTACTTGTCGCGGAAGGTCTCAATCATGGAGCGCGGCACGGCTGAACCGCCACCGAGAAGTCCGCGCAGGCTGCTGAAATCAACGTCGGGGTCTAGTTCCGCCGCCCGCAGCACCTCGTTCCATATCGTTGGAACACCCAGTGAAATCGTAGGACGAAGTTCGCGGATCATCTTCACGATCGGCGCACCCTGGAGGTACATCTGCGGCATGATCAGCTCGGTCCCGGCGAAGAACGACGTGTACGCCGCACCCCACGCGTTCACATGGAACATGGGCACGATGAGCAGGCAGCGGTCCTTCTCACACAGTCCAATGGAGTTGGCGCTGGTCGAGGCCATCGAGTGTAGCCACGTGGAACGGTGCGAGTACACCACGCCCTTGGGATTGCCGGTGGTGCCCGAGGTGTAACACATGATGGCGGCCGAGCGCTCATCGAGATTGGGCCACTCGAAGCCCGGCTCTTGAGCGCTCACGAGCGTTTCGTAGTCGAGGGTCTCGCCGAGCAGTCCGGTGGTTTCGGGTCCGTTCACGATGATGTGGCGAACGGTGGGCATCTGGTCGCGCACCTTGGCCAGCAGCGGTACGAGTGAGCTGTCGACGATGATGATCTCGTCCTCGGCGTGCTGGATGATGTAGGCCAACTGCTCGGGAAAGAGTCGGATATTGAGCGTGTGCAAGACCGCTCCCATGCAGGGAATCGCGATGTAGGCCTCCATGTGGCTTTGGTTGTTCCACATGAACGTCGCCACGCGGTCTCCCTGCTGCACACCGAGTTGGGTCAGTGCTTCGGCGAGGCGTTCGGCGCGTTTCGACACCTCGTAGAAAGTCGCGACGTTCACGCCCTCGGGCGTGACGGTAAATATCTTCTTGTCCGCGTAGATCCACTCGCCATGACGAATGATGTCACTAATGAGCAGCGGCGCGTCTTGCATTGTGCTTTGCATGGTTCCCCTTCGAAAAACACCTCTTGACGATGCTACAAAATGTTGGACCACCTTGAAGCGCTACCAGGAGAGAAGGTAGGGCTCCACCGGTGCCGGCAAGACCGAAAGTGTTCCGCTGAGGTACGAATCGATCGCCGCCGCGGCACTGCGGCCCTCGGCGATGGCCCAGACAATCAGGCTCTGCCCCCTCACCGCATCACCACACGCGTAGACCGGTGTGGCTCCGGGCACGGCCGCGACCCGCCAGTCGTCACCCACGCAGAGCGTGGCCCTCGGCGTCATGAAAGGAGGCGAGTTGAGCCCCAGTTTCTCGAGTTCGGGTCCCACGAAGCCCGCGGCGATCAAAACGAGGTCCGCCGGAGCGCGCAGCGTCTCGCCGGAGAGATGGTCCACGACGACTATTTCGCGCAGATGACCGTCACCCACGAATTCGAGGGTCTCGGTGGAGAAGCGCCGCTCACCACCTTCCTCGTGCGCCGGCGTTGTCTTGAAGAGACGAGCCATGGTCGGCCAGGGCTGGTCGCTGGGTCGCTCGTCGGGCGGGCGGTCCATAATCTCGATCTGCACGATTGACGCGGCCCCTTGGCGGTGGGCAGTGCCGAGGCAGTCCGCACCGGTGTCGCCGCCACCCAGGATGATGACGTGGCGTCCCTCGGCGTCGATGGGTGACGTCTCGCTATCGCGAACCGCGCGATTGGCCGCCTCGAGGTACGTCATGGCCGGATGCACGCCGTCGAGTTCCGCGCCGGGAACGGGAATGAGGCGAGGTATCGTCGAACCGACGGCCAAGAGCACCGCGTCGAAGTTGCGTTGCAGATCAGCGAGCGGCGAACCGCCAGCGCCCACGGTCACGTTGGTATGGAACTTGATGCCCGACTCGCGCATCACCGAGAGGCGACGGTCGAGCACACTCTTTTCGAGCTTGAATTCGGGTATGCCGTAGCGAAGCAGCCCGCCGATTGCGTCGCTACGCTCGTAGACCGCGACGGCGTGACCGACGCTGCGCAACTGGGCGGCGGCGGCGAGGCCCGCGGGTCCCGATCCAACGACAGCAACCCGTTGGCCGGTTTCGTGCGCGGCGTTTCGTGCGACGTCAAAGCCGTTGGCGAAGGCGTGCTCGGCCACTTCGTATTCAATTCGTTCAATGGTCACCGGCTCGTTCGAGATACCGAGCACGCAGGCAGATTCGCAAGGAGCGGGACAAAGACGTCCCGTGAACTCTGGGAAGTTATTGGTACTGAAGAGCTGATTGGAGGCCTGCTCCCACTGCGCCTTATAAACACGGTCGTTAAAGACCGGGATACGGTTCCCGAGGGGGCATCCCTGCATGCAGAAGGGAATGCCGCAGTCCATGCAACGCGCGCCCTGCTCGACGATGGCGGCGTCGTCTTGGCTCTCGTAAACCTCACGCCAGTCGCGCAGTCGCACCGGAACCGGTCGAGAGGCAGGTCCCTTGCGCGGGAACTCGAGGAATCCCGTGGGCTTACCCATTTCGCATCTCATCTCGTACTCGTTGGTACTCAGAAGTCTCGATGCGAACGAAGTCCATGCGAACTTCGCGCCAGTGGTCTAGGAGTTCCGCGGCCTTCTTCGAACCAGTCTCGTCACGGTACCGCTCGAGTAGCGACATTAGCAGCGCGTCGTCTTCGTATTCGAGTGGGTCAATCTCGTACACGCCTGCGCTGAGGTGATCGTGGACATGTCGTTCGGGGTCGTAGAGGTACAGCGTGCCGCCGGACATGCCCGCCGCGAGGTTGCGCCCGACGCTTCCGAGCACCACGACGACGCCGCCGGTCATGTACTCGCCAGCGTGGTCGCCCGCACCTTCGACGACGATGGTCGCGCCGGAGTTTCTCACCGCGCAGCGCTCACCGACGACGCCGCTGATGAAGATCTCACCGCTCGTCGCGCCGTAGCCAATGACGTTGCCGGCGATGATGTTCTCGTCGCTCGCGAACGTAGAGTCGGGTGAGGGCTTGATGATGATTCTCCCGCCGGAGAGCCCCTTGCCGGCGTAGTCGTTGGTGTCGCCCGTGAGTCGCAGGGTGAGACCACTCGGTATGAAGGCGCCCAAGCTCTGGCCCGACGAGCCCTCGAGGTCAATCTGAACGTGATCGTCGGGCAAGGTGCTCGCGCCGAGAGCCCGCGTGATCGCGCTACCGGTCAGCGTTCCCACCGCCCGATTGACATTACGAATTGGGCTCGCCAAGCGCACGGGCACGTTCTTGGTCGCCGCACTCACGGCGGCGTCCATGAATCGCCAGTCGAGCGCGCTATCGAGACCGTGGTCCTGCTTTACGCTCTGGCGACGCTGGTCGAGGGGCACGGGTCGTAGTAGTGAGCGCAGGTCGAGGTCGTTTGTCGGGTCGTCGAGGGAGTCAACGGTTATGCGCGACACGTCGCCGATCAGCTCGTCGAGTGTCCGCACTCCGAGCATCGCGAGGTACTCGCGCACCTCCTCGGCGATGAACTCGAAGAAGTTCTCGACGAACTCGGGCTTGCCGGTGAAGCGTTCACGTAGCTTTGGATTCTGGGTGGCGATGCCCACCGGGCAGGTATCGAGGTGGCAGACGCGCATCATGACGCAGCCCGAGACCACCAGGGGCGCGGTGGCGAAACCGTACTCTTCGGCGCCAAGCAGGGCGGCGATGATGACGTCGCGTCCGGTCTTCAGCTGACCGTCCACCTGCAGCACCACGCGACTACGCAGCCCGTTCGCCGCGAGGGTCTGATGGGCTTCGGTGAGACCGAGCTCCCACGGCGTGCCCGCGTGCTTCAGGGACGTGAGTGGCGCCGCTCCAGTGCCACCGTCGTGCCCGGAGATCAAGATGACGTCGGCGTGCGCTTTGGCGACTCCCGCGGCGATTGTTCCCACGCCCTGCTCGCTGACCAGTTTCACGTTGATCCGCGCCTGGTCATTGGCGTTCTTGAGGTCGTAGATCAACTGGGCCAGGTCCTCGATGGAGTAGATGTCGTGGTGCGGAGGCGGTGAGATGAGTCCGACGCCCGGAGTGGAATGGCGAGTCTTGGCCACCCACGGGTAGACCTTGGATCCGGGAAGTTGGCCGCCCTCGCCGGGCTTCGCGCCCTGAGCCATCTTGATCTGGATATCGTCCGCGTTCACCAGAAAACGGCTCGTCACACCGAAACGTCCCGAAGCGACCTGCTTGATCGCCGAACGCTTGTTGTTGCGCGGGTCCGACGTATCGAATCGATCCTCGTCCTCCCCACCCTCTCCGGTGTTGGACTTGCCGCCGATCCGATTCATGGCGATAGCGAGTGTGGTGTGGGACTCGGCGGAGATTGAGCCGTAGGACATGGCGCCGGTGGAGAATCGCTTGATGATGGACGTCGCACTCTCAACTTCGTCGAGGGGCAACGGCGAAGGACTCGGCGTCAGGTTAAACAGCCCGCGAAGCGTGACCTTGGCGTCCGACTGATCGTCGACCAGCTTGGTGTACTCCTTGAAGATGTCGAACCGCTTCTCGCGGGTGGCGTGCTGCAACTTTTGCACAGTACGAGGGTTAAAGAGGTGAATCTCTCCATCGCGACGCCATTGATACTCGCCACGGGAACGAATTTCGATCAGCTCGCTCGAGACCGGCTCGTAGGCGCTGGCGTGCAGGTCGAGGACGCTTCGAGCGATGTGCTCGAGGGTGATGCCGCCGATACGGGAACGGAAGCCGGGAAAGTATTTGCGAAGGACGTCCTCGGAGATGCCCACGGCCTCAAAGAGTTGCGAGCCCACGTAGCTCGCCACCGTGCTGACGCCCATCTTGGACATTGTCTTCACGATGCCCTTGTTGAGCCCCTTGCCGTACTGGTAGCGAGCCTCTAGGGCCGTGAGCTCGCTGAGCTCACCTTCTTCTATCAAGGCGTCGATCGACTCGTACGCCAAGTAGGGACATACCGCCGAGGCGCCAAAACCCAACAACAGAGCCACGTGATGCACCTCGCGCACGTCCCCAGCGTCAATGATCAATGCGGCGCTGGTGCGCAGGTGCTCGGCGACGAGGCGATGGTGAACCGCTGACGCGAGGAGAAGGCTCGGAATCGCCGCGTGTTCGTTCGAGGTATTGCGATCGGACAAGATCACGATATTGGCGCCGCCGCGCACGTGGGCGACGACTTCACCGGTCACGTCATCGATCGCGCGCGCCAGACGATCAGCGCCGTTCAGATCGCCGTGCGCGTCAAAGAGGCCGTCCACCACAACTGCCTTGAAGCCTTGGGCATCACCGTCCTCTTCGATATAGCGGATCTTGGCGAGTTCCTCGACACTGAGAACTGGCGACGGCAGGACTATCTGATGGCAGTGTTCGAGCGTTTCGCTGAGGAGGTTCTCCTCCCCGCCAATGGCGACGCGCGTGGAGGTCACCAACTCCTCGCGGATTGCGTCGAGGGGCGGATTCGTGACCTGGGCGAAAAGTTGCGTGAAGAAGTCGAACAACGGGCGGTGCTCGCGCGAGAGCGTGGGCAATGTCGCGTCAGACCCCATGGATCCAATTGGCTCCTCACCGACTTGGGCCATGTGGCGGATTATCAACCGCAGGTCTTCTTCGCTGTAGCCGAAGTTCTTCTGCTGGCGAACAATTGAAGCATGACTGGGCGTCAACATCGGTCGCGCGTCGAGTTCATCGAGCGAGAGCTGCTGTTCCTTCAGCCACTCACCGTATGGAGACTGACCGGCGAGGGTTGCCTTCAACTCCTCGTCGTCAATGATGCGACCCTGTTCGATGTCGACGAGGAAGACTCGTCCCGGTTGGAGTCGGCCCTTGCGTTCGATGTTCGAGGGCTCGATTGGCAGGACACCGACCTCGCTCGCGAAGATGACCCGATGGTCTTTCGTGACCCAGTAACGAGCCGGACGGAGCCCATTGCGGTCGAGCACCGCTCCGACGACCTTGCCGTCGCAGAACGTCACCGACGCGGGTCCATCCCAAGGCTCCATGAGTGCGGCGTGGTAGCGATAGAAGTCGCGTCGTTCCGTGCTCATGGCCGTCGAACGTTCCCAGGCTTCGGGAATCATCATCAGGACTGCGTGGGGCAGTGACCGTCCGGACTGGACCAGCAACTCAACGACTTCGTCGAAACTTGCCGAATCGCTCATCTCACTGGTGATGATCGGAGTCAGTTGATTCATCGGAAGTGCGAGCGCGCCACTTTCGAGCGTCGTCTCTCGTGCGGTCATCCAGTTGCGGTTACCTCGAACGGTGTTGATCTCCCCGTTGTGCGCGATGTAGCGAAACGGCTGGGCCAAGTCCCAACGCGGCATGACATTGGTAGAGAAACGACTGTGTACCACCGCTATCGCGGACGTGAGTCGCTCATCTCGTAGATCATCAAAGTAGAGGCGCAATTGGGGTGACGAGAGCATCCCCTTGTAGATGAGAACGTTGGGAGAGCACGATGAGGCGTAGATGGCGAGTTCGTGCTCGAGTACCTTTCTCGCGGCAAACATTGCACTTTCTAAGTTCGTCGCACCGTCACATTTGGTGATGAGCTGTTGGACAAAATGGGGCTCGCTCGCCGCGGAGGTGGGTCCGAGGATTGTTGAATCCACCGGCACGTCGCGCCAGCCAATCGACGCCAGGCCCACCCTCGAGAAGGTGGCGTTGATGGTCTCTCTCACCGACGCGATGTCGAGATCCTTCGGAATCATCCAAAAGGCGATGCCGTACTCACCTTTGGGTGGCACGTTGTCGCCAAACACCCTACGCACGAAGGAATCAGGCATCTGGAGCAGGAGTCCGGCACCGTCGCCAGAGTCAGGGTCGGCTCCCGTGGCGCCTCGATGCTCGAGATTCTCAAGAATCGTCAGCGCGTCGTCGACGGTGGAGTGCGTCGCGGCAGCGGTCAAGTCCGCCACCATGCCAACGCCGCAAGCGTCGTGCTCGAAAGAAGGGTCGTAAAGAGAAAGAGTGTCTGTCATGGCGTTACCTAGCGGGGCAACGCTGACCCGCTTCAACTATATCGAAAAAATCACGGGTGACATCGGGCCCTACGCTGGACGGGTGAGCCAGGATCAAAAAAATGTGCTGGTGGTCGGCGGTGGGATTATTGGTTTGGTCAGCGCCTTTCGTCTCGCCCAAGCCCATCACGGCGTCACGCTTTTCGATCCGGCTGTGGCGAAGGGCGCCACGTGGGCCGCGGCGGGCATGGTTGCGCCCGGGGCAGAGATCGCGCCCGGTGAACAGTCAAACTACGAGTTGCAAAAAGGCGCTCTCGCCGCGTGGCGCGAGGTTTCGCACGCGCTGGACGAGCTCACTGGCGAAGGAATCACAATTGCGCAAACCGGAACGCTGCTGGTCGGCTGGGACGCGAGCGACCGCCGTCTTATTGAACAGTTCCGTAAGGTCGCGAGTGGCTTCGAGGCGCCCATGGACGTTGTCACGAGGAACGACTCCCCCGACATCTTCGAGGGCGTGACCCATCGAATAAGCGAAGGCTTGTTGATGACAGACGACGCCTGGATCGATCCCGATCAAATTGTCCGCCTGCTGCTGCGCGGTCTCGAACTCCTCGATGTGCGAGTCGTCGCCGAGGAGGTCTTAGACATAAGTTCGAACTTCGAGGGCGTGGCCGTGCGGACCGGCACGGGCGAATTTCGAGGTGATCTTGGCATACTCGCCACTGGAGCGGGTCGTCTGCCGGATGGAGCGTTGACGAGCGGTGCGAATGTTGTTCGACCCATACGAGGAGTGACCGTTCGGGTGCAGGGAATTGATCGAAGCGAGCAGCCCTCCGTTCGAGCCTTCGTGCGAGGGCGGGCGTTCTACATGGTGAGCAGGTTCGGCGGCTACTGCGTCCTCGGAGCGACCGCCGAGGAGCGAGCCGACGCGGTGCTCGAGGTCGGCGAACTCCAACGTCTGCTCAGAGACGCCCTCGACATTGTGCCTGAACTCGAGACGGCCCGTGTGCTCGAGACTCGCATGGGGCTTCGTCCCGCGAGCGCTGACCTCGAACCGTTCTTCGAGGTTTTAGCGAACAAGGGTTGGGCCTGGTCTTCTGGCCACTATCGCCACGGAGTCACCCTCGCTCCCCTTGCCGCCCTGCGTGCGGTCGAGTTCGCCGAGGGTCCAGCGTGATTCGAGTCAATGGCATCGGACACGAACTCGAGCCCTTGTCCGTGAAGGAGCTGCTCGAGACGTTACGGATTCAGCCGCGAGGGATTGCAGTTGCCCTGAATGGCGAGATTGTGCGACGCTCTGACTGGACGAGCACGGTGGTACAAAGTGGAAGTTCGATCGAGATAGTGACGGCCGCCGCGGGTGGCTGAGAAGAGGTGTCAAACATGATGACCAGTGAGTTGATCGAGGCCTTGGACGAGCGCATTCTGGAAGCGCTGCGTGCGAAGGCCACCGGTGAATCAATCGCGTTCCTCTGTGAGGCGCGCGCGTGGCTCACTAATCCCGACCAGGCGCATGGAGCGCATCGCCAAGGGGCGTAAGCAGGCCGACCGGCTAGGATTTATCTTTCGCGGGCTGTGGCTTAGTTTGGTCTAGAGCGCTCGGCTGGGGGCCGAGAGATCGGGAGTTCAAATCTCCCCAGCCCGACCATGGCGTGTGCGCACGTGTTTCAAAGCCATTCGCAGTTGCGACTGAAACGAGGTTCCGCTGGCCGGGCCGTCAAATGGCGGTCGTCGCAAAGGGTTGTCACGTCAGCGGGCAAGGCCGGTTCAGGGGTGAGCGGCGTCAAGGACTCACCCGAAAGTTGCCCGGGCACGCTGAAACTGTCCCAAGGGACGAGCGATCGGCGCCGGGCCTCAGGTTCCCTTTGCAAAAAGGCGTCGGTCGACCAAATCCTGGCCGTTTCGTTGATCAATTCAACGTCCTCGACACGCCCGCCACTACGAATATTTGAGACGATTTCTTGGGCTCTAATGGTCTGTCGCTCAAATGGCTTGGGGCCATTAGGGCGACCCTCCTATCGGTTGACCGGTATTCCGCCGACGGCCGCCAGACGCGTAGTGGCAGGCCCGAAAGACGTCTCGCAGGGGGGTCCCTGTCCCCGCGGAATACTGTGGCGTCTACTTGCTGGTCGCTGGAAGGAATATCCCCATGGCCTACCCTGACCGTCGTACTCCGCTACTGGAGTCGTACGAGAACGCTGCCGTGATCGTGTCGGGGATAACAGCAGAGCAGGTCACCCTCCGGACTCCATGCCCCGGTTATGACGTGGCGGGTCTGATCGACCACATGGTCGAGGCCGCCTACCGGGCAGCTGCGCTCGGTCGGGGCCGGACCCCTCCGGCCGGAGACGACTCGC
>Ga0182013_10000527_pt1 | contig 52763 bp, 47 predicted proteins | sample 612S2MmetaG_FD_120487 | JGI IMG/M metagenome (GOLD analysis project Ga0182013, IMG submission 120487) | Permafrost microbial communities from Stordalen Mire, Sweden - 612S2M metaG | ecosystem: Environmental > Terrestrial > Soil > Wetlands > Permafrost | place: Sweden: Stordalen | collected...
AACGACGAAGCGATCCAAGGCGGCGATTAAGAACTGGATTGCTTCGCTAACGCTCGCAATGACGGGCTTAAATAACGGCGAAACAGGGCACAGCGAAGAGCGACGACGAGGCACCACCCCTCGGTTTTCCTTTTCCTTCCCAAGTTTCGCGCTGAACGTAACGGGGGTTCTTTCAGTTCGCGCGCGAAAAGCGTGGCGCGAGGACGATGGCGCTCGCTCATCCACCCCCGCGATAGCGGGGGCGGGGGACCACGCGAAGCGTGGTGGAGGGGGCGCGGGATTTCAGGGAAGTGAGACGACGCAAGGGGAGACGGGCGATGACGTTTTCACTGGCTTGCAACGGCAACGACGCGGCGAGTCAGACGCCCCCTCCACCGCCCTATGGGCGGTCCCCCTCGCCCGCTTCGCAGGGGCGGAAAGTCTCTACGCCGCCCGCACCCGGGAGAAGAACGTGGCGACCTTGGTTTCCAGATCGCTGGCGCGCGCCGACAACTGCGCGGTCCATTGCGTGATGTCGTCGATGGCGGCGGCGCCCTTGGCGACCGCTTGTTCGACCGAATCGATCTCGGTGGAGGCCCGCGCGGTATGACTGGCCGCGGTGTGAATGCTCTCGGCGATGTTGCGCGTCGTCGCGCTTTGCTGCTCGACCGCAGCCGCAATGCTGGTCGAGACGCCGGTGAGCTCGCCGATGACGCGGGCGATCGCGGCGATTTCCCCGACCGAGCGTTTGGTCGCGTCCTGGATGGCGGCGACCTGGCGCGCGATATCGTCGGTGGCGCGCGAGGTCTGGTTGGCGAGCGTCTTAACCTCGGCCGCGACCACGGCAAATCCCTTGCCGGCGGCGCCCGCCCGCGCCGCTTCGATGGTGGCGTTGAGCGCGAGCAGATTGGTCTGCGCCGCGATCGCGGAAATGGCGCCGACCACCGAGCCGATGCGCTCGGCGGTGTCGGCGAGCGAGCGGACCGCTTCCTGGCTGCGCTCGGTGTCGCCGACGGCGGACTGCGCCATGCCCAAGCCGTGGCTTGCCCGTTGGCCGATCTCCTGAATCGATCCGGAAAGTTCGTCGGTGGCCCGCACCATGATGTCCATGCGCTGCGTGGTCTCGGCGGACGCCGAAGAGGCGAGCGTCATGCGGCCGAGCGTGTCGCCGGCGACATCGTTGAGCGTCGAGCAGGTCGCCGTCAGCGAAACCGACGCTTCCTTGATGGCCACGACGACCGCGCCGATGGCATCGGCGAATTCCGCGATCGCGCCGTCGATCACGCTGCGCCGTGCCTCAGCCGCCTGTTCCGCCGCCTGCCGGTGCAGCGTCATCGCATTGGCAACGTCGAAGCCGATGACCTGGGCGACGGCTCTGCCGCGCTCGGCGACCTTGGCGGAGGAGAAACGATATTTGCCGGTGAGCGCATCGAGCGCCGCCTTGAGCACGTAATTCCCGGCCGTGCTGCGAATCCGCGCGTCGAAGCCGAGCGTCGCTTCCTGCTCGACCGTATGGCGGCAGGAGTCGGCATAACGCTCGTCGAGGTTGCCGCCCAGCAGCGCCTTGAAGTGCGCGGCTTCCAGCTTCTTGAGGAAGTCCCGGTTGTTGGCGACGATCTCGCCGAGCCACGGCAAGGCGCCGACCGCGGCCAGAATTTCGTCGATCGCCCGATCCAGATTTGGCTCGATCAACGGCCAGGTTTCGCGGGCAAGACGGCGGGCGCGCTCGTCGAGGCTGTAAAGCGCAAGGCGAGCTTCAAATGACTGCACTCGGTCGATTGCCGGCATTGGCGCAATCATGGGACCCGCTGAGATTAGGCATTGTGAGCAGCAAACCTTGCGCTTGTCTTAACGATATAGGCTGCAAGGGTTTTCCCTTACCCGTGCCATCCAAGTTGCGGCGGTACCCGTCGCAAGCAAGACCAAATAAAAACGGGAGGCCGAAGCCTCCCGCTGTTTTCGTCCCACTGTTTACGTCACACGCGCTCGGCTGCGATGCAGCGGACCGAAGCTCGCGCTTAGCTCCTGCCAACGACGTCCAGCGTCACATTGGTGAGGCCGGAAAAGCCCAGCGCACGGGCCCCGGCCGGAGTCAGGTCGATGACGCGGCCGCGGACGAAGGGCCCGCGGTCATTGATGCGAACGACCACCGAGCGGCCAGAGCGATTGTCGGTGACCTTCACCATGGTGCCGAACGGCAGCGTGCGGTGGGCCGCGGTCAGAGCGGCTGGCGACACCCGTTCGCCGCTCGCTGTCTTGCCGCCCGAGTAAGCATAGACCGAAGCAACTCCGGATTGAGCCGACGCTGTCATTGGTATTGCGAGAATAGTCGTAGCAAGAACACAAGCAATAAAAGTGTACTTCAAGGCTTTCCCGGCCATGTTTATCCTGTTCGATTGTTGAGGGGAAGGATGATTCGGCTCTTGATCGCGAGCCTGGGGTGCTATGACCAGCCAAATGTGGTCATAGTGCGTCGTAATACGACGGCGAATCTTTAGGTGCGATGGTAAAAACGATCAAACGCGAATTAAGACTTCTGGAACAATTTGATTAAATGGCTGACACAAGTCGACTATTCGGTCTTGCCGCGGCGCCAGGCAGTGCTCAAAAAAGGCACAGCTATGCGCCCTCCGCAATTGGCGCGGCCAAGCCATGCATACGTTTAGGCGGGCATCGCGTCGTTTGGAGCGCTTTGCGCCTTAAGAATCTAGCCGCAAGCGGCAGCTGTCGGCAGCGCGTAATCCTTGAACTGCGTGCGCAACACGGTTTTCTGGATTTTGCCTGTCGCCGTATGCGGGATCTCGGTGACGAAGACCACGTCGTCCGGCAGCCACCAATTGGCGACCTTGCCTTGCAGGAAGGCGAGCAACTCGGCTTTGCTCACGGTCTGTCCTTGTTTCGGCACGACGACGAGGAGCGGCCGCTCGTCCCATTTCGGATGCCGCACGCCGATCACGGCGGCCTCGGCGACTTTGGGATGGCCGACCGCAAGGTTTTCCAGTTCGATCGAAGAAATCCATTCACCGCCCGACTTGATCACGTCTTTGGAACGGTCGGTGATGTTCAGATAACCGTAGCGATCGATGGTGCCGACATCGCCGGTATCGAAAAATCCTTGCGCGTCGAGAATGTCGGCGTCGTCTTTGAAATAGGCCTTGGCGACGGCCGGACCGCGCACCTTCAGCCGACCGAAGGTCTTGCCGTCCCACGGCATAGTCTTGCCGGCATCGTCGGTGATCTTCATCTCGACGCAGAACGGCGCGTGGCCCTGCTTCTGCTGCACGTCAAGCCGCGCCTCGCCCGTAAGCCCGGCATATTCGGGCTTGATCGAGCCGAGCGTGCCGAGCGGACTCATCTCGGTCATGCCCCAGGCGTGGACGACCTCGACGCCGTAGACGTCCTGGAATTTCTGCACCATGGCGCGCGGACAGGCCGAGCCGCCGATCACCACGCGTTTGAGGAACGGCAGCTTGCAATGATGGGCTTCCAGATGTTGCAGCAACATCAGCCATACCGTCGGCACTGCGGCCGTGAAGCTGACGCGGTAGGTGTCGAGCAACTCGTAGAGCGACGCGCCGTCGAGCTTGGGGCCCGGCATCACCATGGTCGCGCCGACCAAGGGCGTGGTCAAAACCAGTCCCCAGCAATTGGCATGGAACATCGGCACGACCGGCATGACCACGTCGCGCGCGCCGACACCCATCGCATCGGGCTGCGCCGCCATCAGCGAGTGCAGCACGTTGGAGCGATGCGAATAGACCACGCCCTTGGGCCCGCCCGTCGTGCCGGATGTGTAGCACATGCCGGCGGCGGTATTTTCGTCGAACGATTTCCAGGCGAAGTCGCCGTCGACGTCGGCGATCCACTCTTCGTAGGGCACGGCGTTCTTCAGCGTTGTCGCCGGCATGTGCGCGGCGTCGGTCAGCACCACATAGCGTTCGATGGATTTAAGCTTGTCGGCGAGCTTTTCCAGGAGCGGTACGAAGGTAAGGTCGACCATCAGCAAACGGTCTTCGGCGTGGTTGACGATGCCTGCGATCTGCTCGGGGAACAGGCGCGGATTGATGGTGTGATAGATCGCACCGATGCCCATGATGCCGTACCAGGCCTCGAGGTGCCGCCACGTGTTCCAAGCGAGCGTAGCCACGCGGTCGCCGAGTTTGATGCCGGCTTTGTCGAGCCGCTGCGCCACCCGGAGCGCGCGCTTGCGCAATGCGGCGTAGTTCGTGGTGTGGAACGGGCCTTCGACCGAGCGCGTAATGATTTGCCGTTCGGCGTGATAGGTCGCGGCGTGATCGATGACGCGATGGCACAACAGCGGCCAGTCCTGCATCAGGCCAAGCATGGCGTTCCCCCTATCTCGACTTTATCGGAAGGTTACCTGTCCCGGCCGGCCAGGCAAACTCCTTCGTTGGGGCATCGCACAATGCCGCGCCGCACAACAGCTTGTCTGCCGGCCGGCAGATGGCCTAAAGCATGTCCGCCATCGGCTCGATCCCACAACGGACGGCGCCACGATTGTGCCGGAGATGTTCGCGTGAAATGGGCTGTCGTCATTGCCGTCCTGTTCAGCGCGACTGCGATGGCGGCGGCGCAGGACGTAAGCCGTCCAAGCGCCGTGCCGCCAGCGCAACGAACAAGACCCGCGCATGGCGCAGCACAGGCGGCGCAGCCATTGGCCGTCGTCATTCCGCAACAATTCGCGCCGTCGCAAGAAGCCTATGCGTCGATGCCGGAAAGCGCCGACGCCGCGGCGCCGGCGGCGCCGTCGGCCTGCCAGTCGCGCCTGGCCAAGATCGCGGCGTTTCAGGCGCTGCCGCTTCTGGTCGGCGCTGGCGAGTGCGGCGCGACCGATGTGGTGCTGATGGATACCGTGATCCTGCCCGATCAGAGCAGGGTCGCGGTGACGCCGCCGGCGACGCTGCGCTGTCCGATGGCGGAACAGGTAGCGCTTTGGGTGCGCATCGACGTCGTCCCGTCGCTGAAGGATTTCCCGCCGCTGCTGGGCGTCGACAATTTCGCGTCCTATGACTGCCGCGGCCGCAATAACATACGCGCCGCCCAGCTGAGCGAGCACGGCCGCGCCGATGCGCTCGACGTGCGCGATTTCAAGGTCGCCGACGGCCGCGCACTCACGCTGACCGACGTCAATGTCGCCAAGGATTGGCGCGCGGCGATCCGCACCAGCGCCTGCGCGCGGTTCTCGACGGTGCTTGGCCCGGGCTCCGACGGCTTTCACGAGGAGCACATCCATCTCGATCTCGCCGAGCGCCGCAACGGCTACAAAGTGTGCCAGTGGGACGTGCGCGAGCCGCCACCGCCGCCGGTGGTGCAGGCAAAAGAGGCAACGCCGTCAACTAGCGACGCGGCGGCGCCGGTCGCCGACACTGCAACGGACGACGAAGACGCGGCGCCGATTCCGCTTGACGAAGTGCCGCTGCCGCGGCCGCGCCCGAGAACTGCGAATGCCGCGGACGACGGATCGATGTCTTCGAGAAAGTCGCGCAGCAATTGACGTAAAAAAAGGAACCGGGCACTGCGCCCGGTCTCAATTTTCGCATCGGCCTGTAGCGGCCGGTTTAGACGACGCGAGGATTAGTCGTGCTTGATAACGACAGCGCCCCTGTCGTGATGATGCCAGTCGTGGTGATGATGATGATGACCACCACCGATAACGACGACCGGATCGGCCATCGCGGGCGCGGCGTAGGGAAGAGCCAGTCCGAGTGAGACCAGGGCGGCAAGAGTAAGAATGAACGTTCGCATTGTTGACCTCCAAATGGCGTTATCTGACGCGACAACAATTCGCGCGCAGAGAAACCGTTCCGAAGAGAGTTCTGAACGAATATTCAGACGCGCTTGCATCTGCTATGAGGACAAGACTCTGACGCTGCCACGATAGTGGCAGCGATACGACCGTACTGCCAAAGGACAACATGTCTCCGCTCAGCAATATTGCGTCCCGCGACGTCGAAACGCTGGTGCACCCCTATGTTAATCTCGCCAGCTTTCGCGAGACCGGCCCGCTCATCATCGAGCGCGGCCAGGGCGTCTATGTCTACGACTCAGACGGCAAGCCTTATATCGAGGGCATGGCCGGGCTGTGGTGCACCGCGCTCGGCTACGGCAACGAGGAATTGGTCGAAGCCGCGGCGACGCAGATGCGCAAGCTCTCGTTCGCCCATCTGTTCAGCGGGCGCAGCCACGATCCGGCGATCGAGCTCGCGGAAAAGCTCAAAGAGATCGCGCCGGCGCCGATATCCAAGGTGTTCTTCTGCAATTCAGGATCGGAGGCGAACGACACCCAGGTCAAACTCGTCTGGTATCTCAACAATGCGCTCGGCCGGCCGAAGAAGAAAAAAATCATCAGCCGCGTGAAGGCCTATCACGGCGTAACGGTTGTGGCGGCGTCGCTGACCGGCCTGCCCGCCAATCACCGCGATTTCGACCTGCCGCTGCCGGGCTTTTTGCATGCCTCATGTCCGCATCATTATCGCTTCGCGCAAGACGGCGAGAGCGAAGAGCAATTTTCAGCACGCCTGGCCGAAGAACTCGACGCGCTCATCGTCAAGGAAGGCCCGGATACCGTTGCCGCCTTCATCGCCGAGCCGGTGATGGGCGCGGGCGGCGTGATCGTGCCGCCGCGCGGCTATTTCGAAAAAATCATGGCGGTCTGTCTAAAACACGACGTGTTCATAATCAGCGACGAGGTGATCTGCGGCTTCGGCCGGCTGGGCACGCGGTTCGGCTGCGAAAAGCTCAATTTCGTCCCGCAGTCGATTTCGATCGCCAAGGCGTTGTCGTCGGCCTATCTGCCGATCGCCGGTGTCATGATTCCCGAAATCATGTACCAGGCTCTCCTTACCGAGAGCAAAAAGATCGGCGTCTTCGGTCACGGCTTCACCTACGGCGGCCATCCGGTTTCCGCCGCGGTTGCGCTCAAGGCGATCGAGATCTACGCCCGCGAGCGCGTCGTCGAGCGCGCCGCCGAGCGGACGCCGCAATTCCAGGCGCGGCTTTCGGCGCTCGGCCGGCATCCTCTGGTCGGCGAAGCGCGCGGGCTCGGTCTGATCGGTGGGCTGGAACTGGTCGCCGACAAGACCAGCAAGCGTTCCTTCGCCCCACAGCACGGCGTCGGCGGACGCGCGGTACAGTTCGCGGAAGCCGAAGGCCTGATCGTACGCGCCGTGCTCGGCGACGTCGTGACGTTGTGCCCGCCGCTCGTCATCAGCGCGGAGGAAATCGATGAATTGTTCGACCGGCTGACCCGGGCGCTCGACAAAACGCTCGATTGGGTGACCCGCGAGCGCCTCGCGCAGTCGTGAAGGCCAATGTGAGGACCATGCATCGAGTTCCTGCCGCAATGAACACTCCGTTCATCTCTCGCGCGCTATGAGGCTGCGGTGGATATCCGGCATCGGACCGTTATGAATTTGACCGCCAGCAAAGGCCTCGGCATCGCGCGAGCGGCAAAGCCGCGGCTGACGCGGCGACGCTTTCTCACCGCAAGCGCCGGGCTCGTCGGGCTATCCGCGACAGCGACCGGCGCCTATGCCGGCGCGATCGAGCCACTCGGCCTCGTCGTCACGCCCTATGCGCTGACACCGCCGGGCTGGCCTGCTGACCGAAAGCTTACGATCACAGTCATTGCCGACCTTCATGCCGGCTGGCCCGACATGCCGCTGCCGCATATCCGTCACGTGATCGACACCGCAAATGCTTTGCGGTCCGACCTGATCGTGCTGCTCGGGGACTTCAAGGCCTGGTACCGGTTCAAGATGAAACCTGTCGCCGACCAGGACTGGGCGGCGGAACTGACACGGCTGGAAGCTCCCCTCGGAGTTTGGGCGATCCTCGGCAACCACGATTGGTGGCACGACCTCGAGGGCGTACGTGGCGCGCTGGCCGATATCCGCATCCCGCTACTGGAAAACGAAGCGGTGCTGCTGGGTGAAACCCGACAGCGGTTCTGGCTCGCAGGGCTCGGCGATCAGATCGCTTACCCGCTCGGCGGTGGCCAATTCCGCGGTGTCGACGACCTTCCGGGCACGCTGGCGCAGGTCAAGACCGACGATCCCGTGCTGCTGTTGGTCCACGAGCCGGATATTTTTACCAAAGTGCCGTCCCGCGTCGCGCTGACGCTCGCCGGCCATACCCATGGCGGTCAAATCCGCGTGCCGTTCGTCTGGCAGCACTTCGTACCATCGCAGTATGGCGCCCGCTTCGCGTATGGCCATGTGATCGAGGACAACCGCCACCTGATCGTCTCCGGCGGGCTCGGCACCAGCATCGTTCCGGCCCGCTTCGGCGTGCCGCCCGAAATCGTCCACGTCACGCTCGGCGCCTGAACGTTCGAGCAGGATGATTTATCTCCGAATCGTCATCCTGCTCTAACTGTTGGTTTGTTGCCTGTCCGGACCCATAACCAGTTTCGACTTTTGCTGGACACGCTCTCATAAGCAAACGGCGCCGACCGAGGTCGGCGCCGCGCACCCCCCGATATTCGCGGATGGCTTAGAACGGTTTCGTTGATGCCGGAGGCTCGGAGCCGGCCGCCACTTGCGGGCTATACGGCGCATCGCCCTGCTTCGGCGCCAGCACCACGACGATCGTGCCGACCTTGACGCGGTTGTAGAGGTCGATCGCGTCTTCGTTGGTCATGCGGATGCAGCCGGACGAAATGGCTTGGCCGATATATTCGGGCTGGTTGGTGCCGTGGATGCGGTACAGCGTATCCTTGTTGCCGGAATACAAATACATGCCGCGCGCACCCATCGGATTATGCGGTCCGCCGGTGACGTAGGCCGGCAACGGTCCAAGCCGTTGCTGCTCGCCTGACGTCGGTACCCAAGCCGGCCATTCTTCCATGCGGCCAACCTTGGCGACCCCGCTCCAGACCTGAGCCTCTTCGCCGACGGCGATGCCGTAACGAATCGCTTGGCCCTTCGGCAACACGTAGTAGAGGAACTTGCTGTCGCTATCGACGACGATCGTGCCCGGAGCTTCCTTACGGGTGTAATCGACGATGTGGCGCTTATAGGGCTCAGGAATCGCGGCCTGCGCATAGGGCAGGTTGGACATCAATTCCTTATCGCGCGCATTCCAGCCGACCTGCGTTGACGGCTCGAGCGTCTCCTGCATGCAGCCGCCCAGCGCCACGCCGATGATCAAGAATGCGATTATACGCGTGAACATCACTCGCCTATCTCTCCGCCCGCCCTGCGCCCCGGCCGATGAATAGTGTGAATCCCAATACCCCAAACCGCCGCAGCCATGCCAGTCGATACTTCACTCCGACTGCAAGGTCTGCGCCGACTGTTGCAGGAATGCCGCAGTCGCCTTGGTCAGCGTGGACAACTGGCCGATAAGCACGGCCAATTCCCCGTCTGGTCGCGCCCGGTCAGTATGGTCCCGAGACATTAAGCAAGAGTTTACCACAATCCGTGCAGGTAGGCCGAATGCTTGGTTGCACGATCGGAATGTCACGGCGGCGCACTATTTGTCGCCCATTTCCGCCGCAGTCATCGCCTAGAACTTGATCATCGCTCATCGACAAGGGAACGGGGTTCCGAAATGACGAACTTTACCGCCGAAATGGCCAAGAAAGCCGCCGAAAAACACACAGGGCAGACAAAGTCAGACGGAAACGGTGCCGAAAATAACAGCCTCGACAGCCGCTACGGTCAGATCGGGATATCCGCTGTCGCCGCGGCAGCTCGCTATCAGGGCGACGCCAAGAACCCGGCCTATGCGCCAGCGCCGGCCTGGCGGCGCGGTTACTCCGGCGAAGCCGCATAAGCGGAGTCTTCCACCGCGGCCACGTCCAGCCAGAGTCGGACGCAAAGGGGACGAGGAGTCCCCTTTTTCATTTGGAATTTACGCCAAACGCATCACGGGTTCAGTGGCTTGCCGGAATGCGCGGGGACGACTCCCGCGTCAGCCAGACCTCTAAAGCCGCCAACGTCGCCACGATGACACCGATCACCACGTCAATGGTCATCGCGTCGCTGTCCTGGAAGCCGAGCAGCCAAGGCGATACGATCAATACCAAGCCTGCGACCAGAATGAACCACTCCTCCCACACCGCAAAAGCGGCGAGCGCGGCAATCGAAAGTACCGCGATGATGATCCCGACAACCGATGCGGTCTGCCATTGCACGCCGATGGACAGATCGAACAGCCACGGCGAGAAGAAAAGAACACCGCTGAGAATGAGGTTCACCACGTCGCACAAACGCACGCTCGACCAGTCGTCCATGATGTCCTCGCTGCAGTGCGCACACGATCCAGCGCTGGAGCAACAGCAGGCGCCGAGTTTGGTTCCGTCTCGCGGCATTCGACAGGCGCAAAGCGACGTCGAGAAAGGCGGCGTGACGTGAGTGAAACACGCGATCTCGCGGCAGGCTTCTCGGCTGGCGAAATCGAAGCCGGCCGCAGGATGTTTACCGGCGAATGGAACTTTATCTCGGCCGCAGGCTCGCTGCAGTCGCTGCCGCCGATGCGCGGGCCGGAAATCGCCTTCGCCGGCCGTTCCAACGTCGGCAAATCGTCGCTGATCAACGCCCTAACCGGCCGCCGGGCGCTGGCCCGCACCTCTAATACGCCCGGCCGCACCCAGGAATTGATCTTTTTCGGTGGGCACGATCGCCTCGTGCTCGTCGACATGCCGGGTTACGGCTATGCGGCCGCGGCCAAGAGCAAGGTAGCCGCCTGGACCAGGCTCATTCACGATTATCTGCATGGACGCGCCACTTTGGCGCGCGTCTACGTCCTGGTCGATGCACGCCACGGCCTGAAAGCCGCCGACGATTCCATTCTCGATACGCTCGGCCGGGCCGCGGTCAGCTACGAAATCGTGCTTACCAAATGCGACCAAGTCGGCGAAGCTGAACTGGCCGAGCGGACCGAAGCGCTCAAGGCAGCGATAGGCAAGCGCGCGGCGGCCTTTCCCGATCTGATCGCCACTTCGACGCATACCGGCGCCGGGATCGAGAATTTGCGTGCCGCCATCGCGCGGCTTCTCGCCGAACGGGTCTATTGAAGCGCCGGGTCTATTGAAGCGCATTGTCGTGCGGCCGTCACGCGGCTAGAAGACTTTCGCTAAATGCCGGGAAGAAGAAGCCGATGAGCACGACCAACCCCGTAAGTCCCGAGGTGCAAGCCCGCATCCTCGCGGAAGCCTTGCCCTATATGCAGCGCTACGACGAGGAAATCGTCGTCGTCAAATATGGCGGCCACGCCATGGGCGCGGAGGATCTGGCACGCGAATTCGCCCGCGATATCGTGCTGTTGGAGCAGACTGCGATCAATCCGGTGGTCGTGCATGGCGGCGGCCCGCAGATCGAAGCCATGCTCAAGCAAGTCGGCGTTGAGCCTCATTACGCGGCGGGGCTGCGCATCACCGATGCCAAAACGCTTGAAATCGTCGAAATGGTGCTGGCCGGCTCCATCAACAAGCAGATGGTCGGCTACATCAACGACGCCGGCGGCAAAGCCATCGGCTTGTGCGGCAAGGACGGCAATATGGTGGTTGCGCGCAAGCTGACACGCACCGTGATCGATCCCGATTCCGCGATTGAAAAGGTTGTCGATCTCGGCTTTGTCGGCGAGCCCGACAAGGTCGATACCACCGTGCTCGATACCATCCTCGGACGCAACTTGATCCCCGTGCTGGCGCCGGTCGCCGCCGCAGCCCATGGCGGCACGTTCAACGTCAACGCCGATACGTTTGCCGGCGCCATCGCCGGCGCGCTCAAGGCCAAACGGCTCTTGCTGCTCACCGACGTGCCCGGCGTGCTCGACAAATCGAATAGCCTGATCAAAAAATTGTCGGTCGACGACGCGCGTCGGCTGATCGCCGACGGCACCATCTCCGGCGGCATGATCCCGAAAGTCGAGACCTGCATCGAGGCGCTCGACCGCGGAGTCGAGGGCGTCGTCATCCTCAACGGCAAGGTGCCGCACGCCGTACTGCTCGAATTGTTCACCGAGCTCGGCGCCGGCACGCTCATTCACAATTAGTTCTTGCACAGTTGGCTCTTGGCTTCCCGCACCATATTTCCCTTGGCGCCCGGCATCGCCGCCGGCACCGCGCTCGGCATCTCCGATGTGCTGTCGAAGATCGTGCTCGCAGACGGCGGCGACGTCCTCACCATGCTGTCGTTCCGCAGCATCGTCGGCCTCGCCTTTGTCGCGACATGGCTGCGCTTCGGACCGAAGCCTTCTGCCGACCCGCGCGTGCGCTTTATCGCGATGGGCATCGGCATCCTGTTCGCCGGCCTCATCTTCTGCTTGTTCAAGGCGATCGAGGCGATCGACGTGCCGACCGCGATCCTGTCCTACTTCACCTATCCGCTGCTGACCGGTCTGAGCGCCGCGGTCGTCGGTCTTGAGCCGGTGCGCTGGAAGGGAGTCGTGTGCGCCATCGCTGCGTTTTGCGGCTTAGCGCTCATGATTGGCGCCCATCCGGCCGGCCTTGCCGTCGCAGGCGTCGCCTATGCGCTCGGCGCCGCCTGTTGCCGCACCGGCGTCCTGATCGCCACGCGTGCCTATCTGGTCGGCGCCGACGCGCGGCTGACGACATGGTATTCGATGTTGTCGTCGACCGCCGTGTTCATCGCGGTGTCATTGGCAAAGCAGACCTGGAACATGCCGCAAACAAATGTGGGTGTGGCGTGTCTGGTCGCAATGAGCCTGGCGACAACTGTCTCGATTTTATTCGTTTTTGTATCGACGATGCGCATCGGCCCGTTTCGGACCGCGCTGATCATGAATCTCGAGCCGCTGACGGCGATGATTCTCAGCGCGCTCGTGCTCGGCCAGATCATCACGCCGATCCAGGGCCTTGGCAGCGCCGTCATGTTGGCCGCGCTGGTCGCATTTCAATTGTGGCGATGAGCATATGGTAGTTCTACGGATTCTGACCTTGGCGGCGGCGAGATCAAGTTCAGTTGATCCGAATCACGCCTCCGTGTCACAAACTCGGCCAACTTTGCGCCCAAGCTCCGCCGGGTAATCACAGAAAATGTCCGCGCTTAAGTGAGGATGGGGCCATGCGAGGCTTCCACAATAGTTCCTTCGACCCCCAGACTCTTGTCGTTCTGGAAACGGCCTTCGACGAGGCGTGGCTGACGCTCAAGGCGATCGGCAATACCACGGTGAAACCCGACGAACTGGCGCGCTGCGTATTGCGGCTTGCCATGGAAGGCGAGCGCGACCCGGTACAATTGCACGACGGCGCGCTCAAAGGTCTGATTCCGGCGACAGCCTGGCGCGAGGCCGGCTGAGCTTTCGCTGCCGATTGCTTCACGAATGCGCAGCGAATATCGCGACGCCTGCAACCGAGACAGCGGCCAATGCACCACAGAGCAACGCCCACACGAATGGAATAGACTTCCACCAAATCCGCCGCATCGATCGCCCCCGCGCAGGTTACAACAAAGCTGATCCTTTTTCAGGATCCCGGTTCCCACCGCTGCGGGTCATGCTTTAAAAGTGATTCGGCACACATCCAAACTGCATCGCCGAAAGCCCTCGCCGACAGCCGTCACACGAAACCATCACCTGCAACCATCACCTGCAACCATCACCCGCAACCATGCCAACAACGAGTCGCCGGAATAAGCAGGGCTCCGCCCGCGGCGTCGGCAAACCCTGTTTCAAGCATGTCGAAACCTGGGTGTTCGATCTCGATAACACGCTCTACCCGCACCATCTCAATCTGTGGCAGCAGGTCGACGAACGCATCCGCGACTACATCGTCGGCTTCCTCAAGGTCACGCGTGACGAAGCGTTCCGGATGCAAAAGGATTATTACAGGCGCTACGGCACGACCATGCGCGGATTGATGGAGGAGCACGGCCTGCAACCGGACCAATTCCTCGAAATCGTGCATCAGATCGATCATTCGCCGCTTACGCCCAACCCCGTGCTTGGCGCGGCCATCGCGAAGCTGCCGGGCCGCAAATTCATCCTCACCAATGGCACGCGACATCACGCCGACGCAGTGCTCCGCCGGCTCGAAATCGATAAGCATTTCGAAGATGTGTTCGATATCAGAGCAGCCGAACTCGAGCCTAAGCCGCGACCGCAGGTCTATCAGCGCTTCCTTCAGCGTCACCAGGTCGATCCGACCCGGGCGGCGATCTTCGAAGACCTCGCCCGCAACCTCGAAGTGCCCCACGCGCTCGGCATGATCACCGTGCTGGTGGTACCCGAAGGCACCGGCGTCGTCTTGCGCGAGGACTGGGAACTCGCCGGCCGCGACGCGCCGCATGTCGATCATGTCACCGACGATCTCGCCGGATTCCTGGGTGAAATTGCGGCTGCTTGACATCGTCCATGCCTGCCCCGACAAACCGCGCAGCGGGGACCATGTTCATGTCGTCAGCCGAGACTGCCCAAGATACTGCCCAGAATTCAACGGCGAACCTGGCCAATGCCATCGATGCCGCGTTCGAGCGGCGCGACGAGATCGGCCCATCGACGAAGGGCGAGGTTCGCGATGCCGTCGAGAACGCTCTTGAGCTTCTCGATCGAGGCGCCGCGCGGGTCGCGGAGCGGGTAGCCGACGGCCCATCGCGTGGGACTTGGCGCGTCAATCAATGGCTGAAGAAAGCAGTGCTGCTGTCGTTTCGCCTCAACGATATGAGCGAAATCCCGGGCGGACCCGGCCACGCGGTGTGGTGGGACAAGGTGCCGTCCAAATTCGATCATTGGGACGACAAACGTTTTCGCGGCGCCGGCTTTCGCGCGGTTCCGGGCTGCGTTGTGCGTCGCTCCGCTTATATCGCGCCGGGCGTGGTGCTGATGCCGTCATTCGTCAATCTCGGTGCCTATGTCGACCAAGGGACCATGATCGATACCTGGGCCACGGTCGGCTCCTGCGCGCAGATCGGCAGGAATTGCCACATTTCCGGCGGCGCCGGCATCGGCGGCGTGCTCGAACCACTGCAGGCCGGCCCGGTCATCGTCGAGGACAACTGCTTTATCGGCGCCCGCTCCGAAGTCGCCGAGGGCGTCATCGTGCGCGAAGGCTCGGTGCTTTCGATGGGTGTCTTTATCGGCGCCTCGACCAAAATCGTCGATCGCGACTCCGGCGCGACGATGCAGGGCGAGGTGCCGCCCTATTCGGTGGTGGTGCCGGGCACCCTCGCGAGCAAGCCGAACCGCAACGGCGAACCGGTGCCCAGTCTATATTGCGCCGTCATCGTAAAACGGGTCGACGAAAAAACCCGATCCAAGACCAGCATCAACGAACTCCTTCGGGACTGAGAACACGAGAATTAAAGCAAGCATTGCCGATGGATTGGCCTTATCTCCTCAACAATTTCGACGGCCGCATTAGCCGCAAGACGTTCTGGATTGCGATGGCGGCGGTGACGGTCGCCGAGATTTTTGGCCACCTCCTCGCCGAGCAAATCCAGGGCGACCGGCTCAGCGCCATCGTCGACCTCGCCTTCACCTATCCCGAATTCGCGATCGCGGTGAAACGCGGCCACGATCGCACCGTGCCGCTATGGCTGTTGATTGCGTTCTTCGGCGCCGGCGCCATCCTCGACTTGCTCACGGTGCTCGAAATGACCGGCACCGAGGACGAGCCCAGCATGCTCTCGCTCCTCATCGCGCTGCCATTTACCGTGTTAGGTATCGCTCTGCTCGTCGAACTAGGCTTTCGCAGGGGTACACCCGGTCCGAACAAATATGGCCCGGACCCGCTCGCACCCAACGCAATGCCGCCGCGGACTTGACTGAACCTCATCGCGCGATCACCACTGCCGCTATGACTGCCGATCCCGTCGCCATCGCCCGCGATCTTGTCCGTTGCCGGTCGGTCACGCCGGAGGACGCCGGCGCGCTCGGCCTTTTGCAGGGACTATTGGCGCAAGCGGGATTCGACGTGCATCGCATGACATTTGCCGAACCCGGCACCGCACCGGTCGAGAATCTTTACGCGCGGATCGGCGCGGCAAAACCCAATCTCGTGTTTGCCGGGCATACCGACGTGGTGCCGCCGGGAAACGAAGCCGCATGGACGCATTCGCCCTTTGCCGGCGAGGTCGCAGGCGACAAGCTTTACGGCCGCGGCGCCGTCGACATGAAGGGCGGCATCGCCTGCTTTGTCGCCGCAGCGCTCGATTATCTCGACGCCAATGGCGGCAAGCCTGAGGGTTCGATCTCGCTCCTGATCACCGGCGACGAAGAAAGCGTCGCGGTCAACGGCACGATCAAGCTCCTGCAATGGGCCGCCGCACGCGGCGAAAAATTCGATCACTGCATTCTCGGCGAACCGAGCAATGTCGAAACGGTTGGCGACACTATCAAAGCCGGGCGGCGCGGCTCGCTCAACGGCACGCTGATCGTCACCGGCCGCCAGGGCCATGTCGCTTATCCCGATCGCGCCGACAACCCGATCCGCAGCCTCGTCACGCTGATCGCGGCGCTGCAAACCCCGCTCGACGAAGGCAGCGCGCATTTTTCTCCGTCGAACCTCGAATTCACCTCGGTCGACGTCGGCAATACGACGGTCAATCTCATTCCCGGCGAAGCGCGGGCGCGCTTCAATATCCGTTACAACGACCGTCACAGCCAACCCGCGCTTAAGGCGTTGCTCGAGCGACGCGCGCAAACCGCGGCGGCGGGACGCATTCACTATGCATTCGATTGGCAGCCGTCGAATGCCGACGTCTTTATCACCAAGCCCGGCCCGTTCACCGATCTCGCCGTCGCGGCCATCACCGAAGTCACCGGCCGCACGCCTCGGCTCTCGACCAGCGGCGGCACCTCCGACGCGCGCTTTATCAAGGATTATTGCCCGGTACTGGAATTTGGCCTGGTCGGGCAAACCATGCACGCGATAGACGAGTGCACGCCGATTAAAGACCTTGTCACGCTGACGGCAATCTACCGGCGCATCATCGAGCGTTATTTCGCTTGAGCCGAAGATAAGTAGAATCCCGCCTTATTCCGTTCACCATTCCGCGCGACGGTGCTGGGGACGCTCTTGATTTGAACTAAAGACTGGCGAAAGACTTCTAAGGACTGGGCGACCGACCGTTCGAGTGTGCATCATGCGTCCTGCCGCAATTTACGGCTTTCACTTTTCAACCTCATCCCTTGCCGCCTGGCTCCTCGCCGCGGCACTGGCCGTGCCGTTCGCCTCGGCGGCGCGCGCGAATATCGTCATTACAATCGACAAAAGCACGCAGCAGATGTCGGTCGCGGTCGATGGCGCGCAGCGTTACACGTGGCCAGTTTCGACCGGCCGGCCCGGTTACGACACGCCGAACGGCAATTTCAAGCCGAACCGCATGGACGCCGACCATTTGTCCCAGGAATGGGACAATGCGCCGATGCCGCACACGATCTTTTTCGACCTTCATGGTCATGCCATCCACGGCTTTTTCGACGTCAAGCATCTCGGTCTGCCGGTGTCGCACGGCTGCGTGAGGCTGTCGCCGGACCACGCCGCGACGCTGTTCGATCTCGTCAAGACCGAAGGCATGGGCAACACCAGCGTGGTCGTCGCCGGCCGTACGCCAGGCGCCGATAACAGTCCGGTGGCACGGGCGCGTCCGCAGGAGAACGAGACCGCCTATTCCGCCCAGCCGACGCCGGTCGCTCCACCATATGACCAAGCACCGCCGCGGCCGTCGTACAGCCAGCAAGTCTACGGCCAACCCGCATACGGTCAGCGCTATTATGCCCAGCCCCAGCCCTATTACGGGCAGCCGCAACCCTATTACGCCCAGCCGGGCTATCCGCCACAACCGCCGCCGGTTTATCGGCAGTGGTAGAAGCGTTCACGCCGTATTGAGTAAGCGCCGCGCTGGTGTCATCCTGTCGGCGCCGCAGAGGGAATAGTCTTTAGCGTCCGCTGTTCTTCGCAGCGGACGCTTTTTTGACCGGGAGGATGGTAACCATGTCGATTGTTCGCCGTACTGCTTTGGCGGCTGGCATTGCCGCCGTCTGCATGCTCGCCGCGCCCGCCGGCGCCCAGCTGCTCGAGCACAAAGACGTCTCCTACGACCTCGCCCGGACCCTCGCCGAGGGCGCCATTGCTGCCTGTAAAGAGAAGGGTTACGCGACGTCCGCGGTGGTGGTCGATCGCGACGGTGAAACACTGGTGGCGATGCGCGGCGATAAAACCGGCCCGCACACGATGGAGAATGCGCGGCGCAAGGCTTATACGGCACTGACTTTCAAACGGACGACTACGGAATTCGCCAAGCAGTGGAATGACGGCAATCCGGTCGTTCGCGCCCAGGCCACGCTGCCCAACATCATCCCCAATCCGGGCGGGGTGCCGATCAAGGTCGGCGATGACGTGATCGGCGGCATCGGCGTCTCCGGCTCGCCGGGCGTCGACGAGGACTGCATCAACGTCAGTCTCGACAAAGCGAAAGACCAGTTGAAGTAATCTCGGCGCGGCTGCTTTTTGCTGCGCCTCATTCCGGCTCGATACCGGCCGCCTTGATCAGCGTCGTCCATTTCACCAACTCGACTTTCACGTAATCGGCGAAACCGGCCGGACCTGTCCAGTAGATCTCGACGCCGCCGTCCCGAAAGCGGTCGCGCACCTCCTGGCTCGCCAAGGCTTTCTGAATCGGGGCGGCGAGACGATCCACGACGTTTTGCGGCAAACCGGCCGGCCCGAATATGCCGGTCCAGGCCAGCAGGTCGTAGCCCGGCATGACCGTCGCATCCAAGGTGGGAAGGTCGGGGAGCGCCGGGTCGCGCTGCTTGGTCAATACGGCAAGCGGCCGGATTTTGCCGGCTTTGAGCATCGGCAATCCGGTGCTGAAATCCGGCACGCCCATTTGGATGTGCCCGGCCATCAGATCCGTCACCGCCGCCGGATTGCTGCGATAGGCGACCGGCACGATGTCGAGATTAAGCCGCCGTTTTATCGTCTCGACGGTGATCCGTCCGGTCGAGTTGCCGTAGCCGGCCGCAAGCTTGCCGGGATTGGCCTTGGCATAGGCCACAAGCTCGGCCATCGATTGCACCGGCAGGTCGTTACTGACCGCGACAAAGGACGGGAAGCTGCCGACGCGGGCGATCGGCGTGAAATCCGTGATCGGATCGTAGGGCACGTGCTTGAACAACGCCGGTGCCGCGGAATGGGTGCTGTTCGAGGTCAATAGCAGCGTGTAGCCATCGGGCTTGGCATGCGCCACATCCTCCGCCGACAGCATGCCGCCGGCGCCCTCGCGGTTCTCGATCACGAATGGCTGGCTGAGCGAATCCTGCAGATATTTGCCAATCAGGCGTGCTGCCGTATCGGTCGCGCTGCCGGCGGCAAAGGGTGTGACGATGGTGACCGGCCGAACCGGATAGTCCTCAGCGAAGGCGGGCGCGCCGGCGCCGGCCATCGACAGCAACAACAGCGCCGAGCGACACAGCCGGCCCATTCCATTCATGGCGATCCTCCCGCTTTACGATTTTTCTCAGGCTTGTCGCCCGGCCGGCTCTGCGTATCTGACTTGGCTCCATCAGATTTGGCGCCATCAGACTTTGCCGGCGGTGACGGGTCAAGAAGTATGGCAGGCCTTTCGATCCAGCTTCTGAAACTTGAGCGCGAAATAGTCGAACGGCTTCATTCTCCCGGCTTTTTTATGAGCCGCTTATGGGCATCGTACGGCACTCAGGACACCGCTCCTGGGCAGGGCTGCGGCTAACCCAGCCCCCCCAATCGCTCTCCGCAATTGCTTGTGGAGATGTTGTGTACAAAGCCTGGTCAGAAGCGCGGATAAGCTGTGGATGGCGATGTGGAAGTCCTAGTCAGATGCGGCGATAGATGACCTGCCAGCGAGCCTTGTGAATTACGTTCGAGAATATGGAAACTGTAGAAAATTCAATGATTTATCCTACTCAATCCTCCGCCGACACAACGTCGCTTGCGACGCTGATAACCGATGAACAATCGGCGCGCCGGGTTGCCGATCTCATTGCCGAAAGCTTCTTAGCCGACGAGGTCGCCGTGAGCCTGACCGAGGTGGCGGGCGAAGCGGGGGCTGGCCGCTGGCGGGTGGCGATTTATTGTCGCGCCGAACCGGAACAAAGCGCGCTCCGCGCGCTGGCCGCGGCGGCAGCCGGACCGCAAGCCGGCAAGGCGCTCGCCTTCGAGCAGCTCAAGGCGAAGGATTGGGTCGGCTTAAGCCTCGCCGGGCTCAAGCCCGTTGCCGCCGGCCGCTTCATCGTGCACGGCGCGCACGATCGCAACCGCATCCCGGTCAACCGCATCGGCGTCGAGATCGAGGCAGCGTTGGCGTTCGGCACCGGTCATCACGGCACCACGCGCGGCTGCCTCTTTGCGCTCGACCGGCTGTGCAAGTCGCGCGGCAGGGTAAGGCATGTCCGGCGCATTCTCGATCTCGGCACCGGCTCTGGCGTGCTCGCCATTGCCGCAGCACGTTCGCTCCGCAGACGCGTGCTCGCAACCGACATCGATGCCGACTCCGTGCGCGTAGCGCACGGAAACATTTGGCTCAACCGCGCCGGCCCCTTGGTCGAGGTCGTGAACGCGAACGGCCTGACCGCCCAGGCGGTCCGCGCCCGCGCGCCGTTCGATCTGGTCTTCGCCAATATTCTCCTGGGCCCGCTGCAACGGCTCGCTTCGCCACTGACAAAAATCGTAGCGCCGGGCGGACACCTCGTTTTGTCCGGTCTCTTGACCGCACAGTCGAGCGCCGCACTTTCAGCGTATCGCGCGCTCAAGCTCGAACGACGCATCGCGATCGACGGCTGGACGACATTGCTGTTCAGGCGGCCGTTGCGAAGGCGTTCAGACGTTGCTCCCCGCCACAGCCACCCATAGATTGCCCCCCATGTTCGAGGCACATTTCCAGTCGTTCGAGGATCGCGGCGAGAAGGGCGCGAGCGCGGCGCGCGTGGCGGCGCTGCGGGCGGAACTCAAGCGGCGCGGTCTCGATGGTTTCATCGTGCCACGCGCCGACCGCTACCAGAACGAATATGTGCCGCCTTGCGCCGAGCGGCTCGCCTTCCTGACGGGATTTACCGGCTCAGCCGGCGTCGCCATCGTGCTCAACGACCGCGCCGTCATCTTCGTCGACGGCCGCTATTTGGTGCAGGTGCGCGAGGAAGTGGATGCACAAGTCTTCGCCGTGGAGCATCTGGTCGAGCATCCGCCGGCGGCATGGATCGAACAGAATTTGCCGGCTGGCGCCAAGCTCGGCTACGCGCCCTGGCTGCATACGGTTGACGGCGCCGAGCGGCTCGCCAAGGCTTGCGAAGCAGCGCGGGCAAGCCTCGTCGCCACCGACGACAATCCGATCGACGCCGGCTGGACCGACCGGCCGCAGCCGCCGCGCGGCGCGATCGTGCTGCACGATCTGCGCTATGCCGGCGAAACGGCCGAAGCGAAGCTTATGCGCGTTCGTGCCGACATCGAAAAAGCCGACGCCGATGCGCTGGTGGTCTCCGATCCGCACGCCGTGTCGTGGCTGCTCAATATCCGCGGCAGCGACGTTCCGCACACGCCGGTGGCGCTCGCCTTCGCCATGGTGCCGAAGAACGGCCGGCCGGCGCTTTATGTCGACGGTCGCAAGCTCGACAATGACATCCGTCATCATCTTGAAGAACTTGCCGACGTCCGCGAGCCGGCGGATTTCGAGCGCGATCTGATCGCGCTCGGCAAGGCACAACGCGCGGTGCGGCTCGATCCGGCCGCCTGCCCCGAGGCGATCGCGCGCCTTGTCGTGGCGAACGGCGGCAAGGTGCTGCGCGGCAGCGATCCGATCGTGCCGATGAAAGCGGTCAAGAACGCAGCCGAGATCGCCGGCGCCCGCGCGGCGCAACAGCGCGACGGCGTCGCGGTGACGCGTTTCCTCGCCTGGTTCGACCGCGAAGCGCCGCGCGGCAAATTGACCGAGATCGACGCAGTCGCGGCGCTGGAAAGCTTTCGCCGCGATACCGGACTGCTCAAGGACGTGTCGTTTCCCACCATCGCCGGCGCCGGCGCCGACGGCGCGATCGTGCATTACCGCGTCAGCCGGCGGAGCAACCGGCGCATCGCGCCGGGCGAACTCTTTCTCGTCGATTCCGGCGGCCAGTACGAGGACGGCACCACCGACATCACCCGTACGCTTGCGGTTGGCACGCCGAGCGCCGCCATGCGCAAGAATTTCACCCTCGTGCTCAAAGGTCATATCGCGCTCGCGCGGGCGGTGTTCCCGGACGGCACCTCGGGCGCACAGCTCGACCCGCTGGCGCGGCAATTTCTGTGGCGGCAGGGACTCGATTTCGATCACGGCACCGGCCACGGCGTCGGCAGCTATCTCTCGGTGCACGAGGGACCGGCGCGCATCGCGAAACTCGGCTCGGCACCGCTCAAACGCGGCATGATTATTTCCAATGAACCCGGCTATTACCGCACCGGCGCCTACGGCATCCGCATCGAAAATCTCGTGCTGGTCACCGAAGCCGCGCGCGTCGCCGACGCCGAAAAGCCGCTCAACGCGTTCGAAACGCTGACCTTGGCGCCTATCGATGCGCGCCTCATTGAACCAGCCTTGCTGACCGGCGAAGAAATCGCATGGTTCGACGCTTATCACGCGCGCGTGCGCGACACGCTCGCCCCGCTCGTCGATCCGCCGACGCGCGACTGGCTGATTGCGGCGACGACGGAGCTGGGGTGAAGCTCAACGAATGAGCTTCGCCCATTCGTCCTCGGTCAGGACCGCGACGCCAAGCTTTTTCGCTTCCGCGAGTTTCGAGCCGGCGCCCGGGCCCGCAACCACGTAATCAGTTTTCTTCGACACCGACCCGGACACCTTGGCGCCGAGCCGCTCCGCCGATGCTTTGGCCTCGTCGCGGGTCATCTTTTCCAGCGTGCCGGTGAACACCACGGTCTTGCCGGCGACTTGCGAATTGGCGCGCGGCTTTTCGGCATCAAGGATTTTCACTTGCTTGGTCAGCCGCTCCACGATGCCGCGATTGTGGCTCTCGCCAAAATAAGCCTTGATGGCCTCGATCACCGTCTCGCCGATTTGATCGAGCGCATCCATTTCGGCGATGGTTTCCTCGTCGCCCTTGGCCACTTTCAGGCAGGCATCGTGGAAGGCCTGCCACGAGCCGTAGCCGCGCGCCAAAGCGAGCGCCGTGGTCTCGCCGACATGGCGGATGCCGAGCGAGAAGATGAAACGATCGAGCGCGATGTCGCGCCGCTGTTCGATGGCGGCGAACAGATTGCGCACCGATGTCTCGCCGTAGCCCTCTTGCTCCTCGAGCTTAATCTGTGCATTGCGCTTCGGCAGTTCGAAAATGTCCGCCGGCTCCTTGACCCAGCCTTCTTCGAAGAAGAACTCGATCTGCTTCTCGCCAAAACCGTCGATGTCGAAGGCGCGGCGCGACACGAACAACTTCAAATGCTCGATCTTCTGATAGGGGCAGGCGAACTCGCCGGTGCAGCGGGCGCGCGCGCCCTCCTCGCCGGTCGCGGTCTGCTCGCGCACCACGTCGGTGTGCAGAGGACACGGGCATTTTGTCGGGAAGCGATAGGCTTCAGACTTTTTCGATCGCTTTTCCAGCAAAACATCCACGACTTGCGGGATCACATCTCCGGCACGCTGAATAATGACGGTATCACCCTTACGAATGTCACGACCCTCGCGCAATTGCTCGCCGTTGCCACCGATGCCCTTGATAAAATCTTGATTATGGAGCGTTGCGTTCTGGACCACGACGCCCCCGACCGTCACCGGCTCCAGCTTGGCCACAGGCGTCAGCGCGCCGGTGCGGCCGACTTGGATCTCGATGTCCTTGATGACGGTCGTCGCTTTCTCGGCGGGAAACTTGTGCGCGATCGCCCAGCGCGGCGAGCGCGAGACGAAGCCGAGGCGGTCCTGCCAGTCGAGGCGGTCGACTTTGTAGACGACGCCGTCGATGTCGTAGTCGAGGCTGGCGCGCTGCGCTTCGATCGCGCGGTGAAATTTCAGTAACGCCTCGACCGAGCGGCAGATTTTGGTGAGCGGATTGGTCTTAAAGCCGCATTGCTCGAACCATTTGATCATGCCGGATTGGCTGTCCGCGGGCATTTGGCTCATTTCGCCCCAGGCATAGGCGAAAAAGCCGAGTGGCCGCGACGCGGTAATCGACGGATCCTTCTGCCGCAGCGAGCCGGCCGCGGAATTACGCGGATTAGCGAAAATCTGTCCGCCGCTCTCCGCCTGTCGCTTATTAAGCGCGAGGAAGGCGTGTTTGGTCATGTAGATTTCGCCGCGCACCTCACACACCGCCGGTACGTTTTTGCCCTTGAGCCGGTGCGGAATGTCTTTCAACGTTTTCACATTGACGGTGACGTCTTCGCCCTCGCTGCCGTCGCCGCGCGTGGCGCCCGTGACCAGCGCGCCGTCTTCGTAGCGCAATGACATCGACAGGCCGTCGATCTTCGGCTCGGCGGAAAATGCAATCTCATCATCTTCAGCGAGCCGCAGGAAACGCCGGATGCGGCCGACAAAATCGACCACATCCTCTTCCGCGAACGCATTGTCGAGCGACAGCATCGGCACCGCGTGGCGAACTTTGGCAAAGCGCGCCGACGGCGCCGCGCCAACCCGTTGGGTCAGACTTTCGAGCGTGCGCAATTGCGGGAATCGCGCTTCGATCGCGTTATAGCGCTGCCGCAGCCGATCGTATTCGGCATCCGAAACGGTGGGCGCGTCTTCCTGGTAATAGCGCCGGTCATGCGCAGCGATTTCGGCCTCAAGCCGCGCATGCTCGGCCTTGGCCGCTTTTTCGGCGAGATCGTCGACGGGCGTCTCGGACTTGTCGCGACGAGCCATGGTGACGTTTAACCCACGGCCGCCTTGATCAGCCGCTCGGCGGCGGCGCGGGCTTCGGCGGTGATTTCGGCACCGGCCAGCATGCGGGCGATCTCCTCGCGGCGATGCTCGCCCAACAATTCGGCGACACGGGTCGCGACCCGTTTGCCTTTTGCGAGCGCATCCTTGCTGATGAGATAATGCCGGTCGGCGCGCGCCGCCACCTGCGGCGCATGTGTCACCGCGATGACCTGCACGCCCGACGCCAGGCGAGCGAGCCGTAGCCCGATCGCATCGGCGACCGCGCCGCCGACGCCGGTATCGATCTCGTCGAACACCAGCGTCGGCGCCGAACCGCGGTCGGCCAGTACCACTTTGAGCGCCAGCAGAAAGCGCGCGAGCTCGCCGCCGGATGCGACTTTCATCAGCGGCCCCGGCCGCGTGCCGGGATTGGTGCGGACCCAGAATTCGACGCGATCGAGCCCGTGCGGCCCTTCGCTTTCGCTCTCGACTTGGGTCGTGAATTGCGCCCGTTCGAGTTTGAGCGGTTTGAGTTCGGCATTGACCGCTTTGTCGAGCTTTTGCGCTGAGCGCCGCCGCGCGGCCGAGAGCGCCTGCGCCGTCGAGCGATAACGCGCCGTGGCCTCCTCCGCCTCTCGCTCCAGCGCAGCTAGCCCTTCGGCGCCGGCGTCGATCAGCGCGAGGTCGCTTTCGTAGCGGCGGGCAAGGCCAGCAAGCGCGTCGACCGGCACAGCGTATTTGCGCCCGGCGGCGCGCAGCGCGAACAAGCGCTCCTCGATCCGCTCCAGTTCGCGCGGATCGTATTCGGCCGCCCGCAGCGCCTGTTCGAGATGGGTGCGGGCTTCGTCGAGCGCATTGAGTGCCGCATCGATCGCTTTTACCGCCGGTTCGATCAGCGTCGGCGCCTGCGCCGCACGGCGTTCGAGGCGCCGCACCGCAGTCGCTAAAGGCTGAAGTGGTGAGTTCGGCCCGGCGACGCTGTCCAACGTCGAACGTAGATCTTCGCCGACCTTTTCTGCTTGCATCATGACAGTGCGGCGCTCGGCAAGCGTTGCCTCCTCGCCGGTTTGCGGCGCGAGCCGGCCGAGCTCGTCGACGGCGTGGCGCAGCCATTCGGCCTCGCGCGCGGCACGCTCCACCGCAGCGCGATGATCGGCGACCGCTGCCTCGCACGCGCGCCGCTCGTCCCACAGGCGCGCGACCTCCGCTGCCTCGCCCTCGATGTCGCCGTAAGCGTCCAGCAGCGCGCGATGGGTCGCGGCATCGACAAAGGCGCGATCGTCGTGCTGGCCGTGGATTTCCACCAAGGCGGTGCCGAGCGCGCGCAACACCTGCACGCTGACTGGCTGGTCGTTGACAAAGGCGCGGGTGCGGCCGTCGGCGAATTGCACCCGCCGCACGATGAGATCGTCCTCGCCGGTGAGATCGTTTTCGGCAAGCACGCGGCGCGCCGGATGATCTCCGGCGACATCGAAAGCGGCCGTCACCTGGCCTTGCTCGGCGCCCTGGCGCACCAGCGCCGCCTCGCCGCGCGCGCCCAGCGCCAGCGCGAAGGCATCGAGCAGGATCGATTTGCCGGCGCCGGTCTCGCCGGTCAGCGTGGCAAGGCCTGAGCCGAAATCGATATCCAGCCGATCAATCAGAACGATGTCGCGGATAGAGAGGCGAGCCAGCATCGGGATGACGGGAATTACGTTTTGAGCATGATTTTTTCCAAGAAACGGGACCCGCTTTTCGGAATCATGCTTTGGCAGCGGCGGATATTACCGATTCCCGGCGTCCGCGTCAGTCACCCGGTGCTCGGCGAGCCCACCAGTCCGATTTTCTGGAAAGCGCGGCTGATCCAGGAACCTTTGTTCTCGGTGGTCGGCTCGCCACCGGCGTTCTTCACGAGATCGTAGGAGTCCTTGTACCAGGGGCTGTCCGGAAAATTATGACCAAGCACGGCCGCCGCCGTCTGCGCCTCGTCCATGATGCCGAGCGAGACATAGGCTTCGCTCAGCCGCATCAGCGCCTCCTCGACGTGACGGGTCGTCTGATATTGTGTCACCACCACCTTGAAGCGGTTGATCGCACCGACAAAATCGCGCCTTTTCATATAGAAACGGCCAATATCCATTTCTTTGCCGGCCAGCTGATCGCGCGCCATATCGATTTTTTTCTTGGCGCTGATGGCGTATTCGCTGGTCGGATATTTGCGCACGACCTCTTGCAGGGCATCGATCGCCTGGTTCGCCCGATCCTGATCGCGCGAAACGTCAAGAATCTGATCGTAATAGGAGGCGCCGATCAGGTACTGGGCATAAGCCGCGTCGGGGCTGCCGGGATGCAGCGTCACATAACGTTTCGCCGAGTTGACGCAATCGGTGTATTGCTCGCCCTGATAATAGGCATAGGCCGACATCAATAGTGCCTTGCGCGCCCACTCCGAATACGGGTTCTGGCGGTCGACTTCATCGAATTTTTTCGCCGCCTCCTTGTAGTCCTGTTGGCTATTGAGGAGGTAAAGCCCTTGATTATAGAGCTTGTCAGCGGGCGTGTCGGGGACGTAGTCGTCGTCTCTGTTGAATATGCTGCAGGCCATGAGTGGCGCAACGAGTGGCGCCACCACGAGCACGAGCGCGAGCAAGCGCGCCAGCGTCCGCAGCCTGGAAACGGCTCCCGGTGATCCTCGTAACAGCGGCATCATGAGCGTGATTAAAGTCCCGTCCCCGCCAGCGCCTTCATCCCCTGCCAAGCCCCAGCCGTCAGGGTGGGCGCGCGGCAGCCCACTGACAATACATCAATTATGGCCGACAATCGGCCCGGATTAAGGCGTAAAAGTTAAGAGAGGGCTAGGAGACGTCCGGTCCGTAGGCGGGACTGACGAAACCGGCGGCGAGGTCGGCATGGCCGCGCGGACGGCGGATTTCCGGAATTTCGACATAGGCCCAGGCGCTCCGATCGCTCATCAATGCGGTCAGCACCGCGTGATTGAGCTTGTGACCGCCACGAACCGAACGATAGGCGCCAATGAGTGGCGCGCCGGACAGCGCAAGATCGCCAATAGCATCGACCGCTTTATGGCGGACGAACTCGTCGTGGAAACGCACCCCCTCCGGATTGAGAACGCGGTTTTCGGCGATCACGACGGTATTCTCGAACGATGCACCGAGCGCATAGCCCGCGCTCCACAGCTTCGCCACGTCACGCATGAAGCCGAACGTCCGGGCCCGCGCCAGTTCGCGGCGGAACAGGTCGGGCTCGATATCCATGGCGCAGGACTGACGCCCGATCAGCGGGTGATCGAATTCGATTTCGGTCTCGATCCGCAGCCCCCGCGGGTGCGGCCGCAACTCGCCGTAGCTCTCGCCCTTGGCAACGCGGACCGGCTTGAGCACCTGGATATAGCGCCGCGACGCGGCAAGCGACACGATACCGACTTGATCGATCGCCGCCACGAAGGGTGCGGCGCTGCCGTCCATAATCGGAACTTCGGGACCGTCGACCTCGACCACCGCGTTGTCGATGCCCAGACCGTGCAAGGCCGCCAGCACATGTTCGGTCGTCGAAACCGCTGGGCCGTTTTGGTCGCCGAGAACTGTCGCGAACTCGGTCGCCGTCACAGAATGATAATTGGCGCTTAATTCGCGATCCGGCTGGCCATCGACGCCGCAGCGCACAAACACGATGCCGCTATCGGCCTCAGCTGGATGCAATGTCAGATGAGCGGGTGAGCCGGAATGAACACCGATGCCGACGACTGTGACATGATCTTGCAGCGTTGTCTGCCTGCCGGCCTGCACGCTCCGCGTCATGTGCTCGTCCCACACCTTAACGGCCAAACTACGCGACAACCGCGAACTAATGGCCACGCTGCCCCTACGGGAACGGCTTGGTTTGCAAATTGGGGTAGTCTCCACGACCGCCGAATCCGCAACCCCCAAATCATCCCCTTAACTGCACAAACCTTACCGGCGCAGCTGCATCCGGCCAATTCACGGTTTCTTACCGACTGTTACCTTTTTCCCGCCGCAGTGTTGTCGGTTCGCCGCCCCAAAAATAATACGCCGCGAAGCCTAATACCGCCACCCGAATGCACGTCCGGCTCGGCCGCAGCCGTTAGCGGACGAAACCAAGCATGCGGGAGCTCGTTAAAATACCTATGTTAATCAACTGCTTATCTAAAATCAGCGCCGCGACTGCGTTAACCGTGAGTAATCGGGCGAGTCATTGCGACGGGCTCGCCCGATCTCGATCGGCTTCAGTTCGCCTGTCGACGCAGGAAGGCCGGAATATCGAGCTGGTCCTCTTCGCTGGAGTTATGCACAGCGCTCTGCCGACCGTGCTGGTCCAAGCCCTGCGGCGCTGAACGCTTGGCATATTCGGAGATTGGCAGTTTTTGCGACATTTCCTGGCGTGGCTCGGCCGGACGCGGCATCGGGCGGCCGGGAAGCCGCTCTGCCGGCGGGGGAGCATTGACTGACGCCGCGGGCGGGGGCGGAGCCGCTTCCTGCACGTCCTGCTCGCGGCGGCCAAGCCCGACAGAAGCCAAACGCTGCAACAACGACAGCCGCCGCTTCTCGGGATGATCGTCTTGCGGTAGCTCGCCGCGGCGAGCGCGGATCTCATTTTGCGCCGGTACCGGCAATTCATCGATTCGCGGCATGCGCGGGGCACGCGGCGGCATCCGCTCCGCCTGCGGCGGGATGAACGCTGCCGGCATTTCGGCTTCCGGCTCGTTCGCAACCGGATCGATAAACAGTGACGGCTTCGGGGCGAGCGGACGGATCGTAACGTTCTCGACGGCCGACGCGATCGCCGCTTTGGCCGCCGATTCAATTGATGCGTTTACCGTAGCCGGTGTGACCACGGGGCTTGGAACAGCAACCGGAGCCGGCGTCGGCGCCGGGGCGACGGCCGCAACCGGCGTAGCCGCAGCCGGCCGCGCCGGTTCGGTGCGCTCGATGCGCTCCGCGATCCGCTGGTTATCGGTGCGGAGGCGTTGCGCCAATTCGGCGAGGCGTGAGTCTGCCGTGGCCGCAGGCGCCGGCGTGCGTTGCGCCAAGGCCTGATCGATACCCGTTGCCACCACGGAGACGCGGATCATGCCATCGAGGCCCTCGTCGAAAGTCGCGCCGACGATGATGTTAGCCTCGTGGTCGACCTCCTCGCGGATGCGGGTTGCCGCTTCGTCGACCTCGTACAGTGTGAGGTCGCGACCGCCGGTGATCGAGATCAAAAGTCCCCGCGCGCCCTTCATCGACGCGTCGTCGATCAGCGGATTGGAGATCGCAGCTTCGGCAGCGGTCAGCGCCCGCTTCTCGCCCTGGGCCTCGCCGGTCCCCATCATTGCCTTGCCCATCTCGCGCATCACGGCGCGCACGTCGGCAAAGTCGAGATTGATAAGGCCTTCCTTGACCATCAGGTCGGTGATGCAGGCGACGCCGGAATACAGCACTTGATCCGCTAGCGCGAAGGCGTCGGCGAAGGTCGTCTTTTCGTTGGCCACGCGGAACAGATTTTGATTCGGGATGATGAGCAGCGTGTCGACGCATTTCTGCAGCTCGGTAATACCGGCGTCGGCGATGCGCATGCGGCGCTGGCCTTCGAAATGGAACGGCTTGGTCACCACGCCGACGGTGAGGATGCCGAGGTCGCGCGCAGTTTTGGCAATCACCGGTGCGGCGCCGGTGCCGGTGCCGCCGCCCATGCCGGCGGTGACGAACACCATATGCGCGCCGGAGAGGTGGTCGCGGATTTCATCGAGCACTTCTTCCGCCGCGGCCCGCCCGACATCGGGTTGCGAGCCAGCGCCGAGGCCCTCGGTCACCTGCACGCCCATTTGCACGATGCGCTCGGCCTTCGACATCGTGAGCGCCTGGGCATCGGTATTGGCGACCACAAAATCGACGCCCTGCAAACCGGCGGTGATCATATTGTTGACGGCATTTCCACCCGCGCCGCCGACTCCGAATACGGTGATGCGGGGCTTAAGTTCACGGATGTCAGGGATATTCAGATTGATGGTCATGATTGCCTCTTGTTCGTCGCGCAGGCGTCGTCCACGCATGGCTCCATCCGGTCCGCCACCGGCCGCTGTGAGTTTCTAGCTTCGCATCTGGGGGCCATCAGAAGCTCTCGCGAAGCCATTGTCCGACCCGGGCGAAATAGCCGCCCGTGCCGGTCATGAGTTGCCGCCGACGCCGCGACTCGAAATGTTCGAGATGCGCCGCTTGCGGATAAACGAGAAGTCCGGCCGCGACCGCAAAGGCCGGGCCTTTGGCTGCGTCCGGCGCTCCAGCGATACCGAGCGGCCGCCCGATGCGCACCGGCCGGCCGAGGATTCGCGCCGCTAGGTCGGGCAGTCCGGTGAGTTGGCTCGCACCGCCGGTGAGGATGACGTGGCCGCGCTGTTCGGCGACAATGGACGATGCGGCAAGCCTGTCGCGCACCATTTCAAGAATTTCCTCGACGCGTGGCCGTACGATGCTCACCAGCGTCGCGCGGGACACGAATTGCGCCTGCTCGCGCTCGTCCTCGCTCAGCGGCGGCACCGTGATCATGTCGCGCTCGTCCGATCCTCCGGACAGCACACTGCCATAAAGCGTCTTGATTCGCTCGGCATCGGCGATGCGGGCATTGAGGCCGCGGGCGATGTCCATCGTGACGTGATGACCGCCCAGCGCAAAACCTTCCAGATGAACGAGCCGTCCGTTGAGGAATGCCGCCATCGTGGTGGTGCCGGCACCCAGATCGACAACGGCCGAGCCGAGATCGGCCTCGTCGTCGGCGAGCACCGCGAGGCCGCCGACATAGGGGCTGGCCACCATGGCCTCGACGTCGAGATGGCACCGCTCGACCGCCAGCATCAAATTGCGGGCGGCGGCGATGTCGGTGGTGGCGACGTGCATATCGACGCCGAACTGCGAGCCAAGCATACCGCGCGGATCGCGAATACCGCCGACGCCGTCGATCGAGAAGCCGACCGGCAATGAATGCAGCACAGCGCGACCGTCGCGCAGCGAATGGCGGCTGCCGGCGCCAAGAACGCGGGCAATATCGCCGTCCCCGACGGCTGAGCCAGCGATTTCGATGTCGGCGGCGAATAATTCGCTGCCCAAGCGGCCGGCCGAGATCGACAGCACGACCGACTCGATCTCCACCGACGCCATGCGTTCGGCGGCATCGACAGCCTGACGAATAGCTTCCTCGGCTTTCGCAAGATTGACGACGCCGCCCGCTTTCATGCCGCGGGCGACGGTATGGCCGAACCCTATCACCTCGATGGAATGGCTGCGGCGGGTCAAGACCTGCTGCGGCGCATGCGGCCGCAGCCGCGCGATCAAGCACACAACCTTGCTCGATCCGACATCAAGCGCCGCGATCACGGCGCTGCGCCGCGGCGAGATCGGTTTCATCTTCGGGGTGAGGCCGTAATGGAGCGCGCTCATGCGTCGCCCCCTTTTTTCTTTTTCGTATTGGCCTTGAGCGCTTCGTCGCGGGACTGTGCGGCGGCGTCCGACAGGCGCACGCTCACGCGGTCCGGCAAACGCAGATCGACGACGGTAATGTCGCGCGACAGTAATTTCTTGTCGCGGTCGAGCGCGACGAGACGATCGAGCGCGTTTTCGATATTGGTTTCCGGCAGACGCACGTCGATGCCGTTGGTGAGCCGCAAGTTCCAGCGCCGCTCGGCCACCAGGATCGAGGCCCGCAGCACCGATCGGATGTTCGGGTAGCGATCGACGATGGCGAGGAAATCCTTGGCCTGCCGTTCGGCGCCGCGGCCGACCACGAGCGGCAAGCCGACGTAACGGTCTTCGACGAACGGCTCGAGCACGGTGCCGTCGGCGGCGATGACGCTGACACGACCGTCTTTTTGCCAGAGCGCAAAGGCGAGACGCTCGGTGATCGTGATCTGCAGACGGTCCGGATAGAGCTTGAAGACGGCCGCATCGGCGATCCACGGGTTCGCCACCAGCCGCATGCGCGCCGCGTCGGCATCAAGGAATAACAGCGAGGCACGGCCGCTCACGCCGGCCGTGGTGAGAACCTCTTCGCGGCTGACTTCCTTCTCGCCGGTGAGCGAGATCGCCGCGATGCGGAAGCCGAGCGAATTCGCCGCGATATCGCGCGCATCTTTGAGCCAATCGACGACGTCTGGGACGTGCTGGCCGGCGACCGCGCCATAGCCGAGCGTGGCGGCAAGGAGCAGAATCAGTCCCGCGATACCTACACCCTGCGGCAGCCGCATATGCTCGATTTTGCCGCTCCAGCGCGCGACACGGCGGCGAATATGCTCAACGCCGGTGCGCGCGCGACCGGGCTCATCGACCGGCGCGCCGACCTGTCTTGCAGTCGATTGCCCCGACCGCATCAGCGGTTGGTCGAGGCGTCCTCCACCATCCATTGCACCAGCTCATCGAACGTGATGCCCGCGTAGGCGGCAAGCTCGGGTACGAGCGAAGTCTCGGTCATGCCCGGTTGTGTGTTGACCTCAAGACAGATCAGCTTCCCCGTCCCCCGCTCGTCATAGCGAAAGTCCGCGCGACTCACGCCGCGGCAGCCAAGTGCGCTATGGGCAGCCAATGCGAGTCTTCGGGCCTCCTGGTAAACATTTGGTAAAATCGGGGCCGGTAGGAGGTGTTTAGATCCACCGGCGGCGTATTTCGCCTCGTAGTCGTAAAAGCGTGTCGCCGGCACAATCTCAATCACGTCGAGCGCGCGGTCGCCCAGCACCGCGCAGGTCAGTTCCTTGCCCGGGATATAGCGTTCGACCATCACCATTTCGCCGAACGTCCAGTCATCGCTGAACAGCTCCTGCGGCGGGTGCGGGTGCTCCTCGGTGACGATGAAGACGCCGACGCTCGATCCTTCCGCGACCGGTTTGATGACGTAGGGCGGCGCCATGGCGTGCGCTTTCGCTGCCTCGAATCGCGATAGGACCCGATCCTCCGCAACCGGCACGCCATAGGCGCGAAAAAGCGCCTTGGCGTAGTCCTTTTGCATGGCGAGCGCGGACGCCAACACGCCGGAATGGCTGTAGGGAATGCCGAGAATCTCAAGCAGACCCTGCAGCGTGCCGTCCTCGCCGGGCCGCCCGTGCAGCACGTTGATCGCAACGTCGGGCTTGGCGGCGGTCAAGGCCGCCGCAATATCGCGGCCAACATCAATCGGGGTGACGCGGTAGCCGAGGCGACCAAGCGCTGCGGCGCAGGCTGCGCCCGAGCGCAGTGAGACGTCGCGCTCGGCCGACCAGCCCCCCATCAAAACGGCGACGTGCATGGCCATTATTGTTGCCACCTGGCGCAGTCGGCTCGGTCAGCCACTGATTCGCAAGCGACACCAATAGAATCGACTATTGCCGAAAAATCGAGAGTCTCGATGGCGGTGGTGCTATGGCATCAGGCCTATTCGTTTGATTTCCCACTCGAGATCGATGCCGGAAGTGTCCTGTACGCGCCGCCGCACGGTCTCGCCTAAGGTCTCAATGTCGGCTGCGGTCGCATTACCGAGATTGATGAGGAAATTGCAGTGCATCTGGGAGACCTGGGCATCGCCCAGGCGCAGGCCGCGGCAGCCAGCGGCGTCGATGAGCTGCCAGGCCTTGCGGGCCGGTGGATTCTTGAACGTCGAACCGCCGGTGCGGCTCTTGACCGGCTGCGTCGCCTCGCGCGACTCGGTGATTTTTGCCATTTCGGCGGCGATCGCTGCCGGATCGCCGCGTTCGCCCTTAAACAGAGCCTGCGTGAAGATGTAATCGTCCGGCGCGCCGCTATGGCGATAGGTGTAGTGCATGTCGGCATTGCTCAGCACATGCACCCGGCCCTGCCGATCGACCGCGCGCGCCTCGGTGAGCGCATCCTTGGTCTCGCGACCATAGGCGCCGCCGTTCATACGCAGTGCCCCGCCGATGCCGCCGGGAATGCCGCGCAGGAACGACAATCCGGCGAGGCCTGCTTCCTGCGCTGCGCGCGCGATTTTGACATCGGGCACCGCGGCGCCGGCGCGGACATAAAGATCCTCGATCGCGATCTCGCTAAAGCCGCGCCCGAGCCGGACCACGGCGCCCGGCACGCCGCCGTCGCGCACAATCAGATTGGAGCCCAGGCCTATGACGGTCACCGCGATCTCAGCCGGCAGATTGGCCAGGAAATAGGCAAGATCGGCTTCATCGTCCGGAATGAACAGTAGCTGCGCCGGTCCGCCAACGCGAAACCAAGTCAGCTCGGCGAGCGATTGATTCGCCATCAGGCGTCCGCGCAGACCAGGCATGGCCTTTTCGACGACCGCGACAAGGTCGGGAAACGCCATCAGCGGCCCCCGGCCGCCGCCAATTCGCCGGGCAGCGCATAGGCCCATTGGGTGATCGAGCCGGCGCCGAGAAAAACGACATAGTCGCCCGGCTGCGCCACGCCGGCCACGAGCGAAGCGAGATTTTCCGGACCCTCGAGGGCTATGACCCGGCGGTGGCCGTGCGTGCGCAGGCCGGCCACCAGCGCGTCGCGGTCGACGCCGACAATCGGCGCTTCCCCGGCCGCGTAGACCGGCGCGACGATCACCACGTCGGCATCGTTGAAGCAGGTGCAGAATTGTTCGAACAAAGCGGCGAGCCGGGTGAAGCGGTGCGGCTGCACCACGGCGATCACCTGGCCCTTGGTCGATTCGCGCGCCGCTTTGAGGACGGCCGCGATCTCGACCGGATGATGTCCGTAATCGTCGATGATGGTGACGCCGTTCCACATTCCGGTGCGGGTGAAGCGCCGCCGCACGCCGTCGAATTTGGCGAGCGCTGTGCGGATCACATCGTCGGCGATGCCGAGCTCATGAGCGACCGCGATCGCGGCGGTGGCGTTGAGCGCGTTGTGCCGCCCCGGCATCGGCAACGCGACGTTTTTGATTTCATGCGGCGCCTGGCCTGCGCGTTCGCGCAGCACGATGGTGAACAGCGAACTTCCGCCGGCATGCGAAACGTCGACGAGCCTCACATCGGCCTGAGGATTCTCGCCATAGGTGATGATGCGGTGGTCTTCGATGCGGCCGACCAGGCTTTGCACCACAGGATGATCGGTGCACATCACCGAAAATCCGTAAAACGGCACGTTTTCGACAAAGGCACGAAACGCATCCTGCACGGCTTCGAAGGTCTTGAAGTAATCGAGATGCTCGGGATCGACATTGGTGACGATGGCGATGTCGGCCGGCAGCTTGAGAAAGGTGCCGTCGGATTCATCGGCCTCGACCACCATCCATTCGCCGGCGCCGAGCCGGGCATTGGTGCCGTAGGCATTGATGATGCCGCCATTGATCACGGTTGGATCGAAGCCGCCGGCATCGAGCAGGGTCGCTACCATCGACGTGGTGGTGGTCTTGCCGTGCGTGCCGGCAATGGCGATGCAGCTTTTCAAGCGCATCAGCTCGGCCAGCATCTCGGCGCGGCGCACCACCGGCAGACGGCGCGCCCGCGCGGCGACAAGTTCTGGATTATCTGGCCTGATCGCCGAAGAGATCACCACAACTCGGGCGTCGGCCAGATTGTCGGCCGCATGCCCGATCGCGATCTTGACGCCCTTGTCGCGCAACCGCTTGACGTTGGCGCCCTCGGCTTGGTCGGTGCCCTGCACGGTATGGCCGAGATTCACCAGCACCTCGGCGATGCCGCTCATGCCGATGCCGCCGATGCCGATAAAATGCACCGGACCAATATCGCGCGGCAGCTTCATGGCATTCCCCGAAAAGACATGGATGGCCGGAACCTGGTCCGGCCATGACGGATCGATAATGCTGAAACTATCGCTTCGAGGCTACTCCCGCCACCTGCAGCACAAGATCGGCGAGCCGGTCGGCAGCATCGAGCCGGCCCAGAGATCGTGCCGCCGCGGCCATGCCGGCAAGGCGCTGCGGTGCCACGGCGAGGTTTGCGATCTCGGCCGCGAGCCGCTGCGGCGTGAAAGCTTCCTGCAGTAGGCGCAGTGCGCCGCCCGAGCGTTCGAGCACGCCGGCATTGGCGAATTGGTCCTGGTCGATGGCGTGCGGCAGCGGCACCAGGATCGAAGGCCTGCCGATCGCTGAGAGTTCGGCGACGGTCGATGCCCCCGAACGCGCAATCACCAGATGGCTCGCCGCGATGCGCGCCGGCAGATCGCCAAAAAACGGTGCGATCTCAGCGGCAACGGCAAGCTTCGCGTAAGCCGCTCGGACGCGGTCCAGATCTTCGTCGCGAGCCTGCTGGACGACAGCAAGACGCGCCCGCAAGCTGGCGTCGAGGAGCCCGATCGCGTCGGGCACGATGTCGGCCATGACACGGGCGCCCTGGCTGCCGCCAAAGACGAGGATTCGCAATGGATCGGCCGCCGCCGGATAGGGCACTGCCGCCGCGTCAACGACCGCTGAGCGAACCGGATTGCCGGTGAGCGTCACCTTAGCCGCCAAATCGGGCGTAGCGCTGAACACATCAGGAAAGGTAGTGGCGATCGCGGTAACGCGCGGCGCCAACAGCCGATTAGCCCGTCCAATGACGGCATTGGCGTCATGGATCAGGCTCGGCACGCTGCGGCACACCGCAGCGAGCAGCGGCGGAATGGTCGGGTAGCCGCCAAAGCCGATGACCACCGCGGGCCTGAGCCGGCCGATCAGCGCCCAGGCCTCGACAAAGCCTGTGCCCAGCATGGCGGCGGTTCGCGTCAATGCGATGGGATTGCGCGCACGCAGCGTGGCGCTGGCGACGACATGAATGGTCTCTTCGGTGAATGCGCCCCCGAAGCGCGCCGCACGCCGGTCAGTCGCAAGATGAACCGTGATGCCGCGCCGGCTCAAAACCGACGCCAGCGCCTCGGCCGGGAACAAATGCCCGCCGGTGCCGCCGGCCGTCACCAGCACCGGCTGCATCACACCGAACTCGCAGCGAGCAAAAAATCGCCGGCAAGCTTGGCGCGCGGCCGCTCGCGGGTCAGCGCCAGCAGCATGCCCATGCCGTAAGCAAGCGAGATCAACGATGAGCCGCCATAGGAGATGAACGGCAAGGTCATACCTTTGGCCGGCATCAGATGCAGATTGACCGCCATATTGATGGTCGATTGCAAGCCGAACAGAATCGCCAATCCTGCGGCGGCGAAACGAATGAATGGATCGTCGGTGCGCATCGCCTTGATGAGCGCGCGGATGACAATGAAAGCGAACAGCGCGACCAGAATGAGGCAAAGCACGACGCCGAATTCCTCCGCCGCCACCGCGAACACGAAATCGGTGTGGCCCTCGGGCAGGATGCGCTTGATCGTGCCTTCGCCCGGACCGCGGCCGAACCAGCCGCCGCGGTAGAACGATTCGGTCGCGATATCGATGTTGAAGGTGTCGCCGGAGGTCGGATCGAGGAAGCGATTGATGCGCTGCGCGACGTGGGGAACGGTGAAGAATGCCGTCACCAGTCCGACGCCGGCCGTGGCGGCAAGTCCCAGCACCCAGATCAGGCGCATTCCCGCCATATAGAACAGCGCGCCCCACACCAGCGAAATCAACATGGTCTGGCCGAAGTCCGGCTGCAGCACCAACAGCGCCACAACCACGACGAGGAGGGTCAGCGCCATGCTGTTGGCCGGCATTTCCGGACGCTTCGCCGTTTCGCCGAACAACCAGGCGATCAGGATGACAAAAGCGGGTTTGAGAAATTCCGACGGCTGGATGTTCATGCCGAGAATGACGAGCCAGCGCCGGGCGCCCTTGATCTCGGCGCCGAAATACGGCGTCGCCGCCGTCATTGCGAGACTGACGGCGAACACGACCAGCGCCACCTTGCGGATATCGCGCGGCGACAGAAACGACGTCACGACCAATACGGCGCAAGCGGGAATGAGAAACAGCACTTGTCGGTTGACGAAATGGAACGGATCGAGCCCGATGCGGGCTGCGACCGGCGGGCTGGCGGCCAAGCACAGCACGATACCGCCAAGCATCAAGGCGCCAAGCGCCGCCAGCGTCGGCCGGTCGACGGTCCACCACCATTCGCCGAACAGCGTGGGTTGCGCGCGCGATGCCATCAGTTTCCCCGGAGCAGGAATCCGTCCTTAGTCCTGCATCCGGCATGGTTTCCAGGGGATTAAAATCGACAGGCCGGCCCGTTTCGATCTAGGCCTTAACGCCCGGCAGCGCGCGCACGAGGTCGCGGAACGCATCGCCGCGGACCTCGAAATTGCGATACTGGTCGAACGAGGCGCAGGCCGGCGACAGCAATACCACAGGTTCTGGAGCCGCCGAAGCGTCGGCATCGCGCGTCGCGGCCGCCAAGGCCTTATCGAGCGTACCCGCGATCTCGTGGGTCACGTCGCCGTTGAGCGTTGCGGCGAACTGATCCGCCGCCTCGCCGATCAGGTAGGCCTTGCGGATGCGCGGAAAGAAGGACCGCAGCGACTCGATGCCGCCGGTTTTCGGCTTGCCGCCGGCGATCCAGAATATGTCGCTGAAACAGGCCAGCGCCTGAGCGGCCGAATCGGCATTGGTTGCCTTGGAATCGTTAACAAACAAAACGGCGCCGCGGCGACGAACCTCCTCCATGCGGTGGGCGAGCCCGGGGAAGGAGCGTATACCGGCCTGGATCGCCGCCGGCTTAAGGCCGAGCGCGAGCGCCGCAGCTGCGGCGCAGGCCGCGTTCTGCGCATTGTGCAGCCCGCGCAACGAGCCAATGCCGCCGAGTTCGGCGATCGCAACGGCGCCCGCGGCGCCGGCGCGGATGATTCGCTCTCCGTCGACATAAATCCCATCGTTCAGTTGCCCGTGGGCCGATATGCGAACGACACGTTTTGCAGACCGCTCGATCCGGTCCGCGATCGCACGGCACCAGTGATCGTCAACTCCGATGATCACGGCGCCTTGCCGCTGCACACCGGCGACAAGGCGCTCCTTCACCGCCGCGTAGTGCTGCATCGTGCCGTGACGGTCGAGGTGATCTTCCGTGAGATTGATCAGGATGCCGATCGAAGGATCGAGCGAAGGTGCCAGATCGATCTGATAGGACGAGCACTCGATGACGTGGACCCGACCCGCAGCAGGGGGTTCAAGCAATAGGATCGCGGTGCCGATATTGCCGCCGAGCTGCGCGTCCATGCCGGCCGACGCCGCAAGGTGGGCGATCAACGCGGTCGTCGTCGATTTGCCGTTGGTGCCGGTGATGGCGACGAAAGGCGCGTCGGGCGCATGAAGCCTGCGCTCGCGGCAGAACAATTCGATATCGCCGATCACCTCCACCCCGGCTTGTCGCGCGAGCTTTACGACCCAATGCGGCTCGGGATGCGTCAGCGGCACGCCTGGCGCAAGCACCAGAGCGGCGATCTTGCTCCAATCGGCGTGGCGCAGATCGGCGGTCGGAATACCCCCTGAGCTGGCTTTCGCCACGCTTGCCGCGCTGTCATCGCTGCCGACGACATCGGCACCACCGGCGAGGAGTGCGCTGGCGCTGACGAGACCCGAGCCGCCCAGACCGAACACGGCGACCTTTTTGCCGGCAAAACTCGTGATCGGAATCACGACGAGGCTACCGCAGTTTCAGGGTCGACAATCCCGCCAGCGCGAGCACGACCGAGACGATCCAGAAACGGATGACGATCTGCGGCTCAGTCCAGCCGAGTTGCTCGAAGTGATGGTGGATCGGCGCCATTTTGAACACGCGCTTTCCGGTGAGCTTGTAGGACACCACCTGAACGATGACAGAAACCGCTTCGAGCACGAACAGCCCGCCGATCACGGCGAGCACGATCTCATGTTTGGTGGCGACCGCCACCGCGCCGATCATGCCGCCGAGCGCCAGCGATCCGGTGTCGCCCATGAATATCGAGGCTGGCGGCGCGTTGAACCACAGAAAGCCCAAGCCTGCGCCGAGCACGGCACCGCACAGCACCGAAAGCTCGCCGGTGCCGGCGACGTAGTGGATCTGCAGGTAGTCGGCGAAAACCGCGTTGCCGGACAGGTACGCTATCATGCCGAAGCTCGCGGCCGCGATCATGACGGGAACGATGGCGAGTCCGTCGAGGCCGTCGGTCAGGTTCACCGCGTTGCCGGCGCCGACAATGATGAAAATCGCGAATAGGGCGTAAAACCAGCCGAGATTGAGCACCAGCTCCTTGAAGAACGGAAACACCAGCGAGGTCGAGAACGGTCCGTGTCCGAGCAGGACCAAAGCGATGCAGGCGAGCGCGGCAATGACGGCCTCGACGGTCAGCCGCGTACGGCCGGCGAACCCGTTATGCGACTGCTTCGTCACCTTCAGATAGTCGTCGTAGAAGCCGACCATCCCAAAGCCCAGCGTCACCCACAGCACGACCCAAACGTAAGGGTTGGCGGGATTGGCCCAGAGCAGCGTCGACACCAGCATACCTGATAAAATCATCAGCCCGCCCATGGTCGGTGTGCCGGCCTTAGCGACGATGTGCGACTTCGGACCGTCGGCGCGGATCGGCTGGCCTTTGCCCTGCAACAGCCGCAGCCGGTCGATGATGTTCTGACCGAACAGGAAGACGAACAACAGCGCGGTGATCACCGCGCCGCCGGTGCGGAATGTAATGTAACGGAACACATTGAGGACCGAGAGCTTGTCCGACAGGTCAACCAGCCAATAGAGCATCGCATCAACCTTATGCGGACGCGTCTTCGAGCGCGTCCTGGTGCGGGTAGGCCCGTTGCAACGCCTTGACGATGGGCGCCATGTGCGAGCCAAGCGAGCCTTTGACCATGACGGCATCGCCGGCACGGATGGCGGGCAGCACCTGCGCCTCGAGCGCGGCCGAGTCTTCTGCATAGCCGCCGCGGCGGCTCGCGGGAAGAGCCTGCCACAGTGCTTGCATCAACGGCCCGCAACAGAACACCAGATCAACCGCATTGGCGAGTACCGCGTTGACCAGACCGCGATGCAAGGCGCGGCCCTTTGGCCCGAGCTCCAACATGTCGCCAAGGACGGCGATGCGCCGCCCGTGCGGTCCGATCGGCGCCTGCCCGAGCACCGCGAGCGCGGCATCGACCGAGGCCGGATTGGCGTTGTAGCTGTCGTCGATGACGAGCGCCGTGCCGCCGGGCAGCTCGATCGAGATCGGCGCGCCGCGCCCGGCCACCGGCGTAAGCTCGGCGAGCGCCAGCGCCGCGAGCGCGAGATCGGCCCCGACCAGATCAACGGCCGCCAGCACCGCGAGCGAATTCAGCACAAGGTGGCGACCCGGCGCGCCGATCTTGTAGCTGAATTCGGTGCCGAGAATGCGCGCCTCGACGGTCGAGCAGCGCGGATGCAGCGCGCATTTGATCAGGCGGGCGTCGGCCTCTTCGTGCTCGCCGAACGATACGACGCGCGTCACGCCCGCCTCTTTCGCCCGGCGCAGCAGATGGGTGAATTGCGCGATGTCGCGATTGATGATGGCTGAACCGCCGGGCTCGACGCCGAAAAAGATCTCGGCTTTGGCGTCGGCGATCTTCGCCAACGAGCCCAAGAATTCTAGGTGCACCGGCGCGATCGTGGTGATGATCGCGACATGGGGCCGGACGAGCCGCGACAGCGGCTCGATCTCGCCCTCGTGGTTCATTCCCATTTCCAGCACCGCATAGTGCGCCGTCGCCGGGCAGCGCGCGAGCGACAGCGGCACCCCCCAATGATTGTTGTAAGAAGCAACCGAGGCGTGGGTCTCGCCGTCTCTCGACAGCGCCAGACGCAACGCTTCCTTGGTGCCGGTCTTGCCGACCGAGCCGGTCACGCCGATGACCTTGGCTTGCGTCCGCGCCCGCGCCGCGGCGGCCAGATCGCGCAATCCCGCGAGCACATTCGGCACGACGAGAAGCGGCGCGTCGGGCGCAAATTTTGCCCGCCGATCGGCGGCAACGACGGCAAGCCCGGCTTTGGCGGCGAGCGCCGCCGCGACGAATTCATGGCCGTCTTGTCGATCGCCGGCGATAGCGAAAAACGCTTCGCCCGGCCCGACGGTGCGGCTGTCGATCGAGAGGCCCGATATCGATTGCGGCAGCGCGCCCTGGGGTTCCGCGCCCATCGCTTTCGCCATTGCGTCGAGGGTCCACAGCGCGGAGGCGCTCATGCAGCGAGTTCCTTCAGTGCCGTGGCGACCGCTTCGTGATCGCTGAACGGTATGACCCGGTCGCCGATGATTTGGCCGGTTTCATGACCCTTGCCTGCGATCAAGAGGACGTCGCCCGGGCGCAGATCGGCAATCGCCCCGCGAATCGCCTCGCGCCGGTCGCCGATCTCGGCGGCGCCACGCGCTGCGGCGATGATGGCCGCGCGGATAGCTGAGGCATCCTCGCTGCGCGGATTGTCGTCGGTGACGATCACCCGGTCCGCCTTGGCAACAGCGACGGCGCCCATCAGCGGCCGCTTGCCCCGGTCGCGATCGCCGCCGGCACCGAAAACCACCACGAGCCGGCCGCTGACATAGGGCCGCAAAGCATCGAGCGCCTTGGCGAGCGCATCAGGCTTATGCGCATAGTCGACGAAGATTTGCGCGCCGCGGCTCGAGCCGACGCGTTCCAGCCGACCCTTGGCGCCGACGAGATGTTCGAGCGCCGCAAAGACCGCAGCGGCATCGCCGCCGGTCGAAATCGCAAGCCCGGCGGCAACCAGTGCGTTCTCGACCTGAAATTCGCCGACCAGCGGCAAGTGCACCTGAAAAATCTTCCGTTCGAATTCGAGCCGCAGCGTCTGCGCAAAGCCGTCAACGGTGGATTCGACCAGACGAATTCCCGTTCCCTTGCGTCCGACAGTCATGAGCCGCAAGCCGCGCGCAGCGGCCGCCGTGACCACCGCATCGGCATGCTCGTGGTCGACATCGACGACCGCGGCGGCGCCGGGTGCGAGCAACGCCTCGAACAGCCGCAGCTTGGCGGCTAAATAGGCCTCGAAACTCGGATGATAATCGAGATGATCGCGCGTGAGATTGGTGAAGCCGCCGGCCGCGATACGCAACCCATCGAGCCGATATTGGTCGAGGCCGTGCGAAGACGCTTCAATCGCCAAATGGGAAACACCATCGCCGGCCAGCGCATCGAGCGAGCGATGCAGCGCGACCGGGTCCGGTGTCGTCATCGAGCCATAGGTCTCGCCGCTCGGCGCGACGACGCCGATCGTGCCGATGCTCGCGGCGCGGTGACCGAGCGCGCTCCAGATCTGCCGGGTGAAAGCTGCGACGGAGGTTTTGCCGCTGGTGCCGGTGACGGCGGCTATGATGGGTGGTTGGCGCGGATAGATTTTGGCGGCGATCAGCGCGAGCGCGCGCCGGGCATTGGCGACGCGAACGAAGACAACGTCTTGCGGTAACGGCTTTTCCGGGGCCCGCTCGGCGACGACGGCGGCCGCGCCGGCGGCGATGGCGGCATCGACAAAGCGCAGACCATCAGTCTTGCCGCCGGCTATGGCGACGAAGACATCACCGCGTTTGACGGCACGACTATCCGCCGTCACCCCGCCGACGGCGAGATCGACACGGCGCCCGGCACTCCGGGCGTCGAAATCCGCGTCAGCGGGCAAAATCTCGCGAAGCTTCATGTCGGCTCGCTCGATTTGGCGGCTCGGTCGAAAATGCGGCCAACGCCTTACCTGCTTTCCTTCAACGAGGCCAGTATCAGCTGATCGGCGGTCGGCAGATCCATGCGCGGTTCGATACCAAGAAGCGGCGCGATGCGCGCGACGACCGCGCCGCCGGTCGGCACGGCGTTCCAGCCCGAAGTCTTAAAGCCGTGGGTTTCCGGTAGCGCTTGCGGCTCGTCCAGCATGATGAGCAGGAGATAGCGCGGCTGATCGGCCGGCAGCACCGCCATAAAGTCGGTCAGCACCTTGGTTTTTGAATAGCGGCCGAACACCACTTTGTCGGCGGTTCCGGTCTTGCCGCCAATGTAATAGCCCGGAACATCGGCCTTCGCCGCGGTGCCTTTCTCGACGTTGAGTCGCATCAAGTAGCGCATCATCGCGCTGGTCTCGGGCTTGATGACCCGGGTGGCGAGCTTGTCGGCCTCGGCTTCGGTGCGCTTGAGGAAGGTCGGCGGGATCAGCATGCCGCCGTTCATCAACGCCGCAACACCCATCACCGCCTGCAACGGTGCGACTGAAAGGCCGTGCCCGAAGGCGATGGTCATGGTGTTGAGCTCGCCCCAGTGCTTCGGCACGATCGGCTCGGCGCTTTCCGGCAGTTCGGTGCGCAAGCGATCGAGCTGACCCATTTTTTTCAAGAAGGCGCGGTGCGCGTCGATGCCCATCGCCATCGCGATATGCGCAGCGCCGATATTCGAAGAATAGGTGAAGATTTCAGGCACCGTCAGCGCGCGCTGCATCGGCTCGAAATCGTGGATCGCGAATTTGCCGAAATGCAGCGGGTTGTGGGCGTCGAAGGTGGATTTCAACGTGGCCTTGCCGGAGTCGAGCGCCATTGCGACGGTGAACGCCTTGAACGTCGATCCCATTTCGTAGACGCCGGTGGTCAGCCGGTTGATACGGGTGGGATCAAGCGCCTCGTGCGGATTGTTCGGGTCGTAATCGGGCTCCGAGACCATGGCGACGATTTCGCCGGTCCGAACGTTGAGAACGAGGCCGGCGGCGGCGAGCGTGTGAAATTTGACGCGCGCGGCAACAAGCTCGTCGCGCAACGCGTGCTGCACCCGCAGATCGAGCGCGAGCTGCACCGGCGTTTGCAGCCGGTCGGTGGCAAGCCCCGCCATGTGCAAAGCGGCGAGCCCTTGGCCGTCAAGCCATTTCTCGATGCCGGCGATGCCCTGATTGTCGATATTAACGTGACCGATCAGATGCGAGACTTCCGGACCGTTGGGATAGTCGCGCTTGTTTTCGTTCAAGAAACCGATGCCCGGCAGACCCTGATGATAAATCTCGTGCTGCTGCTCCGGCGTGATGTCGCGCTTGAGCCAAACGAAGCCACGCTTGGACGACAACCTTTCGCGCAGCTCCGACGCGTCGAGATCCGGCAGATCGGCGGTGAGCAGCTCGGCCGCCTCGTCGAGATCGATCAGCCGGCGCGGCTCGGCATAGAGCGACGGCACGCGGACATCGGTCGCCAAAACCTCGCCGTTGCGATCGAGAATATCGGGCCGCGCCGTCGCGATCGCGTCGCCGGACACGACGCGATGCGCGGTATGGCTGTTGGAGACCAGCGCGAACATCACCAACCGCGCGGCGATGACGGCATAGACGGCCGCGAAGGCAAGGATCGCCAATCCGATCCGCGCCTTCGCCTTGGCGCTGCGATCGATATCGTTGCCGTAGAGTAGCTTGCGGATGACCCAGCGCCGCCAATGCTGCTCTGGCGGCCGCATGTCATGCGGAGGGGTCACCGGCTGCAGCGAGAAGGTTTCCGCGGTCACGCTCATTCTTTAGGCGCTCCGCTTGCGGCCGGCGCCGGGATGCTTCCGGTCGTTTCGAAACTGCCGGGCTGTTCGAGGTTCTCGATGATGCTGCCGATAGAATCCTTACTGTCGGTCGCGACGTCTTGCGGCGGCCGCTCCGGCAGGCGATCGAGCGTATCGAATTGCGTGGGCGCGACGGGCTTGAGGTGAAGATAGCGTTTGGTCAGCGCTTCGATGTGCCCGGGATTGTCGAGTTGGCCCCACTCCGCACGCAAGGCCGCGATGTCGTCGCGCTCACGGCGCACTTCGCTGCGTAGCTTGGCGACGCGCTCGGCCTGCACGGTGGCGTCGAATTTGATCCGATAGACATAGGCCGCAGCGAGCACCAGCGCGCCGATCACCAGGAAATTGAGCATGCGCAGGATCACGACCGCCCCCGCATGATGTCCGACAGTGACGGCAGCCGCGGCAGCAAATGCTCGTTTGCCGCCGAACGCGGAGCGGCGTCGGTGCGCTCGGCCGCCCGCAGTTTCGCCGAGCGGGCGCGCGGATTGTCGGCCACCTCGGCTTCGTCCGGCGTTTCCGGCCGCCGCGTCAGCACCTGAAATGTCGGTGGCTGCGCCACGACGTCGGGTCGGTGGCGCGAGCCCGCCGGCGCGCGGCTGCGCTCAGCGAGAAAGTTCTTCACGATGCGATCCTCGAGCGAGTGGAACGCCACCACGACGAGCCGGCCGGCCGGCTTGAGCATGCGCTCGGCGGCTGAAAGCCCGCGCGCCAATTCGGCGAGCTCCTCATTGACGAAAATCCGCAGCGCCTGAAATGTGCGGGTGGCCGGATGAATAGCGCCCTCGCGAGCGTGCACGACGCGTGCAACGATTTCAGCAAGCGCGCGCGTCGAGGCGATAGCGTGCTCGCCCCGCGCCCTGACGATGGCGCGCGCGACCGCGCGGGAGTGACGTTCTTCTCCCAAGTGAAAGATAATGTCGGCGAGATCGCGCTCGCCGGCCCGCGCGACAATGTCGGCGGCGCTTGGACCGTCGCCTCCCATGCGCATGTCGAGCGGTCCATCGAAACGGAACGAGAATCCGCGTGTCGCCTCGTCGAGCTGCATGGACGAAACGCCGAGATCGAACACGATGCCATCGGCCGCAGCCGTAGTGCCCAGGATCAATTCCAGGTTTGAAAAGCGATCCTCGACAAGGTCGAGCCGGCCCTGCGCGGCTTCGACCAAGCCTGCGCCTTGCGCGATGGCGGTCCGGTCGCGGTCGATGCCGATCACGCGGGCGCCAGGCGTCTCCAGGATGGCGCGCGTATAGCCGCCGGCCCCGAACGTCGCGTCAATATAGAGACCGCCGCTGCGGACGCCGAGCCAGCGCATGACGTGGCGGCCGAGCACGGGAGTGTGCCGAGGCGATCCGCCAGCGACAGCCCTGCTGTCGCTGCCAGCCGTCATTTCCGAACTCCGAGCGGTTTTCCGACAGCCGGCATTCGGACTCCGGGTTCGCGGATCGAGGCGCGGACTTTCGCCGTGGCTGTCACGCGTTCTGCGCCCAAGCGGCCGGCCCCCAAGACCGGAAATCCGTGACCGGGTCTGAGAATTTTGTCCATGTAAAACAGTAACTTGAGTTGATAAAAGGACTGTCATAGGACTGCGCAGACGTCAACGGGACGGCCACGCCCACGGCGCAGCTCCGCTCGATACCGATTAGCGAGAGGTAAGCTTAAGGAATGGTTGAAAACGCGTGACGCTGTGACCGCATGGCAGCGCCGCAGACTTTTTGCGATTCGTGCGCCGGTCCGCGCAAATCACCTTGTCGCCTACGCGCGTTACCTTAAAGTGGCTGCATGTCTCATAATGTCTTCGCCCCGGATTCCTGTGTCGTTGCCGAAGTCATGCCTTCGCCCAATAACGGCGAGCGCAGAGACGGCCGACGGCCGGATATGATCTTGCTGCATTACACCGGCATGCAGAATGCCGAGGCGGCGCTTGAACTTCTGCGGGCACGCGGTAGCGACGTATCGGCCCATTACTTCGTGTTCGAGGACGGCCGCATCATTCAGATGGTTCAGGAAAGCCGCCGCGCCTGGCATGCCGGAAAGGCGTCTTGGGCCGGCGAGACCGATATCAATTCCTGCTCGATCGGCATCGAGATCGCCAATCCAGGCCATGATCACGGCTATCCGGCTTTTCCGAAGCGTCAGATCGCGGCTGTCACCGCGCTGTGTCGCAGCATCCAGACCCGTCATACGATTTCGCCGGTGCGGGTATTGGCCCATTCCGACGTGGCGCCGGCACGCAAGCAGGATCCGGGTGAGAAGTTTCCCTGGCGCACGCTGCACGAATCCGGCGTCGGTAATTGGGTCAAACCGGCGCCGATCATGAATTTCGGCCAGACACTGGCGCCGGGCGACCGCGGCAACGCAGTGGCCACACTGCAGAAATTGCTCGACGAATACGGTTACGGCGTCGAGCTCAGCGGCGAATACGACACCACCACGCAGGAAGTGATCACCGCATTCCAGCGCCATTTCCGGCCCGAACGCATCGACGGCGTCGCTGACCCATCCACGCGCAGCACGCTGCAGGAGCTGATCGGCAATCGTGGCCGCACGCGGACCATCGCCGCTCGCGCCCGCAGCGCCGTGCTACTCGGTGCTCCCTAGAATTGGTCCCTTGACGTCGCGGCCTAACGTGCCCATCCATGCCCCTGTCAGTCGGCCGGACGGCCGCTCCGGCGAAACCGAAAGGTTGCCGGGGAGGAAAGTCCGGGCTCCGTGGACAAACGGTGCCGGATAACATCCGGCGGGTGCGAGCCCAGGGAAAGTGCCACAGAGAACAGACCGCCGCGGTGCGTAGCGTTTGCCGCGGTAAGGGTGAAACGGTGCGGTAAGAGCGCACCGCGCCGGCGGTAACGCCGGCGGCACGGCAAACCCCACCGGGAGCAAGACCGAATAGGGACGGCGCGAGGCTTTCGCGCGAAAGCGCGTGGGCTTCGGGGTCGGTGTCCAGATCTGGCCGTCCGGGTAGGTTGCTTGAGGCACCGGGTAACCGGCGTCCCAGAAGAATGGCCGTCACGCTTGCGGATTTGCGTCCGCAGGCCATCCAGAACCCGGCTTATAGGCCGGCTGACATGAGACTAAGGGCGCCCGGCGGAATCCCGTCGGGCGCCCGCCAAGTTATTGCAGCCGCCAAGTTTTTGCAGCCAAGTGGCACGGGTCTTGAATTGGTTGACATGCCAGCGGAACGAACCCGAGACCCTTTTCGCGTTTGCATGGAGCCGTTTCCGTGGAATAACAGCCTACATTTCAGAGCTCACCTGCGAAAATATCCTAAACAGCCGGGATTGGTTTGCCGTTGACGGAATTACATTCTATTTACGCCAAGGTTCGTAGAGATTGACCAGATGAGCCGCGCACCGTCTGAAATTCAAGTGTCGCGCATCGGGCCGCTATCGCGGCTGCCGGCATTTTTCGCGCTGGAAAATAAGCGCGCGATCGTTGCCGGGGGCAGCGAACCTGCAGCGTGGAAAGCCGAGCTGCTGTCAGCTGCGGGCGCGAGCGTTGCAGTATTCGCACCGGTGCGGAGCGAGGAGATGACCGCGCTCGCCGCTGCTCCGCCGCGCGGCGCGATCGTGATTCATCAACGGCCTTGGACGGCGGCCGATTTGGTTGGCGCCGCCATCGCGGTCGCCGATTGCACCGACGACCCGGAGGCCGAAAGCTTCGCCGCGGCAGCGCGCGCGGCCGGCGTGCCGGTCAACGTCATCGATCGACCCGCGTTTTGCGATTTCTCGTTCGGCGCCATCGTCAATCGGTCACCGCTTGTCATCGGCATTTCCACCGATGGTGCCGCACCGGTGTTCGGCCAGGCGATCCGCGCCAAGATCGAGGCGCTGATCCCGAAGGGCTTTGCCCGCTGGGCTGAAGCCGCCCGCGCTTGGCGGCCGCGCGTACAGGCGCTGGAGCTGCCATTCCGCGGCCGCCGCAGTTTTTGGGAGAAATTCACCGCGCACGCGATTGCGGCGCCCGATGATGCCCCGGATGAGGCTGATCTCAATGCGCTGCTGATACCCGCAGCGGCGCAGCAAGCCGGCTCGGTCGTTCTGGTCGGCGCGGGCCCCGGCAATCCGGAATTATTGACGCTGCGCGCCGTGCGCGCGCTGCAATCGGCCGACGTGATTTTGTTCGACGATCTCGTTGCCCCCGACATTCTCGACTTTGCGCGCCGTGAAGCAAAGAAAATGCTGGTCGGCAAAACCGGGCACAAAGCGTCGTGCCGCCAAGACGATATCAACGCGCTGATGATCTCGCTCGCCAGAGCCGGCCGCCGCGTGGTGCGGCTCAAAGGCGGCGATCCGATGATTTTTGGTCGCGCCGACGAAGAGATCGCCGCCTGCCGCACAGCGGGAATTGCGGTCGAAGCGATACCCGGCATCACCACCGCGCAAGGCGCCGCGAGCCGGCTTTTGGTGTCGCTGACGCGCCGGGGCGAGGCACGCCGCGTGCAATACATAACTGGCCATGGACGCGACGGAAAATTGCCGACCGACATCGACTGGTTGGGCCTCGCCGATCCGACGGTGACCACCGTCGTCTACATGCCGACCAAGACTTTGCCCGAACTGGTCGCCAGGGCGGTGCAGGCGGGGCTCAATCCGGCGACGCCGGCCGTCGCGGTCGAACGCGCAACACGCGCCGACGAGTGCGTGACCGCCGCGACGATCACCGACCTGCCGACGCGGCTCGCGGCCGCATCGATGTCAGGGCCGGTCGTGGTGATGATCGGGCGGGTATTCGCCGATTACGTCGAAGCGGCGGCAAAAGAAGCCGTTCCGGCACAAAATGAGCCCAAAATCCGGCCGGCGCAGCGCCGCTAGGCCCAATTTCTTAATAACAAGGAATAGGTTGCGGAACCCCACTCCGGCCGCCTATCTAAGCCCCGCATGGACACCCTGACCGCCCCATCCCAGACGACGTCTTCGGCCCTCGCGCCCGAGAAGCCCGCACCGGGCTTGATCGACGCGCGGCTGACCGAAATCGTGCCCGTCGCCCGGGATACCAACCTTTACACGTTCCGTCGTGTCGATGGCGCTCCGCTGCCGGCCTACAAGCCCGGCGCCCATATCGATTTGCATCTGCCCAACGGGATGATCCGACAGTTTTCCCTATGTGTCCCGAACACCGACCCCGACAGCTATGTCGTCGGCATCAAGCTCGACCCGGCGAGCCGCGGCGGCTCGCGCTACATATTCGACGAGATGCGGGTCGGCCACGAAATCAAGATCAGCGTGCCACGCAATAATTTTCCGCTGGTCGAGAATGCCGAAGTCGTTCTGGTCGCCGGTGGCATCGGCATTACGCCGCTGTGGTGCATGGCGCAGGAACTGGCTGCGCAGAACCGCCCGTGGAAGCTCTATTATTCCTGCCGAACCCGCGACGAGATGGCGTTTCTCGACACGCTGCAAAAGTTCGCTCCCGAATCGGTGCAGCTGCATTTCGACGACGAAGCGGGCGGCAAATTCCTCGATCTTGCCGCCGTCATCGCCGCGACGCCGCAGGACGCGCATCTGTATTGCTGCGGCCCCAAAGCCATGCTCACCGCATTCGAAGCGGCGGCGGCAAGCCGGCCGCACGGTCAGGTGCATGTCGAATATTTTACGGCCAAGGCGGAAGCGGCGACCGCCGGCGGCTTTTGGGTCGAGCTCGCCCGTTCGGGCGAGGAGTATTACATCCCCGAAGGCAAGAAGATCCTCGAAGTCTTGTTCGATGCCGGCGTCGATGTCGATTATTCCTGCGAGCTCGGTATCTGCGGCGAGTGCGTGACGCGGGTCATCTCGGGCATTCCCGACCACCGCGATGCGGTGCTCTCAGAAGAAGAACAGGCCGCCAACGACAAGGTCATGATCTGCTGCTGCGGCTGCAAGACCGAGCGGCTCGTGCTCGACATGTAACTCGTCGGTCGTCATCGCCGGGCTGCTGCGCTAGACTGCGACGGCCATGAACGAAAAGCTCGATATCACCCTCAACATCAACGGCCGCGATTACCCGATCCGCGTCGAGCCGCGCCGTACTTTGGTCGACGCCATCCGCGACGATTGCGGCCAGACAGGTACTCATATCGGCTGCGAGCACGGGGTCTGCGGCACATGCACCGTGATCGTCGACGACGAAGCGGTACGCTCCTGCCTGATGTTTGCGGTGCAAGCGCAAGGCAAGAAAATCCGCACCGTCGAAGGTCTCGCCAGCGGCGAGGAGCTGCATCCGTTGCAACGCGCCTTTATCGAGAACCATGGCCTGCAATGCGGCTATTGCACTCCGGGCTTCCTGATGCTCGCCGCCAATGCGCTTGAGAAGAACCCGCAGATCGACGACGAGGACTTGCTCGACGTACTCGCCTCGAACCTTTGCCGCTGCACCGGCTATCAGAACATCATCAAAGCGGTGCGGGCAGCGGCGAAGGAGATGCGCGGGGCCGTCAAGGTGTAGGCACCGCCGCGAGCATCTCTTGGCTCGCCTCCCGGGTGAGCCGGTGGCAGGGGGACGATATCCGGCATGGCCTCGCGACTTCGCGGTCTAAACTGACGTCTGCGCCATGCCGCGCTCGGCATTAAGCGCCTCTTTCGCGCCGTCCTTGAACGCCACGTCGGGCGGCAGCAGCATCGCGCAGGAGCG